>ENA-ORXT01004488-ORXT01004488.1-marine-metagenome-genome-assembly--contig:-NODE-4488-length-14370-cov-3.299377_pt1 | contig 14370 bp, 17 predicted proteins | sample MGYA00237868_ERZ511482 | MGnify/ENA metagenome assembly ERZ511482 | reverse complement strand
TGTCGGGGTGTAGGCCTTCTTGCTCATAGGACTCATCTTCCGAAGGTTTTACCCTCCGGTAAACCCAGGCCGGTTCACCCCAGTGTGCGGAAAACCTGAAACAACGCTTCCGTACAAAAACTATTCCGACAAGGTTTGTCGCGTAAAATGTGGGCTGGATGCGATGTTCGGTGGATGTCGACGGTTCCCCCTGCCGAAAAACGCATGTTTCCCGACATCACTTGTGACTAGGCCGGAGGCATCGCCGCCTCTTCCGGTGGCGGAGTCTTGGTTTTTCTGAACCGCCCGCGGGAAAGAAACCAGATCGCTCCTATTGTACCAAGGGTCGGAGGTGCGTACATGAGCGGCCATAGATCGGCATTCGCTTTGACGGTATTCTGGATCACGATCCCCGATACTCTCAGTCCGACCCCGGCAAGGGCGGCACCGACTATGCGCCACAGATAGCCGCGGCGACTGAAATGCCCGCCCAGCATGATGGCCGAGGCCACCAGAACGACGGCCAGACCATAGAGAGGTGCCGTCAGGTGATCGTGCCCCTGTGCCGTGAAGCGCCCGCGATCGCGGTCCGACAACTCGCCTTCCGGCCATAGAAGTTCCCAGAAGAAATACTCGTTCGGCTTGCGTGTACGATTTTTGGGGTCGAGGCTGAAAACCGAAAGGTCGTAGGCCAGTTTTTCGAATTGCAGCAGGCTGAGTTCTCCGGTTCGATTATCGTGATTTTGCGCCATGCCCTCGAACAGGATCAGGAGCGCGCCTTGCGGCGAATTGGTCAGGGCTCCGCGCCGGGCGTGCAACGTCACCGCCCTGTCGGGGTCGCGGGCGTCGTGCACCAGGATGCTGCGCATGTCTTCCGGCCCGTTCTGTTCGCGGATGTAGACGGTCAATCCGTTGCCGGGGTGGATGAAACGCCCGTCCTGGATCAAGCTGGCGGCGACGTCCGCGCGGATGTCGGCGGTACGGTCGCGCACGGTCTGCTGACCGACGGGCATCAGGACGATGACCATCATCACCAGAATGGCCATGACCATGACCCCGAAGATCATCATGGATCTGATCGCCGACAACCGCCCCTGTCCGGTCGCATAGACGACCACCATTTCCGAGTCCGTCAATGTCTGGTTCAGGGTAAAGATCACCGCTGCCAACGCGGCGACCGGCACGGCGACCGACAGCACGAAGGGCAGCATCGGTACGGCGAATTCGATCAGGATGCGCGCCGACTGGCCGTTGTTCACGATCAGGTCCATCATGCGCAGCGATAGGGTGAGCCAGATTACGAGGGTCATGATCAACGTGAAAAAGGCGAAGGATCGAACGGCCTTCTTCAGGAAATAGAGGTCGATCAGCCGCATGACGTTGCCTGCCGTCGATCGAATGTCAGGGATGCGTGAAAGCCGGTGTGGTGGGTCAAGATCGTCTCGGCCCATCCGCCTCCAGACGGAACCGGTCGATGGTCTTTCCGTCGGAATCGACGAAGCGGCACTGCGCCTCGTCGGACAATCCTCCCTTCTCGAAGGTGCAGAACAGCACGCCACCCTCTTTAGCGCCCTGATCGCTGGTGTACTTGGCCGCCCACCATGGATCGTCCCGGAGCTGTTCGCGCACGCTCTGTCCACCCAGGCCGCTCACGATGACGGTCGTCTGACCGGGGAAAAGCCTTGCCACGGCGGGATCGGCGGGATCGTAAGCGGGTGCCTCCGACATTCTCGTGATGGGAAAGGTCCGGCCGTAGCTGTGCTCGTGGGCCGTCACGATCAAGGCACCGTGTTTCCGGCATATCTCGTAGGAGTCCCAGCCGACACTGTTGCCTTTTCCCCCGAGCTGAAGGGCAGACTGGTTCTTGTGCCAGTTGCAGATCTTCCAGCGGGACCGGGAGGAGGCGAGAGTTCTTTCGAGAAAGGTCGATCCGTCGTCGAGCCAGCTCAGGACCGAAACGCCCGGCGTGGTGGAAACGATGTCGATGCCGCGATAGCTGCATGCCGATCTGATCAGGATGTCGCCGTCGCAAACGACTTCGGGGGTATTCGCGAGGCGTTCCCTGAAAAACGCCCTGTATTGCAATTGCTCTTTCCGGTCGTGGTTGCCGAGTGCGGCGATGATCGGAAAGTCCGGACCGAGCGTGGCGTCGAGAACAGTCTCGAATTCCCCTGCGAACTTGTCGTATCCGAAGTCACCCGGGCTGACCAGGAGGTCGGCACCCTCGCGCCTGATCAGCTCGAAGACCCCGAAGCTTTCGGGTCTCGCCCCGTGGTCGCCGACGAAAGCGATCGTCGTTCGGCTGCCTGCATCTGCCTGCGGCGGCGAGAAATCCGCGAACGGACCTATCAGAAGCCAGATCTTCAGGACGGCGATCGTTGCGGCGACGACCGACAGGACGGTGAGAGCGATTTTCTTCATCGTCCGGTTCTGCCGGTTCGATGATGTCGGGGAGATTGTCCGAAGAATACCGATCGGTAATCTTCGGACTGACCATACCGCTGCCTGATCTTCCAGTGTCTTCCAGGATCGCTCGTATTACGAAATCGTATAGTTCTCGCCATCGCCCGCTTATGGGCATCACGTCAGAATGCCCACCGACTGCTGTGCAGGACGAGCGGAAGTTTCGATGAACCCCATCACGACGATCATCCCCGCAACGGTCGGGTCACGGACGCGATCCGTCCCGGAATCCGTTCCGCTCACCCGCGCCCAGTCGCTGTTCCTGTGGTGTGTCATGGCCGCGCTTGCCGGTGCCCGCCTGCTTGCGATGGCCCTGATCCCCGTCACGGACACGACGGAGGCCCGATATGCCGAGATCGCCCGCAAGATGCTGGAGACCGGCGACTGGATCACGCCGCAGTTCGAGTACGGGGTTCCGTTCTGGGGAAAGCCGCCCCTGCACACGTGGCTCTCGGCACTGGGCATGGGGGCATTCGGGGTCAATGAATTCGCGGCGCGGCTCCCGATCTTCGCGCTCTCCTGCGCCTTGATAGCCGCTCTCTATCTCTGGGCGCGCGACGAGAAGGGGCACGGCTTCGCGCTCGTCGGAATCACGATCCTGTGCAGTTCCGGGATGTTCTTCATCGCGAGCGGTGTCGTGATGACGGATCTCGCGCTCGTCGCGGGCACGGCCCTGAGCATGATCGCGTTCTGGCGCACGGTGAACGCGCCCGCCGACAGGATATGGGGCTACCTGTTCTTCGTCGGTCTGGCTATCGGGCTTCTGGCCAAGGGTCCGCTCGCGATCCTGCTGGTGGGCATGCCGGTCGGTCTCTGGACCCTGATCGGCAATCGCCGGGTCAGGATATGGCATTCCGTGCCATGGTTTTCGGGAACGTTTCTGATGATCGTCCTCGCGGCCCCGTGGTACATCATGGCGGAGATCAAGACGCCGGGATTCCTGCATTATTTCATCGTCGGAGAGCATTTCGAGCGGTTCACCGTGCCGGGGTGGAAGGGTGATCTCTACGGCAGCGGACACCGGGAGCCGAAAGGGACGATCTGGCTCTTCGGTCTGCTCGCGTTCCTGCCTTGGACGTTCTGCTTCCTGCGTCCGGCATGGCGGTGGCGCCGGGTTTTCGAACGTTTCCGCGCCGATGACAAAGGCTGGGTCAGCTATCTGCTTCTCTGGGCGCTCTCGCCCTTCGTGATCTTCACGGCGGCAGGCAACATCATCATTCCCTACGTCCTGCCCGCGATGCCCGCGGCGGCCTTCCTGCTCGTGCAGGCATGGAGGGATGCCGACCCCGAGGGCGCCCCGATCGATGCGTCCGTGCGGCGCGCCTTCGCGGCGCTGTCCATCGCCGTGGTCCTCGTCATGACGGCGTTCTCGGCGACGTATGCCGTTGCGCCGGGCCTGATCTCGAAGAAGTCGCAGAATCTCGTGATCGCGGAGACGATGCGGCTGGCACCCTCCGACGTCGGCGAGATCCTCTACTGGAAGAAGCGGTACTACTCCGCCGAGTTCTACACCCACGGCAGGTCGAAGCGCGTCGAGACGCCCGACGAGCTGAAGCCGTACCTCTCGGATGCCCGCCGCGACTTCCTGATCGCCCGCCCCGGCCATCTGGACGAGATGCCGGACGATCTGCGCGCTCGCTTCGATCCCATCGGTCCGTTCGGGAAGGACGTGCTGCTCCTCGAAAGACCGGTCGGCTCCGTCCCCGGCCCGCTGCGGGGGGAACGATGACGATGACGTTTCCCGCAAAGGCGGGAGCGGCGATCGACAAGGCGTCCAGGGCCGGCCTGACGATGATCGCGTCGAGCGCGCAGGCGCGCCCGTGCATCTCGTTCGTCGTGCCCTGCCATGACGAGGAGGGCACCATCGAGGAGACGATCACGACCGTCGCCGCCGAGGCGCGGCGTCTCGGGCGCAGCTTCGAGATCATCGTCGTGGACGATGGCAGCCGGGACCGCACGGTCGAACGGGCACGGGCGCTGATGGACGCCCATCCGGTCCTGATCCTGCGACTGTCCCGCAACTTCGGCAAGGAACAGGCCATCACGGCGGGCCTGAAGGCCGCACGCGGGGATGCGACCGTCATCCTCGACGCGGATCTGCAGGAGCCGATCTCCTATCTCGGAACGCTGCTCTCCCACTGGGAGGAGGGCTACGAGATGGTCTATGCCGTGCGCGGTCATCGCGATGACGAGCCGCGTCTCAAGAGATCGGCCGCACGGATGTTCTACTGGTTTCTCGACCGTTCCACCTCCGTACCGATACCGCCGAACGCGCGGGATTTCCGCCTGATGGACCGCAAGGTCGTCGATGCTCTCGTCGCCCTGCCCGAACGCGGGCGGTTCATGAAGGGTCTCTACGGCTGGGTCGGGTTCCGGTCGAAGGAGATCGTGATCGAACTCGAACCCCGCCGCAGCGGGACGAGCAAGTTCGGCGCGCGGCGGCTCGCGGCGCTTGCCCTGACCGGCTTCACGTCGTTCTCGGACTGGCCCTTGCGGGTCTGGAGCGGGATCGGCCTCTGCGTCGCCGGTCTGTCGATCCTCTTCGGTGCATGGATCGTCTTCAAGACGCTTCTCTGGGGGGCCGATACGCCGGGGTGGGCAACTCTGTCCGTCGGAATATTCTTCCTCGGCGGTATCCAGCTCATCTCGATCGGCGTCCTCGGCGAATATGTCGGACGCATCTTCGAGGAAGTCAAAGGCCGCCCGGGTCACATCGTCGCCGAGGTGATCGACTATCGCGATCCCAAGAGCCGGTCGTCATGACCGGCGCAATCGAACAGGTGCTTCGGTTCGGCATCGTCGGCGGGGCCGCGACCGCGGTTCATTTCGCCGTCGCCTCATGGTCGATCATGGCGGGCGGATCGCCGCACCGGGCCAATGCCCTGGCCTTCGCGATCGCCTTCCTCGTGAGTTTCGTCGGCCATCGCCGGTTTACGTTCGGAGCGGTCGATACGCCCCTGCTCGGCTCGGTCGCACGGTTCGCGTCGATCGCGATGGCCGCTTTCGTCCTCAACGGAGCGGTCTTCGCGATCCTGCTGGAATGGGCTGCCGTTCCCGTCCTCGTCGCGCTCGCCGTCGCCATTGGCTTTGCGGCCACGTTCACGTTTCTGGCGGGGCGATGCTGGGCTTTCGCCGCCCCCGAACCGATGCCCGCAGGACCGCGATGACCCTTTCCGCCGGAACCACGCCGACGCCGTCGAGCGATCGGTGGACAGCTCCGAAGTCCATGCGGCTGGACCGTCGATCCGGTCGAGGATTTCGCCGAACGCCGCTTCGGCCTCGTTTTCGCGGCATGCATTGCATTGGTGATCGGAGGCGTCGTTGCTGTAAGGGTCTTCGCGGGCGCATGATGTCGATCGCTGCCGCTGTCCGGATTCGGCTTCCCGCCGGGAGCGCGCCGACAGAGCGTCTGCGGCACGGGCGCATTATCAAGAGAAACACATGAAAGTCTTGCTTGTAGAGGATGACGACCAGACCGCCGCCTACATCCGCGACGGACTGGTCGAGGCCGGTCATGTCGTCGATCATGCATCGAGCGGTACGGATGGTTTCGTCATGGCGCTCGACGGATCGCACGATGTGATGATCGTGGACAGGATGGTTCCCGGCCTGGACGGCCTGTCCCTCGTCAAGAGTCTGCGGAGCGCGAAGAACACGACCCCCGTCCTGTTCCTCAGTGCCATGGGCGGGGTCGATGACCGGGTGGACGGTCTCGAAGCCGGTGGCGACGACTACCTCGTCAAGCCCTTTTCCTTCGCCGAACTCGTCGCGCGGCTTGCCGCCCTGGTCCGCCGCCCTGCGATCAGGGCGGAGCAGACGGTCCTCGACGTCGTCGATCTGAAGATGGATCTGCTCCGCCGAACCGTGAGCCGCAGGGGTCAGGTGATCCCGCTGCAACCCCGCGAATTCGTGTTGCTCGAATGCCTGATGCGCCATTCGAACCGGGTGCTGACCCGGACCATGCTGCTCGAAAGCGTCTGGAACTTCCATTTCGATCCGCAGACGAACGTCGTCGAGACCCATATCAGCCGTCTGAGGAACAAGATCGACAAACCGTTCGATCACGATCTGATCCACACCGTCCGCGGTGCGGGATACAGTCTTCATGCCTAGGCTTTCCCCTCGCTCGACCGCCTTGCGTCTCTCCTTGGGATATGCGGCGCTCTATTCGTTCCTGACCGCCTGCGTCCTGTTGGCCGCCTATCTGTTCGCGACGACGGAAATGCGCGAATGGATCGAGGAGGACGTGCGCGCCCGGCTATGGGAACTTCGGGAGATTCACGAAACGGAAGGTCTCGATTCCGTCCTGGAACAGATTCGCCGCGAAGGATCGACCTCCGAACGGAGCAGCATGATCTATCAGCTTTCCGACGGGGAAGGGACGTTCCTGGGCGGCAATGCGCGCGGCATCCCCGATTTCAAGGGAGTGTCGCTCGTGCGGCAGGACGCGATTTCGGTTACGGGCGAATTCGACAGCGACGTGACCCGTTTCCTGGTTCGCCAGATCATGTTGGGAGATACACGGCTCGTCGTCGGCAAGAGCACGCATCTCTACTGGGAAGCATCCGAAGTCCTGATCGAGGTCATGGCGACCGGTTTCCTGGTGCTTCTGTTCCTGGGTCTCGTCCTCGGCGCCCTGCTCGGTCGACGAACCGAGCAGCGGATACTGGCGATAAGCGAGGTACTGACCGGTGTCTCGGATGGCCATATCTCCCGTCGGATATCCGTCGGAAGGACCGGTGATGACCTGGACCGCGTTTCGCACGCGATCAACGGCGCGCTGAGGAGGCTTCAGGCGCTGATCGAAAGCCAGCAGCAGATCTCGACCGACATCGCCCATGACCTGAAGACGCCGATCCAGCGATTGCGGCAGCGCCTCGAACGTGCCCGGCCGCGCGATGAGGAGACGGCGGGAATGATCGAGGCGAGCATCGCCGATACGGAAGCGATCATCGCGACGTTTCATGCGCTTCTCCGCATCTCCCAGATCGAGGCGGGCGCACGGCGCGAGCGCTTTTGCGAAACCGATCTGCGACAGGTATGCGAAGCGGTGGCTTCTGCCTTCGAGGCCGTCGCGGAGGACGAGGGGCAGGTATTCGTCTGGACCCTGCCGGACGAGGCGGTTCTCGTTCAGGGCGACGCGGACCTGCTGACGCAACTCACCGCCAATGTCGTGGAGAATGCCATCCGGCATTGCCCGCCCGAAACCCGGATCGAACTGTCGCTGGGCCGGGACGGTACCCGTTCATGCCTTTCGATCAGGGATACGGGGAGCGGTATTCCCGCCGATGAACGCGACCGCGTCATGCGGCGGCTCTATCGCCTCGAAAAAAGTCGCACGACGCCCGGCAACGGCCTCGGCCTGAGTCTCGTGAAGGCCATCGCGGACCTTCACGGTGCCACCATCGAGCTGGTAGACAACGATCCCGGCCTTGCCGTGCACGTCGTCTTTCCGGACGCGAAGTCGGCGGCAGTCCGGGATGGCTCCGGTGCTGCAACCGAGCCCCGACGGCAATCCGGCCCATGGCAGTCCGGCCCCTCGGGCGCCCGATGAGAACCGCGCTCCGAAAGGGCAGATCGGACTGCCGCTACCCGGTCGTCGCCGAGCATCCCGACGATCATCCCCCTCAAAGAACCGCATCGAGGACGCCATGACACCATCGACCCCGCAGGGGCGCATCGACGCGGATGCGAAGTGCATCCTGCTCGTCATCGGCTACTTCGCGTTCCAGACGCTCTGGCGTACCGTCATCGGCGGCGCGCTCGGGCTGGACGAGGCAGAGATTTTAGTGGATGCGCAGGCTTTCCGGTTGGGATACGGGCCGCAGCTTCCGCTCTATGCGTGGATGCAGAAGCTGGTCTTCGTCGTCACGGGCGAAACGGTCTTCGGGCTGGCCCTGCTGAAGAACATGCTGCTCTGCGGGGTGTTCCTAGTCACGTACCGACTGCTGCGTACCGCCTTCGACGTGCGCGATGCGGCGCTTGCCACCGCATCGCTGTTCCTGCTGCCGCAGATCGCGTGGGAGAGCCAGCGCGCGTTGACCCATTCGGTCCTGGTCAGCCTTTCATGCGTCCTGTGCTTCGCCATCGTCTGGCGTCTGGGGCGCAGGCCTGCGGGAACCGGCTTCGTCCTGTTCGGCCTCGTGCTGGCCGTCGGGGGGCTGTCGAAGTACAATTTCGTCGTCATGCCGATCGCGGTGATCCTCGCCGCGATCGGCCTTGCGCCGCTCAGGGCCAATCTGCTGAAGCTGCCTCTGGCCGGATCGTTCCTTCTGGCCGGCGTCCTGCTGGTCGCTCCCTATCTGTGGATCGTGCGGAACCCGGAGCTGGCGCTCGCCTCCTCCTACAAGTTCGGCATGACGCCCGAGGATATCGCGAACCCGCTCGACGGTCTGGCTGCCGTCGCCGGTGCGATCGTCAACCTGCTCGCCCTGCCCTTCGGTATCGCGGCCGTGCTGATGCTCTTCTTCCGGCGGCGCGACCTCCCCCCCGCTCCGCCTCTGCTGCTCGAAGTCCTGATGCGCAGGACGATGATCGCCGCCGTGATCGCGGTTGCCGCGGGCACGATGCTGGCGGGAGCGACCGAGGTGAAGGACCGTTGGCTGCAACCCGTCCTGATGCTGGCCGTCCCCGCTCTCGTCCTTTGGATGCTGCCCAGGCTGACCGACGGGGGTCGGCGGGTGCTGGCGGGATCGTGCATGGTAATCGCGGTCGTCGTTCCCGTTGCCTTGCCGTTCAACTACCTGAAATCCGGGGCGAACGTGGCCGGGCGGTTCGACGCGACGGTACCGGCGCTGACAGGGCAATCATCCGGGGAGACGGTCTTCTTCGGGTCGCCATACGTGGTCGGAAACCTGCTTCACGTCGCTCCCGACCGCGTCGCTCGCAAGCTGGTCGGTCGCCCGACCGTGCCGCCCGAAGCGCCGGCTGCCCTCATGTGGCTGGGGTCCGACGTGTCGCAGGGCCGCGAGAGGCTCGCCGCGGCCTTTTCCGACGCGGAGAACTGGCATCTGGAAAACCATCGCGTATCCGAGGCGCCCTACAGGTTCGGGGGCGGCACGTTCGCCCTATCCGTCGCGCGGATCGTCCGCGACTGAGGATGCCGTCCGCCGCTCCGCATGGATCAGCCACAGGTTGCGCGTGTAGATGAACAGTCCCATCGACTGCCCCAGCACGAAGACCGGATCGCCGCGATAGACGGCATAGCAGAACAGGATGATCCCGCCGCCGAGCGAGAAGTACCAGAAGGCGACGGGGATGACCGAGCGATGCTGACGCTCCGACGCGATCCACTGCACCAGGAAGCGGGCGGTGAAGAGAAGCTGTCCCGCCAGGCCGAAACCGACCCACATCAGTTCGTTGCGCGTCTCCACGTTCAGGAAGTCCATCGCGGCCTGCATCATCGCCGGTTCGCCTCGGACATGACGGTCGCCTTCCTGGCACGTCTTTGCAGCCATGCGACGCCGAGCAGATCGACGATGCCCACCGTAGCGCGCTGGAAGTTCGAATACTTGGATCGACCCGCCCTCCGGGGAGCGTGGCCGACGTCGACATGCATGACGGCCCACCCCGCGCGAACAAAGAGCGCAGGGAGATACCGGTGCATGTGATCGAAATACGGCAATTCCAGAAACGCGCTGCGCCGGAATGCCTTCAGCCCGCAGCCCGTGTCGCGCGTATCGTCCCGCAGCATCCTCGACCGCAGGCCGTTCGCGAGGCACGAGGCCGTCCTCTTCGACCACGTATCCTTGCGGTTCACCCTCTGCCCCGCGACCAGCCCCAGACCGGCGGGCGCATCGGGCGCGAGGAAGGGAGCGAACAGCTTCGGCAGCTCCAGAGCGGGGTTCTGGCCGTCCCCGTCGAGCGTGCAGACGATCTCCCCCCGCGCATGGGCGACGCCGCTGTGGATCGCAGCACTCTGACCGTCGCCCCGGTCGTGGCGCAGCAGGCGCACGTGGCCCGCCGCCCGCGCCCGCTCGCGCACCACCTCGACGGACCCGTCATCGGAGCAGTCGTCCACCACGACGATTTCGAAATCGGCCCTGTCGGCGAGGGCCGCGTCGATATCCCGAAGAAGAGCGCCGATGTTTCCGGCCTCGTTCTTCATGGGGATGACGATGGAGAGGTTGATCATTCGGGATATTCACCCTCGCGACGGAAGATCGGATGTCCTGCAATCATCGGAGAAGGACGGCAACGGGAATGGAGGTACCCGATGTGCCGCACCCGTGTGCGGACGCGAAATCGATCGGCGATCCTTCCGTCGATGCCGACGAGGCGGCATGGGCCACGACCGAACATCCGGCATCGTCTTGCTCGTCGCCGAGCCGGAACACGGTCCGTTTCCTGTACCGGTTGCAGGTCTTCGAGCGTGACGCCGACGGAGGCAGGATCGCCACGACGACCGGCGTCCCGTTGCCGAACCGGTCCGCCGTGATGGTGCCCGACGTGGCGGAGGCGGCAAGGATGATTCTTTTCATCGCCTCTTCTGGATAGGAATGGATGACGTCAGGGTTGTCGAAACTATACGGTTTCGTAATGTGGCAATCCGAGATGGAGGATTTGCGGTCGAGCCGCTTGCCGGCTGTCATGCGGGACGCTCCCGAAATAGGCAAAAGCCCGTCTGCGAAAGCCGGTCCAGTCCCACATCGCGGTGATGGACGCATCGCGACGATAGCGGTGAAGCAATGCCGTCCCGGCATGGCCGATCAGGTAGGCCCAGACGAGTTTGGACATGATCTCGTGTGCATCCATCGCCAGCCCGACGAAAGCGGATTCCTCCACGCCGAGCAACCCGGCAAGATACCATGCTGCACCTGTCGCCACCATGCCGGTCATGAGCAGAAGACCGAGGCCGTGAACGGCGGAAGCGAGCGGGGCGTGATCCTCGTAAATCGGAACCGACCGGACCCTGACTGCCCGTCAGTGTCGCCCGAAATCGTCAGCGACCGCACTACGGCGCGCGGGGGACGTCCAGGGAAACAGCGCCGCCGCCTCCGTCCCCCGCCGCCGGGTCATGACGACCGCCCAGAAGGCGAAGACGAAGGCGAGAGCGGTCAGACCGGAATACTCGTGAACCTCGAAGAACAGGTTTTCCGGTTGTCCCGGCTTCGGCTTCTCCATCAGCAGGCTCGTCGCGAGCTGCACGACGACGGCAAGAGCAAGACCTGCATGAACAAGCCGGGTCAGGCGCGAATGCGGAGAGGCGGTCGGGATGGAAACCGGGGGCATGGGCTTCTTCTGATCCATCAGACGGCAGGGGCAGTGTCGTCACCGCGTCCGGTCATCGTCATGTAACCGACGATGGCGAGGATAGCGGCGAGAAACAGGGTGCTTGTGAGAACCGTTCCGAATCCCATGCCGCCGTACTCGGCGGGCTGGGACAGGAGATCGCCGAAGGATGCACCCAGGGGCCGCGTGAAGATGTAGGCGAGCCAGAAGCCCAGCACCGCGTCGAGGCCGAGGAAGAAGTACCCGAATGCCAGCGACGCGATGATCATCCCGAACAGAATGCCGGTGGCGAGATACCCGAGGCCGAAATGCTCGGCGACCAGATCGCCCGCCGCCGTCCCTAGGGCAAAGGTGAAGAGGATCGCCAGCCAGTAGAACGCCTCGCGCCGCGTCGTGAAGATCGAGTGGATCGAGAGCGTCTTCTCGGAAGCGTACCAGAACCAGAAGGCCGCGGCGAGCAAGCCTGTGAAGAGAACGGTCGTCGTCACCAGCGAGACGCCGAAATTATCGACGAGATTGTCCGTCACCAACGTGCCGACGATGCTGATGAGCACCACGGCGAGCCAGTAGGTCCAGGGCACGTATCGTTTCTGCGCGAATTGCAGCACCAGCGCACCGACCAGGATAGCGGACATGATGAGCGACGTCGCCGTCAGGCCGAGGCCCATGTTCACCGCGAGGTAATCGGCGGCGGTCTCGCCCATGGTCACGGCCATGAGCTTGATGAGCCAGAAATCGACCGTGACTTTCGGAACGCGGTTGTAAGGGCCGTTCCGGATGCCGCCCGGCTGTTGAGTGGTGACAAGCATGTTCGTTTCCCGGTTCAGATGTGTTGGATGGTACGCGATTCAGCGACGTATCAGCGTGAGGCCCTGCGCGAAGAAGGTGTCGGCCCGACGGTCGTCATCGGCGTTGCACCGCTCGGTGCCTTTCGCCAACAGTTCATCGACTGTCGTCCTGTCGGCATCCGACAAGGTGGCAGTCGCCATTTCGGCGCGATAGGTCTTCAGCATCTCCTCGCACGGAAGGGCGCGACCGCCCGCATCGGTAATCGTGACCGTGCCGACCGTCTCGGGTCCGCTACCGCCGCCTGTTGCCGGGGTCGGGTTGTCGAGGACCGCAACGAGCGCGGTTATGGCCGCCGTCACCTCCGCAGCCTTCGGCGATTTCGTCCGGACGGCGTGCAGAGCGGCATCATGGGCATCGTCGATGTCACCCCAGAGATCCGTATTCAGCGCGCGCAGGCGGGACTGTGCGTCGTCCCATGCCGTCTCGAACTCGGTCATGCGTACCGCCGTTGCCGCCATGTCTCCCGTCGCGGCAAGGCGTCCGGCATCCGTGGCAATCGTCCTGAAGGACGACAGATCGCCCAAGGATGCGGTGGCCTGAACCGCGGGGACGTCGCGATAATGCTGGAAGGCCGCGAAAGCACCGACCGGCACCGCAATCAGGACGGCAGCGAGAAGGAACTGTTTCATCGAAGTGTCTCCGGAAAGGCGGGCATTGTTGTCCGCATTGTCGTGAAGACTTGTAGGTATCGGCAGTTTACGCCACGGTGGCGTCAGAATTACATTTTCGTAATGTCGGTCATTTGCGTGCCCGAAGGTCGGAAGTCGTCACCGAAATATCAGTTCCGCCGCGACGAAGCCGCCGATGAGCAACAGCGGGAAACCGCCGGCAACGAGGCCGAGACGGTGCTCGATGAAATCCCGGATCGGATCGCCGAACGCCCGGAGCAGGCCGCAGATCAGGAAGAAGATCGTCCCCCGCGACACGACGCTTGCCAGCATGAACGTGCCGAAGTCGAGGCCGATCAACCGCTGAGGATCGGTCGCCATCGGAATTGCCAGGGTTTGCCGCGCAAAATATGGGCTGGCTGCCCCCAAGACGCTCGATCCGCCATCGCCGACAAGCGCACCTTGCCTTCGGTCAGACCCCAGAAATCATGACGTCGATGGCCCGGATGATCTCGTCGCGGCGTTCGGCGACGTTCTCGCCGGTCGGCTTCGCCAGCCCCTTCGGTATCGAAGCGATCAGGCGGGTTGCGAGAACGTGGGATACGCCACCGACCGTGATCGTCGGGTTCAGCAACCGACCGGCCGGATAGTTCGTCATCAGCGGTATCGCGACCACGGTCTTCGCCGGGGCCAGAAGGTGCGATTCCACGACGACACCCAGTTCGCCCTGCACCTCGATGACGTCGAACTGGTTCATCCGTTCCAGGCCTTGCCGAACGGTCCTGCGACGGCACCCGCGAAGGGATGACCGTTCCGTTCGAGCCATTCGTCCTGCGCCGCGACGATCGGGGTATTCTCGGCGATCCACGCTTCGCGCTCCCGTTGCCGTGCCGCGCTGCATATCGCATCGCTCGCTATGGCGGACAGGTTCAGTCCCTGAGCCTTTGCGCTGTCGACCGCGCTCTTGTCGAGCGTCAGGGTCACGCGCGTCTTTTCCGTCGCCGTCATGATGCACCTCTTTTCACGCTCTCATCATGCACGGTTTCATGCACGGGTCAATCGCATCGGTGATGCACCGACCTTTACTGCTGCAACACTGGAGGGTCTAGATTGGCTTCGAGGTTCCCTTGAGCGCGGCATAGAGTGCGGTCTTTCCCACCTTCACCCGCGCCGCTGCCTCGCGCACGTTCAGGCCACCCGCCATCATCACCTTCGCGCGAGCCAGCTTCTCGGCGGTGAC
>ENA-ORXT01004485-ORXT01004485.1-marine-metagenome-genome-assembly--contig:-NODE-4485-length-14389-cov-5.072946_pt1 | contig 14389 bp, 8 predicted proteins | sample MGYA00237868_ERZ511482 | MGnify/ENA metagenome assembly ERZ511482 | reverse complement strand
AACTGGGCGCTCAAGCGTCCAATTCTATGATTCCGCGGCGATTACGCTACGCTTCATCGCCGCGGAATCATAGAATTGGACGCTTCGAGGACCTCACAACTTTAGCATAGGTCCTTAAAGCGTCCGGTCCGCCTGAAAGCGATTGCCCTGCTAAGTTGCGGGGGTTGCAACTTGAAATCTGTAACTTGCGAGTTCTATGAAAAAAACCATTCCGCCCACCACCCATCTCCGTTTTCTTAAGCACGATGACACCGAACTCGAAGGCATCCTCACCCCGGGGGATTATCTGCGGACCGTAGAGCCCAACGGCTACCTGATTCGCCTGACCGAAAACGCTACGCCCGCCAAAGTACGTAAACTGGCGCGCGGCCTGAGTCATAAAGAAGCCGGACAACTCCATAAAGATGTGGAGTTCATCGATGCGCCGAAGGCGCACGACCTGGTCGCCGCTTTCGTTGGTGGTCTGTTGCTGGGCACTTACCGACCCGGCCGTTGGAAAAACGAAACAACGGAGCACCCGCTGGCGTCGAAGGACATGGTCATCAGCACCGGCATCGGTTCCAGGAAAGGGCAGGCGGCCATTGCCCGGGAAATGGAGTTGGCCGAAACCCAACTCCGCATCATGGCCCTGGTCGATGCGCCCGCCAACATGAAACGACCGCAGGACCTCGCCGCCTGGGCGAAGGCCTCCGGTAAGGAATACGGCTACAAAGTCAAGGTGCTCAACAAAGCCGGTTGCGAGAAAGCCGGCCTCGGTGCCCTGCTGGCCGTCAACCGCGGCAGTGAAGATGAGGCGCGATTCATCATCATGGAGTATAAAGGTAAAGGCGCGCCGAAGAAGGAAGGACCGACGCTGATCGTCGGTAAAGGCATCACCTTCGATACCGGCGGCGTCTCCATCAAGCCGAGCAACAACCTGCACTTGATGAAATCCGACATGGGCGGCGCGGCGGCTACCTTCGGCGCGATGGAGGCGGCGGCGCGGCTGCAACTGCCCGTCCACCTCGTCGGCATCGTGCCGAGCACGGATAACAGCGTCGACGCGCTGAGCTATAAGCCAAGCGACGTGATCACCGGCTACTCGGGGACCACCATCGAAATCATCGACACCGACGCCGAGGGGCGGTTGGTGATGAGCGACGGGCTGAGCTACGGCGTGGAAAAATTCGCACCCAAAACACTGATTGATGTAGCCACGCTGACGGGTAGCGCGGTGCGTACCTTCGGTTACGAATGCGGTGCGGTGATGAGCAAGAACGAAGCGCTGATCGAATCCTTCCGCCGGGCGGGGGACGCCTGCGGAGAGCGCGTCTGGCCGTTACCGGTATGGGACGAATACCGCTCCGGCCTCGACTCCGACGTAGCGGACATCAAGAACTACTCCGGCCGCCCGGTCAACGGCGCGATCGATGCTTTCAAATTCCTGGAGACGTTCACCAACGATCATCCCGCTTTCGTACACTTCGACATTGCGGGGGTGGCGTTAAAGCAAAGCCCTTACGCCAAGGACCGGCAGGCGACGGGCTTTGGAATGCGGCTGTTTGTGGAATGGCTAAGCATTTAGATCAACCAATGGTGCTTCCCGTTATCGCGCAATCGCAGATACAAGACCGGCATCAACCAGGCGATCGTAGTGAGCGTTAGCGGCGGAAACCGTCCAAAAACCCCTTTTACGCTGCGCTTTCGACAGTTCCTTTAGCTGAGTTTCCGTCAGGCGGTTAATGGGGTAACGGGCCTGTACGAGCTTCATCAGTTGTGTGGTTTTCGTCAAATTGTCATACCACGTTAGTGCTTCAGGCAGTGTGTTGGTGAGAATCAGCCGGAAATCGGTAAGCGAAAGCACCCCTTTGTCGAGTTCGCCGAGCAAAACCATTAGTCGCCCGAAATCAAAATCGGCCGACGAGGTCCGCAGCACGTTACTTTCGGTTAGTGCGGCCCAGGCTTCATATTCGGGGCTTTGGGCAATGAGGGTGATGATACTGGAGGTGCTGATTTCTTCCCCATCAACGGAAAAGTCAGCGTCCTGGGAATGAAGGACGGGTAGGACCAACAGCAGAATGCTGAAGGCACATAGATTAAGGCGTAACATGTGTGAAATAGGTTTATCGAGAGAGACAAAAAAATAATGCATGGGCCGAATCGCAGCGCACACTATGGACAGGCCATAAATATACAAATAAAATTCCAATTATTAGTAAAAGATAGGCATATATTTTTTTTGCAGGAGTCCTCAAATCAGGGTCGACGAAAATTTTCATGCATATCCTTTTGGTAGATAAATAGAAGCTCAGACGCTGAGGTAAGGTGATTCGTAACCCGCATATTGCGAAAGGGAATGACGTGGCCTCACCGGGAATTAAAGACAACATAGGGGGCAAAACATCGTCAGTGCCCACCCCGCATACTGGCTTTCCGTACCATTTTTTTCACATTTAATGTACGCCTGACAATCAAAAGGACGCGTTAGAACGTATAGGAGGTGTATTCCGGTCGTGCGTCCAGCGCGGCGCGGCCCAAGAACCTTCCGCATGCGTAAATTATATCTGTTCCTCTTCCTGGCCGCCGGCCTTTCCTGCGGTCTTTCCGCTCAGGAACGGGTAACCATCAAGGGTTACGTCAAAGACGCCGGCAATGGTGAGACCCTGATCGGGGCCACCGTCTTTTTGCAGGGAACCAACAAGGGCACGGCTACCAACGAATACGGCTTTTACTCGCTGACCGTCGACCCCGGTACGTACACCGTCGTGGCCGGGTACCTGGGGTTCGAGGACGCTCGTAAAGAACTGGAACTGATCGGCGGCGTCACGCTGGATTTCGAGCTCGACGAATCCGGCACCCTGCTTAACGAGGTCGTCGTGGTAGCCGAGGAGGAGGATCAGAACGTGCGCGAGGTGCAGATGTCGGTCGAGAACCTGAACATGAGTACCATCGAACGGCTGCCCGCCCTGCTCGGCGAGGTGGACGTGCTGCGGAGCATCCAACTGCTACCCGGTGTTAGTTCAGTAGGGGAGGGCGCGGCCGGCTTCAACGTTCGCGGCGGTTCGATCGACCAGAACCTCGTTATCCTGGACGAAGCACCGGTTTTCAACTCCAGCCACCTCTTCGGCTTTTTCTCCGTCTTCAACCCGGACGCGGTCAAAGGCGTCAAGCTCTATAAAGGCGGTATTCCGGCGCGCTACGGTGGCCGCCTGTCGTCCATTCTGGACGTGCGCATGAAGGAGGGCAACAATAAGCAACTCGAGGTGCAGGGCGGCATCGGCACCATTTTCAGTCGCCTCAGCGTGGAGGCCCCGATCGTAAAAGACAAATCCTCCTTCCTGCTCGCCGGCCGCCGCTCTTACATCGACGTGCTGGCGGCCCCTTTTCTGGGAGACGACATCTCGGGCACGAAGCTCAATTTCTACGACCTGACGCTGAAGACCAACTACAAGATCAGCGATAAAGACCAGGTTTTTCTTAGCGGCTACTTTGGCCGCGACGTCTTCGCGCCGGGTGATCAGGCGGGCTTCAGCTGGGGCAATACCACGGGTACGCTGCGCTGGAACCACCTGTTCAACGACCGGCTGTTCAGCAATCTGACCTTCTACTACTCCGACTACGATTACGCCATCAACTTCGGCGACGACCCCGAGGAGGACGCCTTCGACTGGGACGCGAGCATCGTGAATTTCAGCGCCAAACCGGAGTTCAGCTACTTCATCACGCCCGACAACGTGCTGCGATTCGGCGGTCAGGCGATCTATTACCGCTTCGAACCGGCCAACGCGATCGCGGTGAGCGACGGTACGGAGATCGACATCAGCATCAACAACCAGTGGGCGCTGGAAAGCAGTGCGTTCATCGAAAACGAGTTGGGTTTGTTTGACGGTAAGGTGAAGCTGAACTACGGCCTGCGCCTGAGCCACTTCGCCTACCTCGGCGGCCGGCCCGTCTATGAATTCGGCGAGGCGGTTGCCCCGGGTTTCGCCCGCCCGCTCACCGGTGTCACCCAAACCGAAAAGGGAGAAACGATCGAGGACTGGTTCAACCTCGAGCCGCGCGCCTCCGTCCAGTATCAACTCAACGGCAGCAGTTCGCTCAAGGCCAGTTACCAACGTACGGCGCAGTACATCCACCTGCTGAGCAACACCACGGCTTCCATTCCGCTCGACATCTGGACGCCGAGCACCAACAACATCGACCCGCAACTGGCCGATCAGGTCGCCGTCGGTTACTTCCGCAACTTCAAGGACAACACCTACGAGGGCAGCTTCGAAACCTACTACAAAAGCTTTAACCAATTGCTCGATTACGTCGACGGGGCCGACCTCGTGCTCAACGAACTGGTGGAAGGGCAGACGCTGGTGGGGGAGGGCCGCGCTTACGGTGCCGAGTTCCAGGTCAAGAAGGTCAAAGGCCGCTTCAACGGCTGGATCAGCTATACGCTGGCGAAGACCGAACGCCTCACGCCCGGCGTTAACAACGACGAATATTACCCCAGCCGCTTCGACCAGACGCACAACTTCAACCTTACCGGCTTCTACGACCTGAGCGAGCGGGCAACGCTGAGCGCGACCTTTGTCTACAACACCGGTACGCCGGTGACGCTGGCCAGTTCCGGCTATTACCAGCTCGGTTACTACGTGCCGAACAACGAAGGGGGCGGGCGTAACAACTTCCGTATTCCAGACTACCACCGCCTCGATGTATCGGTCACGCTCGACCCCAAAAAGACAAGCACGAAACGCTGGAAGGGCCAGTGGGTCTTCGGCGTGTATAACCTCTACGGGCGGCGTAATGCCTTCACGGTTTCGGGCACCCAAAGCGAGGGGCGGCCCGTCATCGGTCAGCCGATCATGACGGAAGCTAATCAGTTGAGCGTGGTGGGCAGCATTATCCCGAGTATCAGCTATAATTTCAAGTTCAAGTAAGGGGATAATGGCTTAAAGGAAGAAGGCATAAATCAAATTATCCCTTTACCGGGGCGGGGTCGCGGGTACAAACCACTGTGTCAAGGGGGTGGAGTGCGCCTAATCCGCCGTTAAGACAACCTCCCACCGTTAAATGCGTACTAACAGCATAGATCCACAAAACCATCCACCCATGCAAAAGCTTATTCTTCTTTTCTCCCTCGCCTTGTTCGTGACTTTCACCAGCTGCGCGAAGAAAACTACCGCCGCCGCCACGGCCGGGGGTACCGACTGGGCCGGCCTCGCCGCTAGCTATAAACAAAATCCGGACGCTTTGCGCGCCTACGTCGAGGGTTGCGAAGCGACCGACGCCCAACTCATGACCGCTCGCCGCGATATGGATGCGTTGCGCAACCAGACCGGTACGGCCAGTCAGGATGTGACCGCCCTGCGCAACAACCTCACCAACGCCCAGATGGAAAACGACCAGCTGCGCCGGCAGGTCACCCAAATGCAGGCCGCCGCCGCTTCCGGTGCTTCCAACGACCGGCTGGATACGGACCAGCAAACGATCGTCGCCGGTGTCATTTTTCAGGTGCAACTCGGCGCCTACGCCCAGAACACCGTCGACCCCAATCTATCTTCCGGAGATGCGTTGGAGTTGCAGAACCAGAACGGCGTACAGAAAGTCGTCGTCAGCCAGTTCCGGACCTACGCCAACGCCGCTAAACTGCGCGACCGCCTCAAGCAAATGGGCGTGAAGGACGCTTTCGTAGTCGCTAAAAACAACGGCGTAAGGGTCACCGTGCCGGAGGCGTTGCGGATGACGGGACAGAATTAGTTCGTTAGAAGTTAGTTCGTTAGTATGTCAAAATTTGATTGAATACTAACGAACTAACTTCTAACGATCTAAAAATCCCGCTCCCCCCGCAAAATCGCCAGATTGTAATTGTAGATGAACTTCGCCGTATCCGCGTAGAGGCTCTCGTATAAGTCGAGGGCGATCCGGCGGGCCTCCTCATCGATGCCGCCGCTGATGCGAAAACGGGTAAGATAGGCTTCGGCGCGCTGTTCATCTTTGATCTCCGGGTCTTTCAGGACATCTTCGATGATATCCATCGCGTCGTCAATGTTGATGGGGTCGTAACTGGCCAGGGCGCGGGCGTGGAGTAATTTTACGCTAATGAGCAAGTCCGGATTGTTGATCTCCTCGGCAATGGCCAGGGCTTCGGTTTCGGCGGCGCGCAGCGCGTCGAGTTGCCCGTCAGCTAACAGTACACGGCCTTTCTCTTCGAGGCTGGAACCAAGCACCAGGCGGTTATTAGTGTTGCGGGCGATCTCGATGGCCTGATCGTAATACATGATCGAAATATCGTGCTGGCCCTGGATATAGTAAATGTCGCCAAGGGTGTTGACGGCTTTCGCTACCCCCTTTCGGTAACCGAGCTCGCGACTAATGCTGAGACTGCGGTCGAGGTGCTGGATGGCTTTTGTAAAGTTGCCCATCACGCTGTTGATGTCGCCCACCAGTCCCTCCACTACGGCAATGCCCTGCCGGTCACCGAGCTCCTGACAAATGACGAGGTCTTTGGTAAAGTGCTGGATGGCTAACTCGTAATTCCCTTCTCGCTCGAAAACGCTGCCGAGACTGCCCAGGCCGATGGCTTGTAGCCGCTTGTTGCCTAACTGCTTCGCCAGTTCCAGGCCGGCGTAATGATGCACCTTGGCCTGTTCGTAATCCCCGCTCTCGAAGTAGATGATGCCGAGGTTGGTATGTAAACTAGCCAGCCCCATATTGTCCTGGTTCTCCTCGTGCCGCGGGATCTGGTCGCGGACGACGCGGATGGCCTCGGGGTAATCGCCCATATTCATGTGGGTCAGCCCGAGGTGGCTGATCGTTTCCGCCGCGCTGCTGGTACCCGCCGCGTTGAAACCGCCCGAAAGCGACTTGCGGTAGTAGGTCATCGCATCCTGGTAATGGGCCGTACGGAAATACAGGTTGCCCATATTACTGTGCGTTTTGGCGATGCCGAAAATATCGTCTACCGACTCGAACAGGCTGGCCGCGACGCGAAGGTAGTCCATCGCTTTTTCGTAGTCGCCCTTCAGCGTTTGCAGGCGGCCAAGATGGTTGTTTGTCCGGCCCAGCAGCACGATGTCGCGGCTGGCTTTAGCAAGGTGCTGGGCTTCCTCGTAGGCGGTTTGCGCTTCATCCCACCGGCCGACAATCTCCAGCACCTTAGCGCGGTTGATGTGCGTATTGACGGTGATCTCCTGATCGTCGACATGAACGAATTTTTCGATCAGCCGCTCGTAGAGGTCCAGCGATTGCTGGTTCTGGAAGTTGGCGCGGGCGAAGTTAGCCGCCTTGCCGAGGTATTCGATGGTTTCTTCTTTCGCCCCCGCCTGCTCGTAATGGAACGCCAGGTCGACGTAACGCTCTTCGATACTGTCGCCGTAGAGCTTTTCGATGGCGTGAGCGATCTGCAGGTGCAGTTGCTGCAGCCGCGTGGTGAGTTGCATGCTGTAAACCGCCTCCCGTAGCAGACTGTGGCGGAAGATGTAGCGCAGCTCGTTCATCGCGCTCCATATCTGGCCCTTTTCCGCTACGTCGATCTGCTCGCGCAGCATCGTCATCACTTCTTCGTTGGTTTCGAGGCCGGTTTCTTCGCGGAGCACTTCGGAGAGCACGGGGATGTCGAACTCCCGACCGATTACGGCGGCCGCTTTTACCGTTTCGCGCACCATATCCGACAGGCGGTCGATGCGGCTGGTGAGGATGGAGGTGATGCTGGTGGACAGCTTGATGCTCTCGTCGCTGAGGTTGAGAACGCCGTCTTTGCCGGCGATGAGCAATTCATTTTCGCGGAAGTATTCCAGGATCTGCTCAAGGTAAAACGGGTTGCTGTTGGTGGCGCGTAGCAGCGTCGTCATGCAGTCATCGCCGATCGGCGCGCCGAGGGTTACTTCGGCCATCCTTCGCACGGCATCCCGCGTGAGCGCCCCAATCTCTACCCGGGTCGTTTGCAGCCCCAACCTCGCGCGCTGCCGGTCAGTGATGATGCGGGTGTAAGTACCATCGTCTTCCGCCCGCGAGGTGGCGATGATGAGGAGGGGCAGATCGATCGTATGGCGAATGAGCTCACGGGTGACCGCTACGCTGTCGTCGTCGATCCAATGGATGTCTTCGAGTTCGAGTACGGTGGGCTGGATCATCGCCTCGGCCACCAACACGTTAACGATGGCGGCGATGGTATTCTGGTAACGGCCCTGGGCATCGAGCTGAGTCCACAGCGACCGCTCGGACGCGATGCCGAGCTGAGCGGCGAGGACGGATTCCGTCCGTTCCAGCTCCCCGATCACGGTTTCGATGCGCGCGCCGGGCGGCAGTTTGCGGAGGCCCTGCTTGAGTTGCAGCATCCGGAACTGGAACCGGCGCTGGTTTTGCGCCACGCCGAGGTCGAGGCTCTGGCGGAACATCCGTAGCAGCAGGTAATGAAAGGGGTTGAAAGGCTTACGCAGGATTTGGTCCGAGCTCGCCAGCAACCAGTTGACGGGCGCGCGTTGGTTCATCTGCCGCCGTACCTCATGGGTCAGGCGGCTTTTGCCGATGCCCGCCTCACCGAGCACATAGGCCAGGCCCGCGCTGTGGCCGTCGAAGACCGGAGAGGCAAAGTCGAGTAACTCCTTAACTTCCTTTTCGCGGCCGACGAGTTCACCGCCGTAGTTCGGCTTACCCAGGGTCTGCTTGCGGCCGTTAAGCTCGAAGGTGGTTACCGGTTTCTTGATGCCTTTGTAATGGATGTCGCCTTTGAGCTGGAAGCGGAAGTAAGGTGCTTTCGCCAGCTCCTCGTCCACCAAAATATCGTGCCAGTCGGCCGAGCTCATGATGCGGGCCGCGAGGTTGACCTGGTTGCCCACGCAGGCGTACTGCGCGCGCTCTTTACCACCCACGATGCCGGTAAAGGCCGTGCCGACGGTCAAACCCATGCGGTAGCGGAAGCCCGACTGCCGCTCTTCGCGCAACGCGTCGAGCTCCGCCTTGATGGTCAGGCAAAACTCGAGGGCGCGCACCGCATTGTTTTCGTAAGATACCGGCGCGCCGAAGAAGATCACCATCAGCGAGCCCTTATCGCCAAAATCGATTTCTTTGAAGTAGCCACCGAAGTCGTTGACCTGATTAAGCACTGCGGTCGCGAACTCGTTCAACTCTTCGTGGGTCTGTACCGCGTCAAAAGCCAGGAAGGTGGAAACGACGGAGCGGAACTCGCCGGTTTGGTCATAGCGGACCACTTCGGGCGGAAGAAAAGTGTTGGCAATGTCAGCGTCAATTTCCGGAAGTTCAAGCTGTGGATAACTGACGTCCGTAATCTTACCCGATATTTCCCCGACGACGAGGTAAGTACCCTGCGCCAGTTCTTCGGCGACGATGGAGTGGTCTTCCAGTAAGCCGTTCATCACCTCGTCGATGACGACCTGGTGCTCACCCGCCTGCATTTGACAGGAGGCCGCCTGGTCAATGGCCTTGCCGCGAAAGTAAAACCCCCGGAGTTCTTCACCGATGATGCCGTACTCCACCGCACCGGCGGCCAGGCCCGCCTTGACGCCGATCTTGTATTTGTCGCCAAACTGGTTATCGCGTTGCCGGAAGATGTTCCGCGTCAGGTCCGCCGTATGTAGCAGATGCAGGGCGTGCAGCCGGTCGAGGTTGCCGGGAAAGACGGCCGTAAAAGCATCGCCGGCAAAATAGGGAATGAAGCCGCCGCGCCGGTAAACCAGGGCAACGAGTGGCTCGAATATTTCATTCAGGATGAGCGAAAGCCGTTCGGCACCGACGATCCCCTCTTTCATCAGCGACTCGGTCAGCGGCGTGAAGCCCGACAAGTCGATGTTCATCGTAAAAGCATTTAACTCGCCGGATAGCTCGTCGGCCAGCAAACGCTGTTGAATAAAGGGAGGGATGAGTGGCTGCAAGAGAAGAAAGGGAAGATGGGTTACGGCTAAAGATACGACCGGAGAGGGGGAGATGGATGTACCGGCGGGAAAATGACACGGCCACCCGTAATCAAACGGACGGCCGGGCCAGGGGAAGAATTTTTCGGTGCGGCTAAGTGCAAATATCCGCCGCTAAAAGGTTTGAACGAAAAGTGAATTTCAATGCAATCCGTAAAGGATCCGAAGTCAGGTACTTCCAGTTTAGAAATTCCTTACACCATCGAAAAGGGAGGAGGACAAACTGAGTCCGCCGCCAATGGCGCAGGCTAGTAAAAAAGCGTACAACAAAGTCATTGTAGATAAATTAGAAAGTGATGAAAATTGTGACGATGTCGCTCATGGAATTGAACGTAAATAACCTGTTTGTCCGGCATAAAACCAAACAAAGCAGGAAAAAATACGAAGCGGTAATCGCAACTTAACTTTCACCACCCGAAAAGGGCGTTTAGTTGGCTCCTAAAGCGGCAATCAGGTGCTCGTTTTCATCAGAAATTTCTTTTGGCCGCTCGGCGGGGTGCCAGCGGTAAACGCGCACGACGGCGTGCCGGGCCCGGGCGGGCAAAGAGTGCAGACCCACTTGCCGTTCGGAAGTGATCTCCAGCACCGGGTGGTGCCAATCGTCGGCCACGTAAACAAAGTAAGACCGCCCCCCGGTCAGCTTAGCGGCATGGGACAGGTCAAGCAACATCATCGAATCGGGCAGTACCTGATGCAGCAATACGACACCGTTGCTCTCGGTAGCGGAAGGGTGGGTCAGGACGGCGGTCGTGTCAACGTGGTGAAGGGTTTCCCCTTCCAGTTCCCGCAAATGAATATCGTGCGAATTGTTGTCTTGCGCGTGCATCGCCCGCTCGTTCACCAGTTCCGCTTTAGCTACTTGTTGTTGCCGAAAGAGATAGCCGGACAGGCCGAGCAACAGCAAAACTACCGCGCCCATTACGTATCGCCAGATGGACAGCGTGTGGTTGCGCTCCATCATCGCCATGATCATTTCGTGGTCTAGGTCTTCAAACTCCTCGACGGAGCGGTGCGCCCGCCCGTCGAGCGGCGCATTCAGCCCCTGCCGGCTGACGTAACCGTCGAACTCCTCCCGCAGTTTTTCGTACTCGGCCCGTGCTTCGGGGTCCGCTTCCAGCACGCTTTCCACCAATTCAGCTTCCTTCCGGCTGGTAAGGCCGAGCACGTACTGCTCCAGTAATCCACTATTTTTAAGTTCTTCGCGGGACATTGACGGTAACTGAGGATGATTCAGGTACCGGCCTAACGGTAGTTCGCGGCTTGGTGTTCAAGAAGAATAGTAATGTAGTCGTGTAGTCGGGTAGTAATGCAGTGCCGCCGCGCATGATAGACGTGACAAACGTTACGGTTGCGCACCTCCCGACGTCCGCCTCGTCTCCAACGGCGGTACTACACGACTGCATTACTACTTCCCGTCGTAGGCCCATTTCAAGTAAAGCGCACCCCACGTAAAGCCGCCGCCGAAGGCGGTCAGGACCAGGTTATCCCCCTTCTTGAGTTGGGGTTCATAATCCCACAGGCACAGCGGCAACGTACCCGCCGTCGTGTTGCCGTATTTGTGGATATTGACCATGACCTTCTCCAGCGGAAAATCGGTCATCTTGCTGACGGTCTGGATGATGCGAATGTTAGCCTGGTGCGGCACCAGCCAGTCGAGGGTGTCGGCGTTGAGGTCGTTACGGGCCATGACTTCTTTCACCACGTTGCTCATGCCGGAAACGGCGGCCTTGAAGACCGGGCGGCCGTTCTGGCGGACGAAGTGCTCACGGGCCATCACGCTGTCGACCGTAGCGGGTTTTCGGGAGCCGCCGGCGACGAGGTAGAGGTATTTTTCGCCGCTACCGTCGCCGTAATGCTCATAGTCGATGACGCCGACGCCTTCCTCCTCGGTGGGTTCGAGCAGCACCGCGCCCGCGCCGTCGCCGAAGATCACGCAGGTGGTACGATCGGTGTAGTCGATGATGGACGACATCTTGTCGGCCCCGACCACGATGACCTTCTTGTGGGGGCCGCTTTCTATCATTTTCGCCCCCACGCTCAGAGCGTACAGAAAGCCGCTGCAGGCCGCGTTGAGGTCAAAGCCGAAAGCGTTCTTCATACCCGTCTTGTAGGTAGCCGTGTTGGCCGTATCGGGGAAGATGGAATCGCCCGTAACGGTGGCGCAGATGACGAGGTCGATATCCAGCGGGTCGGTACCGGTCTTTTCGAGCAACCCCCTGAGCACTTCGACGACCATGACGGAGGTACCTTGCTCTTCGCCCTTCAGGATGTGGCGGGTCTTGATGCCGGTGCGGCTGGTGATCCACTCGTCGTTGGTATCGACGATGGTGGCCAGCTCGTCATTGGTCAGCACGTAGTCGGGCAGGTAGCCGTGAACGCCGGTGATGGCTGCGCGAATTTTGGACATAAAATAGCTTTCGGTTAGGAGCCGCAAGATACGCCGACCTTATGCCTCCGGGCGCATGATGGCGGACCGCTGAAAGTAGGTTGAATTTGGTTAGACATCGTAAATAAGCGGTGTGTTTTGGGCGGGGCGCGCGGGTGCGATGGGAGTAGCGATAACGTCGGTAAACCCCGCACCCATGGTCCTTTCCCCCTTCCCATGCACCCGCGTCCTCCGCCCAAAGATAAATACCCTTAGCCATCGGTCAATTCGCGGCGGATTCAAGACGCCCCGCCGGCGGCAACCGTAGTTGAACACCCAAATCGTCCGTTTACTCCGCCGGTTCGAAATCGCCGAAATCACTCAGCGAGACCAGCCCTAAAAAGGTCAGCAGGCCGTTGAAAGCGAGAATCAGAAAGCCGAACTGAAAGCCGCCCATCAGCTCCGCCGAATAGGCGTCCACCACCATGGAAACGATCGGCGCGCCCAGGCAAACCAGCAACAACGTCGGTATCTTTTGCCCCCCCAGGTAAGTGATCTCCCGTACCCGTAAACGCGTGAAAAGGCCAAAGGCGAACAGCCCCAGCAGCGGCCCGTAGGTGTAACCCGCCGCCTTGAACAGGCTATTGATCACCGCCCGGTCACCGATGCTCCGGAAGGCCACGATCACCACGAACAGCAGCAGCGAAAAGGCGATGTGTACGTACAGCCGCCGCCGTTTATCCGCCGCGCGTCTGGTGAGCCGCGCGTCTTCCGCCTCCTCTTCGCTCTCGTCTTCCACCGCCTCGCGCGGGTCGTTCATGCCCATGAAGTCGACGCAAAAGGAAGTCGTCAGGGCCGTCAGCGCGCTGTCCGCGCTGCTGTACGCCGCGGCGATCAGGCCGAGGATGAACACGATGCCCGCCCCCGCCGGCAAGTGCCGCAGCGCAACCGTCGGGTACAACTGATCCGACGCTTCGGGAATCTGCAAGCCCACGCTCGTGGCGTAGATGTAAAGCAGCGCGCCGAGGGCCAAAAAGAGCAGATTGGCGAAGATCAGCACGAAGCTGAAGGCCGCCATATTTTTCTGCGCGTCGCGGTAGTTGGGCATGCTGAGGTTCTTCTGCATCATGTCCTGGTCCAGTCCCGTCATCACGATCGTGATCAGCGCGCCGCTGAAGAACTGCTTGAAGAAGTTGTTGGGGTCCGTCCAGCCCCCCTCGAAGAAAAAGAACTGCCCGTAGTCGCTGTTCCGGATCAGGTCCACCATCCCGCCCAGGTCCGTTTCCAGCGCCCGGCCGATGTAGTACACCGTCAGCCCCGCCGCCAGCAGCATGCAAACGGTCTGCAGCGTATCGGTATAAACGATGGTCTTGATGCCACCCTTAAAGGTGTACAGCCAGATCAGCACGATGGTGATCGCCACCGTTGCCGCAAAGGGCACGTCGAGCGGCCCGGTCACGAACTCCTGCAGCACGATGGCCACCAAAAATAGTCGGAAAGCCGCCCCGATCGTTCGCGACAGCAGGAAGTAAAACGCGCCGACCTTATAAGCGTGCGGCCCGATGCGGGTCTTGAGGTACTCGTAAATGCTCGTCAGCCCCAGCCGGTAGTAGAGCGGCAGCAGCACCACGGCGATGAAGAGGTAGCCCAGCAGATAACCGAGCACCACCTGCATGTAGCTGAAGGCCTGGTTGGCCCCGCCGGCGCCCACCGCGCCCGGCACGCTGATGAAGGTGACGCCCGAGAGGCTGGCCCCGATCATACCCAGCGCCACCAGCGGCCACGGCGACTTGCGCCCGGCCAGGAAGAAATCGTCGTTCTCGCTCGCCCCCCGGCTGGTGAACCAGGATATGGCGATCAGCACGGCGAAATAGGCGGTGATGATGCCGAGAATGGCGGTGGGGGAGAGGGATGCGTTCATGGGCGAGTGGGGCGCAATATAGAACGCGTTGCGGGAACGTGGTATTTGATTGGGTGGAGGGCCTCCAGGCCCGACCGTATTTATTCGGGCCTGGAGGCCCTCCACCCAATAACGCATAACCTTTCCCGCTCACCCCGCGTTCCCCGCCAACAGACCAACAGACCAACAGACCAACAGACCAACAGACCAATAGTCCAACAG
>ENA-ORXT01004484-ORXT01004484.1-marine-metagenome-genome-assembly--contig:-NODE-4484-length-14390-cov-9.659191_pt1 | contig 14390 bp, 17 predicted proteins | sample MGYA00237868_ERZ511482 | MGnify/ENA metagenome assembly ERZ511482 | reverse complement strand
GATGTTTTTTTTTTTTTCCGCCCCAGCATATTACTTAAAAAATAATAATAAAATGTCACTGCCGATGGGCTGCCATCTCGGCAGCCAGCATGTCTTTAAAAATCTGGTTATCCGGCTCGGCCAGGATGAGCTTCGTTAGGTTGGCCACACGCGCAGTTTGTCTTTCGTCCGACTTGGCGCACAGCTCGCGATCGGCGCGTCGACTGCTCTCTATCATGTTGGCCGTGATCGCCGCCAACACATCCCCCATGGCCTTGTCCGCTTGCGTCGCCGCAGCTGCGGGCTGACCGTCACGGCCAGAACGCCCACTCGAGCACCCAGGGGCAACAGCAAGCGGAGGCTGCTGTAGATCGGCCGCCGCTGCCCGCCGTCCCCCGTCTGGCAACTTCATGGTGCCTGCCCCCGGAGATGCGGTCCCCCCTAGAGCCCTTCGCGCCCCCACACAATGCTCGGACGCCGAACCAGTGCCGGAAGAAGGCGCTTCCACTGGGGCCTCCCCCTGCAGGCCCACGACCCCATCCATCAAGTCCTCCTCGTCCGCTCCGGCGTCCTCGTGGTTCTCACACACGTCAGACGTGTCCTCAAACATGCTGCCGCTCGCGTCTTCGTCGGACGCTGGCGCCCTCCCGGATGATGCTGGTGGCGTGGGAGGTAGGGCACCGCTGACGCGGATGCCCGACAGACGGGGGGTACCGACGTACCGCATCGTGATGTCAGAGAGTTGGAGAATCTCGTCGACATCTTTGACCGAGCCATGCCAATCTAGAGTCTTTTCCAGAACAATTAGGCGCACGGCGGCCGCCTCCTGCTCCCCCGTCGTCCCCGTCATGCCCCGCACCGACTCGGCCGCACTGTGAAGGTCTTGTGCAGTCCTGACCACGCGGTCAAGCGCCGGCAAATCCCAGCCAATGAAGGCCAACGTCATGGGCGGATCGGCCGCGTCGCTGCGTGAGGCCTCAAGGCCACCCGCCGCAGACCCCGACTCAGAGTGCCCGGCGTCTGCCGCCGCTGACTCCGCCGTCGCTCCAGCTTCTGACCCCGACGCGCCGGAGGCACGTCGTACCGCCGACGATCCCAGCGTCGCTGCCGCCGCGGACACGGCGGTGGCCGCCGCGTCTTGACCGTCCATGTCCGCCTTCAGCAAGTCGCCCATAATGTTAGACAAATGTAGTTGGAGGCTTCTAGATGATAACCCGTGCGACGCAATGCGAAAATCGACCTCATCTGTTCACTTGGAGACAAAAAACAGCCGCTGCTCCATGGTCACCGTGACCTCATGAACTGAGGCACCTTCGCCGGATTCGTCATTGGCGCCGCGTTGCCCACGACTGCGGCCGCGCCCAGAACCAACTCGACCACGGCCCCGGCCGCCCTCGCCTCTTCCCCGTCCACCATCACTGCGGCTGCGTCCGCGGCCGCTGCCGCTGTTGGGAACACTACCGGCGCGGCGGGCAACGCCGCCTCGAGACACGCCCTCCGGCGGTCGGCCGCGCCCGCCGCGGGCTGGGACACGTGCAGAGCGCTCATCGTCTTGAAGCTCAGTGGCCCGAGACCCCGCCACATTCTTGTGCAACATGACGTCGTCAATTTGTGACGCGAGGTCGTTGATCGTGGGGAAGCGACGCGCCACGTGGGCGTCCCCGTCGCCTCCATGATGGTTTGCATCATCGGCATCTGGCACTCGCGTGTCTGGAAGCCCATGACAAGGGGGATCGTTGTGGTCGGCGCTATCACCGCCATGAAAGCCGGGGGAGAACCTTGCAGCGACAGCCGACAGAGCGGCTGTTGGAGCGGGTGCACCACCACCAACGTCGGTGGTGGTGGTGCCACTAACCCCGCCCCCCACAGCCGCCGCCGGCGCCGCCGCTGTCGCCACCGCCGCGGCCACCATTTGGTACGACACCACGCACTACTTCACCACCAACGCCCGCCGACCTCCGTAGGCCACACTTTTGTGGGGGAATCCCTCTGGACTCGGATAACACAACGCTCCGGCCGGGGCCGGAGGGGGCGGGTCGCAAGCCTCCACGTGGCGTTCCCCAGAGGGGGGTGACGTGTGGTGTCCCCTCGGGCGGGTGCCCGGAGTGGCCCCCAGCCTCACCCGTAACACCCCCTCGTGGGGGGTGAACGAAGAAGCATCCCCTGATCGGGTCTCCCGGTGGGGCCAGACACAGACGGAAGGGGCGCCGGCCCCTTTTTCATATGGGCCCCATGGAGGGGCCGGGAAGCTTTCGGAAGCTTCCCCACCTGGGGCAGGACCCAGAACCGCGCTCAGATCTCGGTCTTTGAAGATATTTCCCAGGGACTTCCATCGGTGCATTGGAAAATCCTGGGGATACGTTTCTTGGGATTTAGAGGGACTCATAAGTCCAGGCTGACCCAAGAAATCTATGGGCCCGATATCTCTTCCAGTGGAAGAGTGTCACTTGATCCGTGGCAGAGGCCACCGGAGGCTCCTGTTCCAGGACCGTGGCCCTCTGGGCACCGGTCGCCCCATGACCACCTCGTGGGCAGGGTTCGTGTGCGCGTTTTGCTTCTCCTGAGGGTATATGAGTGTGAGTACTGGGGTCGACCTGCTTCAATGAACAAATCAGAGTTGCGTTTGCGTCAGCTCCGGCGTTCTGGTGCGCTCCGCGCCCTGAACATAATACCCCAACATGCCGATGGACCTGCTGGTGCAATATGCCCAGCGGAAGGGGGACGTCTGTCGTAGACGCCACCAGGAACAAAAGCATGAAGAGGACCGACGGGCCGAGGCCCGTCAAGTTTGTCGCGCTGCCCGGCCAGCGCCGCGGAAATACGTAACCGCGGCAGTAACTGCTTGCCCCGAGGGGCTTACGTCTCAGTTGAAGCCAGCCCGGAAGACCTGGGTTCAACCTGAGACAATAGCAAATGTTCCCGTGAGAATTACGTACACGGGTCACGACCTCGTGAGAGGGCGACCCCCTATATACCATAAGCATGGCCTACAGGTCGCCCAAGGCCCCACCATAATGATGGCGAACGAGCCCATAACCATTCAGGTGATGCACCTAGGTGTTACGCCATTGCGGCAAATAACCGATATGACAATCGGGTACATCGACGCGCATGAGGGGCCGAGCTACGAGGTCTCGAAAAGAAAACTCAAGGAGCTCGCTACGCCACCGAAGGGGGTGGGGGATTCACCTCTCCCGAAGGTAGATGTTTCTTCGGTGCCGACGGAGTGGTCGGGGGCCGTACAGGCCCTCCTCCAAAAGCATTCCGCCCTCTGGGAGAGGAAGCTAGGCTAAATTCGAGGTGTGGAACACCGGATCCGACTAAATTATGTGGCTGTCCCCGTTCGACAGCACCCATAAAAGGCCGGGCAAATGGCCCGGGAGAGAGAGAAGGGGAAGTCGAGCGTATGCGCTCGATGGACGTTATTTAACCCGCAAGCGGGGAATGGGCTAGCCCCGTGGGGATGGTACCGAAGCCTGATGGTTCGGTACGCTTCTGTATCGATGAAAAAAAGCTCAACTTGATGACTATCAAGGATGCGTACCGCATCCCCCGAATGGATGAGTGTATTGAATCCTTAGGGGACGCCAGGGTGTTCTCCACCCTGGACTGTAACGCGGGTTACTGGCAAATACCAGCAGCCGAGGATGACAAACATCTCACGGCTTTCACGTGCCACTAGGGCGCGTGGCAGTGCGTGCGCCTTCCCTTTGGGTTGTGCAACGCCCCTGCGACGTTCCAACGCGCCATGGATATGATCCCGGCCGGTGTGGAGTGGTAGATATGTTCAGTATATCTAGATGATGAGATTGTTTTTTCGGGTTTCCCCGAGGAACACCTACAGCACCTCGACGAGGTGCTGACCCTGCCCGGGAAGGCAGGGGTCACCTTGAAGGCGTCTAAGTGCCACCTCTCCCAGGAGGAAGTGGAATACCTCGGTCATGTGACCCGACCAGGACGGGTATGTCCTGAAAAAGAACCTCTGGGAGCTTCGGGGTCTCCGTTATCCGGAGACCCAGACCCAGATGAAGAGTTTTCTGTGTATGTGAGGTGTGTACCGCCGCTTCGTAGCAGATTTCGCCAAGATAGCGAAGAACCTAACGGCGCTTAAGAGCACCAATCTTCCTAAGAAGCCTCCTCCTCCTTCAGGGAAGGAGACGGACGCCTTTGAGATACTCCGAGGACGTCTATTGGACGCCCCCATCCTTGCCCTGACCAAGAGGCACGGGCATTATATCGTCGACGTCAACGCCAGCTATAAACAGCTGGGTTGTTGCTTACAGCAGCAACAGTCCGACGGGGAGTACCACCCAATCGGCTACTACAGACGGGCGCTTCTCCCTGCGGAGAAGAACTATTTCACCACGGAGATCGAGGCACTAGGCGTCGTCTGGGCCGTGACCCATTTACGGTCCTACCTAGAAGGTGCGGAATTCGTGGTGCGGTGCGCTCACCGAGCCCTGCTATCGGTTCTCACTAATATGAGCCCAAATGCTCGGAATAACCGATGGCGACTCCGATTGTTGGAGAACAACTATGAGACACGGCATAAGCCGGAAAAGGATCACAAGGTGGCAGACGCGCTGTCGCGTCTGCCTACAGAAGGTCAGGACACCTCGCCTTTGGACGAGCACATCCCCGTCCCAGCCGTCGACACCCGCGCCAGTGACTCCTTAAAGGAAGCGTCACCGGAGGAGGCCCCTATGGGGGCCCTATCAGCCCGAGACATCATCCTGGGCCAGGCTGAGGACGCCTTTTGTCAGGACAGGCTTAAAAAGCTGGATGTTCTTTCGCCCCCCGACTCCACGTGGAGTCGTCAAGCGTTCTTCTTCCGGGAGAAGAACGGGCTCCTCTGCTGTCGCTCGATGTACGGACGGCAAAACCAAGAGGTTATCCCGGAGGCGCTAAAGAAGCGCCTTCTCACTCACCAACACCATTCGGTGTTAGCCGGGCATCCCGGCTCGAAAAGGATTTACAACACCCTTCGTATGTATGTGTACTGGCCAACAATGGTCGTTGACGTGTAAAAGCACGTGGAGCAATGCCCCGTGTGCGCCAAGAAACGCCCCTCAGAGAGGAAGCACACGACGGTGATGAAGCTTTTCACTGCCGACGAGCCCTTGTCAGGGCTCGTTATTGACCTTTTGGGCCCACTGCCCACCTCTAAAGGGGGGCATATGCACGTCCTGCTCTTCTGTGACCGGTTCACCAAGTTGACTAGAGCCATCCCTTTACGGGAGGCCACGGCGCTGACCGTGGCATCGGCTTGTATAGATACATGGGTTGCCGCATATGGCATCATCGACACGGTCCTTACGGACAACGGACCGCAGTTTGCCTCGGTATATTACCAGGGTATCCTTGGTTTACTCGGTATGGCTTTGAACTATACCTCTTCTTATCACCCACAGACGAACGGGCAGGTGGAACGGTACAACTGCACCCTCGTTCGACAGCTCCGCTGCTATGTGGCGGAGCACCAAACCGAGTAAGACAGCCATCTGTCCCTTTCGACAACTGCGTACAATACGCAGGTCCATTCTAGCACAGGGGAGATTCCCTTTGCTTTCGTGAGCCCGAGGCGGCTCCAACGTATTGGTATCGAGAGGATGCCTCGGCCACGACAAGACGAGGAACGGCCAGTCTATGCCAGCTCGGCGGCGGAACATTATGTTGCGGACCTGAAGGACCTCATTTCCAAGGTCCGAGAGCACCTGGGAAAGGCCCTGGGGGCCTTTAAAGCGTGCATTCGATCCACGCACTCGAGAAAAGAACAACCATCTCAAAGCTGGGGACTGGGTGTATCTGGATGCCCACTGCCGCTCGCCAAAGAAGCTTGGGTTCAAGACCCAAGGGCCTCACGTGGTACTCCAGACCGATGGATACCGGTTCCTGATAGAGAGCCCCAGGGGCATCAGGACGGTGAGCAGTGACCATTTCACCGGAGCTCCCACACCGCTCGCGCGGGATGCCAAGTGGACCCGTGCCCTCAGGGCACAAGCCCTCTTGAAGGAGGGGACCTAGCTTAAAGCTGGTCCAGAATTCGTGTTTAAAAGATTTATCAAACATGGCTGGAATGATGACGGCCAATTGAAGCTCTTAGTCACATGGTTTGGGTTTCCCGAAGAAGAAAGTACGCAGAAATTTGCCTCTTCTCTCCCGAGGGAAGCCCTCCGGAAATACTGTCTCGGGAAGAAAAGTAAGCTCCCCGCCTTGACGCAGGAAGGGGGCTCCTTCTCTGACGAAGCCAAGAGAAGGGTTCAAGAAAGTCAGGCTCCCCGGAGCGGCCAGACTACAAAGAGGAACAAGAAAAGGGGCTGAGCCCTTTGAATCCCGACGGGGCCCTCTCGCACTCTCCCTCGTAGTGCTGCACCGGCCCCGCGAGGAGCGGTGAAGAGCAACGAAGACATAAAACCCACAGGAGGGAGAAGGGGGCCCAACCAGTGCCCCAAGACAACTCACCAATACCCCCGTGAGCGCAGGGTATAGCCATGGCCATCGCCCCGGCTAGGCCCCTCTTCAGGGGCATAGTACTCCGTCCCCGAGGGGCACGGCGGGTTGGCCGACGGCCCCGTTGTCTCCCTGTAGAGGGGCACTGCCGGTGCAAAAGATCCCGCCCCATGAGATGGGGCGGTCGATGATCTCGACCCCCCCCCGACGGGGAAGGTAATCGACGCGCCCGGAGCCGCCCCATAAGCGGACACGGGAGGCGACCTTGACCCCGCCCCGAAGGGGGGTGCGGCCATAGAGCCAGAAGCCGCCCCATAATGGGGCCGGGCGGGAGACGGCGGACGCTGATGCGTCGCCGGAGAGATCGGGCCTACGGTGGGAACCGCCGCTCCCAGGAGACAGATAGACCAACCCGTCAAGACGGTGTTAGTCTCCGTCACCGCCACTCCATACTCCTCCGCCAACATCCGGTGGAATGGCTCGGCTGTGCCCGAGGCACACAGCCGCTCCACGTCACAGTTCCCTATAGGGTGGGACGCAATCGAGATCATCTCGTTGCGGAGCTGCTCGAAGGCGCGGCTCAAAATCATGATGATGGTGTGGTCCTCCCCGTTGTTCAGGATTGGGGGGATATACACAAGGGAACGCCCTAACCCCGACCACACGGCCGGACCCATGGGTCGAGAGGGCTCCAGTTGGGCAGCCCCCTTCCACGAAACGTGGGGCACAGGCCCCACCGGGGGCCCAGAATAACCCACCATACGGGAAAACGGGCTACTCTCGGCGAGGGGATAGGCTCGCCGCGCCCAAGTGTTGCGGGAACCACCCCGGGCGGTGTAAGAGAGAAAAACACCACCCCAGATCGGCGTCGGTAGGCGCGAAGCCGCCACCGCGCGAGCAGCCGGCGAAGAGGCCGACGTCGCGGCCAAGGCCGCGGCAGGACCATACCGCGTAGGAACGGACTCGGCCAGCTCGCGGTCAAGAGTGCGGAAGCGAAGGTATGGAAGGATGTCCCTCCCGTAAGGGAGCCGAGTGTTCCCAAGCCCATCCGAGAGGGTTTACACCCCCCTCGTCGTTGACCGCCTTGGCGCAACGGAAGACCCCCCGGAGGGTCCCTTCCCACTCCATCCAGGAGGTGTCAGCCTGCTCCTTCATTCGACGGAGCAGTACGAGCCCCGCCTCCAAGAGAGGCTGGGCAGTAGGGTCGTTCGAGCATAAGCGGTAGGCCGTTAAGACCCCGAAGGCCTTCCGCAGGGCCACCGGCTCACGCCACAGGTGCCCATGATGGCGAATGCTGCCGACAAAGACGTCGGCAACCTCAACGGCTCACAGGGTTGCCAAGATGATATGCTAGAGACCCCCAGGGGTCACCCCCATGAGTTGGCTGCCCTGCAGCCCAACCATCTGAGTAATCTGCGCGGCCATGCCTCGAGGCACTTCCACGGAAGCCTACCAACCCGGAAAAGCGGGGTAAGGCACCTGGCGGAGGGCCACCGGGTTGTCCCGCAACTCGCGCTGCTCATAGAGCGCGAGGATGCCCTTGTCATTACGAAAGGACCACTCCTCCAGGACCGCCGGCATGGAGAAGCCGGGGTTTGACGCCCTCAACTCAGGGGGCGAACCGGGATGGTACTCCTACGAGTAGAAGGGGGTCATACCCACCTAGGGAGGAAGCTCCTGGTTTGCCAAGTGGTTCAAAACCTGGCGTACTTTCCAATCCTCCTTCCGCCGGAGGAAGGGGAAGTCCGTACCCGTCCCCTCGGGGACGGCATAAAGCGTTCCATAGAACGCTCGGATGCTTGTCCAGACTTTCGTCGTGCGACGGCCATCGATGGCCGCGTACCACTTCTCGACGAGCGAGACGCCGGGGAGTTCCTAAGGGAACCACCGAAACTGGTCATTCACGGTGGCCGGGGCCGACTACGAGGCCGACAGAAGGTTGGCCAGAGTGACGTCAGTCTCCTCCTCCGGACCGAGGAGATCACCCGAGCCGCCCTGGCGGCTATACACTGCCATGGCGGCCGCGGCGTCGGCCTCACCGGCCGACGACACCGGGTCTGGAAGAACCCAAGACTCGGAAACAAGAGGTGGGCCCCACCCGAAGGGAGGCACAGGGAAGTCGGGGACGCGGGACCCAGCCCGGACTCGCGCTGAAAGCGCCGTCCCCAACACGTGACGACCCGGACACCTACGGGTGCTCCGGCACAACGGACCACCAGTCAGCGGTGGCCGTCTTATGTGCCCCGACACGGGGCCTGCTTCTCTCGCGCCCGGGGGCTCCCGGGCAGCGGAGCCCCTGAAAGGGAGGGAGTGTGTCCCCGATCCCCCCTAACGGGGTGGTGGAGAGAGAGACAGAGGACATGAGTCCCGGGTCTTCTCCCGGGCTGTCAAAGGCGGTGACACAACGCCCTCGGGAGTGCGAGACGCGGGCCCTGAGAAGGGGAAATGTGGGGGAATCCCCACGAACTCGGATGACACAACCCTCCGGCCAGGGCCGGAGGGGGCGGGTCGCAAGCCTTCACGTGGCGTTTCCCAGAGAGAGGTGACGTGTGGCGTCCCCTCGGGCGGGTGCCCGGAGTGGCCCCCAGCCTCACCCGTAACACCCCCTCGTGGGGGGTGAACGAAGAAGCATCCCCTGATCGGGTCTCCCGGTGGGGCCAGACACAGACGGAAGGGGCGCCGGCCCCTTTTTCATATGGGCCCCATGGAGGGGCCGGGAAGCTTTCGGAAGCTTCCCCACCTGGGGCAGGACCCAGAACCGCGCTCAGATCTCGGTCTTTGAAGATATTTCCCAGGGACTTCCATCGGTGCATTGGAAAATCCTGGGGATACGTTTCTTGGGATTTAGAGGGACTCATAAGTCCAGGCTGACCCAAGAAATCTATGGGCCCGATATCTCTTCCAGTGGAAGAGTGTCACTTGATCCGTGGCAGAGGCCACCGGAGGCTCCTGTTCCAGGACCGTGGCCCTCTGGGCACCGGTCGCCCCATGACCACCTTGTGGGCAGGGTTCGTGTGCGCGTTTTGCTTCTCCTGAGGGTATATGAGTGTTAGTACTGGGGTCGACCTGCTTCAATGAACAAATCAGAGTTGCATTTGCATTAGTTCCGGCGTTCTGGTGCGCTCCGCGCCCTGTGATCCAGGCGTTCGTGTTCTTTCTCCTTTGTGTCGCTCGGCATCCTGTGCTGGGTTTTCTGACGGGGCCGTGCCCCGTCGGCTTTGGGGGCAGAATCCAGGGCCTTTCAGAATCAGGGATTCTCAGCAGAATCTGGGATAAATCCAGATATATCCGGATATATCCGTTGGAATCATCTCGCCATCCAATGTCAGAGCCAAACGGAAGACACTGCTGGAAAGCTCACGTCGTGCTCAGTCTCCTCGTGAAAAGACTGATGAACATAAGATGTTGCTGCGGGCAGGAAGCTGCCGCTTACATAACGGTGCTTCATCCGAATCATCATTCGGAAGCCCCTGGCAGAAGCCACTACATCTCTCTCCCCGCGCGCGACACCATTCGTAGGCCTTGGCGCGGCCAGCGCGTGCTTGCAACTAGCGTGGGAGACAATAGCACGCACGGGGGACGGGGAAGATTCTCAAGAAATAGGTATTCTCGATGGACCAGGCCTTTGCACGGCCGATGCAAGCACTCAACCAGCGTGGGAGACAGTGGCACGCACGGGGGACGAGGAAGAATCTCAAGCAATAGATCGTGGCAATGCACCGGGGTATAGGACGGGCCAGCAGTTCTGTTATAGCGCACACCTTGGGGGGGGCGGTGTGATGCCGCCGAAATGGAGAGAGGGGGGAAAGCTGACGTCGCAATAAAAGCGCCAGTACATAAATGAGGGGTGAGGGAACTCGACGAGAGCCAGAAGGAGCGGGGAAACAAAGTGGTGTGAAATGCAAGACACGATATCAGAGGTGGGCAACGAGTGGAACACCAGCCAGGCTCGTGCTGATAAACGCTCGTGGAGCTATAGACACGCCGGTAGACCGCTGCGCTTGATGCTACCGCCGAGCAGCGCAGGCACCGACTCACCACCGGGCAATAGGTACGAAAAAAGACAAAGCTGCATGTGCTCGTACAACTGGGCCGCACGAGACATCATGCTCGCTGTACGCGTCCGCTGCAGCCGCGCACCGTCATGGGTGCCGTGGCGGCTGTGGGAGTGCAGATGGTCGCACAGGCGACTCGCGGCGCATCCATCCGGCGGCTCTGCGGGGGACAGGGCACGATGGCGATCCAAAACCCGTCAGTGCGGCGTCTGTGGGGAGTCCGGGGCGCGCTGACGACCCGCGATCCGCGCGTGTGGCAGCTGCGAGGTGCGCGGGGCGCGGTGGCGACCCGAGACCCGTCCGTTCGGCGGCCGTGGGGGGTGTAGCGCGCGCCGGCATTTGGGCCGTCTGCGGGGCACACCGGCAACGCGTGGTGGGTGGTGGGGCTGGCGCAATTGCGATCCGCCTGCCCTGTGGGTCCGAACCGTGTGAGCGGCACAGCGGATCGATGCAGGCCACGATTTTCATATTGAAGGGCTTCCGTGTGGCCATGCAAGGAACGCTTGCGCAACCAGTGTGATAGTCCTTCCTGCTGTAGAAAATCGGATGGCGGCCTCGGAGATCCACGACTTCCACTGACCGTGCCCTCATATGCATCTTTTCGAATTCAAGTGCGTACTGCATAGCCATACGCGTGATCCTAAATTCAATTCTGTTCGCATTTAGGAACCCTTGGGGACCCCCTGAAGTGGTCCAGCGACCCCTCCAAACAGGGCTTCAACCGTTCTTGAACCATCCTACTAGTGCAAGGGCGCGGCGTGTGGAGAAAAGCTCGCAATGGGCGATTTTCGGACGGTCACACATCGCCAGATACACCGACGGCATCGGATTTTCGGAGCCTCGGCAGGACATTTGAATCCGATCACGTCCGACGAACCCGAACTCCTGGCGCCTCTGGAGGGGGGAAAACAGTAACTCTTTGTTTTTTGCCACACAATGTGCCCTCGCCCACAACTTCCCCTCCTCGTTTGTGCGCGTTGACGCCCCTGTGTCGCCAAAATATCGGGCCATGGCGGGAATATGAGAGCCTTCGCCGAATCGGACCCCCCGTCGGACAAGACAAGTCGGGCCCCCCCCCCCCTCCCACGCTCACTTGCTGCCCACCCTCTGCCCCTCGCTGCGCGCTGGTCCGAGGAGGAGTCGACTGCATCCCGCTTCTTTTTCTCTCGGGCATAGGAACACGGCTGCGGCTCCCCGGTTCCTCCCCTCCCCGCCCCCCAGCTGGCTCCCCACTATTCTCACGTCGGGTTCCCCCCGCAGCCTACCATTTGTGAGGCACCGGCTCCCCGACAGCGTGCTTCCCCAAGCCGGCATCCTTGTCAGCTCCCATACAGCCCACACCAGCCCAACCACCAGCAGCCCGCCCACCTTCTCAATCGGATGGCTCGCGCCGAGCAATACTGCCGCCGCAAGCCACTCGGCCGACACGGCGTCGGCTCTCCCGCCCCCCCCCGCCTCTGCTGCCATCGCCGCCACGGCCATCCCCGTCAACGGAGGCACAGACATCCCCGTCACAAACAGCAGCACCCACGCGCGAGGGGCGCCGGCGACGCCACCACCGTCAGGGCCACCACCGACGGAGACGCCACCGCCGCGGTGGCCCCGTCCCGCAGAACGAGCGTCGCCTGCGGCCCGGATTACCCGCCGGCCGACACCGACGCCGGAATCCCCGGCGTGCCGGCGCCCCCCCTCTTTGTGGCCTCCCGGAAGCCGGCGGTGGTGGCGGCGGCAACCGCCGCCGTGGCAACGGCGTGGCAGCTGGGTGTTCGACCACCGTGAGGGCATGTCCAGCAATGGAGCCAACCGTCCAACCCAACGGCCACGTGTGGGCAACGTGGGGCCCTGCTACTGGCTCTCCAACCGCCCAGCAAAAACTAGGCACATCACGTCTCAAGTGTGAAGTGCGTGAGAAGATTGCCTCTAACCCCAGGCGCCGTAAGGCGGCGGGGTGGCGGTTTAATAGCCGACGGGCAGGTGAATCTAGAGCATTGGCGTGGCGAGAGCAATATCTGGGTGCCAAGCGTCAAGGAAGTCCATGCGGAGATGCGATCACACAAGCAAAAGGCGACACTTCCCGGCTCAGGTCTTGGCGGGGAATGTCCGTCCCGGTCGTACCGTGCCGTGGCAAAGCGGCGTCATGCCGAGGCCTTGGCGTGGTCGCATAGGGCGGTCGGTTGATGGAGCATGCACAGACTTTCCCCCCGTCCGGGAAGCAGGGCGGCGGGGGGGGAGGGCGGGGTGGGGCACGTGCTCGCGCAGGTCAAGAAAGGTAAGGCGGGTCAAGACAGGGCGACGCCGGGGCGGGGGGCCGTGCGGTAGCCATCGCTGGTTGTATTGGTGACAATCGGGGTCGAGAGGGTGCCGGATGCGAGGGCAGTGGACAATGCGGAGTTGGGCGGCGGGCGGGAGAACGTGGGCTTGGAAAGGGCATCGGCGCGGTTGTCAGCCCCGCGGATGTGGTTGATCTCCGAGAGGGTGCCGGTGAAGAAGGCGCGGCGGAGCATGTAAAGGTCGTTCTTGCCCGACATGTCCGCGGGGTCTTTGAAAAAGGTCACCAGTTCGTTGGCCGTGGCCGAGTCGGTGTAGGCGTCCATCGGGATCTGGCGGGAAAGGAGCTCGTGCAGGAGGAGGCGGACGTCAAGGGCCACCGCGACGGCATCGGCGAGAGCAAGGAGTTCCCCGGCGGTGGAGCCGCGGCAGACGCGGAAGGGGCGGTGGGAGGCCCAGTGCAGGAAGCAAAAGCGGGCGGAAGCGTCGGTGAGGAGGACGAGGTACCCGACACGGCGGCGGGGCAGGGGGGAAAAGGTGGACCCGAAATAGTCCGCGTAGACGGAGAGGCGCAACGAGGAGGGGTAGAGGCGGGGAAAAGGCATCGTGACGTCCCGGTTGATGAGGATGGCGATGGTGTCGTCGGCGCGGCGGGCGTCGAGCTTCGTGGGCGAGGGGAGGCCGGCCAGTGCCGCGGCATCGGTGAGGACATCCGGGCTGGCGAGGCAGCCAATTAACAGGATCTGTGCGGCGAGGAAGCACAGGCCGGCGGCGTTGGCGAGGGGGGCGTTGGCCGACGGGGGGGCGTTCAGCGGGACCAAGTCGGCGGCGTAAGGGCGGCTGTGGCAGTGGAGGCCGTCGGCGTCGGCGTCGGCGGCGATACCGGAGAAGACGATAAAGCCGTTGTCGGGGCGGTGCTTCTTGTATTGCTGCATGACGGCGGCAACGTGGCGGAGGAAGGCGGAGGTGCCGGCGGTGAGCGTGGTGTCGACATAGGAGCTGAGGCAGCCGTGGAGGGGGGACACGTAGACGGTGTGGAAGGCCTCGCTCAGGCGGGCGCCGGGGAGGGACAGGAACTTGGATTGGGAGGGGAAAAAGAAGTGGCGGCCGGCGTTGCCCTTGCCGTACATCGGGCGAGTGAAATCCCAGACGGCATCGTCGTGCTCGCGGGCCTCAGGGGCGTGCACGTGAATGGGCTTGGGCAGTTTGTCGGACTGTAGGTACGCGCGCAGGAAGTCCTCGGTGTGCACCCACCAGCCCAGGATGGACGTGACAGCGAGACAGGTGCGGATGGCGCGCTTGGGGGTAACGGGAAAGGTGGGCACATCGTTGGCCTTATCCCATTCGCGGTGGCCGGCGATGCAGATGCGGGCGCGGGCCGGCGCCTTTTTGTTGCCGCGGTGCTCCTTCGTGCACCGCCACAGGTAGTCGAACACTTGCTCGCCGGCGGGGACGGTGGCGCGGGAGATCGTGGTCTTGCAGCCGAAGGAGTCGAAGACCGCAAGCTCGGTCTGCTTGGAGGCGTCCCAGCGGGGGTGATCGGGCGAGTCGGGCTCGGTGTCGCGGGCGAGGTAGGCGCGGGCGGACAGGGCAACGGACTGGGGTACGGGCGGGGCGAGGGCATGCGTGCGGACGGGG
>ENA-ORXT01004483-ORXT01004483.1-marine-metagenome-genome-assembly--contig:-NODE-4483-length-14391-cov-3.214056_pt1 | contig 14391 bp, 11 predicted proteins | sample MGYA00237868_ERZ511482 | MGnify/ENA metagenome assembly ERZ511482 | reverse complement strand
TAGAAACTCATGGTACAGGAACATCTCTAGGAGACGCGATCGAACTTGCAGCTTTAAGTAAGGTATTTAAAGATAATCAAGAGTTAATCTTAGGTGCAGTAAAAACGAATATTGGTCATTTAGAATCAGCAGCAGGAATAGCTAGCTTAATCAAAACTATCTTGGCTTTAGAGAATAAATTTATTCCAGCTAATTTACACTTAAAACAGCCCAACAGTAAGGTAGAATGGCAAGATTTACCGTTTAAACTGCCGCAGCAAAAGATTGCTTGGGACACTGCACAACCTCGTATTGCTGGAATAAGTTCTTTTGGCTTTAGCGGTACTAATGCTCATGTAATTGTTAAAGAGGCTGATATTTCTTCTAAAACTAATCGAGAGACAGAAAGACTAGGAGATTGTTATTTATTTACTATGTCTGCGAGGACAAAAAAGGCTTTAGATGAATTAGCCAGAAATTATATTGACTACCTGAAATTACATTCTAAGGTTTCAATAGAAGATGTTTGTTTTACTGCTAATATAGGGCGATCGCATTTCAATCATAGATTAGCTGTTTGTGTCACTTCTATTGCAGACTTACAAACTGAATTAACCCAATACACTGTTCAAGATGATTCTGATAAATTGTGGCAAGGTAAAGCTAATAGTAGCAAAGATACAAAACTTTCTTTGCTATTTGAGCAAGAGAATGAAGAGTTACAAGAATTAATTGAATCTGTAATTTATAGTCCTATATTTTCTCCTGATATAGCTGATATTTGTTGGCAGATAAGTAGTCAACCAATCATTGATAGAGAGCAAAAAAATACTATTTATTCTCAAACAAAGCCTGAATCAAATAATTGGCAAATACTCATAGATGGATTGGCACAATTACACATATTTGGAGTTGATATAAACTGGCAAAATTTATATCAAGATAAATATGCTAAAAAGATTAGCCTCCCTACTTATCCCTTTCAAAGATCTGTTTATTGGATAGAGCAAAAAAATTAGGCAAACTTACGATAAAAAAGTCATTTTTATTATGAAAGAAAAAATATTAAAGCTTGGCGATGATATAAATACCGACGATATTATTCCCGCTCATCGCAGTACTAATCCCGATCCAGAACATCAAAAACATTATGTACTCGAACACATAATTGGTATTGATACATTATTAGAATATGAAGTAATAGAAGCAGGGAAAAACTTTGGCTGTGGCTCAAGTCGAGAATATGCACCCATCGCCATTAAAGCAGCAGGAATTAAATTAGTTCGGGCAAAATCTTTTGCTGAGATATTCTATCGCAACAGTATTAATATTGGTCTGGAATTAGAAATCGTTGATAGCAATCGAGATAATCCCATAGTTAAAGCTATTTCCGCTGCGGGGGGATTAACGGCTTTCAATCAGCAAAGATTAGACAACAAGATTTCTCTACCCCAAAGCCATACCTCACCTCGTCCGATGACAATGACGGAGAAAATGTTAGCCAAGGCTTCGGGGAACAAATATGTGCAGCCAGGAGAGGTTGTTTTTGCTAAAGTAGATTTGGCAATGTCTCATGATGCGATCGCAGCACCCGTATTTGAGCAATTTAGACGTAATTTTGGTGAAAATAAGCAAATATGGGATAAAGGCAAGGTTGTTTTAGTAGCGGATCATTTTATTCAGGTTAACGATATTCGCGTAGATCCTCAAGCTACTAAGCTATATCAAAAGATGGTTGATTTTGCTCACCAGTATGGCTGTAAACTATTCGACTTAGTATCCCCTGGGGAAGCATCGGGAATTTGCCATGTATTGTTACCAGAACAAGGTTTAATTAACCCAGGAATGATTATCGCTGGTACTGATTCCCATAGCTGTACCTATGGCGCGTTTGGTAGTTTTTCTACAGGAGTAGGTACTACCGACATGGCGAATATTTTCGCTACAGGAGACATGTGGTTGCGAGTTCCCGATACGATTGTATTTGAACTAAATGGGACATTATCCCCAGGTATTAGTGCCAAGGATATTATGCTGTTTATCCTTGGTCAAATTGGTTGTCAGGGTGCAATCTCGAAAGTATTAGAGTTTCGGGGAAGTGTTATTCATAAGCTGTCGATGGACGAACGAATGACTCTAAGTAATATGACAGTAGAATGTGGTGCGATGTGCGGTTTAATTGAGCCAGATAATGTTACTTATCAATATTTAGCTAACAAAGATGCCTCTGAGTATACACCCATAATAGGGGATAAAGGTGCAAAATGCGATCGCCTTTATCAATTTGACCTAAGCAGTCTCGAACCTCAGATAGCCTGTCCACCCAAACCCGACAATGTGGTTAGTATTAGCAAGTTACCCGACACACCAATTACTTTAGCTTTTATTGGCTCCTGCACGGGGGGAAAGCTAACAGATTTGGCTCAAGCTGCGTCAGTTTTAAAAGACAAGCGGGTAAATTCTAGCGTACAGATGTATGTTGTTCCTGCTTCCCAGTTAGTGCGTCAGCAAGCAGAAGAATTAGGCTACTTTGATATCTTTACCCAGGCTGGGGTACAAATTCTTAAATCTGGCTGCGGTGCCTGTATTAATTCTGGCAAGGGGGTTTTAGGCAAACAAGAAACGGGTATATATGCCACCAATCGTAATTTTACAGGACGCACGGGCGATCCTACAGGTAAAAATTACTTAGCCTCTCCCAGAATAGTCAGTATTTCAGCTATTAGAGGAAAAATAAGCGATAAACTTTAAACTGTTCGATCTTAAATTATTTAATAACTACGCTTAAAGTAAGTCCTGTCATGCGCCAAGTGTCAAAGCAGTTTTGAAACAGTACCTCACTGGCTGCTTCCAAACCTCCGTCTTCGCCAACAAATCCACCTTCAATTAGCTTCCCACCTCTAGTTTCTAGATTGAGGCGGGTTTTTCCCTCCTCTTCTTGGAGAACCAACTTTCCTCTGGCTAAGACTTGTCCTGCACGACTAATAATTGCACATTCCATTAATATATTCTTGAAAATTATAAAAAAAAGTTGCCAATGCAAAATACGAAATTGATGGAAATAATTTCACTTGAATTAACTAACTAAACCTTTGATAGTTTAGGCAACAAATGAACTAATCACATCGAAATTATCATACCTTGATTGAGCAACAATTAAATATATAATTTGAGCAATTATACCTAAGCTTTTAGGCTTTTCTAATTTGACAGACTTTCAGCACAATATGAATGCTTAGAAGATAAATTCCACTAAAAAAAGGAATGAGAAGAGATGGAGAAATATGCATATTGATTGTATAGTTTGACTATTTTGCATCAAGTTTCTGCGTATATTTACGCAAAACCATTTTTATAACCGAATCCCATTAAAGACAATATTAATAAAACTATGTAACTCAGTTCAGCAATAACATAACGCGATCGCCATATTCATATCTTGAGCTGCAATTTTCACATTACATAATGTTAATCTAGATACTCGTTTTGCTCTTATTATTTTCTTAGCCAAAACAAAATATCTATTTGGCAACACACAATTTGTACTGTTGCTCCAATGGTTCTAATCCGTGTTGATATTCATACTAATTGTTTTTTATTAATTTGGCAAATTAAAATTGTGTAAGAGATTACATTCATCATGTTTTTATCGTTATTTTATTTATGAATTTTAAATTTTTGACAGGACTAGTAGTTGTTTTTTACTGCTTACTATTTATTTCTCTAGGACAAAAAGACTTTAATTCTACTGTGTTGGCTCAAGAATCTACTAGACAAGAAAGTGACCTAACAAATTTGTCAAAGCAGGAAAAAGCAGGTTTAAAGCAGGGAAAAGTAGTACTTAAAGGGGAGAAAGGAAATTATTTAGGTCAAGTATTAACAACGGGTAATATAAACACTGCCTGGGAAGTATTAACTGACTATGACAACTTCGATCGCTTTTTACCTAATGTTGCTTCGAGTAAAATAATTTCCGAGCAAGGCAATCGCCTTGTTTTTGAACAGATAAATGTGGTCGATCTTTGGTTATTTAAGCAAGAATTTAGAGTACAGCTTGAGGCAATTAAGACTAAACCTACTAAAGTGGATTTCAAAATAGTTGATGGCGACTTAAAAAAGTTAATTGGCAGATGGCAACTTGAAGAAGTCTCCCCTGGTAAAATATTAGTCAGTCATGCAGTGACAGTAGAACCTGGATCTGATACGGAAAAGCCGTTCTTTTATGGGGTATATGAAAGTTCTTTAGAAGATACGTTAAAAGCGATCGCTTTTGAGATTAATAAACGTTCTAAAAGCTAGTAGATTAGACCTATCTTGAAAATAGAATCTTGGTGGCAAAATTAAAGTAGGCATCTTGTCAATTAAGCTATTTTCTCAGTTGAATATTGAATATACATAATAAAACCATCTCCAGAATTAACTAGAGATGGTTTTATTGTCTAATTTAATGATTAGTAATTAGTCACGACCATTAATGGCGATCAAGAAACGTAGAATAAAGATGAAGAGGTTAATGTAACTCAGATACATAGAAAGAGCTACAGGCAAATACTCATCATCTTCATAGGTGCGGGGCATAACGTAAAAATCTACTACCGCAACCCCTGCAAATAAAGCTACACCTATACCAGAAATACCTATTTCTAGCCAGCCAGGAGTGTAAACACCAAAGACAGACAACAGTAATTGTCCTACCATGACCACAAGTAAAGCTACTACTCCCAAACGCACTGTTTGAGCCAAAGCCATACCGTCTTCATCACTGAGGTTTGAACCAATGTTGCGTCCCAGGATAAAGGTGATACCACAGCCAAATGCAGCAATACCAACTCCGCCAATGCCTACCCCAGAAGTATTCAAGGCTAGAGCAACAATACCGCTGAGGGTATAGCCAGATAAAAGACTATATAAAGCTAATAAAGGTAAAGCAGTGCTGTTGTTTTTTTGTCTGACTACTCCCTGAGCGACAAAAAACAGAACTAATTCAGCAATTATTGCTCCAATAAAAGTAGGCATAAACAAGTCAGGGCGAGAAGCCATGACACCCAAACCGCCATATGTTCCCAAAGCGGTCAATACTAGTCCACCACCTAAATAAGGTAGGGCATTGCTAATCACATTAGGACCAAGGATTTGTTTTCCTTGTACCTCCTGCATAGCTTTTTTAAAATTACTTGTGTTACTCATTGTTTTTTAACAGAACTCTTTAATCTAATATTTTAATCTGGCTCAATTACTAAGATCTTAATTCAACTAACAGTCTTAAGGTATATGAGGATTACCGAATATTTACAGCGATCAACTGTAGATATTCGGTAGATCATGAAAATAAATCTCTGTTTGTCATGCAAAACGCTGTATTTGTGTTTTTCAGTTACTAGTTTGCCAAACAGTCGGAAGTGTGATTTAAAGATTTTGAGCTGCGTTGATCGATAGTTGTCGAACGAGTCAGAATAATTTCACCTGCATCAGTAACCAATACGCCCTTGGCGGGATATATTTCTCCTTGAGCCGTCGTTATGGGACGCTCTGGGGAAGATTGAGTCGTTGATTCTGCTGAGTTATTTTGATTAGAACTGATTTGATTTACTCCAGAAAATTCGTCTTTAAATAAGATGTCATCGGACGACAGGGTGGTAGTAGGTGGAGTAGGTACTCCTCCTCTGCCTTGGAGGCTCAAGCTACTAGTGCCACTAGCGTTTATTGCCGAACAGGTTTGCTGAACACTTTCCCCTGGATTTATGGCATTGCTTGGCAAATCGCGAATTTCTGCTTTGGCACTGACATCAGGAGTATTAATCGCCAGGTTGCCATCAAACCCAAACTCGGAACTTACATCCAAATCATTACTACCGTTTGCCGACTCTGATATACCTTCTTGCAAGCCAAAGATTTTCTGGGCGGTAATATCAATTCTGCCTCCCGAACCTTCTCTGGCACTGGCGATAATGTCGTTACCTTCAACCTCTGGCGTAAAAGCAATTACAAATTCTGCATCAACATTGACGTTGCCACCGCTGGCATTGTTAAAAGCTCTGGCTGAGATCTGGCTGTCTCCTTGGAGGCTAAGAACGTTTTCTATTTGCAAATTGATATTACTAGGTTCTTGTGCTGCTTGCCCTTCTTGGGTTTCAGCAATTAGCTTACTGCCGCTATTCAAATCTAAAGCACCAGCACTAATCGATAAGCTGCCTCCATTGCCCGCACCTTCGCTATCTACCGTAATCTGTCCACCATTAAAAATAGATACGGCTTCAGGATTCGCGATCGCAATACTACCTCCATTACCTGTAGAAATATCCGTTGTATTGGCAAACAAGCCTGTCTCGGTTTCTAGTGCTTGGATAACTGCTAATGGAGATCTGAATTCTTCGGTAGGAATTGAGGGATTTGCGCCATCGATGGTAATTTGTTGAGCTATGTTGAGATTAATATCGCCCGCATTTCCTGCACCATTTGTTAAGGTGATGATGCCTGCTCCAGTAAAGAGATCTAGAGTAGAGGCATTGATTTCGATTATTCCTCCATTGGACTCATTTTCGGTGAGGGCATTGATGCCTGAACCCCCTGCAATACTTAGGCGATCGCTATTTATCGTCACATTTCCTGCTTGACCAACAGCATTGCTGATAGTACTACTGCTAATTCCCGTAAAGTTATCTAGAGTAATAATGCGAGAATCAATTTCAATGTTTCCTGCATTACCTGTGTTGGCAATATCAAGATTCTCTCCGTCTCCAGTAGTGCTGACAATTGTGCTACCCGTACTCAAAGACAAAGTGTCGGAATTAATATTTACATTTCCTGCATCACCACTTCCGGCTGTTCCTTGACTAAGAATTAAGCCAAACTGATTTAGATTTACGTTGCCAGAAGCATCAATAGTAATATCTCCGCCATTACCCTCCCCAACCGAGTTTGCTAGTAATGAGGTTCGACTCGCCTCTGAACCTTCTGTCAGGGACAAATCGGCGGTATTAATTAAGATATTTCCTCCATCACCAACTCCATCTGCCGCCACTTGGGTTTGAATAGAGCTATCGCTATCTAAAGATACTGAAGTTCCTGCTGTAATATTGATGCTGCCTGCATTTCCTGTTCCCGATGTGCTAGCCAATATTCTAGAGCTTTGAGTGGGATTGACAACATCATTACTCAATACTAAAGAGTCTGCACTAATATCAATGTTACCTGCATTTCCTGCTGCTCCAGATAAGACTCGCGTTTGAAAAGTGCTGCCTTCTAACAAAACAGAATCACTGGCATTGATATTGATACTGCCTGCGTTTCCCGTACCTGAAAGATTAGTCGAAAAATCTGACTGTTCTTTTAAATCTAAAGTAGTGGTGGTAATAATAATATCTCCTCCATCACCCATACCTCTAACATCTGCTAATAATTTGGAATTATCCCTCAAGGAAATAGAGTCAGAATTGATTTGAATATTGTTCCCGTTGCCTACCCCTCCTGGAGCTATTTCACTTTTAATTTCTGCTATTGCGCTTAGAGTAATATTTTCAGCAATATTTAGGCTGATACTACCTGTATCGCCGTTTCCAGCCGAAATTGTGGATAGTCTGGAATTGTCTGCTAGGGATAAGTTTTTTGCCGTAATTAAAATATTACCTGCATTCCCCGAACTTACTCCGCTGACATTATTTCTGATAACACTGCCAGATTCTAAACCTACGTTTTCTGTAACGTTGATAGTAACGTCTCCTGCTTGAGTTTCAAAGGTCGAACTATCCGCATTAATCCCTGCACTAAAGGTGCTATTTTCAACCAAACTTAAGTTACGAGCATTGGCTTCAATTCCACCACCTCCTGCGCCATTAACGTTTATTTGGGAATTGTTCAGAGAAATATTTGCCAGAGATACATCACTAAAATCTAAGTTCAAATTTTCAGTAAAAGTAACTGTTCCTGCGCCTGATACTGCGCCAAGACTAACGTTACCGCCCAAAGCATTGATAGCAGTAGCGGTCAAATTAATATTGCCACCAAACAAATTGAAATCTTGCTCTCCAAAAACAGTTAAATTGTTACTTTGAACCGAAATATCAGCTGGTTCGTTGCGAAAATTCAAGCCGATGGGTGCATTAATAGTTAGGATAGGAGCGTCTAAGTTGGTTGCGCTAAATTCTCCGTCTTCAAATAGAACACTGTCGGCACTACCGCCATAGAATGCGCCACCAATATCTAACCTGGCACCATTGCCAAAGATAACTCCTGCGGGATTAATTAAGAACAGATTGGTATCGTTGGCACGAATTAAGCCATCAATATTGGAAATATTTCCTCCTGTGACGCGAGAAAAGATATTTTCAATACCTGCTGCATTATTAAAAAAGGCTTCATTACCATTGGGAACAGAAAAGCTGTCAAAGCTATGAAATAAATTTGTTCCTGCCCGATCTCCTGCTTCTATGGTGGAGACACCGCCATTATTATTTACCGTGGTTGAAGTACTTCCATCAGGAGTGACTTGGGCGAGAGTGACGCCGAGGTGTTTAATATTGACAGTCGATGGTAGAAGAAATAGTATACCAGTGGAGAAAAGGAGTTTAGAAATATTCATCTTATTGCTCTAATATAGACGCTTATTATAAGTTGAGCAGCTTATGTTGCAACTTACGCTCATCCTACAGCCTCAAAATATATCAAGAGCAAGTATTAAACAAAAACTGATAATTATTAATCAATTACTAAATAATTGTACTGGCTGATATTCATGATTCAACATTAGCCGCAGACATACCCCTTCAATGTCCATGATTTGTTCGGTGGTTAATTCTTGTTTCCAGCCATCTGTTTCTCCACGACGGAAAAAATTAGGTCGAGTATCAAAAAAAGGATTGTGAGTCGGCAAGTTTGCTTTGTCACGGTTTAAATCTGTTGCCGATGCTTGGGGGATAAGTCGATCTAATCGATCTTTGGTGTAGTTTAATCCCAAGAATTGAGTGATTTTTAGTAACTGAGATCCCCGATCGCTTTTTAAGTCTTCATAATGAATTTCGATGAACCTATCTTCTAACAAAGCTGCCGCGCGATCGCTTTTTTCGATGCCCCGATGCCATTTTAAGGCTATATCTAAATGATTTTGCTTTGCGCCAACCCAGCCCCATTTCTCCTCTTTTAGAGCTAAATGAGAGGCTACTACAGCTCTGGGATCGCGAATAACATGAATAAAATAAGCTTGGGGATACAGACGATTGAGTAAAGTGACAAAATTGAGATTATCTGGAGTTTTTTCCAAGATAATCTCAGCACCGGGTTTAAAATCTAAGAACTTATTAAAAATGCGATCGCTAAAGACTTTAATCGCATCGTAAAATTCGTCTTCGCTTAAAATGGCATTTAAACCATCAGGAGATAAGTCTTTTTGTTCGTTGTTCCAAGACTTAATTAAGTGTCTTAGATAATTGTCTACCAAATGAGTTTCCCGTACAGTGGCAATCTCAGGCAAAAGCCCCAACATCCCCTGTAGCCAAGATGTTCCCGAACGAGGTAAAGCAATAATAAATACGTTTTGCATTACAATCTTCAATAATTCAATACTAAATAAACATCCATGATCGATTTATATACCTGGACGACACCAAACGGCTGGAAAGTATCTTCCACTTTAGAAGAATTGGGCATGGCATATACCGTACATGAAATTGATATTACTACAGGTGTTCAAAAAGAACCTGACTTTCTGGCGATTAATCCTAATGGTAGAATTCCAGCAATTGTAGATCGAGGCAACGATAACTTTGCAGTTTTTGAATCTGGTGCGATCATGATTTATCTAGCTGAAAAAGCAGGAAAGCTATTACCAACAGATGTAAAAGGGCGATCGCAAGTTATCCAATGGTTGATGTTTCAAATGGGAGGTTTAGGCCCTATGCAGGGACAGGCTAATGTATTTTATCGCTATTTTCCTGAAAAACTTCCTGCCGCGATCGAACGCTATCAAAAAGAAACCAAACGCCTTTACGGGGTCTTAGATCGACGTTTGGCAGACAGCGAGTATTTAGCTGGTGATTTCTCCATCGCCGATATTGCCAACTGGAGTTGGGCGCGGATGCACGATTGGGCAGGAGTTTCCATTGAAGAACTACCCAATTTACAGCGATGGTTAAAGCAAATTGAATCTAGACCAAGTTGCGCTAAAGGTGCGAATGTTCCCTTTGCCGTAGATTTTTCTGGCAACGATAAAAAGACCGTAGACGAGTCAGTTAAGGGTATTCAATCAATACTCTAGCTAAACACCTTATCACACCAGCTACCATGCAAACCATAGGGGACATGGTGCTTTAAATGAAGCAAGGCTAGTGGTCTTGCTAAATCTTCTCCATCTAAAATTGCTAGGGTAGAGCGATGTTTTGTGCCGTCATAAACCAAGGTTAAAACCCAGCCAGCATCTTCTTTGTCGCTATTGGGTTTGGGGACAAAAATAGGTTCGCTCACAAAACCACCAGGGGCAAAGGAATGTATTTGACTCTCCTTCGTTGTGACATCTAATTTCAAGATTCCCTGTAGTGGGGCATTTCTGCCCGTATCGCCTGGTGCAGCACCGATATATAAGTAACGATAATCTCTGCCTACCTTATTTGGGTTATGGGTGGGAAATTCACAGCAGCGACCTTCCAACATTTCTTTTTGTACAGTACCATCCTCAAGATTCAAGGTAAATCGCCATAGTTGACCAGGATCTAAGCGATCAAAATCTACTTCTTTATAGTCGGAATTGGGCTGTACTTGGGGTAAGGTTTGATAGGTAATAGAGTCAACGCAGACTTGATGGTCTTGCTCGAAAGCATTAGCGTGGTGGAAAACAAAGCCCGACTCGACGCTAAATGTTTTAACTTCTTTATTATTAGGATCGCGAGGAATCAAAATTACAGTAGTAGGTTTTTCTGGCTGAAATTCTACGCATTCTCCCGCGCCTTTCATGCCAAATAAGAAAGGTAGAGGATTAAAGTTGACTGGGTTTTGGAAAAAGATGGCGTACTGGGGCGTAATTATAAAGTCGTGAATAAAAGAAAAGCCAGGGACACTGTGGGAATGACGACGCAGCAGTTTACCATCAGGCGCAAATTCAAACAGAGTAATTTTGCTCGACAGTCCAAGATCGACTCTAAAGTTAACCATACAGGGCGCGCCATCATCCATATGGCAGCTTGGATCTATCCAAGGATGGGCAGCAAAGGCATCCCCAGGTTCTAAAACACCGTCAAGATAGTCTATACCTAAAGTTTCTAAGGTGGCTGGATCTAGGCGATGAGGTTCGGCTGCTTCCCAAAGAGCTAGCAGTTTGCCACCCCAATAAATTACTCCTGTGTTAGCAATATTTTTAAGCTTGAGATCGAAAAGGTTACTAAAAAATCCTCCAGGCTTTTGCGTGCCAAATACACCCCTGTAAAGAATCTTTCCTGCTTCTTTCTCTTTTACGTAAGCTTCTGTTTGCACAAAGCGGTTACGATAGTGAGCCTTGCCATTTTGAAAAGAAAACGCACTAATCATCCCGTCACCATCAAAAGGGTGATGAATGGGAGAGTCACCAATATCTAACAAGCCAGGGCCATTACGAAACAGAGTACCAGATAATTCTGCGGGTATTTTACCCTCTATTTCAGTAATTTCATAATCGTATTCGTTGGGTTGGGAATCATAACCCTTTTTCCATTCTTCAACGTTATATGTTTGGCTGCTGGCGGGTTGGTTGATGGTGTTGGTCATTTTCTATGGCTGGCTGGTTAAGAAGAAATCTTTTATATATTTAAGTTAGTCTGAATTTCCGAGAATATCAAGATTTGTTAAGCAGTTTGGTATTTGTCTATCATGCTCAATATTGATTTTGATGTTAAAAATAGCTAAACAAAAAGTAAACTAAAGGTGCGATCGCGATCGCTGGTAAAAATGAACCAACGCGGATTTTCACTAGTTCTAATAAATTGCAGCCAATTGCCAAAATCATTAAGCCCCCAACTCCCGTAATAATTAGTAAATAGGGGCTGTTTTCCGCATCGGGTACGGTGTTTGCTACTAAACCAATCAGCAAGGATAATCCACCCTGATAGGTGAGGATAATTAAGGCTGAAAAGCCTACCCCCACACCATAGATATTTGCCAAAGCAATGGAAATTACCCCATCCATAGTTGACTTGATCGTTAATAAAGTGTTGTCTCCACTCAAGCCGTTGTTAAAGCTACCAATCAAAGCCATTGGACCAACACAAAACAATAGGCTACTAGCAACAAAACCTTCGGTAAATCTGCCTTTTCCTTTGAATTTATGTTTTAACCAGTCTCCCAAAGTGGCTAATCTTTCCTCAATCTGTAGCCACTCCCCTGTAACTCCTCCCAGTAACATCGCCAAAAGTCCTAGCACAGCCCCATCAATGCCATTAATTGATACTTTGCCCATGCTGTTAGCCATGCTCAAGCCAATCCAAATGGTAAGTAAGCCGACTCCTTGGGTAATAATGGTTTGTACTTTTGTTGACAGGCGATCTTTAAATAGCAAGCCTAAACTCGTACCAACCAAGACGCTAAAAATATTGATCCAAGTACCGCTTGTTTTCGTCCAGAAGTCTAAATTCAAAATAATTAATAATAGTAAGGGGGGGATAAATAATACTCAATCTTATTACTGCTAAGATGAACATCTGTGACAGATAGATGATGAAACCCTGTGGAAATAACTTTTTTAGGTACAAGTTCTGGTACGCCAACGCGATCGCGAAATGTATCTAGCGTAGCTCTACGATTGCCCCAACGCGCTGAAATATGGTTGTTTGACTGTGGAGAAGGAACACAACACCAACTGCTAAAAAGCGATCTCAAAAACTCTCAAATTAGACGTATTTTTGTCACCCACATGCACGGCGATCATACCTTTGGCTTAATGGGTTTGATTGCTAGCTGTGGCTTGGCTGGTATTGGTCAACCAATTGATATTTATGGCCCAAAGGGTTTAAAAGAATATCTAGAGGCTGCTGCTAAGTATTCTTACATGAATTTTGGTTCGCGATTGAGAATTCATACTGTCAAGCCTGGCATACTTTATGAAGACAATGAGTTTAGCGTCAGCTGTCAATTACTTAAACACCGCATACCCGCCCACGGCTATCGTATTGTCGAAAAAGATCGTCCTGGGATGTTTAATTTAGAAAAAGCCAAATCCTTGGGTATTCCTCCTGGCCCTATTTATGGCAAACTAAAACAGGGCAAAGTCGTTACTTTAGAAGATGGTCGCAAAATCAACGGCAAGGATCTTTGTGGTGAACCAGAAATAGGACGCAAAGTTGCTTACTGTACTGATACTGTTTTTTGTGATGCTGCGGTGGAATTATCCCAGGATGCAGATGTTTTGATTCATGAAGCTACTTTTGCCCATGAGGATGCAGATATGGCGTTTGAAAAAATGCACTCTACTACTACAATGGCTGCTCAAGTAGCCCTTTTGGCAGGAGTTAAACAGCTTCTTATGACTCACTTTAGCCCCCGCTATGCCTTTGGTAATCCAATTCAATTGGATGACCTCAAACGAGAAGCAAGAGCAATTTTTCCTAACACTAAGCTAGCTTATGATTTTTATACTCACGAAGTCCCACGACGTAGGGAAGAAAAGAAAAAGAAAGTAAAAGTTCCTAGTATTGCTTCGCGTAAATAATAGATAACAAACTTCTTGCCTGAATTAGAATTGGTTACCTCTTTTGGAGAGGAAAGCGGCTTCATTTATGTGATGCTTGCCTTATTTATGTCCTTTTCTACTAGTTGGTCTTAAGGCAAAAATTTACTTGCCAAGTATTTTAGACTGGCAAATCTTTCACTTTCAAAATTAATTCATCAAGAGTTTTAATCTGGTTCAATTCTGTTTTAGGAATTGCGACATTAAGTTCGCTATCTTGTCTAAGAATTACTGGATATTCAAACTTTTGCCGGTATTGTTGTTCAAATTCATCTCGGTGTAGGAATTCCATTTCTGTATCTGAAGTTTCTCGGAATTTCTTCCACTGTTTTTGTTCTGTCAGTAAACCAAAAGTTAGACCGCAAAGATTACATTCATAAGTTTGGGGACTAACGACTTTATGTCCAATATCCATTAAGGCATTCATTAAGCCACTATCAGCATTGTAAACAAAAACTAGTTTCATTTTAGTTGCCCTGTTGTTCTATTAATAGATTAATATTCTTTGATAATCATATATATCTATTGTCTCAAGTTAGCAGGTAATTTTGCTATTTCTAAAAAAGGATTTAGAGACTTAGCAATTTTTTTAGCTAGAATTTCTTGACCGATCGCGTTAGGATGAATAATATCTTGTTGTCGATGTTTGGGATTATCAATAATTCCTTTAAGCACCTGGGGAATTAAATAAGAGCCAGTTTCGTCGGCTACACGCTGGTACAAGTCTTTAT
>ENA-ORXT01004482-ORXT01004482.1-marine-metagenome-genome-assembly--contig:-NODE-4482-length-14393-cov-4.846605_pt1 | contig 14393 bp, 15 predicted proteins | sample MGYA00237868_ERZ511482 | MGnify/ENA metagenome assembly ERZ511482 | reverse complement strand
ACGCCGAGTATTTTCAACGAAGGTCAACGTAAAATATCGCAAAATCAACCGACAGAATTAACTGGATGAAGCACTAGCCATAATTTGCCGCCATCAACAACTCAATATCGGTATATTTTAAATCGAAGCGTTCACTTAAAAACTGATTGGTAAGTTTGCCTCTATAAATGTAGGCTCCGTGGCAAATTCCAGGATATTCACGCAATAGGTTTTCGAAACCGCCATATTCATGGGCTTTGGATAAAATACCTGTAATGACGTTACTAAAAGCCCTAGAAGCACTGTGTGGAACACGGGCTGCAATATTGGGCACACAATAATGAATGATTCCGTGCTTGACAAAAGTAGGTTGTGTATGATTGGTCAATTCAGACGTTTCGATACAACCACCTTGATCAATACTGACGTCAACAATGACACTTCCGTTTTGCATCTGCTGCACCATATCTTCGGTCACAAAGATTGGCGTTCGTCCCGTTTCGGCATGAATTGCGCCTACGACCACATCGGCAGTACGGAGTTCTTCGGCAAGAATATTGGGTAAAATAACAGAAGTATATACCCTGCGACTGAGGTTGTTTTGAAGGCGCATTAATTTGTATAAATTGTTGTCGAATACCCGAACATCGGCACCCAAACCAATGGCAGAGCGTGCTACATATTCGCCCACAACTCCAGCACCTAAAACAACCACTTTAGCAGGAGGCAATGCCGAGATTCCGCCCAATAAAACGCCTTTTCCTTTTGATGATTTACTTAAATACTCAGCCGCAATCAATATGGCCGATCCTCCTGCAATTTCGCTCATAATCCGAACAATGGGAAAATAGCCCGCTGGATCTTTTACGTATTCATAAGCGATTGCCGATATTTTTTTATTGATCAATTGTTGTAGAGAGGCACGACTCATACTCGGCAAGTGCAACGGAGAAAAAAGCACCTGATTGAATTTTAAAAACTCAATTTCTTTTGGTGTTGGAGGTGCAACCTTTAGTATGATATTGGCTTCAAATATTTTTTCTGTTTCATAGACAATCTCTGCACCTGCCTCACTGTATTTCAGGTCACTAAAGCCCGACTCCATACCTGCTTCAGACTCTACCAAAACCCTATTCCCAAGACCAGTAAGCAATCTTACAGAAGAAGGACTCAACGCCACCCGTGTTTCTTGGAAAGAAGTTTCTTTGGGCACTCCAATAAACAACTGTCCAGATTTGGGCTTAGTTGCCAAAACTTCTGGTTGTGGAGTAGGGATTTCTCCCGTATAAATTTTGCTATCTGACATGCATTTATGGTTGATAGATGATTGGTGATGGATGATTCCACCTAAACTTTAATCAATTTCACAAAACAACTGCGGCTTTTTGGTTCTTCGGTGGTTAATTTTACTAAAACATATTGTTCTAAAAAAGGAATCAATAAGTCTCCCCATTCAACAAAGATGATGGTATTGGATGAACTTAGATAGGACTCAATACCAATGTCAAAAAGTTCTGCTTCGTCCTTTAGACGGTATAAATCCATATGGTAGACCAATTGTTTTTTAGCCTCATATTCATTGACAAGATTATAGGTAGGACTACTGACCGTCGTTTCCACTCCCAGTTGTTGGCAAAGAGATTTGATTAGGGTTGTTTTGCCTGCACCCAAATCTCCTTCAAATATAAAAACAGACTGTTCAGCGTATTCTACTAAGATTTTCTCAGCAAGCTGCGGTACCTTTTCTAAAGTATAATTAAAAGAGTTTTTCAATATAGTAGTAATTGATTGTAATTTAAGGTATTGACGTAAATTCCCGAAATCCCAATATCTCGAACTCCCGAAATCCCGAAATCCCAAAGTCCCAATATCCCGAACTCCCGATATCCCAAAATCCCAATCACTGTCTAGCTCCGTTTTTATAGGTGTATTCAAGCGTAACCTTACCTTCCTCATCGTAGTACTTTTCCACACCATCTCTTTGACCATTGATGTAATTGGATTCCATTAATTTTTCACCAGTATCAAAATATTTAACAACAGCCCCGTGAAGCTGACCATTTTTGTAGTTCAACTCTTCTTTGATTTTGGTTCTATTGTATTTAGTGTATGGTCCTTCCAATTGTCCGTTTACATAATAGCCAATTTCCTGAAGAGTTCCTGTATTGCTGGATTTGAGAAAGGCACCATGGCGCTGACCACTTTTGTAATTGGTAATGGTTTCGACCAAGCCATTTCTAGTATGATAAGTCGTCCAAGCACCATCTCTTTGACCACTTTTATAGGTTCCTCGCTCTTTAAGCTTTCCTTGATTGTCTTCCTTTATTCCTATTTCATAACCACTTACTCCATTCATTGCTGTTTTAGCAAACCCACTTTCATCTACAGAAGAAACCGCAGAAGTGGTTGCATTGGGTTCGCCAGATTGACAAGCAGCAAAAAATAATAAACTGATAAAAACGAATACTAATCTTTTCATGGTAAAATAAAATTTCGAGATTTGAGATTTGAGATTTGAGATTTGAGCAAATAAAAGCCCAACACCCAAACAAATTATTTCATAAAATACTTCATATAGATAATGGCAACACAAGCGATTGCCAATATTACTCTAAAAAAACGCAATTGATTCTTGTTCATCGCAAAAGGGTTTAAATAGATTTTTAAATAGCTGTCCTGTGAACTATGAAAATTTTATTATAAAAAAACACAATACTCATATCTAAAAATCCAGTACTATCAATAATCGTATTATCTTGGACTTATGTTAAAAAAAATAATTGGTGGTTTGTTTGTTACACTGTTTTTTTTGATTGGCATTGTATTGATCAATACCTTTCGTTTTAAGAGCAAGCAAATAGACGTAAAAGCCATTAGCTATCCAGCCATCTCTTCTGAGGTAATCGACCATCTGCAAAGAGCAGTTCAAATTCCCACCATCAGTCATACAGATACTACCTTAATTGACTATACAAAGTTACAAGATTTTCAAATTTTATTAAAACAACTATACCCTCTTGTTGCAACAAAGTTAGAATCTGACACCATTAATGGATATTCGCTTTTATTCAAATGGGAAGGAAAGGATTTATCGAGCGCACCCGTACTCTTTATGGCTCACCAAGACGTTGTGCCTATTGAAAATTCCGATGCTTGGGAAGAACCTCCATTCGCAGGAATCCGTAAAAATGGCTACTTATATGGCAGAGGTACGTTGGACGACAAATTGAGTGTTTTGGGTTGGTTAGAGGCTGCAGAACTACTGTTGGCAAAAGATTTTCAGCCCAAAAGAACAACTTACTTCTTTTTTGGTCACGACGAAGAAATAGGTGGTCGGGGAGCACAAGCGGCGGTTCGGTATTTTCAGGATAAAAACATTCGGTTTGAATATGTTTTAGATGAAGGCATGGTTATTTTGAGCGGCATGATGCCTGGTGTAAAAGAACCTGTTGGCTTGATAGGTTTGGCAGAAAAAGGATACGCCTCTGTCGAGCTGACCGCTTCCGCTACAGGAGGTCATTCTTCGATGCCTCCACCCCATTCTGCCATTGGCTTACTCGCCAAAACCATAAACAACCTTCAAGAGAATCCTATGCCACAGCGATTGGATGGTGCTACATGGAAAATGTTTGAGTATATGGGACCCGAAATGCCGTTTATGGAAAAAGCCGTTTTTGCCAATTCTTGGATAACGAGCGGAATTATCAAAAATATCCTGTCCGATGGTGTCGCCACCAATGCAACAACAAGGACAACGATGGCTCCAACCATTTTACAAGCGGGTTCCAAAGACAATATATTGCCTGCGGAAGCAAAGGCGGTTTTAAACTTTAGAATTCTTCCAGGAGATACCAAAGAAGAGGTAATGAAGTATGTTCAAAAACACTTGGCTTCAGATAAGGTATCTGCCGCTTTTTTAAAAGGAGCAAAGAACCCAACGCCTGTTTCTAGAACCAATGCTGTAGGTTTTAACATCCTTCAAGAAACGATTATGGAAATTTGTCCTTCGTGTAAAGTTGGTCCCGCTTTGACCATTGCTGGTACCGATGGTGGTTATTTTACGGCAGTTACCGACAATGTTTATCGCTTTTTGCCCGTCCTTTTACAAGCCGACGACTTAAAACGCATTCACGGAAGCAATGAGCGCATCAATGTCAAGTCGTATATGGAATTGATTGTTTTTTATATGCGGATGTTGGAAAAAACTTGAACATTCATAAGTGATGAATGATAAATGAGGGGTGATTTGTTAAAGTTTTATCATTTTACAATCGACATAAAATTGGTACGACAGACTTTGCTTGACTGTAAATCTTATTTTATTGAGCGCTTTTGAAACTTTTAAAATCCGCTCTAAAAATTCTTACAACTTTATATTTCCATCACCAATCGGTGTGTACCTTTTTCAATTTGAATAAAATATAATTTCATATTTTACTTTTAATCACAAAGTAATTTTAAAAAACAGAAAGCTTCCTCTTTCAAACTGTTAAAGTTTTCCTTGTTTTACAATAAAAAAAGATCTTGAAAGGTTACATGATTTCCCAACTAGAAGTAGTCTTAAATTCAGTACCATGATTCGATTGTTTGTTTTTCTATTTTTACTTGCCCCAACATTAATCGCCCAACCAGAAAGCAATGAAGCCGATATTCAGCCTACTGCTACTGCGGAAACCAATGAGGCGCAACCGTCTAACAATGAAAAAGCTGGATTGCTTTTTGAAGAAAAGTCGCAGCCTTTGGTGCAAGATGGTGCTTATGAATTCGTAACTCGTTTTGAAAGAGCGGCATTGCCGTTGCCCCATATCAGAGAAGCAGATGTGGCTTGGTCCAAAAGAATTTGGAGGGTCATAGATACGCGCCAGAAAATGAACTTGCCTTTTGTGTCGGATCAGGGAAATTTTATTGAGGTTCTGCTGAAAATTGCACAGCAAAATCCAGATTTGCCTTTGTTTGAGGACGACCGTTTTACCAAACTAACCACTCGTGAACATATTGCCAATAGATTGAGTGTGATTGATTCGGTTGAAGTCTTTGATATGGAAACGGAAGAGACTGTTTGGCAAGCAACCAATAATAAAATTGATTATAAAGATTTTAATCAAATTCGTTTAAAAGAAGATTGGATGCTCAACACCAATACAGGTAGAATGGAGTGTCGAATTATTGGAATTGCTTTGGTCAGGGAAGTCAAAGATCCAAACTCAGATGTCGCTCGTGGAAATGAGGTATTGTTTTGGATGCATTATCCTACAGTAAGGGATTTTTTGGCTAAGGAGCGTGTCTGGAATCCCTATAATGATTCGGTTTCGCTGAGTTGGCAACAGTTGTTGGATATGCGCATTTTTGCCAGCTATGTCACCAAAGAATCAAACCCTTTGAATAAAAGACTTAGAGACATTTATTCCGAGGAAGAGGCGATTATGGCGGGGCAACAGATTAAGTCAGAATTGTTTCAAAAGGAAATGGATTTGTGGTCTTACTAATGATTCAATGAATGAATGTGGGAATGATTCAATGTGGAATGATTCAATGCAGCAATTCTCGCTTTAAAACCTAAACATCAAAAAAACATGTCATTCCTGAATTTTTCGGAACGAAGTGGAGAAAAATATCAGCCGGGCTGGCGTACCAGAATCTCAATAATATTTGACTAAAACAATCGAGATTCCGGATATTTTTCTTCGTTTCACTACGAAAAATTCCGGAATGACATCTCTGTTTTGTGTTTTTTTCTAAAGCGAGAATTGCTGGATTCAATGTAGAATGATTCAATGTGGAATGTGTTAGTTTTGATAAACTAAAACTATTATACTAAAAATTCTCTCATTCAAAATTCTCTCATTCCCATATTGAATCATTGATTCGTCGTATTTTTGCATTTTAATAAAAGTGCGAGAAGTAAGATTGAAAGGCTATTTGTATATATTAAAGAATCCTGCGCATAAAGAGGATTTGTATAAAATTGGGCGAACATCGAGGAAACCAGAAACACGGGCTTCTGAGTTGTCGCAGCCTACGGCTGTTGCAGAACCTTTTAAGGTTATTTTTTATAGAGAATTTGAGGATGTTGTTAAAGCAGAAAAGTATATTTTTGACGAACTGAGTTACTATAGGGTTAGCTCCAATAGAGAGTTTTTTGACTTGCCATTACACATTGCCGTCCAGGCGATTGACGATTATTATATTTCATTACTCAAAAAAGAATTGCACCACTATAAACGCCAAACAGAGGAGTTGTCGGTGGCAAATGATTCTTTGAAGTTGTACCAGACCAATAAAACGGTTGGTCCTTCTCGGTTGTTGCTGGATTATTATTCTCTTTACGTCCAGGCTGATGCCGAAGCCTCCGAAAAAATGTTTCAGTTTGTAGCAACAGGTTCTATTAATAGAGACGATGTGGCTTTTGGTAAAATTAGGGTAAGCAACCATCCTGGTTTTATTATGACCCTTTTGCTCAATGGTGTTTTTTGTGAAACCAGTAGTGATTTTACTTTACATCAATGGACAATGGATGAGGTGCAAATTAGGATTCCGCAGTCTATTTTCTTGCCCATTCCTCATAAAAATTACGATGCCAAATGTGTATATGCCGAAACCTTTGTAAAAATTTTACGCAACAACGGCATTCGTGCATTGTATCAAATTGAAAGGACTAACTTTACGTGAACATAATTTTGAATATTAATTACTTGATACACGCGCCCATATATTTTGCTTCTGACCTTCATTTGGGGATTCCTACGCACGCTGCTAGTTTGGAAAGAGAAAAGAAGTTTGTTCGTTGGTTGGACATGGTTGCTGCCGATGCTGGGACTATTTTCTTGATTGGTGATTTATTTGATTATTGGTTTGAATACAAATCGGTTGTTCCCAAAGGAGCGGTCAGAGTTTTGGGAAAGTTGGCAGAACTGAGAGATCGGGGCATTCCTATTTATTATTGGGTGGGCAATCACGATCCGTGGATGTTTGGTTATTTTGAAAAAGAGCTGGGGATTCCCGTTTTCCACGATCCTCAAATTTTTACCATAAACGATAAAAAATTCTTTATTGCACATGGAGATGGGCTTGGACCAGGAGACCATGGCTATAAATTTATAAAAAAAATATTCCGCAATAAAATTTGTCAATGGGCATTTCGGCAGTTACATCCCGATTTTGCCAGCAGATTGGCCAACTTTTCTTCAAAAACCAGTAGAGAAGCACAAGAAGCACCCAAGTTTTTAGGGAAAGACAACGAATGGCTGTATATATTTGCAAAGGAAAAATTGGCGGAAGCCCATTTTGACTATTTTGTGTTTGGGCATCGCCATCTGCCTTTAAACATTTCTATTAATGAACAGTCGAAGTATATCAACACAGGCGACTGGATAAACCACTTTTCTTATGCAATTTTCGACGGTCAAAATATGGAGCTGCGCTATTTTACTAATTAGCTTTTTAGCAATAGCCGCTGCGCTTCCAAAAGAATATCAACTTAAAACTCAGGTTGATACCAACAGTCGTTTTATGACGGCAGATCATTTATTGGCAAGTTATATTGTCAATGATAAAAATCAGGTAATGAAGTACGATTCTACGGGGCAACTCATCGGACGGCTTTCTGAAAAAAGATATGGTGATGTTACTTCGGTAGATGTTACCAGCCCTTTTAACATCTTGGTGTTTTTTAAAGATTTTGCCACCATTATTGCTACTGACAACAACCTTAGCCCTCGCACACTGTATCGTTTGGGTAGTTTGGGGATTAATGAAGTCAGTGCGGCGGCTCTTGGCAGCGACAACAATGTTTGGTTTTTTGATTTATATGATTCTCGCCTTAAAAAGATCAATCCAAAGTATGAAATTGTTTACCAAAGTATTGTCGTTAACGAAATGTTGGGTATTCCCATTAATCCATCCTTTATTATTGAACGTGACCAAAAAGTATATGTTTGTGATCCAGAAGTCGGCATTTTAGTGTTCGATATTTTTGCCAATTACTACAATGCTTTTCCTGTTACAGGTATTGAACATTTTCAAGTATTGAACAACACCATTGTGTTTAGTCAAGGCAATCAACTCAGTTTGTTTAATATGCAAGAGATGGATGTTCGTACGCTTCCATTGCCTGATTCTGTTGGTGACATTAAAAACATTCATATTGAAAAGGATATGTTGTTTGTGCTGAATGAGGAAGGATTGTTGTTGTATGAGAGTAAGTAGACCGCTTCGCTTTGGGACCGCTTGCCTTCGGCTGTGCTTTGGGACCGGTCGCTGACGCTCTCTTCGGGAACGCTGCGCTTGGGGACTCGGTCGCTGACGCTCTCTTTGGGAACGCTGCGCTTGGGGACTCGGTCGCTGACGCTCTCTTCGGGAACGCTGCGCTTGGGGACTGGTCGCTGACGCTCTCTTTGGGAACGCTGCGCTTGGGGAGTATTAAAAAAAACTGTTATAAAACACAGGAGCATCAGCCTGCCCCATACCACGATATGGGAAGCATCAAACACCGAACCAAACACCCACACGCTTCGCTTTTGTATTATTATGAAAGATTACATTACTAAAATAAGGAAAAAGATTGGGCGGGATTCGTTTATTCATCCTGCTGCTAGGATTGTTATTGAAAATGCGGAGCGTGAGATTTTATTGATAAAACGAACCGATAATGGACAGTTTGGATTGGTTGCTGGTGCTTTTGAAGAAGGAGAAACCATTGAGGATTGTATCAGAAGGGAGGTGTTGGAAGAAACTGGTTTGCGTATCATAGATTTGGAAGTAATAGGTATCAGCTCAAACCCTATGACTGAAAAAGTGGTTTATTCGAATGGTGATCAAATCCAGTATTTTACTGTGGAGTTTTATTCTAATACTTGGGAGAAAACAACCAGACCCTTCGATGCAGAGGAAGTAATTTCGGTTGGGTTTTATGATAAAAGTTTTATTGAAAAACTACCAAATAATGAGCGAAGTACTTTTGAGAGTTTGGATTACTTTAGAAAATCGGGAAAGATTTTAGTGAAATAAATTGACACCGAGATGTCGAGCGTTTACAAATTTAGTAAACTCTTATTAGACCATAATCTTCGTACTTTAGCATGTATAAATGTTGATTTTCAAAATAGTGAAGTGTTCTAGTTGAATCGTCGTAATAGGGCTGAAAATTGAAGCCAGAAAAGGTTCCTTCAAAATCATCGTTGGAGATATAGGGAAAGACTTGATCGTCTTCTTGTTCTTGCATCAACTGCCCCAAATAATACACCATATCGTAGCCACGAGAAGCATTTTCGGGCATAGGCGCATTGGTTTTCATTCTATAATTTCTTGCAACACCTGCTGCCTTTTCATCGGTTTTATTGTAAAAGTAATTTCTAGAGTATTGTACTGATAAATCCATCAGATAGTCAACATTGATGTTGGTGAACCGATCCCAATTAGGCATACCAATAACGATTATTTCGTATTTTTCACTATAGGCATAAAGGCGACGCAACATATCGTTGGCAAAGCTTTCGGAAAAAGAAGTAACCACAAAAACATTTGGGCGATCGGGCAATAGATATTCCAAAAACAAGTCGTTCTCTGTTCTCTGACCTCGACTTCCCTCATCTCCTCCTACAAAAATCATTTCTCGCAAAGTCATAGGACCCAAATCACCAGTTTCAATAGAGCCATCAAAAATCGACTCCCGCTCTAGGCGTTTGAATTTATCTGCCATTTTTTGCTCATTGTTTCTAGGTTGATGTAATAAAATAACATTGTTATAATCAGGAACAGAATTTAGGTATTTGTATATGAATGCACAATGAACATCCATGGTTGGTTGCATTTGTAGGTAAAAAGGATTTTCATTTATAAAAGACGTCGTTGGCGAAAAGGGAGAAGCTTGTAAAATTTTAAAGCGTTTAGAAAAATTAGACGCCAATTTTAAGGGTTGATTGTACACTGGTCCAATCATCAAATCTACATTTTGCAAATGAGGTTGACGGAGTATTTCTTGAACTCTTTTGGGGTTTTTCTCGGTATCATATACATACACATTTAGGTCAAGCCCTTCTTTTTGGAGTTCTGCCAAAGCCAACAAAGCTCCTTCATAGAAATCAATTGCCAATAAAGATTTGAGGTTTATTGTATCGTTGTTCGTATTGAGGCTGTTTGTTTTGACATCGAAGGGCAGCAACAATGCGATATCGTATTGTGTGCGCTTGATCTCCTCAATAGGCGTATTGTTTTCCCCAATTGGATTTGTTGGATTGTTTTCTATTTTTATGGTTCCAGTCTCTATAGAATCAAAAGTCTCCGTCATACCATCGGGAAATGGTTTGGTATTGTCCGCAGGTGGCGGAGTAGGATAAGATGTCTTTTTATTAAGAAAACAAGACGAAACCAACAAAGAATTGATCAACACCCAAATTAACAATAAATTTTTGCCCCCTTTTTGCATAGTTTTCATCCTATTTTACAATAATAAACCTAAAATTACAAAATTCAAATCATCTTTTAAAGACACTCGACTGCTTCTTTACTAAATATAGTTTAAAATCACAAAAGAGTAAACAGTTAACACAGCCTTCTTGTTACCTTTGCCACGCTTATGAAGAAAGAATCGAGAACCTTACGAGTTATATTTTTCACTAACTTTTTAGACATGCTGTCTTTTGGATTGGTGATTCCCGTTTTCGCTTTCTTGTTTGAGTCCGATGCTCACTTTTCTAGTATTTATGATTCAGCCGAACTGAAACTTTATTACTTGATGATGGTCGGTTCTTTTTCGGTTGGAGCCTTACTTGGCGCACCCGCAGTTGGTGCCTTTTCTGACCGTTTGGGTCGTAAGCCAATGCTGTTCTTTACCTATATAACTCAGGCCTTCTTTTATTTGTTGTTCGTTTATGGTATTTTGACTTTAAACTTTTGGTGTTTACTGGCTTCTCGGTTTTTGGGTGGCTTAATGGGAGGCGCCTTGTTGGTGGTTCAATCGGCGATTGCCGATGTGAGTGCTCCCGAAGATAAGGCGAAGAACTTTGGGATTACAGGTATTGCTTTTGGTTTGGGCTTTATCATAGGATCTGCTTTGGGTGCTACGCTTTCGGACTCCAACCTATCGCCTTATTTTGGTTATACCTTGCCTTTTTACGTATCCATAGTCGTTACCACCATCAATGTGGTCTTTTTGGCCTTTGCTTTTCGTGAAACGAATTGGTATAAAAATCCTTCTAAAATTTCTATTTGGGTTGGACCTAAAAACATTCTAAAGGCTTTTACCACAAAATCGCTTCGAGACATCTTTATTGTCATTTTCCTGATTACGTTCTCCTTTAATTTCCTCATCCAATTGTTTCAGTTGTATGTTAGAGAAGTACTGGGTTTTTCGAAAACAAATACGGGCTTGTTTCTAGCTTTTGTAGGAATTAGTGTCGCTGTTGCGCAGGGATTGATTCTACCCTATTTTAGCAAACGGATGAAGCCACGGAAATTAATGCTTTTGTTTTTACCTATTTTCGCAATTACTTATCTTGCCTTACTCGTTCCCAAAAGTCAATTATTGGTCTTGATTCCTACTTTTATTTTGGTGGTTTGTCAGGGCATTACTTTCCCAACTACTTTGGCGTTGGTGTCCAATCAGGCAAGTGCCGAATTACAGGGAGAAACCATCGGTATCAATCAGGCAGTACAATCGGCAGCAGCGGCTTGTCCAATTGTTTTGGCTGCCTTTGTAGAGATTCAGTACGATTCGCCTATGTATATTGGAGCGGCTTTAACTGCCTTGGCTTGGTTGTATTTTCTTTGGGCTTTTAGGAAGTGAAGTTGGCGGTCCGACCCTAAATCGTAGTTTAGGGCAGGCTGTTTGGGAGATGGGAGATAGAAAAAGGCAATTAAGTGCTTTGCCCTCAATTGCCTTTGATTGTAATTTTATAAAAATGCTTAATGATTAAGCCTCTTCTTCTTCTTCAGGAAAGATATTTTCGATCATTGGTAAATCTATCCATTTGCTTTCTTCTGAACTGATGGAGAAAAAGCCCATAAATCCTCCTGCTGCCTTAGCAACATGCTCTGCAAAACTGGTTAAGCTGTGATAATAAGCTGCGCCAAATTCTGGATCTATCTTTGGTAAAATGGTATTTAATTTAGCCAACTTATCAGACAACATTTGCGATCTTTTATCTGTATCCTCTGGCATATCTTTAATTAATGCTTCCAATCTGTTGCGATAATCTTTACCGACTACTGTATAAAACTCACCAGTTATTTCATTGTTGGGATGGTCCCAAGTACGAATTTTGGTAATTTTTTCAGCCCACTCTTTTTCTTCCTGATCCATATTGCCGTCGGCTCCACCAACCAACAACGTGATTTGTGCGACTGCATCTATTAATTGGTGCTGCTCCTGTTCCGTCAGCCCTTTAAAAGCAGAAATCATATTTATTATAATTTTGAATGAGTGAATGATTAAGCGAACAAATTCATATCGTCCAATACTTTCATAACGCCACGAACGTGACCAGCAGAAGTATTCAGCATCTCCATTTCAGCATCGTTTAACTTAACCTCGATGATTTCTTCGATGCCATCTTTGCCTAATTTTACTGGAACACCTAAATAAAGATCGCTCAAGCCGTACTCACCATTTAACCAAACACAACAAGGGAAAATACGTTTTTCATCTTTAACAATTGCTTCAGCCATTTGAGCTGCTGCTGCACCTGGTGCATACCAAGCAGAAGTACCCATTAACTTAACCAATTCGCCTCCACCTGTTTTGGTGCGTTGAATGATTGCATTTAGGGTATCCTCATCTATTAATTCTTGTACTGGAATACCAGATACAGTCGTGTATCGAGGAAGTGGAACCATTGTGTCTCCGTGTCCACCCATCAATAAAGCTTGAATGTCTTTTGGAGAAACGCCCAATTCCATAGCGATAAAAGAACGGTAACGAGCAGTGTCCAAGACACCTGCCATACCAAATACTTTTTTAGAATCCACCTTTGCAGTAAGATACGCACAGTAGGTCATAACATCAAGTGGGTTTGCCACGACAATGATGATGGTGTCTGGAGAGTGTTTGATCACATTCTCGGTTACAGACTTAACGATTTTTGCATTGGTTACAATCAAATCGTCACGGCTCATTCCTGGTTTACGGGGAACACCCGATGTGATAATGGTTACAGCCGAACCCGCAGTTGCAGCGTAGTCGTTGGTGACTCCTGTAATGCGTGTGCTGTACAGGTTGATTGGAGAAGTTTCCCACATATCGAGGCTTTTACCTTCGGCAATACCTTCTTTGATGTCTAAAAGAACAACTTCCTTACAAAAATCTTTTGAAGCAATGACATTGGCGCAAGTAGCCCCTACATTTCCAGCTCCTATAACTGATATTTTCATGTTTATAATATTATTTATTTTATTTACGTTTTTTTGGACTGCAAAAATAACTTTTTATTACATATTTATATAGTCATTCAACCAAGTACAGCATAAATTATTTTACCAAAGCACCAATCCAATTACTCTCCAACCGCTTCCGCTTTCAATTGTGCCGATAATTCTGTTCCTAAAAAATGATCTATCAGTCCTCTGCTCAAATAGATAAGCGGTGTTAACAATACTGCAACAGAAATTTTATAACAATAGTTTACCGTACCGACAGCTAAAAACAACGCAATACTCCATTTGGGTGGTCCCAATACAAAAGCAATGTAGAGCACCACAAAACTGTCTATAAACTGAGAGATGAAAGTAGATACGTTTGCGCGAAACCATACGTGTTTTTCTCCTGTTATTTTTCGGACTTTTTGAAACACAAAGGCATCTAAAACTTGACCAATGATGAAGGCGATAATGGACCCAAAGATAATCCATTGTCCTTGTCCAAAAATAGTAGAAAACGCTATTTGAGCATCGTTGACGCCTTGTTCTTTATAACTGCTCACCCACCAATCGGCTGGCGTTACGTGAATGGCGGCAAAGACCATAACGAAGGAATATATTATAAGCCCAGCAGTTAAGAACGATAACAGCTGAACGCCTTTTCGTCCATAATACTCATTTATAATGTCGGTCATAATAAATACAACTGGCCACCATATAACACCTGCTGTAAGATCTAGTGATCCTTCTTGTCCAAATAATTTCCAATTAAACGGTTGAAGCCCTAGCGTACCTTCTAAAGAAAATATTTTAATACCAATAAACTCTGCTAGAATGGTATTGGTCAGAAAGAACGTTCCCAATATTAGGAACAGCAATGCAGCTTTGTTTTTTGTAATGTGCATATCAAATAGATTTGAGATATGAGACGTTAGATTTGGGACTTTTTAGATTCATTGTGTACCTTTGAGAAGTGTATTTTGTGCTACTTAAGTAGTCTGACAAAAATAAGTTGACAATTAACTGCCAATTATTTTGAGTGCCTTATGAGGCGTTATTTTACC
>ENA-ORXT01004481-ORXT01004481.1-marine-metagenome-genome-assembly--contig:-NODE-4481-length-14394-cov-4.101069_pt1 | contig 14394 bp, 14 predicted proteins | sample MGYA00237868_ERZ511482 | MGnify/ENA metagenome assembly ERZ511482 | reverse complement strand
GGCTGTACACCGATTTTATTATAGAGAAAAACGGCCTTGATTATGTTGTATGTGCACAAAGAGATGGCGGTGGCTGCGGCAGCACCAGAAAGGCCCCATCCCAGTGTTCCTAAGAAGTAAAAATTCAGAATAATATTCAGAGCGGCCATCGTCAACACAAAGGCTACGTTCCATCGATAGTAACGTGACTGGCCTAAAATAACCGCGTTAATGGATGTCGCCTGGTCAAACAATTGGCCAACACCCAGAAGAATTGTAGCAGTATACCCGATGGCATACTGCTGTGTATCTTCCGTAAAACCATAGGTGTAGGGCAAGCATACAATGATACCGGTAAGCACTAACGCACCAATAGCATACAGCACCTGGCTGGATTGCTGATATAGCTCTTTTATCTTCTGATAATCCTCTAGTTTCAAAGCCGTAGCAACAAGAGGTGCGGTTATACTATTGATTGCTTTATACGGAATTCCAATGACAAGGGCTGCAAAAGCGCTGAAAGTGTAAATCCCCGTTGGGCTATTCCCAAGATAGCCATTAACCATTACTGTGTCTAGCTGGACCGCAATAACACTTCCCGTTGAAGCAAGAATGCTAAACCCCGCCACGCTATACACTTCGAATGCGTTTTTATCTTTCAAATTCAACTGCCCCCATCTCAGGCCAAAAACATTGAGCTTAATAGTATAGAATAGCAGGCCAACTACAGCTAAAGCTAAAACGGCAATGACCATCCATATCGCTCCATTTTTAGTAATCATATCAGCGATATAAGCTAAAACGATTAAAGGCAACCCAACCTTTAAAAAGATAGAGTTAAAAATAACAGGAATGGCTACTCGATGAAAATTAGTAAGATGAGTGGTAAAAATTGCTGCGTAAGCGAGTAAGCTACCAATCAAAATTGACTCAATCCGATAGCTCGTTAGCTTCGCAAGGGTCCTGCCTGATAGTTTTTCAAACGCAAAAACTATTTCATCACCAATAAAAAAATCAAATAAAAGAAGGCTTAGCGTTGTGACGGTGACGACTGCTAAGCCACGGCTAAATAGCTGTTGGGCCGCAACCTCTCTTTTATTTTTGGAGTAGGGCAAAAACCGAAAAATAACCTGATTCATCCCCAACAGCATAAAAGGGAGTAGTATCTGCCCATATTTCATTATGGTGTCTAAGAATCCCTTCAGGTCCGTATCCTTGGCATAGATCATATATTGACTATACACTCCTATCGCCACCCCAAGATAAGCCAGGAAATTATTCTTGATTGTTTGTCTGGCAACTATGCCCATACAAAAAAATTGAAGTAAGGGAAAACCAGCGTCAACTTATCACACATATCTTTCAGCCCAGTATTTTTTAAACTTCCAATAGTCATTTCAATGCTTCTACTAATAAATTTTGCATCATCATTTTTTCCTGTTGGGTCGAGAATATTTTCAGGTATTGCGCTCTATTTCTAGTTGCGACAGCTATGGGTAGAGGGTCTAAATCACTGATTTCTTTCAAGTCTTCTTCGACACAAAACACCTTGAAGCTTCTGTCACGAAGCCACAATAGCATATTGTTGTCCGACCGTAAGAAAACCTTAGCTCCAATTGCTAAGAGGTAAAAAATATTCGCGCCAGCCTCCTGCCTTCTACTGCCAAACACAGCAGCCGAGAAGGTACTTAGTTTTTTATAATACTCATCCTGGGGCAGATATTTGGTCATCGCACAATAACGATCCCCCCAGTAAGTGCTACCTTTTTCAATCGTTTCAGCCCTGACGGTCGGATCCCCGTAGCTTAATGGGGTCGTGATTGACAGCTTTTTCTCCTGATCAATTGATGACAGTTTCTCAAGAACTGCAAGGTGGTTTCCGGATATGCTGGCGGAGTGATTCACTAAAACATGACCGCTAAGCTTCGTCTCGATTTCCTTGGGACGCTTAACCAATAAGTCATGATAAATAAAATCCAGGTGACGACAATCGGTTACAAAATTTTTCTTGAGTAACTCATAATCATAGTTGTTCCAAAAACAAAAAAAGTCAACATCCCGAACGCCATTCCGGATGGCCCTACTTCTGGAAACGCCCCTAACAACCAACGACTGGAGTTCCCCTGACAATAGCCTGAGCATTCTCTTCCAGTCAGGATCTGGCTGGTCGTACAGTTCGTACACACCCCACTGGTTTAAAGGCATATAGAGTTCAGCCCCAAAAAAGATCCAGAAAATCTTCACTGTACTATGCTTTTTAAGATACGAAGCCAGCTCTGCTTTACGCTTGGTTAAGGCATGAAAAAAAACGGCCGTAATGTTATCATCCTCTATTTGGGCTAATAAGCTTTTTTTTGCCTTTCCGGATGTTAGAAGGTTTGGCCAAACTTCTGGAATTACGTCGAGGCCTTCCAATCTATTCTGTGCGACGATCTCCGAAAAAAGGTAGCTACTTTTTCCTGGAGCATATCTTTCAAAGAGTTTAATCGCTGGCTTAGCGAAGTTGCCCTTATGGAGTACATGAAGCATCTTCCCGGCACTGTAATCAGGCATCAAATTTCAACGTTTAATGTTAGCGGGGGCACCAAAAACGGTGACATTGTCGGGAACATCCTTTGTGACTAAGGCTGCGGCACCAACGACTACTTTTTGCCCGATGGTCGTGTCAGGCATTATAACGGCTCTACTCCCGATAAACGTCTTGTCCCCGATGGAAACCCGGCCCAAAATAGTTGCGTCTGGTCCTATTTCGCAGCCTTCTCCAATGGAAGCATCATGGTGGATATTTACGCCGCGGTTTAATAGCGTTCCTTTGCCAACACTGACACCGCTGCTTAGGGTAACGTTGGCCATCAGGTCAACCGTTGGAGCCAAAACTACTCCATAGGCCCCTACTTTTGCTGACGGATCACGGACTCCAAGGTGCTGTAAGCCACGGCTGACTGCAATTTCAGTGAGCACCTTTCGTGCCCGCTCCTTCCCCACCCCAAGGAAGAAATACCGGGCGAATTCAACTGTCTCCAAAGTATCAACAACGGAAAAGGTTCCAAAAATTTTACGGTTGGGGTCAGGTTCAGATACATTATCAAAAAACACGATATCCTGTTCGTCCCAATCCTGAATCACAGCATCAAGCACCTCCGTTGCGTGCCCGCCCGCACCCATAATTACCACCTTAGCGTTCATACTTTACTGTTCTGATTACTAACCGGGACACTAAGTCGATTTCCTCCGGGGTTATCTGTTCATAAATTGGTAAGCAGAGAACCCGTTCTGCGATGTCTTCAGCTACGGGCATCTTAACAGAATTGACGTAGTTCAAAGATGAGAGGACCGGATAGAAGTAGCGCCGGGCATATACCTCATTCTCCTTAAGTTTATTGAACACAAACTCCGTGACCTCACGGCTAGAAAATGCAACCGGGTAATAAGAATGGTTGTAAGTGGCGTTTTCAGAAATTATTGGTTTCTGAAGGTTCAGGACATTCAGTAAACTATCATAATGATAGTGATCGGATTTTCTTTTGGCTAGTATACCATTTACATTGGTCAAATTTGCCAGGCCCATAGCTGCATGAAATTCTGAGTTCTTACCATTGATACCAACACCACTGAAGTTATCCGGCCCATCATGCCCAAAGTTACGCATGGAAGCAAGGGTAGCTAACAATCCGGGGTCCTGGGTAAAGACCGCTCCTCCTTCGATCGTATGAAATAGTTTGGTCGCATGAAAACTTGTTGTACTAATGTCTCCATAATTAAAAACAGACCTGCCTTTGTAAAGTGAACCAAAGCAATGAGCGGCGTCGTAAATCACCTTTAAACCATGCTTTACAGCAATTTTTTTAATTGCTTCTATATCACAGGGATTCCCATAAACATGAGTGGCCAGAATTGCCGATGTTTTTTCTGTTATGGCAGCCTCAATTAAGTGAGGGTCAATATTGAAACTCTCCCGATCAATATCTACGAACACCGGCTGGCAGTTTTCCCAAACAATAGTGCTCGTAGTTGCTACGTAAGAAAAAGGCGTGGTAATAATTTCCCCTTCCAGGCAAAGTGCCTTTATGGCAAGTTGCAGAGCAATCGTTCCATTTGATAAGTATAACAAATGAGGGACATCAAGGCATTCTTTAAGCTTCAACTCCAAGTCGTTTACCAGAGGTCCATTATTAGTCAGCCAATTACGCTTCCAGATGTCGTCCAGGTACCGCTTATACACCTCAATATCAGGCAAGGCAGGTTTAGTAACGGGTATCATGGCTTATCGATTATTAGATGCGTTGATGGTTTAGGAAAGGTAGGCAAACCTCATAACCGCTGATAAATTCCTTTTAATACCGCTGGAAAAGACTCCTCATTATAGATCTTAATCAGGGCTTTTTTTCCCGCAGCGCCCATTTCGGCGCGCAATGGTGAATCATTGGCAAGTTTAATAATTGCCTCAACGTACTCTTCTTCTGTTTTATAGCCAATACCACAGCCTGCTTCTTCAACGAGTGTTCGTTGTGGTTTACAATCAGAAACGATCAAAGGCTTTGCCCCATACATGTACTGATAAATTTTATTGCCCACGCCAGCTTCGTGTTGTTTCGTCACCCAAGCGGGGCAGATACAAATGTCTATGGCATCCAAGTAACTAGGAAGCTCCGAAAGGTCAATCCAGGAAATGTATTGAATATAGGGCCGCTCTGCCAGTAAGGAGTGAAATTGTGTACTATCAGCTTTGTCAACCGGGCCAATTATCAGAAGATTTACTTCGCAAGCTCTATCTCTTACCTGATCGCAAGCCGTGATGGTTTCGAATATCCCCCGACGTGAAGCAACCACGCCAAAGTAAAACAGTGTGATGTCATCTGTTTTCAGATTTACCGTTTTTCTTGGGAATGTTTCATACCGGGGAAGGTCAATTACATTGGTTAGTTTTTCAATACGGCCAGGTTGAACGAATTCGTAACGATCAATTAAAAGTTGACGAAAATAATCGGATAAGACGATGATGAAATCAGCAACTCTTAGGTACTCTTTTTCTTTCCTTAGCCATGCTTTGGGAGCCGAAAGGGGTTGACGCCACCATCCTTTTGTCCAACCATAAGATTGAACCGCACTTGGATAATCTTCATGAAGATCAAGTAGCAGGGAAATTTTCTGACCCTGATCCTGAATAGCCTGGTGGGCGCACTTACTCATGTACAGGTCATGAACATGCAGCGCTTCCACTTTATTTCTAAGCAAAAAAGCCCTGATGGAACGCCTCCAAAACCATTCATAAAAGGGAATCGTATTAAACATGAGCTTACCGGCATCACGGATTTTAGCGGGCATTTTGACGCGTTCAACGCTAATTCCAGGGTGCTCCTGCTCTTCTCCCATCACCATTGCTAAGACAGTCACCTCGTGTCCGAGGTCCCGAAGGGCATAAACCTCCTTAACTACACGGATGTCATTATCGAACCCATTATCTACAACTACTCCAATTTTCATAGTACGGTTTATCGGTTGTCACCTCTCCGAAGGCAACAGTAAGCGTTGAAATGCTTCAGCCTGTTGTTTGCGGGAGTAGGCTTCCAGCGCAAACTCATCAGGTTTGAAGGGTAGCTCCCCGTCTAGCAGGTTCAAAATATACGCCACCATTTCGTTCTTTTCCTCATTCACGAAAAAACGACCACTTTTCGTTTTTTTCAGGACGTCTCCCACTTCTGCCCCCGGGATACCCAGGGCAATAATTGGCCGACGGGAGGCAAGGTATTCAAACAGCTTCCCCGTCAGAATACCTTCTCCGTTCTTCACCTGAGGGAGCGCCAGAAAAAGAGCATTTGCCCTTCGCTGATAGTGATTTACTTCGTTATGTGGCACCGTAGGAACCAGCCTGATCGGTATTCCTAAATTGTCAATCTTGTTTTTTACGCCCGCTGATATCTTACCAACAATCTCCAGATGAATATCCGCCGCCGGGCGTTGCGCAATAACCTGAGACAGTGCTTCGAGAAAAGTATCGGGTTTGTACTGGTCTGACATCGTCCCCGTGTACCCGATGGTAAAGCCAGGAAGAGAGGGGAGTTTTACATCACCCGCAAAATCACGGGGATCATACCCATTTGGGATGACAGAAATGTCAGTTCCTTTACGCTCCGGCACACTATCAAGGAAAAGCCGCTTCAGCCCTTCGGATACCGTAGTGAGGTGATCTGCCTCCCGTAATACACGTCTTTCATATCGTTTATCCAGCATAGCAGATAAACGGGAATGGAGCAGCAGGGGGTAGTAATAAACGTCCGTCCAGGGGTCTCTTAAATCAGCAATCCAGTGAATGTTAGCTTTCTGACGCAATGCCAGACCAATTAACTGTACCGAGTGGGGAGGCGAGGTGGTGATAACGGTATGGATGTTGTGCTCCTGAACAATCTTAAGCGCCCGGGAAACAGCAAAGCGCCGCCATCCGCGGCGAGGATCGGGAATAAAGAGATGGGTTCTCAGCCGCATGATGAGCCGCTGCTTCCAGCTACCGGTATCCGAAGAGACGAACCCTCCGGAGGGGATTTTATCCCGTCCTGCTATCCTGGCGTAAAGACTAATCGGCTCAAATGAGTTGGTGGTATGAACCTTTACTTTGGGGTGTACATCTGCCAGCAGGCTTTCGTCGAAGGTGGGGTAGCTCGCCTTTGCAGAATCTACGGTTAGCACATGAACGTCAACGCCCATCTCGGCGAGGTAGTAGCTTAGTTTAAGCCAGCGCTGTACCCCCGCACCGCCGCCAGGGGGCCAGTAATAGGCAATTACTAATAGTTTTTGGGGCATTGAGATTGTGTAAGGTCACCGCATTTCAAGGCTACTGTTCCACGGCATTACGAACCCGGTGCACCAGCTCAATGGCTCGTTTAGCGACCTTAATCCGGAAGCCCCCTCCATCGAGTACGTCCTGATAGCTCTTGGTATGAAGCTCGGTAAATCCACCACTGAATTCAAATTCGTCTTCTCCAATCTTGATCGACCGGAAAGTTCTGGCGCCGGTAGCGCGGATTTCTTCGGGGATATTCTCGTAATCAACGCTGAGGACCCAGTTTACGTTGGCTTTCTCCAACTTCAGACGACCCCGGGCAATGCTTTCTGCGTGTTCGAAGACTTCAACCTCCTTCACCTCTCCGAATATCCACATTAACATATCGAAGAAATGGACTCCAATGTTAGTCGCGATTCCGCCAGACTTGGAAACATCTCCCTTCCAACTATGGTGGTACCACTTTCCACGGGAAGTGAAGTATTGAAGGTCAACTTCATGCACCATATCGTCTGGTAATGCATCAATGCGCTGCTTCAGCCCAATCACACTATCGTGCAGGCGAAGTTGAAGGATATTGTAAATATTTCCGGGGTACTCTGCTTCGAGTTCTCCGAGCGCATCAACGTTCCAGGGGTTCAGCACAATTGGCTTTTCGCAAATCACATCTGCGCCCAGGCGCAGGCCAAAGCGAATGTGGGCATCGTGCAGGTAGTTGGGTGAGCAGATGCTAACATAATCGATGTTTACTCCCTTGCGCTTTAGCTTTTCCAGGTGGCGGTCAAAGCGTTCAAATTCAGTGAAGAAGTCGGCTTCAGGGAAGTAGCTATCGATGATACCGACGGAATCGAAAGGATCATAGGCTGCCAACAGGTTATTGCCGGTGTCTTTGATCGCTTTCATGTGGCGAGGAGCAATGTAGCCTGCAGCGCCGATGAGGACGAAATTTTTCATAGTTTATTTTTGGAGGTGCAAATCTAATGCCTTTCCCCTAAGTGTTACGACTCACACGCCCATTATTCAAAAGATAAATTTGTTGGCTCTCCGGGCAGGTAGCCTTGCCTTCTTCATCAAAGTTAAGGCGATGACCATATTCGCTGACCCAGCCAATCTGTCGGGCCGGATTACCAACAAGCAAGGCGTAAGGAAGCACTTCTTTGGTAACAACGGCACCAGCACCAATCAAACAATAGGCCCCCAATGGATTTCCACATACAATGGTAGCATTTGCTCCGATACTTGCTCCTTTCCCAACGTGGGTTTCGAGATAGTCTCCCCGGCGATTAACCGCGCTTCGTGGGTTGATAACGTTCGTAAATACACAGGACGGGCCAAGGAAGACATCATCATCACAAATCACCCCGGTATAAATCGAGACGTTGTTCTGAATTTTAACATTCCTCCCTAACCTGACACCCGGAGAAACAACTACATTTTGGCCAATGTTACATTTCTCACCAATTTCACAATCAGGCATAATATGACTGAAATGCCAGATCTTAGTTCCGGCTCCAATGGTACAACCCTCATCAATAACGGCAGTGGCATGGGCAAAGTAGTTTGTATTCATGATTGTAATATTGATTTTAATAAATTAAGGTATAACTCCGCCACGAAAGTATCACTGAATTTACCTTCTACCAGTTTGCGCCCCGCCTGCCCCAGGCTTTCTCGCTCCGGGAAAGACGTTGAGGCAGCTTTTAAAAAAGCATCACCCAATGCTTTTTCATCCCTTGGGGCCACCAGCCAGCCCGTTTTCCCATTGATCGCGACTTCCCGGCTCCCGGGCACATCAAAAGCAATGAGAGGTCTACCCATTGATGCTGCCTCCAATAATGCCATAGGGCAACCTTCCCGATAGGACGGTAGAACAACAAAAGACGCCTTCGCAATGGTGGAGCGTACATCGGCCAGATTTCCGAGGTAGTCAATAGTCCCATCAGTCCTCCATTCCGATAGCTCCGACATCGAGACAGAAGCGGAATTCCCTTCGTCGATGTCGCCCGCAACCTGAAAGGTCAGAAGAGGGTTAAGTTGACGAGCCCGCCTGGCAGCTCCAATAAACTCTCTGATTCCCTTATCAGACAATAATCTCCCGATAAAAAGAAAACGGCCCGGCACTGATTGGTCGTAGTCCACGTAGGGAAAACGTTCCGGATTGATACCAGACCCCGGTGTTAATCGGGTGACAGATGAAGAAACAATTTTCTGGTTTACGAATAACTCTCTATCGTCCGGATTCTGAAAAAGTACAGTTTTCGCGCGTTGCAAAGACAGACGATAAAGAGAACTGATGAATAGCCACCGGGCCCGGCCGCCTAAAAAGGAAAAGCCTAAGCCAGTAATGGTAACGACATTTTTTATGCCACACCAACGCGCAGCCAACGAACCGTAGACAACCGGTTTGATGGTATGGTGCAGAGCTATATCAACTTCTTCCCGTTGGTAAATACCCGCCAGTTCGGCGATCAGCCGAAGGTCCTGAAAAGGATTAACGCTCTTTCGCCGGAGGTGTTTCAGAGGTATAAATTGTGCAGCGAAAACCGATAGTTTTTCTCTCTCGGGCCCTTCAGAAGAGAGCAGTAGCACTCGATATCCGTCTGCTACCAGCGCCTCAATGAGTGCTCTTCGGAAGTTGAGTAAATTCCAGGTATTGTTCCCAACGACCGCTACGGTAATGGAGGCAGGTACGCCGGGCTGAGTCATTGGAGGTATTGCTTAAGGTTTTCCCGGTTGACAGCCCAGGGAAGACTTCCAGTTTCCTCCCATTTGGTGTACGCCATTTCGAGCCAGTTTATGACCTCCCTTTGCTCATTTTTGGAGAACACGGCACCTGCGTTCGCGCCCCCGATAATGTCTTTTAACTCCGGGTCAGCAGGACCATTAACGAGCGCAAGAATGGGCCGGCCACTCGCCAGATAATCCCATAATTTTGCGGTAAGCACCCCGTAATATCCCGGCGCAGACCAGTTGAGTAATAGTAATAATTGTCCATTATGCTGCAGATCATGCGCGGCCGCAGGTGCAATGGGAGGTTGGACATCAAGGATCTCCGGCGGTAAACTTTTGGTTTGAGCTAAAAAAGCAAATTGATCCTTCCCCCTGTAAACCAGGGAGAGGTTTTCTACCCGAAGGCTCCCCTTGGCCAACAAATACTGAATGGCCTCCACCAGGGGCTTCATCGACTGTAAATCCGGATACAGGCTCCCCGTATATACGATCGAAAATCGTTCCGTCACCGGTGCAATCTCTTCTTTTGGCAGCATTCGCAAGGCATTCCTTACCACCTTAATTCTTGGGTGCCAATCAGATAATTGCTGTTGCTGCCCTTCGGATACTACCCAAATTTCGCCAGCCGCTGATATCACCTTTTTACCCCACCAGGTCTGTAGCGCGGGCCACCAGATGTCATTACGAACACGATCCACCGGCAAATCCCTAAAGTCTGCAATCCAGTGTACATCAGGAAACCGCTTTTTCAACTTTGCGGCTACCAGATGATCCGACCAGGGCCTGAAAGAAGAAAACACGGTAGTAATACCGTGCTCTTTGATTAATTCACATGCTTTTTCGTAGGCTCTTCGGCGGTATACCAAGCCACCGTCATCGGTCAGGAAGAGGAAAGGAAAAGCCTGCCGCATTCGCAAAAGAGGCTTAGCCCACCAACTTTGTTTAACCTTTGTAGAAACCGTAGGCCCCGTCCCTGATATTTTTCGAACATCGTCCGCGACGATCGTGTAGATTGAATCCTTTTCCCCGGGAATTTCGTCATATTGCCCCTTTCGAATAACGTATACATCAGCTTTCTGCCGCCAAAAATCCCCTTGCATCCCTAACCTACGAGCAGCAGCTCCGGGATGAGGAGGGAAACGTTGGGTAATGAGGAGGTAGGAGATAGGGATGTTTAAGAAGGAGAAAAGTTCGGGTTTGGGGCAAAGACAAATATGAAATTAAATTGCACTCCAGCCACCATCAACGAGTAAGTTTTGCCCACTAATATAAGCTGCCGCATCAGAAAGTAGAAAGAGCAGTACCGGCGCAATATCTTCCGGAGTTCCCATTCTTCGCATAGGTACTTTTTCTTCGTAAGCCTTCACGAAAGATTCAGGCTGCCCATCGAATATACCGCCGGGTGACAGCGTATTAACTCTGATTCCATGAGGTCCATAGTAAGAGGCTAAGTAACGGCTCAAATTGGTGAGCCCGCCTTTTATAGCTGCATAGCCCGCTGGCATTGTCATTGATGTACCATTATAGACACTAAAGTCAGGTCCCAACACACCATAAATCGAACCAATATTTACTAACGAACCTTTTCCATTTTTCTTCATGTGCTCCAGCACTTTCTGGCAGCAGAGAAAATATCCATTCAGGTGCATATCAACGTTTCTGCGCCAGGAATCAAGCGGAATATTTTCAAATTTCTTCCCCCAGTCTTTTGTCCGTGGATAAGCATTATTTACCCATCCGTCAATTGACAGCCCTAAAGCCTCTATTTCGCTAATAAATTCAACGACCGATTCTTCACTGGTGATGTCCAGGCGATACTCATCATTGGCAATTTTCTTTGCACAAACAATATCTGCATTGATGCACCTACCTCCTGAATCACGGATAGATTGCACGAACAGGCTACCTAACAAACCGCTTCCTCCAGTAACCACAAATATTTTACTTTCCAAATCAATTTTCATGTAATACAATTTTGAGGACGTCAACCCCTTCCACAAATGAATTCATATTGGAAGCCCCTTTGCTGGTTAACAAATTTGTGAAATACTTCATTTGCTTCGTGTAAGTATCGAGAATACCCAACGAACTGCTGTAAAGGAGTTCTCCCGAAGATGACCGCACCTCATTTTGGGCAATATCTACGGATACTGTTTCTTCGTCGGAAACGATTTCGATTATCCTTTTGTAGTCTCTGCGGTAATAATTCAGTACGATATTAGCCGTAAATCCGGGATAGAGCAATTGGTAGTTCGCGTAATCATCAGCTTTAATTTTTAGCGAAGAAACAGACCGTAAGAGTCTTCTTACACCCAGTGGCTTCCCAAACATCCAGTAGGTATAGTCTATTTCGTGAATGAGGTCCAAATGGACGCCTCCCCCCAATTCCGGAAGTGCGCTATAGCTTAATCTAAAGTCAGCACCGGGCCGCCACTCGGGCAGGTAAGATCCGCAGTAAACATTTACCTCGTTTACTTCAAGTTGTTTTTCTGCCAAGTACTCTTTGACAAAATTTATGCAGCCGTGAAACCGTAAGTTACAGGCCACGTAGGTCAAAATATTATGCTCTGCTACTAATGAGGTAAACCGGCTGGATTGCTCCAGAGAGGAAAGAACTGGCTTCTCTATAAACAATGGCTTACCATAAGTTAGTAATTTACCTAAGACCTCTTCTCTTTTACTTGTTGGGTTACTAATAAGAACGAAGTCCGGATCAATATCATTAATTTGATTAATCTCATAAAAATTATTTACTCCTGGTTCTTCATTGTTACTCATTCCAGACCTGAGGGCAAAAAACACAGTATTGGCATCAAGATTGCGTAGCGCGGCAATATGTTTCTTAGCGATTGAGCCGAGACCAATTACAACTACTCTCATAATTCAAAATCAAGTTTGTTATTCGCCAGTAAGAACTCCATCATTTCAAAATCAATGGGGTGGTCAAGGTCGAAACATAAATGATCCATAACGTAGGGTAGGCTTGCTTCCGTCACACTACTTTTCTTACCTAGTGTAAAAAACTGTCGTTTAAAAATATAAAAAGAAGCATTCATATCATACACAGCGGGTGCAGCCTGCCGGGTTAAAAATGGTTCATCTGGTCGCTTCGCTAAATCAACCATCCCATTAGGCTTTTCCTCCACCATGTTAAAATATGGGTTTCGGTTAGCGGGGCTGACCGAAAAGATGTTAATAGCATCTTCTCTACCGTCTAGCATGGCCAGAGCTTCCTCCATGTCCTTTACAGTTCTCAATGGCGATGTCACATCCATGTCTAGTAAGTAGTCATACTTGTAACCAACTTTTTCTTCATAATACTGGAGGGCATCAGCCATTGCGTCAATTTTACCAGCACTATCTGAAGCCAGAAAATCGGGTCTTCGATAGTTAGTATCAAGGCCAAATTTTTTCGCCACCTGAACTATTTCCTCACTGTCTGTAGATAAAACAATGTCTACGTTTGGATTTCGCTCTTTAAATTTATTAGCGGTTGCGATCGTATAGCTGATTAGAGGTTTTCCATTGAGTATGCGTATATTTTTTCCAGGTATTCCTTTTGAACCTCCTCGGGCACAAATCGTAATCAATATATTCATCGTGAATTAGGTCTATATTAATAAGATAAAAATTAGCACCCTTCTAAGGTCAATGGCCATTCATACCAGACAAGTAAAAGATAATCCGGACTATAGCTTTCTCAACTTTCTTTGAAGCGATTTAAATTCACTTAAGGGTCGAGCGGGGACCCCCGTCCAAATTTCATTTTCAGGAACACTTTTAGTTACCAGTGCAGCCATGCCAACAAGAGCTTTATCTCCAATAGAAACGCCATTTATAATGGAGGCTGATGGAGCAATCCATACACCTTCACCGACTTTAACACTTCCCGCCACCATCGCATTAGCAATTACGAAACTGTTCTCTCCAATTTCAACGTTATGTGCAATATGAACCAAATTGTCCACTTTTGATCCTTTACGGAGGATTGTATCATCAAGGACACCTCGATCTACACAAGTGTTCGCACCGATTTCAACATTGTCTTCAATCAAAACCCCTCCAACATGAGGGAACTTAAATACATTACCCTCGTCATCTTTCTCAAATCCAAAGCCATCTGCCCCAATAACTGTTCCTGAGTGAATCAGAACGTTAGCTCCGATGGTTATACCATCGTAGATAGCTACGTTACTGTGAATTATTGTGTCCTCCCCAATCGTAGACTTCCCGACATAAGCAAAGGCTCCCACTGATGCACTTTCGTGTACTTTGGCTTCTGGATGAATATATGCAGAAGGATGAACACCCTTCGCTGGTTTGACTTCAAAAAAAGCTTGCAGGGCTTTTATAAATGCCAGGCGAGGGTTCTCTACCAAAATGAAGACCTGTCCGTCATTAGGAACTGCCTTCACACTATTCGGCAATATTACTGTATTTGCTTGTGTCTCGTCAAGTATTTCCTGAATGTCAGACTTACCCGCTTTGATCCAGATCAAGCTTTGTTCATCAGCCTTATCAAGGCTACGGGCATGCTGGAATCCAGAGTGCTGACTCATGTCTCCAACTATATTGCCTCCAATAATCTCATGTAGAGATGCTATAGTGTTCATCTTACTTTTTTAATTTAGAAAACTTTCTTTAGCTATGCCACGAATTAGCTACAAACCCTCACGGTCAAATATTTAGTCGTACCACTTCAAATACCTCAGCATATTCCATTCCGGCCTGAACACCACGCATAACGGCTTGCGAGCGCATCAAATCAGGTGACGAATATTTTCGAAATTGCTGTGACTTGTATGCTTGAACAGATTCAATTTTTTGTTGAACATGGCGCTCTTCCAACCGTACAAAACAGGTATGCTCAAAAGTTATTATGTTCCAGAATAACTCATAGGAAAGCA
>ENA-ORXT01004480-ORXT01004480.1-marine-metagenome-genome-assembly--contig:-NODE-4480-length-14397-cov-4.542598_pt1 | contig 14397 bp, 16 predicted proteins | sample MGYA00237868_ERZ511482 | MGnify/ENA metagenome assembly ERZ511482 | reverse complement strand
TTTCGATTTTTTCAAAACGGTCAAAATGAAGGATGTCAAAAATTATGATTCTGGATTTTTTGAAACGATTGAATAATTCGATCACGGCGCTATGCTATGTGCGGCTAGTTCATTTGGTGGCCTTTGATTTACCCCGCAACGACTACCGATACTCAAACGGCTAATCCGTCCTTTCTTAAAAAACGTTTCCAAAAGCTACCATTCAACAAATTATAAAGCTCATTAATTTGGTCGTCTGAAACAGTATCAAGCTCATCATGCTTGTAATAACCATCAGTATTTTGTTCTCTATTAAGCTCCAAAAGGACTGAGTGTTCAAGCATTCTAAAGAGGTCTGATGCTTGAGATAAACGCCTAATAACCATAAAGCTGTATAGCCCTATTAATAATCCAAAAGGCATCAATTCAGATGTCAGCATGATGGGGTCTTTGGGTGAAAGCTTTTGACCTACCAGCCATTGATTGCACATTAGCGTAAAGCCAACCCCCAGCACTAGCGATAGTAGAGCTTGAGAAAAGCATGCTTTTATCTTCACGGATAGAAGTTGTGATAAGTTTCGATTGATAGACAGCTGTGAGATATATTTCAGATGATCCCTTTTCCAAGCTACCCGTTTACTTTTAAACCTTATGAATGGTATTTTTGTATAGTGAATTGCTGAAGGGGAAATTAAATTTACTATTATGCCCATTGCTAAAGTTGATGCAAATGTACCTAGCATCGCCCAGCCGATATTCTCTGATAACCATTCCATAGTTTTAATTTTCTGTTGAGTATGACCCCAACATTATTGCTAGTGCGATAATTGAACACAAACATGATTTTGATTGTGAATTACCCCCGCAACAACTAAGCAGAGCGGGGATATCTCTTTTAGCCTGCCATGATCAAAGCTTTCCTGAACCATTACAACGTGGACAATTTAACCCTGAAGGTAGTGCAGAAACAAAATCCTCCATAGCTATATCATCATAAATTTTACCTTCCTCTTCAGGTAAACGAACTTTCTTTTCAATCAAAATATTGAAAATATATTCGGGGTGACCATCAGACTTAAAGGACTCCTTATATTCATTTTTGCCAGATCTTTCGAACTCAAGCATAATATTTACGACGTTTTCTTCATTCATAAATTACTCCTCAATAATCAATTTGAAATCTTATCCTGTCCCAGAACTTCAGCATTCATTTTGTCGTAAAATTGCATGGCTGCCTTATTTTCTCTCAACAAAGCTTCCCCACTACCACAACCTTGAAGCTTGCCACATCTCTTTATATTTTCATAATGCTTGATATATTGCTCTTTAAATGTTCTCCGAATTACTTGTTCGTCAATGATTTCCCCTTCACAAAGAATTGCAATAAGCTCCAATGTATTGACAGTACGTATTACATCTGGAACTACAGGGTTTTCATAATTAATTTCGCTGATTGTTGAGATGTATTCCCATAACGGTAAGATTAACTGTCTTTGCGAAAGTTTCTTTTGATCGTTATGTATCTTAAACGTAATACAGATAGTGATTATCACGGCGATAGCAGAAAGCAATGTTCCTAAAGCACCTATTACACCAATAATTTCTGAGTATTCAGTCATTATATCCTCATCGAAAATTTGTCATAGATTGTTGGAACAATCTAGCACATTAGGCAGCATTTCCCACTAGTGCAATAATTGGACATTATAGGCTATTAGTAGTTTTGAATTACGACTGGTTTACGACTGAGAGAATAGGGCATACCAAGCCTGATAGTCTGGCATGCTCTAAATCATTGATTTTATTAGCTTCGCGATGGTCGGGACGGTAGGATTTGAACCTACGACCCCCACAACCCCATTGTGGTGCGCTACCAAGCTGCGCTACGCCCCGTCACGAAGCGCGTAAGGATACCAGCAAGTCCCACAAAAACAAAGAATTAATCCTCGTTTTTCACATAACCACAGCTAAACCGATTGGCGTGCTAAGCTTTTAAATAAAATCAAAGCCAGGTTGCATCGTTATGTCTGAATCTAAATTAACCTTAGCAGAAATCACCCGTCGCAAGCCGGTCTGGATAGCGCTTTCTGATTTATGGTTAGACACTGAGTTAACCGCTTCAAGCATTAACCACATTGCAATGGTCATGGTTGATAGTGGTTACTCGCTAAGTGAGCTGCGCGTTATTTGTGACAGTGAAGTGGCGCCGGTGGTTTTTAAAAACCTTAAATCTTTTGCAGGGGCTTGGTCAGGGTTTGATGAGTCGTGGTTGGTGCAGCAAATCTTGCGAGAGATTAATAAACCTAAACGCTGGCAAGATGCACTGCTAGACCCTATCCGTAGGCCATTTGTGCTAAATGCTGGTGAGTCTGAGTGGCCGTTATTGGTGCTGAAGTATCGGGAGATAAAACGCAATAAAGGCATGATTGAGTTATAGTAGCGCCGCTTATATTTAAAACCATTGCGAGCAAATGATGCCCGAGAGTCAGCTGACTAACCCCGTTAAATTAACGCGACGAACCGTCCCCGCTGTGCTGCCTGAACTGGACGGGTGCTCTGCGTTATTAAAGCAGATTGTGGCTAGCCGTGGGGTGTCTGAGGCATCTGAGCTTTCAAGTGCGCTTAAAAATCTATTACCCATTAGCTCATTGGATGGGATTGAGGCTGCTACAAAACGATTATGGGCGGCGCTAGCGTCTCAAGAGCGGGTGTTAATTGTTGGTGATTTTGATGCCGATGGCGCAACGGCAACAGCGCTGTCTATGCGGGCGCTACGCGGGTTTGGTTTTCAGCATACTGACTACATTGTGCCCAATCGATTTGAGTTTGGTTATGGCTTAACTCCCCAGATTATCGATGTGGCCAGTGCTTATAAACCACAGCTGATCATTACTGTTGATAACGGTATTTCCAGTGTTGAAGGGGTTGAGTACGCTGCCAGCCAAGGCATTGATGTCATTGTAACGGACCACCACCTTCCGGGGAAAAACCCACCCAAGGCCGCTGCCATTGTTAACCCCAATCAGGTGGGTGATCACTTTGCGTCAAAAAACCTTGCAGGCGTGGGTGTTGTGTTCTACTTGATGCTCGCGTTCAAGCAAATGCTGATAAAGCAGAAGTATTTTTCTCATCATAAGGTGCCAGTACCAAACCTGGTTCAGTGGTTAGATTTGGTGGCGCTCGGTACAGTGGCTGATGTGGTGATATTAGATGCCAATAACCGCATTTTGGTTGAGCAAGGCCTAAGGCGGATTCGCAGTGGTCAGTGTAGCCAAGGGATATTGGCGCTGCTTAAATTGGGTAAAAAGGACTATCGGCAGACTTGCAGTCAGGACCTTGGCTTTGTGTGCGGGCCACGTTTAAACGCGGCAGGGCGTCTTGACGATATGTCTTTGGGCATAGAGTGCTTGTTAACCGATTCAGCTGCGACAGCACAGGAGTATGCAGCAGAGTTAGACGCTATGAATAGCACGCGCCGTGAGCTTGAGGCGGGCATGAAACAAAGTGCTTTATCACAGCTTAGCGCAATCAATCTTGACCCACTGACACTGCCGCCGATTATTTGCTTGTTTGACGAAGCGTGGCATCAAGGGATTGTCGGAATTATTGCGGCCCGAATTCGCGAGCGCTACTACCGTCCCTGTTTGATTTTTGCACCGGGAACGGCAGGTGAGATTAAAGGTTCGGGACGTTCGATTGCAGGCGTGCACATGCGCGATGTGATTGATCGGGTCGCAACCTTACATCCCGGATTAGTCGAGAAATTTGGCGGGCATGCGATGGCAGCGGGCTTGAGTATTCGCACTGAAGATTATGCCGCGTTTCAGCAGGCGGTTAACGATGTGATGCAAGATCTCACTAATGCGGCCACTTTTAAAGAAGAAATACTGTCTGATGGGGCACTCACGCCTGAGTATTATTGTCTTGATACAGCCCAAGAGCTGGCTCAGTCAATTCCTTGGGGGCAGGGTTTTCCTGCGCCAGTGTTTGATGATGAGTTTCAAATAACCGATAAACGAGTCTTAAAACAGGCTCACCTCAAACTTCAATTAAGAGCATCAGGGCAGCAGGCATCGATACCTGCTATCGCGTTTAATGTAGAGCTTGAAAAGTGGCCTGAGATAGGCGGCAGTGTTCATTTGTTATATCAGCTGTCTATTAATGACTATAACGGGGTTAAGTCACTTCAGCTGATTGTACAACGCCTGCTAAGCTAAGCGCTCAGCAGGCTATTGGCTATCCACTCTTTAAAAGATTATCTTGAGCGAATCGCTGTTAGTACGCCGCTTCTGCCGAGTGTATAGACAGTGTCTGAGATGCTTAGTGCAGGGACATGATAGCCTGCAGGGTCACCAACAATACGACTAGTAATAAGGCCCGTTTTAGCATCAATCCAGTGAAGATTGCCTTGCCTATCGCCAGTGATGATGTGACTACCGCTGGTGGTGAGTGTTGGTGCGGTAGGGCGGCGATTTTGAAGATCATCTTGGCTCCACAGGCTTTTGCCCGTGAGCGGCTCGATTTTCCAAATGTGGCCTTTTTCATCGCTGCTAAAGACGCCGTCTTTATTGGCATCTGCACCGGTTATCGAGGAGAAGACTTTAGCCCAGCCAACGTTGCCATCTTGCATATTAATACCGGCCATACGACCGTTATTATTACTAGCAAATAGCGCGTTGCCTAATGGTTTTAGTCGCCCATCAATATCAACGATTTGATCAAGCTCTGAGCTGCCTTTAGGTACGGATAAGGTCACCTCCCAAATTGGCTTGCCTGAATTAAGATCGTAAGCGGCCAGCTTGCCGTTATCAAACCCTGCAATAACCCCTTTATCAACAATAATAGGAACACTGGCGCCATAAAATGACAGTTGCGGGGTTCGCTGTTGACGCTGCCACACCGCTTCGCCATTGCTACTGTCAAGGCTATGTAGCTTGCCATCAATGGTGCGAAACACCACTCGACCTTGGGAGGCAGGAGAGACGGCTAACACCTCAGTGCTTAGTGCCGTAATCCAACGGGTTTTACCCGTTTTGGCATCTATTGCGACCGCGTTGCCATCGCGTGTTCCTACAAATACAGTGGTTTCATCGCCATTAACGCCACCACTAATACGCTGACCAAGCGGGGTGCTCCAGATCACTTTTCCAGAGCTTTTATCCCAAGCAGAGACGGTTGCACCGTTGGCGGTGTAAACCGCAGTGTCATTCACAAAAGGGTGGATTCTGGCATTACTGACGCTTGACCCCGTGTTAACTTGCCACAGAGTCTGCGCGTTAACATTGCCTTCGAGTGCCTTTAACGGCTTGAGCACGGGGGCGACGTATACGCTTTGATTGAACAACTGACTACCCGGAAGGGATTGCCCACTGCAGCCTGCAACGACAAGACTAGCTGAAACAATCAACACTCGACTAAAGACATAGGGGGGTAGTCTAATCTTCACGTATTTACGCTCCTTTACCTAAGTTGTCACGCTTCATTTTGAGGTATCTTGCTGGATTCGTTCCAGCGCTCAAAATAGCTTTATCATAAGCTTCACGTGCTTTTTGTAAATCTTCTTTGGCAACATACAGGTCACCACGTAGTTCTTCTATTAAAGAAGTGTAAGCGACGGGCAGTTCGGTATCCAGTAAAGATTCCGCATCGCTTAGTTTTCCTTCAGCGATATACAAGCGAGCCAATCGCAGTCTGGCGATATCTGCGACATTCTCATCTTTCCCATCAACTGCAATTTTCAATGACTCAATGGCTGCGGCCACATTGTCTTGGCTCGCTTCAGAAGCGGCTGCTAATGAGGCTAGAGCGGCATAAGGGGTTGAGCTGTATTCTTGTGCAACGGCCTGCAGTGCTTTAACTTTGTCTGTTTCAGCGATTTGCGCTTTTTGAAATAGATTAGACGCCGCTTCTGCTTGACTGATTTGATGTTGTTGCCATTGCTGCCAACCAAATACTCCCGCAATAGCGATCGCTATGCCAGCACCGATGGAGACGCCATTTTCACGCCACCATTTTTTTATCTGTTCCGCCCGTTCGTCGTCGCTAATTAGCTCATCAGCCATGGTTATTCCCTGTCAATATTATTGTGTTTAAATGATCTTTTAACTCGCCCAGCCCGTGCTGAGTCTGAGCGTCAGAATTTCTTAGTGGTTTAAGACTAACGTTGCCCTCAGCAAGCTCGTCGTCACCTAGTATTATAGCGAACTGTGCACCTGATTTGTTTGCACGTTTCATTTGTGACTTAACACTACCGCCTGCGGCATTGTTGATGATTCTCAATGTGGGTAGTTCATCACGCAAGTGCTCGGTCAGCTTAAACCCTGCGGCCTGCGCGGCATCACCTTGCATAACAATGTAAAGATGGGGGGCGTGTACGGGAATTGCAATTGCTTGCTCTTCAAGCAATAGTGCAATGCGCTCCAGCCCCATCGCAAACCCAAACCCAGGGGTTGCCTTTCCGCCGAGTTGTTCGACTAATCCGTCATAGCGACCACCGGCGCAAATCGTACCTTGTGTGCCAAGTTCAGTCGTCACCCATTCAAACACCGTACGACAATAATAGTCCAGGCCACGAACTAAACGCGTATTGATGACAAAAGGTATATTCATCTCGGTTAGCAGTTGTTTAAAGCGCTCAAAGTGCTCAGCGGACTCATCATCGAGGTGGTCTAGTAGTTGGGGGGCGGCGTTTATAATGTCTGCTAGAGCAGGGTTTTTACTATCGAGTACGCGCAGTGGATTCGTTAGCATACGCCGCTTGCATTCATCGTCTAGCGCGTCTTCGTGAGTTTTTAAATAACTTACCAACACTTCGCGATACTGATTGCGAGCCTCGTTACTGCCTAACGAATTAATTTGTAACTCTACGTTGTTTAAACCTAATCGCTTCCAAAGTCTCGCCGAGATGGCGACGACTTCAGCGTCAATATCAGGCCCTGGTATACCGAAGGTCTCAATACCCGCTTGATAAAACTGACGGTAACGCCCCTTTTGTGGGCGCTCGTGTCGAAACATCGGGCCAATGTACCAGATTCTTTGCTGTTGATTGTAAAACAAACCGTGCTGGATGCCCGCTCTGACGCAGCTGGCTGTGCATTCAGGACGCAAGCTTAGGCTGTCACCGTTTCTATCGTCAAAGGTGTACATTTCCTTTTCGACAATATCCGTGACTTCACCAATAGAGCGTTTAAATAGATTGGTCGATTCTAGTACCGGTGTTCGAAGTTCGCGATAGCCATACTGAATGAACAGCTCGCGTATCGTGTTTTCGAGATAGTTCCAAACTGGGGATTGATCCGGCAGGATGTCATGCATCCCGCGGATCGATTGAATTACATTAGCCATGTGCTTTTTAGCTTACCGTGTCTATTATTCGATGGTGAAGTTGGCAACACTACCACGAATAAATGGTGTGAGATCGAACGGTTTACCGTCAACGGTTAACTCAAGTTTTTGTGCGTTACCGACGCGAATAACCATTGGCCTTGGCAGTACCATTTCCTTCGTGTCGCCTTCTTGTGAAAGGCCTTCAAACAGTTTTTTCTTATCGTTATCACGTATCCGCATCCAGACTTCATCGTTAAATGTCATCTTTAGGCTGCTACTGCCTTCTGGCACCTCAGCCGCCTGTGCACCGTCCTCAGCAGTCTCTGTCGCATCTGCAGCCACCGCATCTTCAGGTGTGCCAGGAGGCGCGGATGCTTCAGTGTTCTCATCCGTTGATACGGCGGCGCCGTCAACAGAGGGGAAGCTAATATTACCATCGGTGGTTAATACCGCCGCCCCGTTAGCGGCAATATCACCCTCAACAGGCGATGCGCCATTAGGCTGCGTATTGTCACCGATAGGCAGCGGAGTAGGGATGCTGCCGGTTAATAATGGATTGTCTGTTTGGTTCTCATTGGTAAAGCCTGAGTTTGACTCTTGAGAAAACTTATTCCACGTATTGCCCACCCAGTCCCTAACGCCTGGAATCATAGACAAAATGGCCAGTAGGCCTAATAAGAAGACGATCAATGCAATCTTTAGCATGCCAGATGAAATGCCACCGCGCCGGTTGCGTGAAGACGCCGTTGACGCGGCAAAGTGATAGTCCAGTTCATTAGGCTTAGCACCCCGCAGCTTTTCATAGGCATTGATCATTGATGAGGGGTCGACCTCAGCAAATTTTGCGTAGCTGCGTAAATAGCCGCGAACGTAAGGCGGTTCGGGCAGCTGATCAAGCTGCTCTGTTTCCAGTGCAGTGATAACTTTTGGCGATAGGCAAAGTGCTTCGGCAACCTGATTAATGTTCAGGCCACGCTCTTCTCTGTAGTGGCGAAAGATAGCCGTAAGATCACCCGGTGCTACTTCAACGGTTTCAGTAGATTCTATCGATTGCTCAGCTGCCATGAATTGTTAATTCCATTTGTTTTTACTTATCTCGTGTGGCGCATCAGTCTGACCGTTTAGGGTCAGGTTTCAAATCGCCCTGCCAGTTTGCTCCTGCATTGCCCCGCTGCATTGAGGTCACCAAGACGCCTGTTAATTTTCACACAAAGTGATAGTGACTCAGAAACCTCTGGATTTTTTTCATGATACCGCTGAAGAAAGGCCTGAGCTCTAGTGTAATCCCCTTGTTCAAACTTAATCGTTGCCATTTGGTAAAGTGCTGAGGCAAACGTCGGACTAACCGCTAATGACTTTCGAAAGTACTCTTCAGCTTTTGCCGTATCGCCCGATTTCTTTATGCAAATTCCCGCGTTAGTGTATGCGAATTCAGGCGTAGTATAAAGGGGATCATTAATCGCTGCCATAAAATGTTCGCTGGCAGATAGATACTGTCCATTTTGGCAGAGATACGAGCCATAGTTATTAAGTAAGTCAGGGTTTTTAGGCGTTATCGACAGGGCTTTTCTAAAGTGGGTGTCCGCTTTTTGGTTCAAGCCAAGCTTTTGCTGCAGCAATGCATAATAGTGATTGGCTTCAGCCGAATCAGGGTTTTGATCAAGCGCTTTAAGTAGCTTGTCATTGGCTAAATTTAGGCGACCTTTTCGAGTGTATTCAGCGCCAAGTCTTGCATTGTAAGAGGCCGCTTCGCTCTTTTTTGGTGTGGGTTTGCTCTTATTGGTGCTGCAAGCTGTCAGGCTTAGCATCAGTATTACAAAAGTAGTCAGTGTTTTTATTGTTATTATTGTTGTGTTCATAAGGTCTAGTTGATCTCTTGTTCTAACCTGGCAAAGTGGATAGTGCGTCGACTTCGATCTTTGACTTCGCCGGCTAGTTGGCCGCAGGCTGCATCAATGTCGTCGCCGCGCGTTTTTCGCGTCATCACGACCATGCCTGCATTTGAAAGAATCTCATAAAATTTGTGGATCCGATTATTCGATGAGCGCTTGTAGCGTGTATCTGGAAACGGGTTAAACGGTATAAGATTAACTTTTACAGAGAGTCCTTTCAGGGTTTGAACAAGTTCGTGAGCGTGCTCATCTTTGTCATTCACACCCTCAAGCATTACATACTCCATTGTAATGTGTTCACGCGCCGCTTTGCCGTCCAAAAAGCGATGGCAAGCCGCTAGTAATTCTTTAATCGGGTATTTTTTATTAACCGGTACAAGCAGGTCACGCAGGGCATCATTAGGGGCATGCAGTGAGACCGCGAGTGATACGTCAATACGGTCTCGCAGGCGGTCTAGCGCAGGAATCACCCCTGAAGTACTTAACGTCACGCGTCGCTTGCTCAAACCATAGGCGTTGTCATCAAGCATTAATGACATGGCGTCAACGACATTTTCAAAGTTGAGCAGTGGCTCACCCATACCCATCATGACCACGTTGGTCACGGCGCGATTGGCGCTGGGGTCAGGCTGTAAGTGTTTTCTAGCGATCCAAAGCTGCCCGATAATTTCAGAAACCGTGAGATTTCGACTAAACCCTTGGCGGGCAGTAGAGCAGAAGGTGCAATCTAGAGCACAGCCTACTTGAGAGGAGACACAAAGCGTACCGCGCTCACTCTCAGGAATGTAGACTGTCTCAATGCAATTGCCGTCTTCAAGACGCAACACCCATTTGTGTGTTCCGTCAGCAGACGCCTTATCAAGCACAATTTCCGGGAGTTTAATCTCGGCAACTTCAGCTAAATCAGCACGCATCGACTTACTGATATTGGTCATCTGATCCAAATCATCCGCCAAATGCTGATGTAGCCACTTGATAAGTTGTGTGGCACGAAATGGCTTTTCACCGCGCTGCAGTAAAAAGTCTTTCATTTTGTCACTGCTCAAATCGAGCAGATTAATTTTTTTCGTACCAGCTTGCGACATTCTTTATCCCTTAACGTAGGCGAGGTGAGACTTCGTCCGCGCCAAAAAAGAAATCGATTTCTATTTTAGCATTTTCTGCACTGTCTGAACCATGAACAGCATTTTCATCAATGCTCTGTGCAAAATCTGCACGGATAGTGCCCGCATCAGCATCAGCTGGGTTAGTCGCACCCATTAGCTCACGGTTTTTAGCAACCGCATTTTCGCCTTCTAGTACTTGAATCATAACAGGACCTGATGTCATGAAAGATACTAAGTCATTGAAGAAAGGACGCTCTTTGTGAACGGCGTAAAAGCCTTCGGCATCGGCTTGGCTTAGCTGCTTCATTTTAGCACCAAGAATTGTCAAACCAGCTTCTTCAAAGCGGGTGTAGATTTGACCGATTACGTTTTTGGCAACAGCATCAGGTTTGATGATAGAAATTGTGCGTTCAATAGCCACGTCGAGCTCCAGTGTCGATTTAAAAAAAATTGCGCCGTGGATTAAGCACCACAGCGATTGGGGCGGTATTGTACTGTTCGCAGTGGATAGCGTAAACACTATAATCTTGTAATAAATGGGATTTTCAAGCGTTTGTGCTTTATTTAAGGCAGTTTTAACCCAAACGTGCGCAGCATTTCACAGAGCCTTATTAATGGCAGCCCAATTAACGCGTTGGGGTCATCCCCTTCAAGTTTTTTAAATAGGCTAATACCTAAGCCTTCTGCTTTAAAACTCCCTGCACAATTGTAAGGTTGCTCAAGGTGAAGATAACGCGCTATCTCCTCAAGGGTCAGCTCTCTAAAGTACACATGAAAAGAAATAACATCCAGCTCGTAACGTCCGGTGCGGCTGTCTAAAACACAAAGGCCCGTTAAAAAACTGACCTTTTTGCCAGCGCTGGTTTGAAGTTGCTTTATCGCTGTTTGATGGTTTCCTGGTTTTCCTGTAATGGTGCCGTCCAATACACAGCATTGATCGGAGGCGATCACTAGTGCATTGGCTTGCCTTGCGGCAACAGTTTTAGCCTTGGCTAAAGAAAGCCTTGAGACATATCTATAAGGTGTCTCATCGCTAAGGGCAGTTTCGTCGATGTCAGGGGAGTCTATGCCAAAGGTGATGGTCAGTTTTTCGAGTAAGGATTTTCGAAAAACGGAGCTTGAGGCAAGGATAATTGAATGTTCTAGAGGGTCAGTTTGCATAAGCGGGCAATGATTGTCGTTAGGTAGTTGAAAAGATAAGAATAAAGCTTTACGCCATGGTGAGAAATTTCTATAATCTCGCGCCTATGTTGACTAGGTTACCAGTAGAAGTGAATCCTTACCGACTTGTTGAACAAGGTCGGGAGCTTAATGGCGTGTGCGATATTGCCAGTTTAACAAGGATTGTTGATCTTTTAACGAATAAAGAAGGAACACTGACTGTAGAGCTTACGTTCTACAAAAATGAGTTCTTACTGCCTTCGTTAAAAGGGTGCGTCTCCGGTAATTTAGAGCTGATCTGTCAGCGTTGTCTTGAAACTATGTTGCTACCTGTAGAGGCTTCTATAAGTTTAGTGTTTGTTTCAAGCGATGATAAAGCGCAGAAATTGCAAGAAGGTTATGAAGCCTACCTTGTAGAAGATAGCCGGATTCTGTTAAACGACCTCATTGAAGATGAAGTACTACTCAGTTTCCCACAGTTGGTAATGCATGACGCGTGTGAGCCTTATAAGCCGCTGATAGAAGCAACGCCAGAAATGATTTCGCAGACCGTGTTAGAGGAAAAAGAAAATCCTTTTGCCGTGCTGCAAAACCTTAAGAACCCAGACAAGTCGCATTAAAGCAGTCTCGACAGTTGTCTATTTGGAGCTAGAACCATGGCAGTACAAAAAAGTAAAAAATCTCGTTCAAGACGCGGTATGCGCCGTTCACATGACTCACTAACGCCAAAGACATTGTCGGTTGATCCGGTATCAGGTGAGACTCACCTGCGTCACCACATGACGCCAGATGGTTTCTACCGTGGCCGTCAGGTGATTGCTTCTAAAGCTGAGCCAGAAGAAATTGAAGAGTCAGAAGACGCCTAAACGAAAGCGGTTCTAGCACTTTTTCAAAATCGCGGGCTTGTCCCGCGATTTTGTGTATAAAAAAACAAAAACTGGGAATCATTAATGAGTTCGCACTATCGTATATCGCTAGACGCTATGGGTGGGGATCATGGTCTCTCAGTGACTGTCCCGGCGGCATTAACCGCGCTGGAAGAATATTCTGATATCTCCCTTGTCTTAGTTGGCGATCAAATAAAGCTTGCAGCAGCGTTAAGTGCAAACAACGCCACAGACAATCCTCGCATCACCATACACCACGCCTCACAAACCGTTGATATGGACGAACCACCAGCGCTAGCACTGCGTGGTAAAAAAGATTCATCGATGCGAGTGGCGATTAATCTTGTGAAAGAGGGACATGCCGACGCGGTTATTAGTGCTGGCAATACGGGTGCGTTGATGGCAACGGCTCGGTTTGTGCTTCGTACACTGCCAGGTATTGACCGTCCTGCCATCTGCAGTCCCATTCCCTCACACAATGGTCATAGTCACGTGCTGGACTTGGGTGCTAATATCGACTCTACCGCAGAACATCTGTACCAGTTTGCTGTGATGGGGTCAGAACTTGCACGTGCCATTGATAAAGTCGATCAGCCTGCAGTGGGGCTTTTAAATATCGGACAAGAAGATATTAAAGGCAATGAGCAGGTAAAAGCGGCGAATCGATTGCTCAAAGAAGGTCATCTGAATTATATTGGTTACGTTGAAGGGGACGATATCTTTGGCGATCGAGTGGATGTGGTCGTTTGTGATGGGTTTGTGGGTAACGTTGCGTTAAAAACAACGGAAGGCTTAGCCAAAATGTTGGCCAACACGCTAAAGCAAAATTTTACGCGTAATTGGTTAACTAAACTCATGGCAATTGCTGCCATGCCCGTACTCAAATCGATTCAAAAACAGTTTGATCCCAGACGTTACAATGGCGCAAGCCTGCTGGGCTTACAGGGGATTGTCATTAAAAGTCATGGCGGCGCTGACAGGTTGTCATTTGCTAATGCAATTGGTGTCGCGCGCGAGGAAATTATCGCTGAAGTACCCCAAAAAATTCGCCATCGTCTACAAGCGTTAGTAGATGAGAAACAGGTAAAATTAGAATAAGGCAAAAGTATGTATTCACGCATCACTGGAACGGGCAGTTTCTTACCTCCTAAAATCATGACTAACTATGACTTGGAGGAAATGGTTGATACAACGCATGATTGGATCGTTGAACGCAGTGGTATTCATCAGCGCCACATTGCAGAAAATGAAACGGTTTCAGAGATGGGCGAACACGCCTGTCGTTTAGCGCTAGAGATGGCCGGTAAAACAGCGGATGAGGTTGACCTTATCGTGTTTGCCACCACCACCGCAGACTTGGTGTTTCCTAGCAGTGCCAGTATTTTGCAAGAAAAATTAGGCATCACTAACGGCTCGACCGCTTTTGACGTGCAAGCGGTCTGTACGGGCTTTGTTTATGCCTTAGGGGTTGCCGATAAGTTTATTAAAAGCGGCACCCACAAATGTGCATTGGTGGTTGGGGCAGAGGCCATGTCGCGCATCATCGACTGGACTGATCGTGGCACGTGCATCTTATTTGCAGATGGCGCAGGGGCCGTGGTTTTAGAAGCCGATGAAGCACCCGGCATACTCTCCACGCATTTACATTCAGATGGGCGCTACAAAAAGCTGCTTTATGTGAACGGTGGTATCTCAGATGAGCGTGAAACTTATCTTAAAGGTGAAGCGTACTTACAAATGGCCGGTAATGAAGTGTTTCGTTTTGCGGTTAACACCTTGGGCCGTATTGCGGATGAAACGCTGGCAGCTAATCAAATGCAAAAGTCAGATCTAGACTGGTTAGTGCCGCATCAGGCCAATATCCGCATTATTAAAGCGACCGCTAAAAAACTTAAAATGTCGATGGACCAAGTGGTTGTGACGGTAGATAAGCACGGCAATACGTCCAGTGCCTCCATTCCTTTGGCGCTAGATGAGGCGATTCGCGATGGGCGCATTCAGCGGGGTCAAACTATTTTGTTAGAAGGGTTTGGCGGTGGCTTTACG
>ENA-ORXT01004479-ORXT01004479.1-marine-metagenome-genome-assembly--contig:-NODE-4479-length-14398-cov-10.940647_pt1 | contig 14398 bp, 15 predicted proteins | sample MGYA00237868_ERZ511482 | MGnify/ENA metagenome assembly ERZ511482 | reverse complement strand
GGGGGGGGGGGGGGGGGGGGGGGGGGGGGGGGGGGGGCGAAGGCAGGGACGGCCGCGGTCGGCCGCGGTCACGGCGGAGGGCGGCGGGGCGGCGGGTCGGCGGCGGACGGGCACCGACGGGGACGGCGGCGGCGCCCGGCAGGCGCCCTCTGCCGGCCGCCTGGGTGCTCCCCCCATGCCGCCTCTGTCCCCCGACGTCCCCCCCCAGGCGGACGCCGCCGACGCGCTCTCCGCGCCTCTCTGCAACCTGGCAATCCGCTGCCTGTCGGGGCTGGCCACGGCGCCGATGTCGCCGCCCCCACCCCCGCCGCGCCCGTCGCCGTCGCCGTCACCGCCGCCGCCGCCGCTGCTGTCTAGTGCGGCGTGCCACCCCGCCGGCGGCGGCGCCGAAAGCAGCTTCTGCAGCCTCTTCGTGCTCCCTTATACCGCGGGAGCGGCTACGGCGCCGCCGGCGGTCTCGCCGACCCGCGAAGGGCGGCGGCGGCCGGCGCGAGAAGAGGCGCCCCCCCCGCCGTCCGCGGCGGCGCGCAGATGGCACGCGCCGCCCACAACCGCCGCCGCAGCAGACGGCGGCGGCAGCAGGGGGACGTTGTCGGGCGAGCGACACCGGCTCCTGCCTCACCTACGCTTGCCGGCGTTTGCGGCGCCTGCCGCTGCGGTGAGCGATGCAGCCTCCCCGCCGCGTCGCCGCGGCAGCGCCGACGCGGGGCCGCGGCCGCGCGCGGAACATCGTTGTTTCTTCCTACAGCCGGCTCCACGGGTGCTTGCCACGGCTCTTCGTTGGCGGGAGAAGGCGCGGCGGGGGTGCGCCCACGGCGCGCAACGTCGGTGGTGGTGGATGCGGCCGGTCACCCCTCCCCAGAATGATGTGCTGTGTGGGTCAGGCAGCTGCTGGTGCAGGCCGGCAGCGGGGGAATCTCGCCGCGCCGCCCGGGTGTGATCGAGGCAACGCGTTGACAGTCACCTGTCTCTGGAATCCCCACAAGAAATAGTGTTCGGGCCGCACCGGTGCCCATCGAAAAAAATGGTGCTTGGTTAAATCTAACGGGAGCCAGCTGAGAAGGGTTTCTTATCGAGCAACAAGACCCAGTCACAAGAGGCAAAAGCTCAACGTCTTCTTTGGCACTAATCAGATGAAGATTCGTTCAAAATCCATTTCGGCGCCTCGTGGAGGCTTCTTTTCACTTCTGAGGGTAGCTTCTCATCCACAGCCTTCCTTGACGAGCTTCGCTGGTCGTATCATGGCGACCGGATCGCGTGAGATGTCACCTTGGGTCCGCTGTTCGGTGGAAGCTCAGAGGGCATGCGATGGGTCTCCTTGGCTCCCATCTTGCCCCAACGAAACCCCGGGGCCGGCTGGGGCAATGCTAGCGAAAGCTGGCGACCGTGCCAGCCCGGAAATCTCCTCTACAAGACCACTTGGCAGTTGGCAGGCAGATTTGCCGCCAATGGGGACCAAGTATGAAGGCTGGAACCACCACAGTGGCAGGGCCCCCCCCGTTGACCGCTGCAGCGGATTTCGCAGAAATGGTATGCGTCTGTGGCTCGGAGCCAATCACGCGCCGTCCTCGCCTCTCCGCGGGCCGCCTGTCAAACGACCACCAAGCAATCGTCCTGCGGGCCCGGGCCGCGGCGGACTCTGGGGACAGGCTCGGCCCGCGCCGACATCTGGTTGGCCCGGTGGGCCCTGAACGGATGCCCAACGGGACCTGCCTGCAACACCATCCGAGGGGGCCCTCCACGCGCAACGCGCGTCGTGGGAGTGGAGGAAGGTGGCAACGATTGCTGCGCGCAAGAAACGAGCCCCGAATCTCCCCCACATTTCGACCTGCTGGCGCACACACACACCCTAAACGCGCGCGGGGGACCACACAAGAACCGCCTGCACGCCGAGCGCACGGTGCTCGCAGACAGCCCCAAGAGCGTCTCTGCTTGGGGGGGGGGGGGGGGGGGGGGGAGCGCATTCGTGATTGTCGCTGGGCGAGACCTCCTCAGTGGCTCGACGGGCGGTGCGTCGCGCCTGTGCGGGGTGGCCCGGTCGAGGTGCACGGCAGGGGGGTGGTCGCCCGCCGGTGACTGCCTTGCTCCCGCAGCGGGGCGGTCTGCCCGGCTGCGCGACGACGCGGTCCCCGTGGCGCATCGCGGGGTGTGGGCGCGTCGGCAGTGGCGGCCGCGCTGCCGGTCTGTCGAACAGTGCGCAGTGACGGTGCAGGCGCGTCTGCTGCGGCGCCGTGTGCGTGCGCCCGGTTGTGCCGGCCAGTCGTGACCGCCCTACTGCTTTTGACTACCTGCCGTTGGGTGCGAGGCGAGCGGCTTCTCGCGGGGCTCTTCACGCAGTGTCTCGGACGCGCGGGCGACTCTACGGCACCGCCGCGCGGTGGGAGTGGCGCCTCGACGGCCGGCTGCCCGCGGCTGCCGCGGTGCTGGTCACCGTCGTCGTGGGTGGGGTTGGATCCTGTGCCGGCAAACAAGGTGGGGGTGGGCGGCAAGTGGCAGACGGGCTGCCCCATCGGCCGAGTGCTCTATCTGTGAAGAAGTGGTCGCCGTGACGGCTGGCCGTCACCATGCCGAGGCCATCAAAGGTCAAGGTCTTTGGCCAGTACATGGTGATGGAAACCATCGGCCACGGTTCCAACGGCAAGTACGTTGTGTGAGGTTGCTCTGCGTGGCGTGGCAGCTGCTGGTGGGGTTCAGCTGTGCGCATTTTTTTTTATCCATCGGGGGCGCCCCTGGTGCGCGCGCGGTGTGGTCGTCTCCCATGGCGACGCGGGGCGCAGTGGGCCCCCGTCGACCGTGTGCGCGCGTCGGCGTGCGCGTCGGCGCACGCGGGTGTGTGGCGCCGGCTCTGGGCGCGCCGTGGCTCGGGCGCCAGGGGTGGAGTTGGCGGCCGGCGGGCGCATATCGGGTACTCTACCGATCGGCGCGGGGCGGTGGCGGGGCGGCGGGGTGGCAGGCGACCGCTGCCTGACGGTTGGCTTTTGGTCGTGTGCGCGGTGGGGCGCTGCCGTCGGTTCTTCGTATGACGCGGTCTGTGCGAGGCCGCTGATTGCGGCGTCGTGACCACGAGCGGGTGACAGCCGGGTGCTCCCGCTGTCCGACGGGCGCGCCGCAGAGTTGTGCGGCGTGATGCTGGCGCGCGATAGCCCCCGGTCCATCCCGCTCTGCCTACTGGGCGACACAACTGACCGCGCTGCTGCTCGTGTCCCCGCTTCTGGTGTTGTCTCTGTCGCCGTGCCCTGTATCTTTTTCGATCCTTGTGGAGCGCAGGGTCAAGAGGGCCGTCCACTATGAGTCGCGCCGCACGTTTGCTATCAAGATTTTGGATAGGGCTTCGCTCCAGGACCCGCACGCGCAGGAGCAGGTCACCATGGAGGTACGTAGTTCTGCCGGGGGCGCCTAATAGAATCCCAAACAGGTGCTCTTGCAGTGTGGAGATGGCCACCGTCTCAGATGTTCGTTGACTCTATATATACTGACGCGCTTCTCTCTGACTTGCATTGATTTTGTCCACCTATCTGAAATGCCTCAACTCCTGCCGCCTTGCGTGCCCGCCATCATCATCTTAGGCGCAAGTCATGGCGTCACTCGACCACCGCAACGTGGTCAAGCTGTATCAAGCGTTCATGACCAGGTCGAAATGTGTGATTGTCATGGAGCTGGTCGCCGGCGGCGAGCTGTTGACCAGGGTCAGTCCGCACCAAGGGCTGCCAGAGAGCAAGGCGCGGTTCTACTACCGGCAGCTGATTAGCGGCCTGCACCACTGCCACCGCCGCGGCGTGTTCCACCGGGACTTGAAGGTACGCTTGCTGTTGCATCGTGGGACTGTCGCTCGCGTCTCATACCGTGATGCGTCGAGGCAGCGACCTCACAAACGTGTCAGAAGTGCTGACGCGTGCTTGCCTTTGTGTGCCTATATTTGCTCCTGCGCTGATCGTTTTGGTGCTTTGGGTCTGCATTGCAGCCGGAGAACCTTCTCTTGGACAAGGACGAGTGCCTCAAGATTTCAGACTTTGGGCTCAGCACGTTCCGCGACCAGAGCGGAGACCGGTGCCGTACGCAATGCGGTACTCCTAACTACGTCGCCCCTGAGGTCTTCTCCTCCGGCTCTGGCTGCTACTCGGGCGGACCCGCGGACGTCTGGTCGTCTGGAGTCGTGCTGTTCGTGCTGGCGTCGGGCGATTTACCCTTTGATGAGGACACACCTGAGCAGGTGCTTCTCCGCGTCGTGGCCAACGACTGGGTGATGCCTGAATATTGGTCCGAGTCGCTGAAGAACCTTATGTTCCACCTGCTGGACCCAGACCCGGAGCGTCGATTTACTCTCGAGCAGATCCGCATGCACCCGTGGTACACGCAGGATGTGACGCATCCAATCTCCGGCTCGCTGGAGCTGCCAGCAATCACGCCGACGTCTGCAGTGGTGGCGGCGGCGGCGCATGCATCAACCTCGCCGGCGGCCCCGACGGAACAGTTCGCGCCAGATGAGTTCGACCCATGCTTCCCGGGCGACAAAACCAACCAACCGGTCCTGCGGTCGACGGACGCCCTTGTGGTGCATCCTGACGTGGGCGCGTCCGATGGGCAATGGCCGGTGGTGCCGCCCGTCTCGAGCACACCCCTACCCGCGGGACACGGCCCACCCGAGCCGACGCTGCGCTCTGGCGCGATCCCGCCGCTGCCGACCGGGAGGCCCCGCTCGCGGGGTAACGATGCCGATCTGGACCGCTTCCAAAGCGCCGAGTACTTGGGCGCTGGGGCATCGGGTGTGCCTCCGTCGGCTGCCCCCGAGTCGGCCATTGACGAGGAGGGGAGCGACATGGGCGAGCCGCTCGAGATGGTCCTTGCCTCAACGCACATGGTTGACCACATGGCCCGTCGGCAGCTGCCGCCAAAACGGTTCGGGGCGGCCCCAACGGCGGTGTCGCACGCGCCGATTGCTGTGAGGGCGGCTATGCCACCCGCAGCGCCTGCCGCAAAAGCCCCCGTAGCGGCGGTGCGAGCCAGCTCGGCGTGGCAAGATGCCGAGGACTCGGGGGTGGGCGTCGCGCCCAGTGTGCCGGCAGCGCTGCCCGTGTTCCCGGCGTCAGGCGTGGTCGGCGCGGTGGGGGCGGTCGGCGACGCGTCGGCGGTGGCGCTTGACACCGTGGGCCCGACAGACGCAACGGCAGTCGGCGGATGGCCATCCAAAGACGTGGACGATGCGAGCAGCTCTGGTGGAGACCAATTTGACGATGCGCCTGCTGATGTCGTGGCGGGCGCTGGCGATGCTGCGTGGGGGCCACTGGGGGCTGACCCACCGCCGTGGACGTTGCCACCTCCTCGCGACTCCCCACTCGCGCAGGCACACATAGCGGGCCCCACTGCAGCTGCCTTTCCTGTTGCGGCACCTGCTCATGTTCTGGCCCACACAACCGGCCGTGTGCTCGCCCCAGCGGCTGCCCCTGCGCCCATGCATCTCCCCGCTCCCCTGACCATCCCCTCCTTTGAGATTGCTCCTGCCGCTGGCACTGTGGGCCCCAGCATGGGCGTGGACACCATTGGCGCTTCTGTTGCGCCTGTTCCGGCTGCAGTTGCCAGCGCCAGTATGCCGCCGGTAGCGCAGTCGCTGGCACTTCCACTGGTGGACTTGACGGCGGTCGTGTCGTGCAACGCATGTGTCGGGTGCGTGCAAGGCAGCGCTTGCGACGTGCCGGAGGACGTCGGCGCGGGGCGCTTCAACCGCTCGTTGAACTCTCAGTGGCAGCAGCTGGTGGATTCCTGCCTTGTTGACTCGGCCAGCCGGCAACCAGCTGTGATGGCACCGTTTTCTGGTGGGGCGTCGCCGGCGAGGCCCAACTCCCTTGCAATGGAAGAGCTGCGCGCATCGCCCGCGCCCGACCGGTCACCGTCTTTGCCCGTATCCCCATCGCTCGTGGGGGCCCCCCCAGGCCACGCTGCCGACCCGGGTATCGATCCGCAGAGTACCGTCTCCCGCCATGGGCGGGGCTCTGGTGCCGGGAGCGTGCGGAGTCGGCGCAGCAGCGTGACAATCGGCGAGCCAAGCAAGCATCGGCGCAGCTCACGGCACAACAAGTCGTCCGAGACGGGCGCGCGTCGTCATGGGCGCTTGTCGATGGACTCCATGCGTGGGACTCAACTCCAGCGCTCCGGTCGCGGCAGCGCGCCAGTGACCAACGCTGTCAACGTCAGTCGGGATGTCCAGTCCGACGGCGATGGGGACGGAGAGGCCCACGGCGCTGACCGGGCAGGCCACCCGTCTCTGGCCGGGTCGCGCTCTTCAAGCCGAGCGTGCCGGCTGCAGAGCGGTGCAAGCAGCGTCGGCCGGCGGGACGTCATGTCCCCGATGACGTCTGGCGGCATTGGCGGGTCGCAGCTGTCTCTGACCCGCGACCACGTCATCCTCAAACATACTGGCAAGGCATGGCAAGACATCGACACCCGCTCCAAGGACGAACCGCGAAGGCCGCCGTCAGTCTCGCGTACCCCAAAGCTGTCGGAGCTTTTTCCGTCCGCACTGCCAGACGACGGCGAGTTGATTGTCTTTGCAGGATGTGATTTTGGCCCCTCCCTCGGCAAACCTGGCTCTCCTGTCCCCATCGGAGACGTGGACAAGAGCACCGGACAGCCGTGGAAGCCGTCGACCGGACATGGGGCCAGTACGGGGAGTGACGACATGCGGTTATCCTCGACGGGGCACGCCAGCTTTTCCCACTCCAAGGAGCCTGTTGGAGCGCTGCAGGAGAATGCGGGGCGGTCCCCTAGTAGCGTTCAACACTCCAAGTCGTCACGTCGGCGGCGCAGCCACTACCCCCCGTCAGGTGACGCGAAGCCAGCGTCGCATTCCCCGCACGACAGGCGAAGCAGTCGGGCGGATCGGCATGCTTCCCGCAGCGGGTCGCGGCGCTCGCCACGTGCCGGTGAGCAGGGCCTAGAGTCCTCACGCGCTGGCCGCCACGCGGCATCAAGCGCGGGTGTCTCGCGCCGCTCCTCTCGGCGGGGAAGCCCCGACGCCGTCGACCGCCGCGACCGCTCCGCGTCACGCTCGCGAGCAAGGAGCAGGCGGCGCAGCTCGCGGCGGGGCAGCCCCGACCGGTCATCCTCCTGTAGCAGGCGGGATCTTCGCCGACGGAGATCGTCGCGGCGGGAGAGCCCGCTGCCACACGGACGGGAGCGTGAGCCGTCGAGCTCCCGCAGCAAGCGGGAGTCCCACCGGCCCCACCGACGGTGCGTCAGCCACTCATCGTCCCGACGGCTGGAGCGCGACGACCTCGATGACGCGGGCTCGAGAGTGGATCCGAAGCCGGTTCTACTCGGATCGTTGGGCGTCACGCCAGTCCCCGTCGCGCCGACGCAAGCAGCGGTAACCTCGCCTCGTGTCGCCGCGCCATCTTTGGCGGTCTCGAACGAGGCGTTGACGTTCACGTCGGGCAGCACCGGGCCCACCGCGAAGGTCGAGATGGCCCGCATGGGTGGCCTCAGAGGCGTCACCAGCCGGCTGCTTGCCAAGTCGCCGCTGCAGTTGAGCCCAAGCCACAGCCACCGCTACACTGAGTTGACCTCCTTGATTCCACCGCGGGGTGTGGCGGAACGGCTCGTGCGGGTGTTGCGGGGCGTGCCTGGCGTGAACAGCATCCAGGCGGTCAAGATCAGCGACGACGTCTTTCGGCTGGACGTGAAGAGTGCGGTGGCGGCGCCGCATCGACCGGACAAGGAAAGCGTGCTCTCCGTGACCGTGTCGATCCAGCGCCGTGAGCTGGCGGGCCTGACCGTCGCCTCGTTCCGGCTCGCCACGGGCCGCCGAGACCGGAAGGCATACACGGCCTGGTGCTTGTCGGTTATTTCCTCGTATGCCCAGGTGACCGAGGCGGAGGTGACGGCGGAAGTCGAGGCCGAGGGCTCTACCAGTCCCGCTGCCGCGTGACCGTTGGCGGGAGACGGGGGTTGGAGGAGCGTGGGCCTGGCCGTGCTGGCAGGCAAAGATGAGCGCCGTGGAACACCAGCTGGAACTGGTTGTGAGCGTTGGTCGGTCGCATTGCATGGGCAGCTTAAGTTGTGCTTGTTTTCTTTTCCGTCACGGGGCGGTGGACGGCTGCCGGTTTCCCCTTGACTTTTCTCTCCACCATGTTCTTGAGTGTATCGTAGCCGACGACACCGCCGGCGCGGCGGGCGACTGCGTCAAGGAGCACCCCCCCCACTCCCCCAACCCCCCCCTTGTGCCGCCGCCGCGGCCGCGCCGCGCACGAGGCTCGTGTGGACGTACACCCACCGCTCCCGGTCGTGGAGGTGGAGCCGCTTGAGGGGCTTCCACACGCTCGGCGGCAGCACGTCTTCGGTGAGGGCGCCCTTGAGGGTGACGGGGGGGTAGCCGGGCCACACTGCCCGCACGGCGCGGACGTAGGGGGCGGCGCCCGCGTCGACGGGCGTGAAGGAGAGCGGCGGGTCAATGTCGAGGAGCACGCACGCGACAATGACGAGGGGGGTGTCCGTCGCCATGGCCGCCGGTGCCTGGGCTGGCGGCGGTGGTCGTCGTGCTGGTGGTGACGGAACAGCACAGGGGAGAGGCACGGGCGGCGCGTGCCAAACAACGGCGGTGCGCGGCGCGGCGGCACGGGCGCGTGGCGAAAGCCGCCAACGCCCTCGTGTTGCAGACACGACGCGCAAGGCGGCGTGGCCGTGTTGATCCGACCCAGACGAAAGCGGGTCGCCGGATCGCTGATCGCTCCTAGCCAGGAGCAGCATAGGATCCTATGCACGGACGGGGTACTTGATCCAGACGGCCTGAACAAGTATTATGCACGACTTTAGAAGTTGAGCCTTTTTTTTCTTCAATCGATTCCCAATTCACAATAATTGTCAATATATCGGAATTGATCCATCTCCACGATGCTTGCGCTCAAGCTCGACGTGGCCCCGTCGTCGACCCGCGCTGCCGGTCGGCGGTACCCGACCCCGGCCGGCCGCCCACCCGGCCGCCCACCCGGCCGCCCACCCACCCTCCCACCCACCCACCCGCCTCCCCCCACCGCCTCCCTGCGGCGACGGCGGCAGCGTCGCGGTCGCCCCGTCGCTTGCCGAGAGGCCCTCCCTCCGCCTCCCTCTCCCAACACAAAACCGGTCTTTGGCAGGTCAGCCGCGCGCCTATGGCGACGGTCGTTGCCCCCCCCGGCAGTGGCGCCTCCGGCAGCCCCCCGACGCCCGGCGGCTTGACCGGCCGGGACCTCGCCCACCTGCCGCCGGCAGTCACGTCATCGGCGTGGGAAGCGGCGGCGGAGGAGGTGTCGGCTGCGTCGGCGGTGTCGCTGGTGGCGGCAGCGCCAGCAGCGGCGGCGGAGGCCGTCGTGGCCGCCGCCGAGGAAGCCTCCGCCGTCGCCGTCGCGGCGTCCGCGGCGGTGCTCGCCGCCGCTACCGCGGCGGTCGCGTCACCTCCCCCCCCCGTCGCCCCGCACGGCCGCAAGCGGCGTGCCCCTCCCCCCGAAGCTGTTCCACCCGCCCACGCCCCACCCTCCCGTCGCTGCCGCCGCCGGCTCAGCTGGCCGGCGGCCCCCCCCCCGCCGGGCGGGGCCGCTGCTGGTTGGGGGGCTGGACGTTGTCCCCGCCGTCCTGGACAGCTGGGTGGTCGACGCGGGCATGGCAGCTGCGGTAGATGGGTGAGTGTGTGGGGCGGAGCATGTAGAGAACAAGAACACAGAGGACGTCTGCTCCCTGACCTTTACCAGGCAACAATGGTGGTGTCCTTGAGCAACTCAAGCTCGGAGAAACCCTCACACAGCAGATACACATGCATTCTCCAGTGAGGTGCCTGGGAGGGATTCCCAGCACCAGCATGAACTGCGTCGCCCCTGAAAACAGCAAGGCACCCCACCGGCACCCGCAACACGAAAAAGTCCTCCTCAGTGGCAGCACACGTCGCCTCGTTATCAGCCACACGCGCTACCACCTGGGCTCTTCCCTTGCCCCGCATCCTGCGGACCCTTCCCCGCGCTCTCCCCCCCCGCTTCGCCCCTCCCGTCCCCCGCCCTCTCGCGCTCCCGGCGTCCTCTCCCATCGACGTCTCCCCCTCACTCTCCACGGTGGTTAACTGCAACCCAGGCCACGCAAGCAGCCGAGTGTCCTCCTGGATAGCCAAGAGGCCACCCAGAAGCCGGGGAGCACCCGCGCCGACGAGCGAAACGGGCGCGGCGTCGGTGTGCGCGAGCTGCTGCGCGGCACCTGGCTCCGAAAAAAGTAAAACAGGAGAGTACGAGAAGTAGGGTGCAGAAAAAATGTGAGCCAGCACCGAACATATGCCGTCCATGGCCTGCAGACCAGCCCGCAACCCGGGCACAAGTCCAAGCCGCGCCAGACACCCCGCGTCCAGCCCGAGTTGGCGGCGACCGCAGTCGCCGTCGGCGCCGCGCGCCGTCGCCTCCGCCGCTACCGTCGTGTTGAAGATCACGACAAGCAGGTCTCGCACGATATCCGCTGCCTCCCCAAGCGCCATAGCCACCCGCTCCACACCGACCCCCCCGCCAAACACCCAGAAGCCGGCGCCGCCCTTCATGAGAGCCTTGTGCACCATGTCCAGGGGTCCGCCCAGTGCCCAGGTCCCCGCGCGCATGGCGTCGACGCCACGAGAGGCCGCCAGAGCCGCGTCGACAGACCGCACCAAAACTGCTTGGGGGCACGCCACTGGCCCACAAACTGCGAGGGCGCGTCGTAAAGTGGGGGCGCCCGCACCGCAAACCGATGCAAAATCCACCAAGTCGAGCGACTCCCCGTCCGAGAGGGGGGGCGATGGGGGTAAAAACGAGCGTGAATCGGGGGGGTCGGGGGAGGAGGCAGATGGGGACGCGGGCGGGGGCCGAAGAGGTGTAGCGGTCACACCAACAAGTGCCACATACGGGGGGGAAGGAAGGGGAAGTTGGGGGACGGCAGGGGTGGTGGCAGTCACCGTCGGTGCGCAGGGGGAGGGGTCACGCGCCGCCCTAAAACGGGAAAGTTCTTCGTGAGCCGCGGCCATGGCCACTTCCTTCGGAATCAAAGGCAGACCCGAAGAGCTGCCGACGACTTCACCTCGTAGTTCCCGGCGGCGCGTGAGCTTGCGGGCATTGGAAGCCGCGGTCCAGGCCCGCTTGTACGCCGAGCTGTACGTGCGGGCCCAGACCGCCCTCTCGTCCATACTCAGGCCTGCCACAGCAGGTGGTCGTCCCCCCTTCATGCCCCGGAAGTGACCGGCACAACGGAGGATGACGTCTCGTCGGCAACCGTGTGTACCGGAATGACGACAGGTCAGGTTGGCGACCAAGTCGCTCATCGAGACTCTGTGCGCTTCATCCGCACATGGAGCACTTGGTCTCACAATTGTTTCGAGTGGACCGCTGACCGCCCAGTGCTCTGTCATTGAATAGGTTTTTTGGATGCCTGTGAGCCAATCGTTCCCCAGTCAAAGCGTTTTTTGGACGCTCCTCAGCCAATGGTGCACTGTCAGGCCGGGCTTCTCGTCATAGACGCGTATTTGGAACGTGCATTTGAGGCCGGACAAAAGCTCACAGAGTCAGGCCTCTTGCGGCGCTTACCCAAGAAGAGGCGCCACCCAGAGCCGTGGCAGAGGCTGTGTTTCTTGGACGCCTGTGAGCCTATCATTTCAAATTCCTGACACTCAAGAGGTTTCTTGGACGCCTGTGAGCCATTCATGCACTGTCAAGTATGATGCAGTGGGCTCCTCGCATTTTGTCAATGGCTTGGTGCCCCCTTTCCCTCAGCATCACCGCTATATCGACTCCATGCCATCCTCACGTCGGCTGCACTCATGCATGGCTGGTAGACAGCCTCCAGCGTAATATTCCTAGAAGTGGACGCCATAATGCTTGGCCGTTGTTTCCCAGGCTCGGCCTCATGCCGCTTTGAGTTGCGCTGTCTCAGTGGGGAGGGCACACGCGGGTGGCCTCGCCGGGCGGCCTTTATGGTGGCACTCGCTGCTTTTGCTTTGCTAACAGCCGCTCCTCCTCCTTCCCTTGCTGGCTGCTTTTCAGACAAGCTGCACAGAAGATGGGCCTCTTGTGCTGTGCCCGTAAAGTGGCTCAAAAACCCAGTCGATGGTTTTCCACCTGCGAGCACATCATTGTTCATATCTATGAAGCTGCAGGGCAGCAGACCATTCCTTATTTTCTGCACAACTGTCTTGCCCACGAGCATTCCCTTCGTGCAGCGGCGGACTGAAGACGCTAGAAGCAACCGAGAAAAAAAATGAAGCTGCATAAAAGCCGTACAAATGGGAAAAAGACAAAGAAGCAAGACAAGGTGCAGTTGTTTGTTCCGAGTGGCGCCATAAATCACAGCCGCTTCAGCACAGACCGCCGCTCAGCTGATGATGTGTTCGACTCACGGTCGACCGTCTGTAGGAAATTACGACGTGTCCTTGTCAAATATGACCAGATTACACACCCGTGGGGCTGCGGCAGATACACCGCCGCGCTCCCGCCGCCACGGGCTCGGCGGACTCAGCCGGCGACGGGACGATGCGCCATCCGCATTGGTACGGATCCTCCTCATACACCGGCAGCGGATGCACTTCGAACATGGCGCTATGAACAGAACTCTCTCTGCCCATTTGCTCAGTTTTCTTCCATAAAATCCTCATCTGCTCCCTCATCATGACCACCTTCTCCCTCTCCTTGCTCGTGCTCGCCCTCTTCTTCCCCCTCGTCGTTCTCACCACCGCCCGCGCCTACATACGCTGCGTCTTGACGAAGCCACTCCCAATAAACTCTCTCAAACTGGCTAGCACACTGAGCCGTAGTCAACGATGCCAAGCCTATATCTACAATCAAACCAACGTACTTGCCCATGCGCTCTCCATTGGGCATCACGACACCAGCCAGCCGGTCTTGTGCCGACTCGGCCGCAATCCACTGCTTCAGGATGGAGAAGACGCCCTCCACTGGGGCAAAATCCGGCGAGTACGGAGGAAGCCGGAGCACCAGGATGCCGTACTGACGCGCCAGGTCGTCGGCCTCATCGGAGTGGATTGCGGCATTGTCGATGAGGAGGACGGAGCGGGAATCTTGCGCCTCCCACTCCTCGGTAGGTAGGTCCGGATTCCACTTTCCCATGGATGGCGCCAGGGCGTGAATGAAGAGCGCGTAGTCGAGAGCCGTGTAGGACGGAGGTACAGCGCACGTCATCGTCTCAACGACGCCGTCGATGCTCACGGCTGCCATCACGGAGTAGCGGGGGCTCTTGCGGGGGTCTGAAATCATGACCTCATCTCGCACACCGCGCAGCGCCCAGCCGTACCGACGATAGCTTGTTGAACCGTCCTTGTGCACCTCGTCCATGCTGACGATGCACTTGATGGGCACGCGGCGTATCTCTCGCGCGAACTCGCGTCGGCGATGTGCACAGCGCTGGCGGAAGTGCGTGATGATGCGCTTGTGGGTGTACCCGACGGCGCGCAGCACGAGCGACACGGTGGAAGGCGAGTGCGGCAGCCCCTCCCAGCCTGGAAGCTCCGAGAGTTGCCGCAAGGTCTCTGAGATCTCACCCAGAAAGGCCTCCGGGGAGTCTACAATGAGCGACGTCACCGCGACAAGGAAGTTGGGGTTGAAAACGGCGTTGTCGTAATGTTGTTGACCTAGGGCGTCATCAGGCCAAAAAGCACCTGTCCTACGAAACACCCGATACCACCGCCCCACAGTGGCCACACTCACTCCCCCTAGCTCTGCCGCCTCTGCCCAGGTCATCCTGCCACCGACAAGCCAGGATATGACCAGCACACGTCGGTCCTCTACAAACGTCATGTGGACGGCAACAAATCCCGACGGCTGCAGAGTCCACACTGGCACCGTGTTGACTTGCAAAATCTCAACACAAGCGAGCAGGAACGCATGCGTCGATCGAAGCGCGGCGCTGCTCAGCGTCTCCCGCGGTGAGGGTGCTGGCCACAACAGAACTCTGCGACTCGAAACGAGGGCGCAGTGTCCTGTGTGCTGCGAGGCGGAAGGTCATCGGAGAGGCAACGGATGCGTTCAGTGGCGGCCGGCCGACGCCCACACACAATGGCCCAGAAAACAACAGACGGCAAACCAACGCAATGACGGCGTCCACACAACCTGCCGTGCACCCAATACAAAGCACGGTGCATCCAGTTCGATGACAAGCCGCCCTTCAATCACAGGTCCATCCCGCCGCGCACATCTGTCAGCACCCCTTTGCACCCCCTCACCCGCCTCCTCTCGGACAAAACGGACGTGCGTGCTTGAGACGCGACAGATGCTCGCTCTTGCTGACATATTTTCTACCTAGAGCCTGAAAACCTGCACCTGGGATGGCTAAAACTCGCATGCCGGGCAAAGATGCGGCCGGCACTCCAATAAAATGGTCGCTCGTCTTCATTCGTACCCTCTTTCCTGAAAAGGTA
>ENA-ORXT01004477-ORXT01004477.1-marine-metagenome-genome-assembly--contig:-NODE-4477-length-14403-cov-15.016474_pt1 | contig 14403 bp, 8 predicted proteins | sample MGYA00237868_ERZ511482 | MGnify/ENA metagenome assembly ERZ511482 | reverse complement strand
ACGCTCCTTTGACTCGATTCCATATCCCATTCCTACAGACGTTGTCGGAGCTACGCTCCTATATTTCACTCAAAAAAAGCCCCCCAAAACATAAGATGATCCAGATATTTTATAGCCCCAATTTATTTGGCAAATTCTAAATACGCTAAGTTTTATTTTCAAACAGCGTGAAACGAGTAGAACCTGCCAAATAAATTCGACCTGTACAGAAAAATTTGAAACTTTCCTTCTAGAAAGTTACTGAACAAAAATCAGGAATACAATTTTCGTTTCTGAAAATCACATTTTTTCACTCGAAAAGTTGTGATTCCCCCTGCATTTACTAAGCTTTTACAGCTTTTTTTACAGCAAAAGCCCCTGTTAGTTTTTCTGTACAGGTCGAATAAATTTGGCAATTACGTTGGACGCAAATAAACGTTTTATACAACCCTATCTAATTGCTGATTTTTTCTCTGAAAGAACGACAATAATAAAGCCACCATCATAAATACTAACAAACAGACATAGCTAGTTTTTAAACCCGCAAAGTCAGATATTAGTCCAAGTAAAACAGGACCGAGTAAAAATCCTAGAAAACCGACCCCTGATACAATAGAAATACCAACTGAAGATGGAACACCTTCCGTTTTACCCGCTAATCGAAATAATTCTGGTACGATTACAGACAATCCAAATCCTAAAATGGCAAAGCCTATTACCGTTAAAACAAGCTGGCTAGTTAGAATGAAAAAATAGCCAAGTATAGCCATCAAGCAACCATAAAGGATAATTTTTAAAGCACCAAATCTGGCACTCACCTGATCGCCTAAAAATCGACCAATCGTCATAGTAATAGAAAACGCTATAAAACCTAAACCTGCTAGGGCCGTAGAGTGTACTTGAACAATTTCTAGTAAATATAAATTACTCCAATGTTCCACCGCTCCTTCATTACACATAATAATGAAACCTATCAGCGATAAACCAATCAATAGTTTAAAACTTTTCCATTTATTTACCGTTTTTTCTTCAGGCATCTCTGGTTGTTTAATAGCGATATATTGCTTAGCTAATAATAAATTAGTTATTACTAAAAATATAGCAACAGCAAACATGTGCCATGCAGGACTGGTAAAAAACAGCAATAAAAGACTACCTATACCTGCTCCAATAACGCCGCCTAGACTAAAAAATCCATGTGCAGCAGACATAAAATTAAGTGTATCTAGCTTCTCTATTTCAGATACTAAAGCATTCATGGAAATATCTGTAAAACCTGTAATCATACCTGTTAGGAATAGACCACAACATAACAGCGGGTAGGTAGGAGCAAGCAGTGGAGATATATAAGCAATAGCAAAAAGAATAATGCCATATTTAGTACATTGACCAGTACCGAATTTTTTATTTAAATAAGGAACAAAAGGTAAAGAAGCAAGTGTACCTAAAGCTAAAGAAAATAAAGCAATCCCTAGTTCTCCATCACTTAAGGCTAGTTTCTCCTTAACGCTTGGCAGATAGAGTACCCAGGTTCCGATAGCAATATTTAAAGAGGCAAATACCCAAGCAGGGGCAAAGTATCGAAGATTTGATAAAATCAGTTTTAAAGAATCCATTGTTAGTTGGTCTGCACGTAGCTCGGTAGTACACGTTACTTAGATGACTCACTCGGACAGGAATGTCCGAGCTACAGAAACTACGAGCATGTGCTGTTTAAGCAGGAACGTCTGCACGTAGCTCGGACATTCCTGTCCGAGTAGTACACGTTGCTTAGATGACTCACTCGGACAGGAATGTCCGAGCTACGGAAAATACGAGCGTGCTGTTTAAGCAGGAACGTCTAATTTTTCTACCTTTTTAGTAGCCCGTACAAAATTTTCTGCTTCTTCCCAAACCCGTTCGTGAAAATCAGCAGGTGGTTCTGCTTTTGCAAATTTCACTAAATCGGCAACTTGTAAAATATTACTTAGTTTTTCCTTCCAACTCGTATCAAAATCTACCTTCTTCAAGCTGCGTTGTATCTCATCTGTTGTAGATTCTAAAGCTGGAATTTCATAGCGATTCTCTAAATATTCTCTAATAATGTAGGTTAACTTACTTTGGTAGGTTTTAATATCTCCTTTTTGCCAAAGTTGTTCCGACTTTAATTGCGTTAGCGCAGTTAAAGCAACTTCATGGGCCGGTATGATGATTTCTGGTGGGGGAGGTGCGGTTTCTTTATCTTTCCGTTTACTCATAAAATAGAAAATACCAATAATAGCGGCTAAGCCTAGCAAGCCTAAAATATAAGGCAAGTAATCTTGCCAATTTGCTTGCTCCTTAATAATACCTTTGATAGGAGCTAATTCTACTTGCATACTGTCTGCCACCAATTGAACAGTGCCTACACTAATTGGAATACGTTGTGTGCTGGCAATACTAGACACTCCATTTTGTAAATAAGTAAGCGGTAATTCGGGTATCCAATAGTAGCCCGTATCGAATATCGTAAAGGTTAAGTCTTTTTGCAGATGCAGCATTCCATTTTGTTGCACCGTATCCCATGCGCCTTCCTCAACCACCTCCATTTCTTCTTCCGACTTAAAAGGCGTTAAATCTAGTTGTTCAATACGAGTACCCGTAGGTAAGCTTGCCGTTATGTGCAATTTTAATTGATCGCCTATTAGCATATTGGTACTATCTACCGCTGCAGCTACTTCAACTTGTGCTTCTACATTGCTTAGTGCAAAAAATACAGTAAGAAATACAATTATTTTTATTACATCCAACTTCATTCGTGCTAGAGTTTATTAGGTGGTGGGCTTGTTTAGGTGTTTATTTGTTTAGGATGTTTATTTGTTTATCAATTACGGATAAAAAGTATATTTGGCAGAAAATTTCTTTAGAGGGAGTGAATTTGATTTGTTTTTTTGAAAAAAAACAAATCAAATTCACTCCCTCTAAAAAGTCTATCTAATTTACTATTTACCTGATGCCAAATTTAGCAAGAAATAATGTTTAAATATTTCTCTTTACCCTCCCTAGTACGTAATTGATAAACAAATAAACATACTAAACAAATAAACAAGCCTTCTCAGCCTTTTCTTTTTTTAAAAAACTTCAATAAAGCATTTACATAAGATTCATTGGTTTGAATACTTACGACATCTGCCCTCGTTTTTAAAAAAGCCTTTTTTAGGTAATCCGCATTCTCTTGAAACCAATTTTTATAGCGTTCTCGAATCGCTTTGGAGGAAGTATCTAACCAAATTTTTTGCCCCGTTTCTGCATCTATTACTCTTACCAAACCTACATTCGGTATTTCCTTTTCTCTTTCATCAAAAAGGTGCACCCCAATAATATCATGCCGACGAGAAGCGACTCGCAAAGAAGTCTCATAATCTTTGGCAAAGAAATCAGATATAATAAAAGCGATACTTCGTTTCTTAATCACATTATTTAGGTATTCCAAAGCTATCGCTACATTCGTTCCTTTACCCGCTGGCTCGAAATTAATCAACTCTCGGATAATCCTTAGAATATGGGATTTCCCTTTTTTAGGAGGGATAAATTTTTCTATTTGATCAGAAAAAAAGATCACGCCTACTTTATCGTTATTGTTAATCGCAGAAAATGCTAGTACTGCGGCAATTTCTGTTACGACTTCATTCTTTAGCTGCGTATCCGTTCCAAAATAAGAAGAAGGGCTTACATCTATCACTAGCATCACTGTCATTTCCCGTTCTTCCTCAAATATCTTAATATAAGGTTCTCCCGTTCTAGCCGTTACGTTCCAGTCTATATTCCGAACATCGTCTCCATAGTTATAATTACGGACTTCACTAAAAGACATACCTCTTCCCTTGAAAGCAGTTTGGTACTCTCCAGAAAATATCTGGTTACTTAAGCCTTTTGTTTTTATTTCTATCCGTCTTACCTTTTTTAGTAATTCGCTGGTCTCCATGATAGTAGAATTGAGAAGTCAGAAGTCAGATCGAAAAATTACATTTTTCTGTCAGAAGTCAGATTTGGGACGTATTCCTAGACGCAACTACAACGTCCTACTTGCGTCTAGGAATACGTCCCAAATCTGACTTCTGACAGAAAAATTTATTTTTCGGTCTGACTTCTGACTTCTTTTCAGATGACTTCTTTTAAAATAGTCTCTTAATAGCTGCCTTTCTTTTAATATTAGACTTCATTTTTTTATAAGGAATAAGCACACTTTGGCGACCATATACACTATGAAAATCTGTAAAAAAATGCAAACCATCTCGACCCACTGTGTATAAGGAAAAATTTTGTTGGTCTATCCAAGCTTGATAGCTTATATCTTTTTTATAAGTCGCATCTTGCTGCAATTCCTCTTTGATATATTCCTTAATGTATTTTCTATAATCGAAGCCGCCTTTAAAAATATCTTCTAGTTCAATAGAGGCTTTATTTTCAAAATCATAGTTAAATGCTTTGGTGTGTTTTTTTCCATTCCAAGTATTATTATACGTCAGTAAACCACTTATGAAATCCTTTTTGTACAAGGTAACTTCCGTCCAACTATAGCCTCTTTGAGACGCTCGTAATGCTGGCACTGCTTGTTCTTTTCTAATCGCTCTCGTCTGATTTTTACAATCTAGGACCCAATCCTTTGTCAAAAAAGCCATTATTTGATTGAATAAAGGGTCATTAGATTGAGGATACAGAAAATCATAACTAGAGTAATAATCTGCATATTCCAAGCAATTTACATCTAAAGTTTGTAGCAATTCAAAAGAAGCAAAGCTTTGTGCATTCCGCCTATCATAAAAGCTAGCACTCAATTCCTGCCCATTTCTATAAATGGCCCTTATCGTGCCGATAGTTCTATGTGACGGTGCATCCAATAAGCTTAGTTTTAACGAATTGTTGCTTTCTAAACTTCCACGAATGGCAAGCATCCGTTTCTCTTTTACATAATAGACATTGCCTACCACTCGATTATTATCTATTTTCTGCAAAATCATCTCCACTTCTTTATCTCGGATAATTCCTCGGTAAGCTTGAATCCATTTATTTGCGCCACAATTATTAACCGTTGTTTGAGTTTCCTGTGTACTTTTTAAATAGAGTTTACTTCCTATTGTCTGGTTCGCATTTTCCCAAATCGCATCAATGGTACTTCCTATAAACTTTCCTTTTACATAGCCAGTCAATTGATTATTCGCATCATATTCTTCTAATACTAGATTACCGTTTTCTTCTTGACCGCTTAATCTAAATCGATCCCCACTTCTTAAATACACTAGTTCTCCATTACATATATTATTGCTACAAGCCAATATTATTTTTACTGCATTGAGATCATCAATACGACCTTCATATTGCATTAAACCTTTAGAAGAAACAGGAGTGGAAATAAATTGCTGTCCCATTAAATTTATTGGCAATAGAATGAATAACCAACTCCAAATTTTATAATATATACTCATAGTATTTTTGGTAATAATTTAGGTATTCTTTTTTTTAAAAATTGAAAATTTTCAAAAAAAAGAATACCCGACTACGGCACTTCAACCGTATTTAGTATCTTATTGATTAAGTCTTCTTGTGTGATATTTTCTGCCTCTGCTTCATAGGTCAAACCAATACGGTGGCGCAATACATCATGACAAATACTTCGCACATCTTCCGGAATAACATAGCCTCGGCGTTTTAAAAAAGCATAGCCTTTAGATGCTAAAGCTAAATTAATACTTGCCCGAGGCGAGCCCCCATAATTAATAAGATGCGCTAAGTCTGGCATCCCATACTCTTTTGGATTTCTAGTAGCAAATACAATATCTAAAATGTATTGCTCTATCTTTTCATCCATGTACACCTTTCTAACGGTTTTTCTAGCCTTTAATATATCTTCCGGAGAAACCACGGACTCCACGTTTTCAAAGTCCCCTTTTATATTAAGTCGCATAATTTCTCGTTCTTCCTCTTTACTAGGGTAGGTAATCGTTGCTTTCAACATAAAACGATCCATCTGTGCTTCTGGTAAAGGATACGTTCCTTCTTGCTCGATAGGGTTCTGCGTAGCTAATACTAAGAACGGTTCCTGTAATTTAAAGGTATCATTCCCAATCGTTACTTGTCGTTCCTGCATGGCCTCTAATAAAGCACTTTGTACTTTGGCAGGGGCACGGTTAATCTCATCCGCCAATACAAAGTTAGCAAAAATAGGTCCTTTACGAGTGGTGAATTCATTCTTGCTCGGATTGAAAATCATGGTACCAATAATATCCGCAGGCAGTAAATCAGGCGTGAATTGTATCCGACTAAATTTGGCACTAATAGCACTTGACAAGGTTTTAATAGCTAAGGTCTTCGCCAAACCAGGAAGTCCTTCTAATAAAACATGTCCTTTTGCTAATAAGCCAAGTAATAAGCGCTCGATCATGTATTCTTGGCCAATAATTACTTTACCTGTTGCTTCTTTTAATTTGTCAACAAAAGCACTCTCTATATAGATTTGTTGATTTAGTGCTTCGATATCTACTTGCATAAGTTATTTTTTTGGGAACAAAGACTATTTTGGTAATGGTATAAATGTAAGGCTAAATGTAGGGGATACTTTCAAAGTATCCCCTACATTGGAATTCAATTCAGCATTACATTTATAGCACTACCGACTATTCATAAGAAAAGCGTACATACAAAGATCAATATTTTTTTGAAAATATGGGTTAATGAAAACTTATTTTGTTGTGCACCCATTTTGAAAACAGAAAACTAATCCTTATTTTTAATTTACACAATAGATGCTTTAAATGACAATATAGACAAAATAGATGAACATCCAACAAATCGATTATATTATTGCGGTCGGAGAATTAAGAAATTTTGGGCAAGCGGCAAGCAAGTGCTTTATCACTCAATCTACTCTAAGCACAATGATTGCTCGTTTTGAAGAAGAGATTGGTATATCTATTTTTGATAGAAAAACGAAGCCTGTTACTGTTACAAAAGAAGGCGTACAAATTATCCAACAACTAAAGGTAATTGCTAAAGAACTAGAGCATTTACAAGAGGTTGTACAAACCTTAAAGGGAGAAATGAGTGGGACGCTAAAAATCGGAGTTATTCCTACGGTTGCCCCTTATTTATTGCCTTTGTTTCTAAATAAATTTATCGAACATTTACCGAAAGTTCATTTTGTAGTTAGCGAAATGACTACAGAACAAATGATTGAAAAAATAGAACATAGAGATATAGATATAGGCATTGCTTCTATCCCCTTGAATAAGCCTACCTTAATAGAACGCCCCCTATACGAAGAACCGTTCTTTCTTTATGATAAATCAGATGACAAACCTAGCGGAAACTTTAAATTAGCAAATATTGATTTTGACCGTTTATGGCTGTTAGAAGATGGACACTGCATGAGAACCCAAGTAGAAAGTATTTGTGGTTTACAAAAAAAGCAACCTACTAGGAATAATTTAGATTATCGATCAGGTACGATTGACACCTTATTAAAATTTGTTAATAGCAATAATGGAATGACCTTTCTGCCACACCTCGCAACTTTAGATCTTTCAGAACAAGAACGCTTGCATTTAAAGGCTATACAAGCACCCGTTCCTGTTAGAGTTATCGGCTTATTGACCCATCGTAATTTTGTTAAAAAAGGTCTATTAGATTTATTGGAAAGGGCGATTCAAAAAAACGTACAACCGCTTATAGATGTGCAAAATATAAATCAATTAATTCTTTCTCCTTTACCAAAAAAGAAAGGAAGATCTAAATAATTTAAATCCTCCTTAACCTAGGTATGATAAAACAATCTTTTTAATAAGTGGAATCTTATGAAAGTAGCTTGCGACTATTTCGGTGCTAAGTTACTATTTGTCTGTGGCTTCAAAAAACGATATTATCAATAATGGTATTTACAGCATAGATGGATAGGGTTTAAATTCAAGTATTAAGTTCTTTTTCAAGTGCAAGTTCAAGTACAAGTTCAAGTTCAACCCGTGACGTTACCAACAAAACGTTAGTAAACGTCACGGGTTGAACTTGAACTTGAATTTGTACTTAATAAACATCTTTAGCGTATCAAAGTCACATCTCCACTTAAAGTCTCTACCCTATTTCCAATCCGATAACGAATGGTATAAACATACACATCTGGATTTTGTCGCTTTCCCTGATAGTTACCATCCCAACCTTGTTGTGGGCTAGTATTATTATAGACCTTTTTTCCCCAACGGTCATAAATTTCAAAGGCTTCTATAGTTGCAGGTGGGCCTATGACTACTAAATTGAAAAAGTCATTATTGGTATCACCATTCGGTGTAAAAGCATTGGGCATTTGCTCAATCGGTGGTGTAATTAGATATTCTAGACTAAGAATTGCCACACAGCCATCTATTGTTGTTACCCTTGCCGCTATTTCTACGAGGGCTGGCACACCATCTAAGTCTCTATTTGCGATGGGAATATATTCGAGCGTTTCTCCCGAAGCACCATTGATAGTAGCACCATCTTCTAGCCATTCTACACCCACTATCTGTTCCGTTGCAGAAACGGAAACATTAATTGATTCCCCTTGAAAAATTTCGCTTTCGCCTATTCTATTGATGTTTGCAGTTGCACCATTGACAACCTCCACTGTTATAGTACCTGAAATAGGACAATCATTGAGCATACCCATTAAAGTATAGGTCGTCGTCTCACTTGGACTAATACTCGGTGTTGCACAATCGGTACAACTCGTTTGCCCTTCTGGCATCCACATTAAGTCTTCTGTACCATCAGGTATGTCCGCCATTAATTCAAGGCTGTTCCCTACACAAACGATTGGATCTGCTGGTAGGATAGGAATTTCTGCTATTGGGTTAACATAGATAGGCGCAAGCGTAGTATCTACACAAGCACCATTGGTATTAATACGCATTAAGAAGACCGTATCTGTAGGTGTAAGCACCATATTATACAAAGAGTCTGGTGTTTGAAAACCTGCATCTGGCATCCATAGGTGTTCTATGTCTGGAAAATTTTTAGGATCGTATAAAGGAGATTTTAAAATTAACTGCGTGCCTTCACAAATAGTTGTATCTGCTGGGCGAATACTCATATCTACAGGAAGGCTATCAATTTGTACATAGATCCTATCAAATACTTCGCACCCCCCTGCATTGGCGGAGGCAATATAAGTTGTATTATCCGTAGGCGTAATGGTTATCGCTGTTAGCATGGTATCCAATCCTGTACTACTAGTGATAGTAGGTAAAGTGCCAACGGGAAGAATAGTTGGGTTTAAACTTAGGCTTTCTCCTAAACAAAGTTCCAACGTATCTTGCGTTTGTTGGAATTGAACATCTACAGGAATAACCGTTACGTTGATCGTTTGCATCGTATTGCAAGTATTTCGCACTGCAAGCAAAGTATAGGTTTCGCTATTTTCTGCTATAACAGAAAGTGAAGGCTCCATCGTATTTATGGAAGCATCGGAAGAACTCCATTGATAATTAACCCCTGACTCTCTATTTGTCGCTAGTGTCAGATTGGTTCCTTGGCAGACGGTTGTATCATTTATTAATTGAATTAACGGTTTTTCCATTACCTCTACAGTTACCATTCTAGTCGAAGGTGCTGAACAACTCGTATTTTCAACATTTAAGGTGTAAGTCGTCGTCGTCGTAGGTTGGACGATAGGATTTGCACCCGATAGCGTAAGGGAAGAATCACTTGAAGTCCACGTATAAGTATTACCAACAATCGCTTCACCACCTAAATTAACGGACGCTCCTACACATATCGTTTGATTATCCGCTATAGCAAAATCGAATGCCATACCTTCTATTATGGTCAATTGAAGGGTATCTTCTAATACACAAGAAGGCGTAGTCATCTTTACGTAGTATTCATAAGTCCCCGTATTCAAAGCAGTAATCGTAGGATTAGCACAAGTCGTACAACTTAGACTATTAGCCGCAGCGGTGGTCGTCCATTCAAATTGTACATTGTCCATGTTACTAGAAGCTGCTACTTCAATAACTTGCCTAAGACAAACCGTTTGATCAGGTCCAGCATCTACATCATAAACTTCTACTTTTACTCTATTACTAAAGGTGTTACAAACGCTACTAGCATTGACGGTATAAACGGTTGTTTGTGAGGGCCGAGCAATCGGGTTAGGGCAGCCAATACAACTCAAACCATCTGTAGGAAACCATTCATATAAAGAACCACCCGTAGCGTTTAATGCGACCGCTTCTCCTATACAAATACTTGTATCTGCGCTCACGGTAAAACTAGCAGGAATATCTCCCAAAACTCCCTCTGAAGATTCTCCAAAATCTATCGCTACTGCTCCATTAAAAATAACCCCATCAAAATCATTAACCAAGACCACATATACCTCTCCTTTTTTTGCTTGAATTGGACTCACAAACCCATCACTCAATGCCCCTTGGCAAGTAGCCGTAACAGGCGTACCCAATACAGGATTTGTATTGGTTAAACCAGTCACTGTATAAATTAAATCATCCGCCCAAGAACTTCTAATAGGTTGTGAATCGGAAGAAGCCCCACAAGCATCGCCTATGCTTGCGAAAGGCCCCCAAATATTAAAATCTATATCTAAGTCTTCATCTTGAATATTATTACTTAAGAAAAAAGCAAAATCTCCATCTGCTTGTGCTTCAAAAGTAAACCAAGTATAATTGTTTTCTAATACGCCTTCCCAACAACCATTATTAATGCCAAATCGAAAGAAATCTGGATCACCCTGTCCAGGTTCTACGGTCAGTGCGGCAGGTAAATCTCCATCACAACCATTCAAAATTAAGGCGTCTGAACAGTCCGCAGCAGAAGGAAACACCATTGGGCAATTGTCCGAAGAAACAACACTAATATTAAAAGGCGTACAATTAAATTCTTGTGCCACCATAATATAATAAGTGCCTGCTTCTCTTAGCGAAATATTAGGAACACTTAAAGTATCTCCATTCACATCATTATCTTGCCCAAAACAAACTGATTCGGAAGTATTATCCTCCGGGCAGCCCAACATAACAGAAACACCCGTACCTGGAATAACACCCGTTATTTCTAAACTAATACATTCTCCCCCCTCAGAGGAATATGCAAAAACATATTCCTTTCCTTTTAAAAAGTCATCATTCGTACAAGGGCCGCTTTCTATGGTATTCCCCGCAAAACAAGTGCTTAAATCGGTGGCTTGATAAGGTAGGGTATTGATGGTCGTTGCATTGGCACAACTACTTTCTTCTACAGGCGGGCAAACAGAGGGCGTACATTGCCAAGACAATTTAAAGCCATCTCCTCTTACGGAAAAGTCAGATGAAAAGGCGATAGTAGCGCAACCACTTTTAGCCCTAGCGATAGTTGCAAAGCCTGTACCTGTTGCGATGCCTAACAATTCTAAATCATCGTCTTTGCCATCAAAAAGAAAAATTTCGTCAAACTCTTCCTCCGTATCGTAGGTTTCTACGACTAATTCGATACACTGCGTAAAGTCATCTGGGCAAATCGTAAAAGTTTCACTTGCTCCAGAATTATAAATTCCATCGGGTCCGCCCGAATCATACAAAATGCCTTTACATAAAGTAGTCCCTTCTACTTCTCCCATATTAAAAATGGGTGGAATTTCTTCTATACATACCCTGAAATTTCCCCAATTGGGCGTAGCCGTCGGAGAATAATCATTGACTCTTAAAAAATATTGAATCCCTGTAGTCAAACCAAAAGCTTGGATTTGAATCGTTTCTGCTCCTTGTACAGCCGAACTACAAAGTCCTAAATCAGACAGTTGATCTTGCTGGCAAGAGCCTCTATATAAAGCTACTTGTGGCAATACGATGCCTCCTTCCATACTTGTAGTTATATCTATATTCACATTTTCCACACTCCCATCAGGTGGCACACTGAATGAAAACCATACATCTCGATCTACATTTCCTCCATTAAAACAATTTGGAATATTATTAGCTCCAATTGCACTTGGAGTTGCAGATACATTGGTATAAATGGTGGTTTCGCAGCTAGGTACGGTACCTAGATTAATGGCATCACTGCAATCGTCATTTACGGATTGTGCCATGGAAGTCATTGGTAAGCAGAGTAAAAAACAAACGAATACTAAAGGAAAATTAACAGTATAGAAATGAGTTGCGGAACACTTCATCTGGGCTATTTTATAGTTTCTATTTTAAGAACATACTTACAAAGTACAAAAATAGCTTAAATATAAAGCATGATGTAAATAGAATATACTTTAAAATTAATTAAAGAAGGAAAATTTGAAGAAAGCTTAAACAGATTCCAAGCAGTTATTAACCATTACAAAGGACGTGAAGATTGGAAAAACTACCTCCTAAATTTGGATACGCTTGACAATTGAATTTGAATTTTCTAGTTCTTTTTATTTTAGAATTCCGACAACCCATACTCCGATAAAACAAATTGCCATTCCGTATGTGTAATTTGCTCTAAGAGTTCTTGAGATATTTTATTTTTTAGAGTATAATTGCTTTTGGGTAAACCAAAGGCATAAAATTGTTGATTGATCTGGATAGGTAAAATTTCTAAATTTTCGAATTTCGAAGATTCCGTCAATCGATATTTTAAAATAGGTTCATCATATAAAAAGGCTTCTATTTTTTTCGCTTGCAAATCTTCTAAACCTATTACGATATTATCGTACATGACCATATTTTTAAAAAAATGCTCTTTCAAATAGTGAACAGAACTGGAATTGCTTATAGAACCTATTTTTTTCCTTTTAAATTCTTGAACACTATCTGTCCCTAAGCCTAGTTGTTTTACGGTAAGCGTAGAAGCGATACTTGCGGTGAACCCAGATACAAATAGTAAACCACTAAACATCCAGATCAAGGCAACTATCTTACCCCCTCTACTTTTTGGGGCTTTGTCGCCATAACCTACCGTAGTCATGGTTACAATAGACCACCATAGACCATCCCAGATACCTTTCCATGTAGGTCGAAACTGTAAGGGATTTACCCGTTTTTCAAAGTGCCACATTAGTAGACCAAAGATGCCGATAATGGATAATAAAATAATAAACCCTCTAAGGAAATTAGTGTTTAAAAAGGATTTTAAGAATTGAAAAAAACGATTTAAAGGACTTACTTCATGGACGACGATCGTTGAATTGGCAATATAAAAGGGATGGGTAAAATCTATTTTTTTGTTTCTGTCGGGGGTGATTGTTAAAGGGTTGATACTTATATCTATCGTTCCTTTTTCTAAGGCATGTAACATATCTGCAAAAGGCATTGGTACATACTGGTACTCAATTTCTAGTTCTTTAGCAATTTGCTCCCATAAATAAATACTAATGCCTTCTAAGGAGTGCTTAGTAATAACAAAAGGGGGCGCAGCCGTATACGCAACCAATAAGGTGTCTTTTTGAGCACTAGTAGTTGTGTAGCATAGCACTAGTAGTAAGTACGTAAGTATCTTTTTCATCACTAGGTGATTTTTTGAAGTAGTCCTGATAACAGCTTTTACAAAATTGTAAAATAGGAAAAAACCTAATAAACAGGAATCTTATAAGTATTTTATAAACACAAAAGGGAACAAAAATTACAAAAGAGCACAAAAATTTTATTTAATGATACGTCAATAAAAATCGTTAGTCTGTATTACGTATAATAAATAAAATAGTCTGTACCTTGTCTCAAACATTAATTGCGATGAAGAAAAAACAGTTGATTATCTTATTTTTTTGCTTGTCAGCATTAGCAATGACAGCGTATTTTATACTACCCTTTCACCATGCTGCTGCCGAATCTTACTTCCAGCCAATAGGCCAACGAAGCCTCCAAAAAGATGAGATTGGCCAATTTAATTATGTATACCAGGAGTATGAACATTTGAGTTTTACGGGGGATGAATTTAAAGGATGGGATACGGAGGAGCAATTGTTTTGGCGATACGGAATTGCCTTCGGAGCTTATGCGATGCCTTCGATTGCTATGATTAGCCCCGCACATGCTGACCGTGCGAAGCTATGTCTAAAGCACATGATAGATAAAATGAAATCTAAAAAAGTATGGGGAGATTGGACAGAATACGGGATGGGAGACGATCCTATTTCAGAAGGGAATATTATGTACAAAGGCCATCTAAATTTGATGTATGGTTTGTACCAGTTGATTTCTGGTGATGAACGCTATAGCAAAGAATACGTTTGGCTGACCGATAAGATAGTGACGGAAATGAGAAAGCATCATCAAGAAGGTAAACATGAAGGGGCTGATTGTGAACCAGGAAGATATTTTGCACAGTGTAATTCCATTAGCTTACTGAGTCTAAAAATATATGACCAATTATACGGCACGAACTACTCGGAAGTAGAGGCTCGATGGACCATTAATTTTATAAAAGAAAAAATGACCGATGAAGAATATGGTTTTTATTTGAAAATGTACC
>ENA-ORXT01004476-ORXT01004476.1-marine-metagenome-genome-assembly--contig:-NODE-4476-length-14405-cov-37.500000_pt1 | contig 14405 bp, 18 predicted proteins | sample MGYA00237868_ERZ511482 | MGnify/ENA metagenome assembly ERZ511482 | reverse complement strand
TTGACCTTGAGTTGTGAGCGCTTGTTCTCGGCATAGGGCTCGCTGAGCGGCTTAGCGATTAGGCCATCGAGCCCTGCGCCTTCAAAGTCGATGAACCATTTCTGCGCAATTGCTTTGTCACGAGTTAGCGGCGTCAGATGAAGCGGCGCAGACACATCGGCGAACACCGACTCAAGCAACGCTCGTCGCTCTTCGAATGGCGTCTCGCGAAGATCTCGGTCATCAAGTGCAAGCAAGTCAAAGGCAACGATGTCGGCTGGCGTCTCTTTGGACAGCTTGTTCACCCGACTCTCGGCCGGGTGAATGCGTTGCTGAAGTTGGTCGAACTCAAGATGGTTGTCGAGCGCGACGATGATCTCGCAGTCAAAGATCACCCGGTCTGGAAGCTGATCGCGAATGGGATCAACCAGCTCAGGGAAATATCTGGTGAGCGGTTTGCTGTTCCGTGAACCCAGGTGGACCTCGTCGCCATCACGGAAAACGATGCAACGGAACCCGTCCCACTTGGGTTCGAACGCCAAGTCGTCGCGCTCGGGAATGCCAACCACGGCTTTGGCCAACATTGGTTTGATCGGCGGTTGGAACGCCAGGCCAGACAACTCGGTGTCCATCAGCCGCCCAGATTGATCGAGACCGGTGCTTCCATCAAACGAACAGTACATGTCCCCATGTCGATCGGGGGACAGACCTCGGTCACCAGCAGCTCAGCGATGCGATTGATCTCGTCGCTGCCGGGTCCTTCACTAAGCGAACTTGGCTCGCCCGTGTCTCCGCCAACCGACACGGCCGTGTCGATCGGGATCTTCCCCAGCAGCTGTACACCAAGCTCGTTCGCCAGGTTTTCGCCACCGCCGCTGCCAAAGATGGGATAACTCTCGCCGTCGGGGGTCACGAAGGCGCTCATGTTCTCGATGACGCCCGCGATACGCAAATAATTTTTGCGTCCCATGCTGGCCGCCCGGGCCGCCACCTTCTGGGCAGCGATCGCAGGCGTGGTCACGATGATCATCTCGGCCTGAGGGAGCATCTTCGCCAGCCCCATTTGCACGTCGCCGGTTCCAGGAGGCATGTCGATGAGCAGGTAGTCCATGTCGCCCCAGCGGACGTCTTGCAAGAAGTGCTGCACTGCTCGGTTCAAGATCAAGCCGCGCCACATGAGGGCGGTCTCTTCCTGGTCAACCAGAAATCCCATCGAGACGACCTTGAGGGTGCCTTTGCCGACGCGGCGCTGGTTCGGTGAAATCTTGGCGCCATCGCCAGTTTCGCTACCTTGCAACCGACCATCGATGCCCAACATGCGCGGCACCGAGTAACCCCAGATGTCGGCATCGAGAACACCGACGGTGTATCCCCGGTGGGCAATCGATGCGGCAAGGTTGACGGTCACCGAGCTTTTCCCGACACCACCCTTGCCGCTCGCGATCATGATGATTCGAGTCGAAGGTGAGACTTCGTTGTCTGGCGGATTCTCCGCAATCCGCTTGCGGGCCTTGGCCATGACCTCGGCTTTTTCGCCTTGTTCAAGTTCGGTCCAGTTGATCTTGACCTTGATCACGCCTGCGAGTTGTTCAACTCGCCCGACGATGTCCTTCTTGATCTGCGCCCGCAACGGGCAACCCATGGTCGTGAGCGCGATCGTCACGTGAGCGATGCCGTCGTCGCCAAGAGAAGTCTTTGGAACCATGCCCAGGTCAACAATATTGGCGCCCAGCTCCGGGTCGATCACGCCGCGTAGAACAGCCATAATGTCTTCGGGTGTCGCTCGGGTCGTGGTGGGACTCACCCGTTCAATCTACCGGCGTACTCTGTCGCACCGAGGTCGGTTTCGGTTGTGTTGCCGGTGCTGGAGCGAATTGCCAGGCCAGGAAGAAAATGGCCGCACCACCAATGCTGAGCGCTCCGGCAGCGATGTAGCTCGTGGTATAACTCGCTTGGTCGTGCAAGAACCCGAGCAGGTATGGCCCACCAGCCACGCCAAGACCAGTGACGACCAGCTGACAGACGGCAAAGATCTTGGGATAGTGAGCGACACCGAAGCGGTCGGCAATGACCAGCGGTTGCAACATCAGCAAGTTGCCAATGGTGCAACCAAAGATGACCGCCGCTGGCAGCAGCACCGAGCGAGACTCACCTTGGCTGAGCCAAATCAGCGATAGGCCTTGCACTGCGGAAAGTACCGATGTCATCGCAATGAGCTGTACTCGCGACGCAATGATTCCGCCCACCAATCGAGCGATGACCGACGACAGTGCTACTGCCGACAGCAGCGCCACGCCAGTCGGTTTGTCGACTCGTTCGGTGCCGAGGTTCGTGAGATGGGCAATGCCACCGACTTGGGCGCCCATGGAGAGGACGAATCCAGCAGCGACCAGACGGAAAAACCACGACGAGACTGCGTCTTCGTAGGACCAACCAGATGGGGCCTTTGCTCCAGCACTGTCCGAAGCTTTTTCGCCGTCAGGAAGCTGACCGCGGGCGGCTGGGTCCGGCCACAGCGCAATCAACGACAGTGCCACAACGACCAGATAGATCAGCGACAGCCAAGGCGCTGCCGCCGACATACCTTTGCGGTCAATGATGGCCGATGCCAACACAGTGATCGTCAGCCCGCCCACCGACAGGCCGGTCGATGCTACCGACAGCGCCACCGATCGTTTGGCCTGGAACCACCGGGTTACGAGCGTCGTTCCCGGAACGAGGCCGCTCAGTCCAACGCCGACGGCGAAGACCGCATAGCTCAAATACAGCGTGACCAGATTGGTCGATTGGCCAATCAGCCAGAGGCCACCAGCCGCAACGACAGCACCGACAGCAACCACGATCCGCAGATCACGAACTTGAATAACCGGCGCAATGAGCCGACCGGCGATGGCACTCACGACGAAGAAGATCGACGTGGCAAACGACACGTGCGCGTTGTCGAATCCTTGCTCGTCGATGATGGCTTCGAGGAACACAGACAAGCCGTAGAAACCAAGCCCTGCGTTGACCATGAGCAGAACAAACACTGAACCAACGACGTACCAGCCCTCGAAAATGCGGCGCTGCGAGGGTTCGGTCACCGCCCGACAGTAGCCCCGCAGGCGACCAAAGAACCCATTGCCAGGGCGCCGTTCGAGTATCTTTGAGCTATGAACAAGATCGTTGCCCAGGCGGCCCAAGTGATCGGCATGGTCACTGTGGTGGTTGCGCTCTTTCTTCTCGTTTGGACCGTGGCCGACATCAGCGGATCGAACAACTTTGGCGGAGGCGGAGCATCCTCGGTCTCGTTGTACCTGAGCGCAATCACACAATCCGCAGGCTTTGCTGTCTCAGGCATGTTGGCCATTGCCCTCGGCATGCTTCTTGAAAAGCTCGACGCCTGATGGAAAACCAACCAACGCCAGCCAACCAGCCCGATAGCTACATCACGCTCGCCTTATGCATCGCTGGTGTATACGCACTCGCCAGCATTGCGTTGTCTATCGACTTTGCGACCAGATTTGAGACGTCGACACTGTCGGTGTTCACGCTCGCAGTGAGCACGTTGTCAGCGATGTCGCTGGGCGCAGCCATGGTGGCCGCCATAATCGTTGCCCGCAAAGTGGTGCCCACCCGCCTGGGTAAACGAAACGAACCGCCTGCCAACGATCTGTTGTAGTCCTTGGTCAACGCCAGCGTCGACTTCTGTGCAGACGCGCAATGAGGCCGGCACGTCGCCGGCCTCAGGAGCAGAACTGGTAGTGCTTCGATCAATAGATCAAAGCGTGGCGACTAGCTAAAGGAGCTTCCGCAACCACAAGTGCGCTGGGCATTGGGGTTGTTGATGCTGAAGCCGGTCTCTTGAAGGCCGTCCTTGTAGTCGAGGGTCGCACCCTCGAGTAGCATCGCGCTGGACGCGTCGACGACAACTTTGACACCTTCGTATTCGGTGGTGGTGTCGTCGTCGGCGAATTCGCCATCGAAGAACATTTCATAGCTGAAGCCAGAGCAGCCGCCGGGGCGAACTGCAACTCGCAGCGCAAGGCCAGCTTCGTCTTCGTCGGCGAGCAGGGCCCCAACCTTTGTGGCTGCGTGGTCCGTAAGCGTGATCATCGTTGTCTCTCCTACTCAATGAGCGGTCGAAGTACTCAACCAATGTTATCGCAACATTGTTCCCACACTCTTACCGGCAAGCGACATTCGTAGGTGGCTCGGCAGTTGCGGCCATGCCAAACGCCTGCGGGGGCGTACAACCAGTGCACCAGCAACCAGTGCACCAGCAACCAGTGCACCGGACCGCTGCAACCCCACCCGCCCCAACTCTCACGCACGCAGTACTCGCCCAACCAGCCAAGCCACCGAGCCTCAGCCGCCGCCAAATGAGCCGCATGCGAGGTCCGCTGAGGGCCTGGTCCGCTGAGGGTCTGGTCGGCTACCACCCGGATAGCCAACGAGCGAGACGTTCCTGAAACCGGCCCCATAGCCTGACGGTGTGAGCGACCAACCGGTTATCGAGTTCGAGGTAGATGGCCAGCAGGTTCAGGTTCCCGACGACGGGGCTTCGCTACTCGGCACGCTGCGAGACCGCCTCGACAAGCGCTCCGCGAAAGATGGTTGTTCGCCCCAGGGCCAATGTGGCTGCTGCACGGTGTTGGTCGACGGCCAGCCCCGGGTCGCATGTGTAACCCCCACTCGCCGAGTCAAAGGCCGATCGATCACCACGCTCGAGGGATTCACGGCACCTGAGCGTGAGCGTTGGGGCAACACGTTTTGTGCAACCGGCGCGAGCCAGTGTGGCTTCTGCACACCGGGCATCATCGTGCGCCTTGCCGGGCTCGAAGAAAAGAAGCCCGACGCAACCCACGAAGATGTTGACCGCGCGCTTGCCGCCCACCTTTGTCGCTGTACCGGTTGGCAGACCATCGTCGATGCCTGGGACCAGCGCAACGACGATCACACCGCTGGCGAGCGTGATCTGGTCGCTGCGACGCAGCGGGCCGAGCTCGAAGGCGGCACGGCGCAACTCGTTTCTCCAGCAGTCGCCTTGGGTGATGGCGGCTTTGCCGATGACCTGGCACCCGCCGACGCGCTCGTAGCTGTGCTCGACGAGGCTGGCCAATGGGTTGTGGGCACGTCGCTACACGAAGCCCGCACGCTCGCCGGAAAGATCCAAGGGCGGCGCACAACGCTCGAGTCAACCCATCCCGTCGAGCCCCCTGCCGGCGACTGGGCGGCCACGTTGCAGACAAGTTGGGTGGATCCGGCCTATCTCGAGACCGACGCCGCGTGGGCCAGGCCCGGCGAACCTGCTAACTCGCCGCTAGAGAACGGAGGGGCGTTTGGCGCCAAGCTCGACTCGCCAGTCGCTCAAGTCGCTGAACATCTCGCCAACAAACACGGCAAGCCGGTTCGTGCGCTCTTTAGCCGCGAAGACGCAATCCGCCACGGAGCCAAGCGCCCACCGGTCGCTGGCGGCGCTCACGCCGACGGCACGGGCGTTCTGCGCGTCGTCGCCACACCCGGTGTCGAAGCAGCCGTTGCTGCGGTCGCACCCGGACTCGTTGTCGAACAGATCGAGGTCACCACCGAGCTGAAAACGTCGGCCGATATCCGCGGCGCTGGCTGGGTCGAAGCCGCTGCGCTCGTTGCGCTCGCACGGGGCACGAATGAACAGGTCTACTCCCCCTCCGGCGGCTGGGCCGAAGCGCAAGTAACCGACGAGGGAATCTCGGTTACCGTTGGCGCAGGCACGGTGCTCGACGAAGTCGTGTTGCGCAGCTACTGCATTGGTGCTGCTCACATGGGATACAGCCTGGTCATGGGCGAAGCACTCGCCGTGGACACCGACGGTGTGGTGCAGGATCTGACCGTGCGATCCTTCGGCGTCCTGCGCGCAAGCGACACCCCACGAATCGATGTCACTATCACCAACGAAGATGGCCCCGCAGTCAACGGCAGCGACGCAGTCTTCGCCGCAGTAGCCGCCGCAACCGCGTTGCACAAGAACGCAACCCACTGGCCCCACGGGTAGGTCGCGTTTGGTCAGCGCCACGGACCTAGGAGCTCTTGGTCGCACCGACGCGCAACAGCTGCGAGTTCTGAGCCCCAGCGAAGAACTTGGTTAGGGAGCGAAGCGACCGGCGCTTGCGAAGCCCGGGAACAACGGTTAGAGCGAGGGACGAGCGTTTAAGCGAAGCGAAGCGGAGCGCCCCACACAGCCACTGCGGATGCGACGAATGTCGCTCAAGGGCGCAGCTTGCGAAGCCCGGGAACAACAGTACGATGTTGGCTGTGACGAAACCACTGGGTCCTTACACGCCGGTCATGAAGGTTGGCGATTGGGTGATCTGCTCTGGGCAGGTTGCGATTCAAGACGGCAAATTGATCGACGGTGGCGTCGGCGAGCAAGTCACGGTGGCGCTGGCCAACATGGCTGGGCTCCTCGAAAGCCAAGGTGCTTCGCTGAGCGATGTCGCAAAGACGACCGTGTTCATGGTCGACATGGCTGACTACGCCGAGATGAACACTGCATACATTGCAGCGTTCGGCGATCACCGCCCGACTCGCTCCGCGGTTGCGGTCCGAGAACTCCCGGTTGGCGCTCGGGTTGAGATCGAGGCCTGGGCCTACGTAGGAGGCAACTGACATGGCCGGCACCCTCATCATCATCGTTGTGCTTCTCCTTGCACCGGTTGGCATTCTGATGAGCAGCACCGCATTCGTTGCCGTCTTCAGCGCACTGCTCAATCGCGACGTAGACCAAACCCACGAAGGTTCGGAACTCCTGGATCTCGCCGAGACCGGCATGTCCATAAAACCCGACTAGCACCCACAGAACTGTCGAAGATCGGTCCACTCGCGCTGGCGCCGAGCCGCAGCCATGGTCGAAGAGCAACGGCTCCGGACCTTGCTTCCTACCTCGCTACTGGTTGAGCTCGATCTGTTCGACTATGTCTTGGACAACGGATAGGTTTACTGCAGTCCACTCAACCGAGTCCATACACAGCTCGACCGAGGATTGAACTTGGAGCTCTAGCTGATCAAGTTCGTCGAGCGAGCGAAGCGTGTCGGCATCAAGATTGGCGGGGACACCGCTATCGAGAACTGCGATCCGAGCATCGGCTAGATCCTCAGCGAGCTGATCTGCGTTGGCCTGCACAACCTCGAGCGCAGCGGCCGGGCTCGACGCCTGCATTCCCTGGGCGGACATGCACGTTGAGAATTCATCGGCGAGATCCAGAATTCGAGGATCCGACTCAGCACGCTCTTCGGCCTCAATTCGAACATCGACCTGGCGTGCGAGCAGGCTTTCTAGGTCCGGGCCGAACCGCTGCGACATCACCTCATCGGTGGCAATACCTTGGCAGCCATCGGGTGTATACGAAGCCCAGAACGTGGGATCCGCGACCTGTTGCTCGGTTGGCTTCGTGCCGTACAGCGCTAGTTCGTAGGCCTCGACTTCGACATCGCTGCGATCAGCTGCGCTGAGCGAATCCTCGACGGAAGTGCCTGCTGTCTCTGCAACGCCCAGGTCGTTGCGCATCTGCTCGGCGATCGTCATTCCACCGTGACGCTCGACATCCTGTTCTCCGACGGTGATTAGAGAGGTTGAACGATATTCGAAGCCACGTTCGGCCATACAGACCCTTACAACCGCTTGAACCTCGATATCGAGCTGATTGACTGCTTGGTCATCGAAGAATAGGCCCTCGAGGGGCAGGGCAGCGCTTGCCGCCGGAGCCGCCTGCGACGCTAGGTCTACGCCGCTGGCACCAGATGTGCTACCACACGCCGCAGCCAGCGCGACTACGGCCGCCACGACAACGCCTGGCACCAGATTCATGACAAGACTCTCAGAGCGGTATCGATGGAGATCGCGCATCGTTCGACTGCAACCGGCGCGACAGCGTCTCGAACCTCGGGCGGCAAACTGTCGCTTGAGAGTGTGTCCAGCACGGTTTCCGGTGACATGTTTGCTAGCTCCATAAACGTGGTTTCCATCACACACTGCGTTTCGGACTCGTCGACGTCTTCGAGCACGATTGTCAAAGCCGCGAGTTGGGCCATGTCGGCTGGCACACAGCCGTAGGCCGCCTGCAGCAGCGCTGCATACTCCAATTCCACGCCGTCCTCGAGCCGCTGTGGATCGATGTCCGCCTCGGCCAAACAGGCAGAGCCTGCTGGATCCAAGTTGATTCCAATGAGCTCGTTGAACGTTGCTTGAACGGTGGGGTCAAGCGTGGCAACTGCTGGTTCAGAAGAACAAGCAGCCAAGACGCACATGGCCAGCACAAGGATGCAGGTTGAGCGCCGCACCCTGTGCTGGCCAAGTACTCTTTGCACGGTTCTGAACTAGCCCTTGCGGGGTTTCGCCATGGTCAGGACGTACACCATGTTGCCTAGAAAGACGCCAGCGGCGATGCCGCCAAAGAGCGCCCACATACCCGCTGAGCGGAACAGGAGAAACGCCAGCGCAACTCCAATACTGCCTGACACGGCTGATACCCAGGCGGGCACCTTGGTGGTTGGGCCACTTTTACTCGACGTGCCGAGTAGTGCCCCGAGCTTGTTCATTGCTGCTCCAGATGTCGCACTTGTCATTGGTTGATAATTCCGATAATGCAGCCAGCAACACCCCAGCCGATATAGGCGTAACCGCCACCGGCCACCTTGACGAGGTTCTTCTTGGCGAGCGTCAGCATTGTGTTGGTCGATACCGTTGCGACAGACTTACCGACCAGAGCTACTGCAGCGCCGACACCACATGGCTTGACAACCTTGTTCCACAGCGTGCCCCAGCTCCATGAGAACGGGTTCCACCATGCGGCGCTAGCGTCGCTAGAGCCAAACAGGTCTTGGATATTGTCCGGTATAACCAGATCTATCGCAGCAGCGGCCTTGTCGGGCACCGCATCAGCGATCGGCGTCGCCGCGACAGAGAACATCGCAAGGACGAGGGCAACAACCGCTAACGATCGTCCAATTGCTTTCATCGAAGGCAACGAACGAACCGGCACGGGACTAACTACAGCAAGAGCCATAACTAACCCTCTTTAAGGATTTGGAGTGCAGCAGGGTCTACCCAGACCGGGCTTTTGTCCGTACTGCGCAAATCAAACTATCGCGCAGACGTCGCGCGTAGTCAACAAAATAATCCCCTCGCTGGAGAAAATTCTCGCGCCTCTGACCGCAGACTATTCGAGCTGATCCTCCACATCGAAAGCCGGCAAATCAGGCTCTCAGGATCGTTCAGTTCAACACCGTTAGCTTGAGGCGATGTCGGCAATATCGATGTGGATCTGGACCGCTATCGGCGTCTCGCCTCGACCTAACCATTCCTTGACCGTGTCGGTGACTCGTACCAGCCGAGCTTGCCAGCCGTACTTCGCCAGGATCGCCTGCTTGACTTCGGTAAGGGATTCTTGGTCGTCGAGGATCTGTCCGGTGCCGGTGTAGACGGTGGTGTGCGGAGCAATCCGTCCCCGCATGTCACAGACTCGGACCTCGACCGCGGGGTGATTGCGAAGGCGCTTCACCTTCCACGATGTGGCACCGGTATAGAAGCGATAGATGCCGCCGTTTCCGGTAAGCCACACCGGGGTGAATTTTGGTGTGCCAGCGCGAGTGAAGGTTGTGAACGCTGCGTAGCGGGCGTTGTCAAGATCGTCCATAGCCCAACGTACTTCGTATGCAGTGCTCGTTCTCCCAGAGCACCAGACACAGCCGCCCAAGCCAACGGTTGAATGGCACCAAATGACTAATGTGGCGCCAATTTGTTTCATTGGCATCACGACAAGAAGGCTTGTTATGAGCCAATCATCTGTTCGCGCAACAACCATTCGGTTCGAGCCTGAGGTTCAAGAAGCCTTAGATCTCACCAAGGACGTGTTGTCGATGACCATGAATCAAGTAGTAAACGTGCAGTGGCCCAGTTCTCGCAGATCGTGATGTCGGAGCGCTCAGACGCCATTACGACACGACGTGATGCTCTGCGCTCCTATTGGGACGAGGACCCCGAATTTAGAACCGCCATTTCGGACATTGTGAAGGCAGAGGGACTCTCTTCTGACCCAGCTAAGGGCAACATCGTTGTCGAATCCGCCAACGACGACCAGGATTTCTTGAAGCTGTTGGATGGCTGACTGGGAAACAAGCAGTCCTGAGTTGTAAACGAATTTGCAGGCGGCACTGCAGGCCGCCCGTGAGAGCGGTCGGGATCGTAGTGGCCCTTAGAACTATGGAGTAGCTAGCTCAGGCGGTGCTTTACGCCCAGAAAAAAGCGCGAGTCGGGTTGGGGTGTTCGCGGTTTTACGCCCGGAAATAGCGCGAGTCGGGAAAGCATGAGTTGGGTAGGAAGCGCAGCGGTCCGGGACTATGGAGTTGGTGGCTCCAAAACAGGATGAGGCGCCCAGCGCCGAATCCGGCCTACCCCTACTCGATGTCCGTGCGGGCTAGGGCTCTTGCGGTTAGTGCTACGGCGACTATGGCGACGGCGATGGGGATCAGGAACGATGACCACGTGGCTCGTTCTGCGAGCGGAATCGACACGTCGGTTCCTTGTTCGAGCACGGTGTTGAGGTAGCTGCGGATCGACAGCCTCGCCATGCCGTTACTGAAGCGAGACAGCACGTTTTCCCACAGCACCAAGTACAGCAACCCGAGCCAGAGTCCCCACGTGAATCGCACACCGAGGAACAGATAGAGGCCGCTGTAGGCAATGACACCGAGCACCGCTGCAAGAGTCGCAGGCACGATCAGGCCGCCAAAGCCGGTGATCGCCGCCGACACGACAATCGGCACCACGACGACTGGCAGCAATGCAGTCACCACTGCGGCATAGGCCGCAACCGCCAAGTGCCAACGCGGCACTGGCTTGAGCCACAGGTAGACGAGCAGTCGATCTTCGATCAGATTGCCGAGCATGGGCGTGGCCAGAATCAGCGTGGCCAGCGGAATGAGCAAAGCAATCGAATAGTCAGAGAGCAATTGGACCGACGCTTGTTCGCGGTCAAAGGCCGCCACGCCGCGGCCGACAAACATGAGCAAGATCGATATGCCCGCAAGCACGCCGAGGCCGAAGAGTCGGCCGCGCGTCAGCTGACCGCGAAGCAATACTCGGTAAAAGGCGGGGATCGATGCGACCGGCGAGATCGTTGTCGGTCGTGGCTCCACCGCGGTCATCGTCCCACCAAATATTTAAAGACGCTTTCGAGGCCCTCGTCGAGAGGCGCGACCTCGAAGAGTCTTGCCTCGACTCGCTTCGATAACGGCGCAATGGCACGTGCGAACGCGACGACGTCGTTAGTGTCGACTTCGATGTGGTCGCCACTGAAGCGCACGCCACTCACGTTGTCTTCGCCAATCAAGGCCGAGGCGAGTACACGGGGCCGGTCGCTGCTGATACGAAGCCGCCGAGGCCGATTGTCCATGAGGGCTCGTATCTCTCGAAAGTCGCCTTGCGCCGCCAGCCGGCCTTGGGTGATGACGACCACGTTGGAACCGAACCGTTCGACTTCCTCGAGCACGTGGCTCGAAACAATGACAGCCCGGCCTTGGTCGCCGAGTTCGTGGAAGAGCGCCACCATATGGAGCCGCTGGCGCGGGTCGAGTCCGCTGAGAGGCTCATCGAGCAAGATCACGCGAGGCTCGTGCACGATGGCTTGTGCGAGCTTGACTCGTTGGCGCATGCCTTTGCTGTAGGTCGGCAGAAATCGCTGATCGTTGGCGTCGAGCTCGACGAGTTGGAGTACTCGCCGAGCCTCGGCGTCGGCGTTGGCGACACCTTGTAACTCAGCGCTTGCTCGCACGAATTGCAGAGCAGTCAGGTGTCCGAAGACCGATTCTTGTTGGGGTGCAAGCCCGATCTCGGCCGCGATCTCGGGGTTACTACGTGGGCTCTGCCCCATGACCGAAACCGTGCCGCTCGACGGCAGCGCCAATCCGCACATCATGCGAAGGACGGTTGACTTTCCGGCGCCGTTCGGCCCGAGCAGCGCAGTCACGCCCGGCGACACGGCGAACGTCACATCGCTGACCGCAACGATGTCACCAAAAAACTTGGAGACCCGATCCACCACGACCAGTGCATCGGCCGGAATCGGCTGCAGCTGCGACGGCGATGGCTGGGCAATCGCGCCGGGCGGCGGTGGCGGCGGCTGAGATGGTGATGACGGGGGTGGCGGTGGAGTGGTCATCGATCGACCTCGATGTGCTGGTAGCGCCACCACGTCAACCCCACGAACACCGCCGCATAGGCGATCGCTGCCAGAACAACCAGCGTGCTATCGAGTCGATCAAGGGCCAACGAGTTGTTGACCGGGTCGCCAATGAGATGTTCCCACGCTTTGCCCAAGATGTCGGGTGGCGATAAAAACATCACCCAGTCGGGTGCGTCGGCCCCTTCTGTCAAGATCGCAGCAACGATGATCGGTATCAGCATCGTCGCGACAATTGCCACGCTTGCGATACCCCAACGCTTCGGGAACGACGAGATGAACATGCCGAGGCCCGTCAGTGCGGCCGCCAAAATGCCACCAGCCACGATGGCGCGAGCAATGCTCGCCACGAAGTCGACAATGCCGCCCGGTCCTGATCCGACCAATGTGAACGCAACTTGGAGAAAAACGATCGGTGCGACAGTCACCAACAGCATCACCGAGAAGATGCCGATGAACTTGGCCAGCACGTAGGTAGTGCGATTGAGCGGCGAGGCCAGATACAACGCGAGCATGCCACTGGTGCGGTCGGTCGTCAGAACCCCCGGTGCGGCCGCGGCGGTGAAAAGGAACAGCGCAAAGCTGATGAAGCCGAAATAGTCGCCCAATCGAATGATGTCGAACTCGTTGACTGCGGGGACGAACGCCGCAATGCCGATCATGACGATCGCCGGAAGGAATGCGAACCCGATGGTGAGCGCAGGAACGATCTTGTGTTTGCCGGCTCGTTTAAGTCCGAGAATTCGTCGCATGCTGTGCACGGCCAGGCTACGAACCGCCCAGGCAACACCAGCGCGCTCGCCGGCGTAGGCCCGATATCCAAGGTCATGGATCTGGGTGCTCATGCAGATGCCTCTCGCATTGCTTCGTTCGACTCGTCGTTCGAAGCCAGGAAGACATCTTCGAGCGAAACGGTCTGGTCGCCCAGGCGCCGTAACCCGACATCTGCCCACGCCACGACATCTCGCACATAGTCGTGGATCCAGTACGGGTCGGCGTCGGGTTGGGGCGGAGCATCGACAAGTAGCTTGCTTCCCGAGACTGCGACCACGAGTCCGGCCGTGCGCAGCGTCTCGGCGACTCGCTCGTGACCGCTATCGAGTTCGACCATCACGCTGGTCCGACCGCCACGCATTTGATTGATGGTGCCGCTACGGATGACGGTGCCATTCGCGATGATCACCACGTTGTCACAAATCCGCTCGACCTCTTCGAGCAGATGAGACGACAACACAATACTGATTCCGTATTGGGTACCGATGCGACGAATGAGAGCAAGCATGTCGTCGCGCTGCACCGGGTCGAGCCCGTCGGTTGGTTCGTCGAGAAGCACGAGGGCTGGGTCGTGCGCGATGGCGGCGGCCAGTTTCACTCGCTGCCGTTGTCCGGTCGACATAGTGCCGATGGGTCGGAAACGTTCTTCACCCAACCCGACCAGCCAGAGCGCGTCGCTTGCGCGTTCTGTGCTTGCTTGGGCTGGCAGCCCGTGAAGCTGGGCCAGGTGGCGCACCAGGTCAGCGGCTTGCACATCGGCGGGGAGATGATGGTGTTCGGGAGAGTACCCAATGCGTGCTCGCACTTCGGGCCCGGTGCTCTGCGGATCATGACCGAGCACTTGCAATACACCGCCGTTGCGAGGCTCCAGTCCCAGCAGGAGCGACAACAGGGTGGTCTTGCCGGCCCCGTTGGATCCAAGCAATCCCGTGATTCCCGGTTGGATATCCACCGTAACGTCGGTCAACACGGTGGTCGCGCCGAAGCTCTTGGCCACCCGACTCGCTGAAATAACTGGAGCGCCCACAGGCCTCACCTCGGGACCGAGAGTACTCGCCAGATCCTGCACCAGCGCATCGTTACCGATTCGCTCGCGCCGCACAATCAGGGGTCGGCCTGAGCTTGCCGCTCCAACTTCGGCTAGACGCCGAGATAGCTGATGACTTGGGCGACGCAGTCGTCGAGAGCCTTTGTTGACGTATCCACCCGCAACTCGGGATCGAGCGGGGCTTCGTAGGGGGCCGAGACTCCGGTGAACTCGGCAATGTCGCCGGCGCGGGCTTTGGCATAAAGACCTTTGACGTCGCGTGCCTCGCACACCTCGAGCGGTGTGTCGACGAAGACCTCGACAAACTGGCCTGCGGGGTGCAACGCTCGAACTGCGTCGCGATCGGCAATGTAGGGCGACACAAAAGCGGTCAGCACGACCAGGCCAGCGTCTTGAAAGAGCCGACA
>ENA-ORXT01004473-ORXT01004473.1-marine-metagenome-genome-assembly--contig:-NODE-4473-length-14417-cov-11.955858_pt1 | contig 14417 bp, 10 predicted proteins | sample MGYA00237868_ERZ511482 | MGnify/ENA metagenome assembly ERZ511482 | reverse complement strand
GCCGGCGCCGCCGCCGCCGCCGCGTGGCCGCCGGTGGGGGGGGGGCGGCGCCGCCCGGTGGGGGCCCCGGCCCGCGCGTCACGACCGAGGGGGCACCCGTGTCTGGGCGGGCCGACGGGCGCTGCGATGACCGGCGGCGGGGGTGGGGTGGTGAGGCAGGGTAGAAAGAGAGAAAACACATCAGACGGGGGCTCGGCGGCACTGGACGGGTGTCGTGCGGAGGCATCGGCGCGTTTGCTTTTGCGCGAGGGCGCGCACCCGTGCGGTTACTTCATTTTACCCCCACTTTCTGCTCGATAGTGCTGGATGGGGGGGCGACGCGGGCGGGCGGCGCAGCCCGCGTGGCCGGCACCGTGGACAGCAGCGCGAGCCTCGCGTGTAGCAGCGCCATGGGGTGCTTCTCTGCCACAGCGAGGACCGGTGCCCTCTTTACCCGTGTATCCCGAGTCGCATGGTCGCACGTGGCAGTCCCGACCACTTTGTGGCCGTTGTCACGACGGATACTCCTGGCAGGGTGGCTCGCGGCGGGGTGCAACTGCGTCATTGTGCTGACGGGTCGAGGAGGACGCTTGGCACGGGGGCCCAGCGACCACACGAGCAGCGCGTCTGGACTGATGTCGCGACCAGCATCCATTGGGAGGGATGGCAATCGCTGTACACGACCGACTCCCGCGCCAATGGCCACCACTCTTGTGAGCGACTGGCCCCATGGTGTCAATCATGGGGCCCTCTGGCAAGAGGAAAAGTGTTGTCCAGCCGTTCTTGATCGAGTACCAGCGGGGAGGAGGAATCCTGGTCTCAATATGTAGCGGCTGCCAGCAAACTGCAGAGCGGCGGTGGCAGTCCCTGTCAAGAGCGACGGGCCGCCGCAGCGACACTGACGGGGCGAGGACAGCCGCGCACCGGCCTTCCAGGGCGTACGTCCTTTCGTGCCCCCGCCGACCGCGTTGCGCTCTGGGCTTGCAATGGGCCATTGGTTCCGGGCACCGTTCTGCACAGCGCAAAGAGCCGAGACAGGCGAAGCCATCCCGCCACGAGATGAAATGAAATGGAAGAAAGCTCACTCCCACGCTGTGCCATTGGCACAGTCTCCTCCTTTTCACACCACTTTTAGATGGCGCTGGCGCCCCCGCTTGAAAAGCGTTGCGCACACTCGGCGTTTTGACCATCATCCCGCTGTCACCCGGGTGACCACCGTGGGACGCTGCTAAACACGCCACAGTGCGACGTTCGACGGTTCTGTGCTGCAAGTCCCAGCCATGATCTGCTTGGAAAATCTCGCCGCACCTTTGAAGTGCCATCCGGACACACTGAAGACACTTCAGCTAGTTTGGTGGGTGACCAGGACAGCCGAGTTCCCCAGCTGGATTATGATCAGTTCAGCAACCAGGCACTGGCTGGTGTCGCAGCGGGTTGAAAATCCAGTACAGTAGAGTCACCTGAGCCAGTTGCCCGACACCTAACTTGCCGCCCAATGTGGACACGCCCTTCTCTTGGGGTGTGGGTCGCAGTGACCCAGTGTTGCAGGCGCATCAGCTGTTGCGTTGAGCCGTTCGGCACCGTGCGCCGCTGTTGCTGCTTCTTTCTCCCTCCCCCGCCCATCTCTTCTTCATCGCGGTAACCCTCTCTTGCGCCGCGGTCGCCTGCTCGCCCTCCATGGCGTCGAACGAAGGGGCCTCCTCGTCCGTGCCGACGGCTGACGACTCATCGCAATGGCGGGATTACGGCCTGCCATTGGGTGAGGACACGGCCGCCTGGGCCGCCTTGATGCGCCCCTGCGTGGGGCACCTGCTGCAGATCAAGCCGGCCGGGATGATGGCGTGCTTGTCGCGCCTCTCCGACAAGGCGACGGTGTCCACCGTGTCTGTTTGGTTGCACTGCGGCTTGCACTACCAGCCACGGCCGCCGGCGGATCCCGTGTGCACGGCACCCGTCGTTGGGAACATGCCGCCAGTGAGTAAGCCCGAAAAAGGCTGCTGCTTTTTCCCCCTGCGGCGCGACGAGTCGGGCGTGGCATTTTGGGAGGTGCGCGTTTTTCGCGCTTCACTGACGGGGGAGCTGCCTGCCGTCGCTGGACGCTGGGTGATTGAGCTCGGGCACCTCCCAAACCGGGGGGACCAGCTCCGGTTTTGTGCGGCGTCGGAAGCAGACGCGCGCGAGTGGTATCGGCAGCTCCGGATGCGCGCGGCTCCGCTGGCGCTCGTTTGGACGCGGCACTTGGGTGTGGGGAGCGGCCGCGGCGGTGGCGCCGATGGGATCGGCCCGGCGCTCGGCAGGCCGGCGGTGGCGAGGCGTCTTCTTGTGATGGACGCGCTCACCCGTGGCGCGAGCCACCTGGTGGCCACCGGCGCGCTGGAGGGCGTGGTGGGGGTGGCCGAGTTTGTGGCCGACGTGACGCAGAAAGAGGCGTCCAACCTCGCTGCCGCGGCCGGCCCTGTGGTCGGCGTGGCGCTTCAGTCGGTGTGTTTTGCGGCGCGCGTCTTTGCTGCCGCGCAAGGCGTTTTCGAGGCGGCCGCTCAAGCATCGGCGGATGTGAACGACCTGCACGGAGTTTGTCGACGCCTGCTCGTCGCCCTCCGAGACGTCCGCGATGACGCTGACGTGGGGGCAACGGAGCTGCTTCATCTCCTGAGCCGCCTCCTTGCTGACATTGAGGCTGTGGCAGGGGAGCTGCACCACCTGGTGCGGTCCCGCCGACAACGCGCGTGGCTCGCCTGCAGTGCGTCGTGCCGGGGGGTGGAGGTCGGTCCTGAATTAGGCGATCGGCTGGCCCAGAGCCGGCGGAATGCGAGCGGGCTGTTGGACGAGCTGGTCCTGGCGCTGCAGCGCCAGACGGCGGTCGACGCGGGTCGTATTCTGGCGGCAGTCGGCCCAGAGGCACAGCTCGCGGCGGCGGCACGGGTGGGGTGGCAGGGCTTGCCTGAGCTGCCCGACGACAACAGCATTTTTAACGACTGGGATGACCCGACATTGCCCGCTGCGAGGCTGCACGCCGCGGTCATGCAGTCCGGCGAAACGGCCGCGGCGGTCGTGGGAGCTCACGGGATGGGAGGCGGTGGCAAAACGACGACATGCCTGCTTGTGGCGCACAAGGTCTCGCTGGAGAGTGACGGCCGGTCGCGCTTCCCAGACGGGGTGCACTGGACGCAGTTGTCCCGGGACTTCGGGTTGGGGGACGCGCGCGCGCAGCTGTGCCTCCTCGCGACCACCCTGTCGGGCGAACTGGTGGAGGCCATCGACCTCGAGTTGGCCATCAAGCGCCTCAAGGCTGTCGTCAAGCACAAGGCGTGCCTCGTCATCCTCGACGACGTGTGGCACGAGCCGCGGGCTGCGCCATTTGTACGCGCGTTGGCCAACTCTGAGCGCTCGTCGCTGTTGTTGTCGTCGCGGCGCGTGGATATTATCAACGCATGTGGCCGCGGCCGCAATGTGCTTTGCGTCGAGGTCAGCGAGCGGCACGGTACCGACGCGGAGAATGTGCTCCTCGCGCACGCCGAGCGTGGCGGCGTCCCCGCCAAGGACAAGACCGTCGAGCGCGTACGGCGGGCGGTGGAGCTGTGCGGCCGACTGCCCCTCGCCTTGGCCGTGTTCGGCTCACTCGTACACGGTTATGCACGAAAGAGCCCTCACGGCGGTGGGTGGGCCGCCGCCCTCGACCAGGTCGGCAGCCGCCAAGGCAGCTTGCTCAACCAGTCGTCTGGTATCGACCTTGACTATGGCTGCCTGTCAGATTGCCTGCGCGCTAGCTACACGGCGCTCGGAGAGGACGACGACGACCGGCGACTGCGGATGCGAAATTTTCGCGCGCTGTGCGTCGTGCGCTCCAAGGAGCAACTCCCGTGGCCCGCGCTGGCGGCGCTGTGGAATGTGGAGAGCAGGGCGGCCGTGGCGGTGATTGCGCGCGACTTTCACGCGCGGTCGTTGGTGTCGCTGCGCGGCCTAGGCCCAGGCGAGACGCTGTCCCTCAGCCTCCATGACCTGGTGATCGAATTTTTGGCGGGCGTCTTTGAGACCGACTCTGCGGGACAAGCGGCATGCTACAGCTTGCTGGTGGAGCGTTACTGCCAGCGCAATGGCAGTGCGGCGGCCAGTGAGGAAGTTTTGCTCGGGCGCACGCGCGTGGCGCTGCGACCGCTGTGGTTGTTACCCCCAGACGGGTACGTGGAGCGCGCGCTACCCCGCCTGCTTGTGGCCGCGGGCGCCGCTGACGAGCTCGACCTGCTGCTGGTGGACATGCGCTTCATCACCTCGCGGGTGGAGGTGGCGGGTGGCCACTGCGGGTTGTACCGTTCCGACTGCCGCCACGCGGTCGGTGTGGCCGTGCTGGACGATGTTGCCACGGTGGTGGAAGGAGCCGTGGTGACCACGGGTCGTCCCCTGAGCGCGCGGCTGCAGCAGGCGGCGTGGGAGGTGGCAGCCAGGTTTGGTTCCCTTTTGGCGGACGGCGCGGCGGAGGCCGACCGGCCGGCCCTCACCTACTTGTGTGAGTCGGCGCGTGCCTACCTCGTCCCCCCGTTTGTCGAGCTGCTTGGCACGTCCCGCCTGCTCGTACCCCTGGAGCGACGCGTGCTTCCCGCCTCCGAATACGTGTTTCGTGTGTGCGCTGCATTCAAAGCGAGCGGCGGCCTGTTTATTGTCACCGCACACGGTGTCGGTGAGGTGCCCACCATCCTCAACGTCTGGGACGAAGAGAGTGAAGCGGGGGTGACTGCGATGGAGGGCCACGTCGGGGAGGTGGGGTGTTTGGCGGTGGTGGGCGGCGGCGCGTCCGGCTCTCCTCAACTTGTCATCTCTGGGGCAGGCTGCGCTCTGCGTGTGTGGGATACTGAACACTGGTCCAGCGTGGCTGTGTTAGAAGGCCACACCAAGGCCGTGTGCTGCGTGACGATGGTGGACGCCTGTGGAAGCGACACGCAGGCCCGTCTTGTGTCGGGTAGTCGAGACCGGACGTTGCGCGTGTGGGACGCTGAGCGCTGGTCGACGGGGTGTGTGGCCGTGCTGGTTGGTCACACCGAGGAAGTCACTTGCGTGGCGGTGGCCAACAATGGCCAGTGTGGGAGTCGGGTGCTTCTTGCTTCGGGGTCAAGGGACAAGACTGTGCGGGTGTGGGACGTGGATGACGGCAAGTGTGTGGCCGTGTTGGAGGGCCACGCGGACAAGGTGACGTCCTTGGTAGTGTTCGGCGGCGCCGGGAGCGGCACGCCCGTGCACGTGGTGTCGGGATCCGTGGACAAGACGTTACGGGTGTGGAGTGAGGCTGAGTGCTGGTCGTGCATTGCAGTGTTGGAGAGCCACAAGGGCCCGGTCAACCATGTAGCTGTCGTGCGCAACGGGGCATGCAAGGAGCCGACTTGGGTTGTCTCGGCATCCTGGTTATCCTGTTCCAAGGGCAACGCGTTGCGGGTCTGGGACATCAAGGACTGGTCGTGCGTCGCACTTTTGAAGGGCCATAGAGGCCCGATCAACTGCTTGTCGGTGGTGGACGACGACGTATTTGCTTCCCCACGGGTGCTATCGGCGTCGTGGGACAAGACCGTGCGGGTTTGGGACGTGGCCTCCAAGTCGTGTGTCTCGGTGCTGAAGGGCCACGTTAGGCAGGTTCACGGCCTGGCGGTGGCCAGTGGCCACAGCCGTGGCAAGCCGCCTCTCGTGATATCTACGGCGGGCTTCGACAAGGTTCGGGTGTGGATCCTCGCGGGACGGTCAACACGAGTGGCGTCATCCCCGCGCACGACGGCAATCCTCTCCATGACGGCGATGGGTGACGCCGGCCATAATGGTGCTGCGGTGCAGTTGGTGTCCTTGTCGGAAGACAGTGCCGTGCAGGTGTGGGACACTGGCACCTGGTCGCATGTGGCGGACATGCCTTGGCGCTCCAATGCGTTCCGTGGCATTGCGGTCTTCAACCGCAATGGGTTTGGCGTGCCCACCCATCTGTTGGTGCCGCGGTTCGAAAAACTGTTGGTCTTGGATATGGACGGCACGTGCGTGGCGGAGTGGTGCGGGCACACCGGCGTCATCATGAAGGTGGTGTTGGTGAGCGGCGCTGATGGCCGCGCCGCCGGACGCGTGCTCTCGGCGTCGTCCGACAAGACGGTAAGGGTGTGGGAGGTGGATAGCGGTGCCTGTCTCGACGTCATCCACTTTCCCGACCGTGTGAGGCAGCTGGCAGTGCTCGACGCTGGCAAGAGCGGCTCACCGGTGCGCTTTGCGGCCGTTGTTGGCCCTGGTTACGGAGGGGATCCGCAGGTCGTGCACGTCAAGTGCCTGGGCCAGGCGACGTCTCGCATCTTAGGCGGCGCACAAATATATGCCAATGAACCCATTGCGGCCGTGGGTTGCGGCGCAAGTGGGTGTGCGCCGTACCTCGTGTCCATTCTTCACGATGGGACGGTGCAAGTGTGGGACTGGGAGCGCGGCTCTTGCTTGCACGTTTTCAAGGAGTCTGTGAGCTGGTGGCGGTGCGCGTCCTGGTGGCCCCACTCACCGACGGAGACGGGGCGGCCAAGTGGGGTCCTCGGCAGCGGCGGAGCGACGGAAGTAAGCGACTCGGCTGCGGACGGTGGGTCGGCCGCCGCGTTTGAGGATGCCGCCGTACTGATGGACACGGAGGGTGCCTGTGCGCTCTTCGACTGTCGACAGCTGACGCTGCGGTGGCTGCCCGGCCCGCCCAGTGCAGCGTCGATATGTTGCTTGCCTGGCGGGCGGTTGGCATGGGGGTTGCGTGCGGGTGGGATTTACGGCGGCCAGATCTCTTTGTAGAACAACCTGCGGCCCTCTGAACCACCATTAAAAAGGGCGCAAAGCGCGACGAATAGCCTCGGCGCGTGCCACACCAAAAAAGAGGAACAGATGAAGGCCACGGAACAAAAGAGACAAAACATTAAAGAAGGCGCGAAGCGCAACGAACAGCCTCGGGCGTACGCTTGTGGTGAGAAGGGCACCAAAGAACACATGACCCGCCGCGCGCCGACACGCCCGTCCCATCCGCCGACCACGCACTCCCCCCAACCCTCCGCCGCTGGCGATAGCCGCAGCGACCGCGCGGTACGAGAGCATATCATCCGCCGCCCCTCGCCCGCCGCCCAGTCAGCTGGCGTCGCCGCCGCCGCCCGCCGCCGCGGCGTCGCCGCCGCCCGCGGTGCGCGCGCCTGCCGCCGAGCCGGGGGCGTCCCCGCCGCAGCGGGCGCCGCCGCCTCCGCCGCCTGCACCACTGCCACGCCGACGTTGGCGACGGCTTCGGCGTCGGTGTCGGCCGCCTCCACCGCGTCCGCCTCTGCGGGCGCCGCCGCCGCCGTGGCGGGCGCCACTGCCGGCGGCGTTCCCCCCCCTCAGCGGCGCACCCACGGCAGCCCATACACGACCGGTGCCGCGTCGACCAAGTACCGGCAGCCGCAGTCGGTTGAGCCGCGTCGGCTCCCCCGCCGTCACCCGCCACGCGTAGAGCAAGTCGCAGCGGGGGAAGAGGCCGACGCCGGTGACCGCCGGCGGCAGCGGCAGCGCCGCCCGCACCGCCACCAGGCGGTCGGCCGGCGAGGAGCACCGGTCCCCTGCCGCGGCGAGGCGTTCCCGCCCCCCCCGGGGAGGGTCCCCGGCCGCCGCTGCCGCCCCCCGCCCCATCTGCGCCGCCGCTGACGACTCCAACGCCGCGGCGCGGATGTCCGACAACTGCCACGCGGTGACGGCGGTGGCGCCCACTCCCCCCACGGCCGCGTCGGGGACGGCGGTCGACGTGACCGCTGCCGACGCGGACCAGTGGGTTGCGGGGGGGACGGCCGCGTGGCGGGGCGACGCGGCGGCGGCGACGACGAGGGGCGTCCCCGGCACTTCCGGGGCGGTAGCGGCGGCGGCGAGTCGCCAACCGGGGGCGGCGGGGGGCGCGACGCCGCCCGTCCCCACCGCGTCGAGCGCGGCGGCCGTCAGCCGCGCGGCGGCCAGCTGCACGAGCACTAGGAGCAGGTGGACGGCCGCCGCCGGGTCGACGTCGTTGTCGTCGGCCTCCCCCCCAAGCCCCCAGTGGCACCACCCAGGGCAGCGTCCGCGGCGGCCACGGCGGCCCCGTCCCATGGCCCCATCAGCTCCGCCGCGCCCTCGACGTCCGCTGGGGGCCCCCCCCACCCCCCCGCCCGCCATCAATACTCGTGACTTACCGACCGGCGCCGCTCGAGGCACGGACGTCAGCACCCCCGCGTCGACGCCGGCGGCAGGACAGCGCCGGCTTTCGCCAGAGAACGAGCTAGTGCGGGGGCGCCGGTGCCCGAGGGCACGGCGACCGCGGTGGATGCACCATCCAAGAGGCCTGCGAGCTGCGGTACCGCAGCTGCCGCCCGCACACCGGCGCAGATGTGCGGTGGCGGCGCGGGGCGGGGATGTTGGGAGAGGATGGCGTGTGGAAGTGTGGAGGGAAGAGGTCGGGATCTGGAATGTGCGGCGAAAGAATCACGCGAGCGTGCGGGGAATTCATGAAGGGAAGGTCCGTCCCACAGCACTTATCTCGAAACATCATGACACACAGTTTCGCGCGCCGGACCCACGAGTGCGTTTTCACACCCGAATCGCGCCACAGTGCTTCAGGACGAGAACATTTCTCCAAGCGAACCAGGACTTTCTTCCGACAACCGTGCCACACACTTTCGAGTGCTGGCACGAATGGGAGATTTCAGCTGTTATCCCACCAGTGACCGGCCCCATCCTCGAATCAAGGTCACCCTCTCGTGTGTACAAGCTTTTCTTTCGGCTTTTGTGGACAGCCGGCAGTGTCTCTCCGCTGGAATTGAGGCTCTGAAGTTGTGAGTGGTTGGAGCTTTGATGCAGCAGCTCAGTGTGAGTCGCGTGTTCCACTGTTCGCACATAACCTCTGCCGCCATGGCCCAAGCCGCCTCGCTACACATGACGCCCTGCGCCGCAGTGCACCACTCCCTCGCCCTGGACCCTCGCTGCGTGTACACGTGCGCGTCTCTGTGTGCTGGCGCGGGCGCTAGTATGTGAATGTGGTGGCGGAGGCCACCGCGGGGTACGCGGCCGCCAACCCTCCTCGTTTGTGCGCTCGGCTTAGCAACGGCGACTGCTGGCATCCGCAGCTGCTGCGGGCACCACCAAGGACTGGTAGCGGCTCGCATGGAGGAGACGACCTGCGGCGCCGTCGCCGCTGCCACGGGAGCAGTAGCCGCTCCGCCCCCGCCACTCGCAAAGCGCGGCTGCGGCGGCCAATGACTACGGCACCGGTTGCGGCGGTTGCAGCGGCGCGTGCTCGCTTGGGTGGCCGATGCGCCTGTCCCCGAACCCATCTCGCTCCACTGCTTCGGCACGGGGCCGCCGCCGCGGTTGCCAGAGGTGGACGAGGCCTGCGACGACGCCTTCATGGCCGCTGCGGTTGCGGTTGCGGAACTTGTAGCGCGGCCGCGGCAAAAAAAAAATGTACGGCGGCAGCCGATGTCGACGTGCCGGGCGGCGTACGAGATGGCGGCGACGGTAGGCGCAAATGGGCTGGTGGAGTGCTTCTATCGCCGCTGCTTCGTCACTCCGATGACGCGGCACGGCGCCGCCGCCATGCTCCAATCGTCGTGCGACTGGATTTGCAAAGATCGGCGGCTGGAAGCGTCTAGCGCCGCCGAGACGTTGGCGGCATGAAGGCCACCGCTGGTCTCGGCGACTCGGCGCCCAGTGCCGGCCGGGGACTGGACCGTACGGCGGCGGCTTCACGCTGACGCGTCGAGTAGCTGATGCGGTGCCACTACACCGCATGTGCGGCGCGGCTGGGACCGTATGTCGCACTACCATCGTCCTCGTCCGTCTCTGTGAGGCGCGATGGGGCTAGCTGGGGGGGACGGGCGTGGCGTTCTGGCTGCTGCGTGGATGTGACGTCCTCTTTTCTTCAGGGCGGGGGGGTAGCACCCTCGTCAAGGGTCAGTGTTAAAGCCAACAGAGAGAACCGCTTCTAGAGATGCCTGCCGCACAGAGACGTCAAACGTGCGAATACCTTCTCCCCACCCGCAGAAACACAAGCACTTGACCAAGCAAACAGCATACAGTGCATATGGCAGGGAGACTAGGGCCGGGATCATGCCCTGATGAAACTACAGCTATACTCGATGATGCACAGAGATGCTACTACCGTCCGAGACCGGAACAGGACAGCCACCACGCTCCTGGGCGACGGACGGCGCGAACACACCCAGAACCGACTCCTGCCTACACGCCGTGCACGTCAGTGTCACTGCGGAGGAGACGTTGGTCCGTCTCGCCGACGGTGCCCGCAGTTGCCGGCGTCGCGGCGCCAGCCTCAGTTCCAGCGACGAGGCCGCGCACCTCGGCGCCGTGCCCCACACATGGGGCCCCAATTGGGGCACGAGCCGGAGCGCCGTCCTCAACAGAAGCGCCAGGAACGGGTCCGCTTGTAGTCGAGGACGGCGCGTCCCATTCGGATCCCGTCCGCGCGCCGGCGACGACAAGGTGCACGGCAAAAGCAATGCTGGAAAGCAGGGCCGGACGCATCGTTGCTGGCATGGCGGAGCACAGCCACTCGGACACGTCGGCGGGCGCGAGGGAGCCAGTCGTCAGCGTGTACCCGCGCAGGTGTGACTGCACCGCTCCCTTAATGATGTACGATGCGAGTTCTTGGTCCGCCTCTGCAACTGGGCACCTACACAGCTGCACGATGATGCGGTGCGCAATCTGCAGCGGCGGGAGGCCGCCAAACTCGCGGTTCTTGAAGACCGCCATCGGCTGGGCGTAGATTTCGCGGGTGCCACGCGGCCACAGGTCGTCCTTGCGGACGCAAAAGGAGGGAACCGCGGTCGGCTGCTCGCCGGCCGGCACACGGGTGGCGCTCCCGGCCTTGTCCTTGGCTCTGCCCTTTCCCTTTCCGTTCACCGTCGGTAGACGCAGCCCGTGCGCCGCCACGCGTTGCGCACGGCCTTTGGCAATCGCGGCCGCGTACATCTTGGAGCGGCGGGCGGTCGCGCCACGCAGCATGCGAACGGCCTTGGGCTCGTGAAAGGCGTCAGCGCCGCTGCTATCACCGTCGGCTGCAGCTGACGCACCAGCGTCATCATCTGCGTCGCGGCTGTCGCGGTCCGCGTTGGCGTCGACATTGTCGACGTCGCCTAACGAGGCATCGGCATCAGAGACGTCCCCCTCGACGGCTCGCGCGGCGCGCTGGTTGGCGGCCACGCTCCCTTCGTGTGCGTGCTGCCGGAGGACGCTGAAGGCCACCTTGTTGGCGCCTTGAAGCACGGCCGCCTTACTGCCGAGCGTCTCCATGACGCGCATCGTCTCGTCCACGTCCACGTTGGCATCATGCACACTGCCGCGAAGGCGGGCAACAGAGACGCGGCGCTCCGCCCTCTCCACACCTTCCGCCGCCGACATGCTCTGTGAGTTGTTCACAAGGCTCTGGATGGCATCGGGCGTGATCAGAACGCACACAAAGTCCGTCTTGTCGAGCACGCGCTTGCAACACTTGCGCAACACGCCGCACTTCTTGCTCAGCTGCCAGCGGTCGGGCGCAAACGTCTGAGTCCCGTACATGTAGACTGGGATACCGCACTTGCCGCAGATCTTGTGGTAGATGCACTTTAGGTCAACACACTGCCCCACCTCACGAAATAGATGGCCCTCCGGGAGCGTGCTGCGGCACTGCTTTTGCTTCAGTGGGCACGTCCGGGCCGTGTGGGAGGTGCCGTCGGCGGGCGCCACGTACGCGCAGATGCCGCACTTCATAGCTGCGGGCGTCGAGGAAAACGGAGGGCACGGACGAGGGGTGGCCACCGACAGGGACGGACAGCACGCGGGTGCCGACGGGGAGGGGGAGCGCGGAGAGTTAGGCACGGGCGAGAGCGACAGGGACACACGGGTCGACAGTGGGAGGGGACAAAGACGCAGTTCTGGCACTATTCTCCTGCGTCTGGCAGCACACGCCGCGGTTATATACCCACCTCAGCGCCGCCAAGCTGATGACGGCGACGCCGCAGCCGCAGGTACCGCCCACACACTCAAACCTCACCGGCCACACGCCACACGGGGACCAATCCGGTACTGCTGCGCGTACCAGGTCACCCGCGCTCGAGCCGCCCATGCCGGGCCGCTTCTCCAGCCCGTCTCGTGGTGGGCGACGGAGGGCGCTGCCGCAGAGACAAACCCCCTGAAGCAGCATCGGCGACAGAGTGTTCGGAGGGGCCAGGGGGGCGGTGTGAATTGAATAGCAAAAGGTATTGCCAACAAGGACCAAGAGGGAGATAGCGCAAGGGCAGGAGGCACCCCAATAACCAGTACGACGGGACGATGGCGGAACACACACTGGGAGGGGATCGGAGCGCGGTGTTCCACCAATCACCAAACCACGTCGCAGACAAAGCGGTCGGTCGCCAGGAGCACCTCATTGCGCAACGAACCGCCGTCGGCGCCAGGTCAACCAGGTCAGGAGCATCAGCGCGGCCCGGATGTGGCAGCAGGCGCCAGAGAGCGCGCGCATTGCACGGACAGTCCAAAAGCCCGCAACAGAGTCAGGCACGGCCATCTGCAGAAGCAAACGTCTTGGCGCAGCGAGTGTCGTTGGCGCCCAAACAGCGTGCGGGATCCAATGGTGCGGCGGAGGGGCTTCAGAGCGTGGGTGAGGGGGGGTCGCCACGGGGCGAAAGGCAAGCGGGCAAACTGTCTTGATGGCGTGGTATACAAGGAGATGGTGTTGCTCGCGTGCATCCCGCCAGATCCGGCACCTTGGCGTGCAGGGCTGTCCGTACGCGCAGATGGCCAAAGATGCTGCAGCCCTTTGCAGTGTCTGTCTGTGAGAATGCTAACAATTGCACCTCTTCCAGGGACGGAGAGCACGACAAATACGCAAATGCAATCCGATAGGCCGCGTGCCTTCACTGTGAAGACAACGTCCTTTGGAACATCCCGGCAGCGATTGGTGGATGACGTCGCTACCAGATCCTGGCATGGAGGGCACCTGGCCAACCAACAAGCACCAGAGTAGCTGGGCCTGACGTCCAGCGCTCCGAAGCAACGCGTAAAGGCCGCTCATTGGAAGAGAATACCTCGAGAGTGCTCGAGATCTAGTGGTCCACTAGTGTTTGGGCAAACGTTCACGCCCGCGGACATGGCAAAATTTGTAAAAGCACCATAACGATCTGAAAGGCGGCGATCTTATATCGGGAAACGCGTGTACTCCCCGAGTCAGCTTTTTTGACGTAACCTTGCTGAAGGGGTGAGGTTGGAGAGGTGGGCTCCCGGTCCTTATTGGATCGCTTGCAAGATGTCTCAGGAAGTGTCTACCTATCCTTATCAACCTGTTTCGAAAATTTCACAAAGCAGATCGCTGCACGAAGGTCGAGAAGCTGAGTGCACGTTATTTGTTACGTACCAGCACCAAATAGAATGTCATGACCAGAAGTGCAGAGAAACCCGGAAGCGATCCGTCAACGCTCGTTTTGCTAAAATTCGCGATGTGCAGTACCCCAAGATGCCCGCGCTGCGGCCTGCTCGCAACAAATGGCGATCTTCCAGTCGTACGCCATGCGGTCTAATTCGTCAGATGAACAGCTTATATGCATAAATTCCAGCACTGGAACTGCAATTATGATGTAGTACTTGTAACTGGTTGCGCAATTGGTCACTGGCTGGCGTCTTAACTGGTTCAACCGATGGCGGTCAACGAGGCAGTTGCATAACCCTACTTGGCAGCATCCTGTGGTGCGGCGCCGAGACCACGTCAGCCGCCTGACAACAAAACATGTCCCGAAGACACAAGTTAACTGCACATTTCGCATGTTAATTCCAGCAAAAAGTTATACGCACACCCGCGCGAAGAATACACATGGATACCGATAGTTGATTGGGCGGTGGGGTCACCTGATCACGACATGGCGAGCAGCGCTTGTGGCAGAGCGTGCGGCTGCATACGCGGCCGCTATTGCAGGTAAGGACGCACCGCTTCAAACGTCTCTTGGATTCATTGATGGCACCCTCATTCGCATTGCGCGAACCGGCCGTGGACTGCAGCGTGTTTTTTATAGTGGGCACAAACGCTGCCATGCCATCAAGCTCCAGAGTATCTGTACCCCCGATGGACTTTTGTTTCATCTTTTCGGACCGGTTGAGGGCCGCCGTCACGACATGCTCTTGTACCACGAGTCCGGCATAGACGCGCAGCTTGAGGCGACGCTTCTCATTGACGAGACACAGTTTGGCATCTATGGTGATTCTGCGTACATTATTCGTTCCTGGATACAGCGTGGCTATGGCGCTTGGCCTGATGGTGATGCAGAGGAGCAAGCGTATGATGGTGCGATGAACCGCCTGCGAGAAGCGGTTGAGTGGGGATTCAAAGAAGTGAAGCACCAGTTCACGTCCCTCGACTTCAAGAGAAAGCTAAAGATATGCGAGACCTCTGTGGGCGCTCAGTACCTCTCGGGCGC
>ENA-ORXT01004472-ORXT01004472.1-marine-metagenome-genome-assembly--contig:-NODE-4472-length-14420-cov-4.363801_pt1 | contig 14420 bp, 11 predicted proteins | sample MGYA00237868_ERZ511482 | MGnify/ENA metagenome assembly ERZ511482 | reverse complement strand
ACCGGCAAAGTCACCAGCGTAATACGTGATCTGGTCGCGGGAGAAATCGAGGTGGAATTGGTGATTACGGAATGGAGAGCATTAGTTCGTTAGAAGTCACTTAGGTTTAGACGACTAACAAACTAACTTCTAACGAACTAACATTCTAACTAAAGCTCCCGCACCCACGCGTTCCGGTACGCCACTTTGTTGCTGTGATCCTGCAGCATAATGCTGCCGCGGTCCGGGTGAGCGGTGTATTTGTGCAGACCGATATAGGCGGTCGTCCCTTTAATTTCCCAATGGTTTTGCACCAGCACGCCGTTGTGAAATACGGTGACGTAAGCGGGGCGGACGAGCATCCCGTCCCTGTTGAACGCGGGGGACGAAAAGACGATATCGTAACTGTTCCACTCGCCCATTTTTACCGTAGCGTTGACCAGCGGCGGGCTCTCCTTATAAATCGATCCCGCCTGCCCGTTCGTATAAGTTTCGGAGCCGTTGCTTTCCAACACCTGCACTTCGTAGCGTTCGTGGAAAAAGACGCCGGAGTTACCGCGTTGCTGCCCTTCTTTGTCGGGCTCGTCGGGGCTGCGCCATTCGATGTGCAACTGCACGTCGCCAAAGGTTCGACGGGTTGTGATGGCGCCTTTGCCCGGGTTAACGACCAGGGCGTCGCCCTCCGCCGTCCATTCCGCCGGGCCGCCATCGCCGTTCGTCCATTCGGTTTGCTCGGCACCTTTGCCGATCAGGACGATGGCGTCCGAAGGCGGTGGGGTAAATACGCCGGAAGCGGTAACTTTCGGGGGCACCGGCTCGTAAAATTCCGTGGCTTTCGGGTCCGTTATTTGGGCGCGGACGCAGGTGCAGAGGAAGGTCAGGAGGAGCAGTGGGAGGAACACGCGTTGTAGCATACTATGATCGAGTTTGGCGTAAGATAAATACAAATGGCATATCGACAAGGCGGTCGCCGCTGGAAACGGTAAAGTCGCCAACGCACGTTGACCTGACGTTGGAATCTTAGATCAAACATTTTAAGAAAATGCTGGATGAGTATAGACCCAAATTTATTATTTGCGCGTGCAACGTCCCGTTCAGCAGCTACACGGGGATGCTGCTGTTACACGGGATGGAAACGTTGGTGGAAAGAAATCACCTCGGCCGCCCGAAATTGCGGGCGACGCGGTCCGGGAAGCGGACGGTCATTGGCGTGCCCCATTTGAGCCGGTACGAGGTGACGGAAAGCTTATTGGCGTTCGTGACGAGGGTGCATAAAAAGGGTGAGGACCTCCGGTCCGAATGAAATACAAGCCGTAACTCAGCCGTCGTTCATTCGGACCGGAAGTCCTCACCCTTTTAACCGAATAAATCAGCCTCAGATCATCAGACGAATCGGGTCTTCCAGGCACGCCTTGACGTCGTTCAGGAAGCTGGCCGCCGAAGCGCCGTCCACCGTACGGTGGTCGCAGCTCAGGGTGACCTTCATCATGCGGCCGGGGACGATCTGTCCGTTCTCCACGATCGCCTTTTCGTTGATCCCGCCGACGGCCAGGATGGCGGAGTTGGGGGTATTCAGGATGGCCGTGAATTCTTCGATGCCGAACATGCCGAGGTTGGAAATGGAGAACGTACTGCCCGTCATCTCTTCCTGGCCGAGCTTGCGCTGCTTGGCGCGACCAACGAGGTCTTTCACCTCGGTGTTGATCTGGCTGAGGCTCTTCATGTTAGCGTAGCGTACGACGGGCATGAACAGACCGTCGGGGATCGCTACGGCGCAGCTGATGTGTACGTCCTTGTGCGTACGGATGGTGTCGCCCTGCCAGCTGGAGTTGATGACCGGGTGCTTGGGCAGGTTAACGGCGCAGGCTTTAACGATCAAATCGTTGAAGCTGATTTTGACCGGCGCTACCTCGTTGAGGCGTTTGCGGAATTCCCACACCTTGCCCATGTTGATCTCCACGGTTACGTAGAAGTGCGGCGCGGTGAATTTGCTGTTGCTGACCAACCGGGAAACTGCCTTGCGCATTTGGCTGACGGGCGCGTCCTCGAAGTTGTCACCACCGGCGCTGAAGGCGAAGGCGGGCACGTCGGCGGCCGGCGCGGGCGCGGCGGCGGCGGGTGCGGCACCGTTCGTAGGTGCCATGGCGGCCGGTGCGGCGGCGGGCGCGGCGGCCGGAGTTGATTTCGCCTGTTCCACGTCGGCCTTGATGATGCGGCCACCGCCACCGGAACCCGTCAGGGTGCTGATGTCGATACCGGCTTCTTTAGCCATCGCCCTGGCCAGCGGGCTGGCCTTCACGCGGTCGTCGGAACCACTGCTCGCGGGCGCGGCGGCGGTGCCGGGGGTGCCGGACTTGGAATTATCGGCGGATGGCGTAGGGTGAGAATAATCAGTGGTCGTAGCGGTAACATCCTCCTTGGCCGTAGGGGCATCGGCCGCGGGGGCTTCTTCTTTAGGGGGTTCGGGAGAACCGTCGTCCCCACCGTCGCCGGCCGCGGCGATGGCGGCTTTCCAGTCTTCCCCTTCTTCACCGATGACGGCAATTACGCCGTTGATCGGCACGGCGCCTTCCTTCACGGCGATGTGCAACAGCACGCCTTCGAAGTAAGAATCGAGTTCCATCGTCGCTTTATCGGTTTCCACTTCGGCCAGGGTTTGCCCGGGCTCGACGCTGTCGCCCTCGGCAACTAACCAGTCGACAATGTTACCTTCTTCCATCGTGTCGCTCATGCGCGGCATGCGAATAATCTCAGCCATGATATATCTTTTGACGGGCGGTGTATACCGCCTCCTTTCCTGGGGGTGTTGTGAAGTCGCAAATTTGCCACTAATTTATCGGTATAGCAAACGGAAAAGGGGAAAGGCGAGAAAGGACTAAGGGAAAACGAGCTTTACGTACCATTCGCCGCGGCGCGCTTGCTCACCCTCGGCGAACAAGCGCGGCGCGGTGAGTGGTAACGGCGGCGGCTCCTTTACCCTTTTCCCCTCTAAAGCTTCACTCACTCCAGAATCCGGAACGTCGTCCGCCGGTTCCGCTGGTGCTGTTCTTCGCTACAGCGTGCGCAGATACAATCCTCGATCGGTGCTTCCTTACCGTAGCCCTTCGCTTCCATTCGGGTGGGGTTGACGCCCTGCTCCTCCAGGTAGGCGATCGCCGCCCGGGCGCGCGCCTGCGAGAGCTGCTGGTTGTAAGCGGCGGGGCCCCGGCAATCGGTGTGCGAGCCCAGTTCGATGCGGATGTCCGGGTTCCGTTGCAGCAACGCGTTGAGTTCGTCGAGCGTGGGTTGGGCGTCGGCGCGGATGAAACTCTCGTCGAGGTCGTAGTAAATGTTGTTGAGCACGATCTCCTGGTTGCGGAAGATCTTCTCGATCTCCAGTTCCAGTTCGTAGCGTTGCTCGGGAGCTTCGGGGTCTTTGGGCAGGTTGGTGCTGCTGAAGCGGCCCTCGGCGGCCAGGTATTCGTCCCGCTCGGCGCGGAAACCGTAGGCCTGATCATCGACCAATACGAGGCTGAGTCGACCTTCCTCGTCGGTATTCACGGTGCGGGACTGGTCACCGACGCTGGCGATAATGGTGGCGTTGGGTACCGGCTTGACGCCTACGACCCTGCTCTTGTTGTCGGCCGGGTCTTCGTATATCTTTTCCACGACGGTGACGTCGAGCACGTTTTTATAGGTGGGCGGCACTTCGGGGACCGGCGGCGGCGGTAGTACGCGCTGGACGTATTCGTAGACGTCGTCACTCCCCTCCCCGCCCGGGCGGGCGCTGCTGAAGAACCCGCGCGTGGTGCGCCCCATCCCCTCGCCGTCGCGGCGAACGATGGTAAAGCCGAAGTCATCCGCCCCGCTGTTGACCGGCATGCGCAGGTTTTTCGGCGCGGCGTAGCGGCCGTTGTTCAGCGGGTGGGTGCGGTAGATGTCGAGGCCACCCATCCCTTCCAGCCCGTCGGAGGAGAAGTACAGCGTGTCGGCGTCGAGGCTGGGGAATTGCTCGTTGCCCTGGGTGTTGATGCCGCGGTTAAGGAGTTTCGCTTCTCCCCAGCTACCATCCGCCTGCCGGTCGGCGACGTAGAGGTCGTATCCACCCCAGCCGTCTTCCAGCAGCGCGCTGAAATAGAGCCGCTTGCCGTTCGGCGTCAGCGCGGGGTGCATGTAGTTCGCGCCGGGCTTGACGAAGGACAGCGGGATGGCGGGCCCCCAGCCTTTGCCCACGCGTTCGGAGCGGTAGATGCCGCAGTAGGCGTCCCGGCGTTTGCCGGGGGAGCTGCAGCGGGTAAAGATCATTTCCTTGCCATCGGTGCTGAAGGTGGGCGTACCCTCGTGATCCGCGCTGTTGATCCGGTCATCGAAAGCAGCGACGGCGGTGCCGCCTTCGAGGTCGACGACGAAGAGGTCGGTGAAGCCGCGCCCCGTCCAGTTGTACTGCTCCTCGCCCGTAGCGGCCTTGCGGTCGCTGGTGAACACCAAACGGCCCTCGAAGGCGACGGGCGCGTAGTCCGCCTGCCGGCTGTTGAAGCCGGCGGGGGTAACGGTGAAGGCGCGCTCCTTGCCCGCCTTTTCTTCCGCCAGCCAGCGTTGGGCCAGCTCCGCCCCGGCGATGTCGCGGCGGAATTCGTACTTCGAGCCGATCTCGAAACCGGCGTCCGTATAGACCTGGATGGCCTCCTCGTACCGCTCCCGGCGTTTGAGGGCGGCGGCTTTTTCGCGCAGGGCTTCCGGGCCGGCGTTATTGTCGTAAGCGGTCTGGAACCAGTCGATGGCGTCGGCATCGAGGCCCGTTTCCACCAGGGCTTTACCGAGATTGAAGGCGACTTCCCCTTTGTCCTTCCGCGTTTTGGCCTTTTTGAACTCCCGCTTGAGCATCGGCACGGCAACGTCGTATTGCTTGCGCTCCACGGCGGTGGCACCGTCGGTGATCTTGGCGGTATACGTACAGGAGGCGATGAACAGGAGAAGCGGGAAAAGGGCGTATCGCATGGAAGATAAAGGTTGTAGCGGGAAAACGGGCGGCAAGGTGCTTTGTTGTAAGCAGATGCACGCGGCGATGGATTTGCATACGGACGGACAAATTCCCCTCCTTGATTCAGGGATGGTCGTCTGACGAATTCTTTTTGAACCTGAAAGCAAGCGCAGCAAGCTTTCAGGTTCAAAAAGTTCGTCCCACGACTTTGGACCTCGAAGCATATAAGTCGTCGGACGAACTTTTTGGGCAATCAACCCGCTTCGCGGCTCGATTGCCCAAAAAGAATTCGTCAGACGACCGCATTCCAGGCAAACCTCAAGACAACCACGCCCCGCCCCTTCCCTTGCACCCGCGACCCCGCCCCGAAAAGCGAGCTTGCGCACGTTTCCCGTCAAACCCGCGTTACCGCCTCGGTAGACTTTACTAACTTCGCCCTTCCCTGACACCAACTTAGCTATATGCGACTTTTTGTTCTCCTCCTGCTGCCCCTTACTTTTTTCACCTCCTGCGGCGACGATAACGTCAGCGCCGGCGCGACCGTGGAAGGCCAATGGGAACTCACCCGCGCCCTGCGCAACAATAACGAGACGGCCATGCTCGACGGGCTGGAACTCCAATTCCAACCCGACGGCGTACTGAAGACCAATATGATGGGCAACGAGCAACCCGGCACGTACGTGTGGAGCGGCGAAGAAATTGTAACGGAAGGCGTCAAGGTTCCGCTAACCTATAAGATCACGGAAATGACCGACACCACTTTACTTTTACGGAGTAGCTACCGGGGTTTTCAGTTCGATTTCGAGCTGGCGAAGGTCCGGTAGTGAAGGGAGTTTTACCGCAAAAAGTAGTTCTGTAAATCCCCCACCGTTTCGATCTGTGCGGCTTCTTCCTCGGTCAGGTAGTATTGCAGCTTGTTTTCGAGGCTGGCCACCAGGAGGTTGACGTCCAGACGGTCGAGGAACAGATCATCCTGCAAGCGAACGAAGGGGTGAAGCCGGTGGCCGGGTACGCGCAGTTCGTTGCTGAGGTTCTGCATCAGGTTGGCGAAGCGCGTGAGAGGAAGTTGTAAGGTCATTGTGGTTTACTTGGGTCCCGCAGGGACGAGTTTTACTGGGCTTAAGTCACACGAACTAATCGGCTGAGAGAAATTAACAGCGAATATTCGCTGGGAAGAACGATGAGAATGCACTAACCGTTGCCTCGCCAACGTAAATAGGTGCGACTTTTTTTGTTACTACCGCTCAAGCTTCCGCGCAAAGGTTTCCGGAGCCTGGCGTTACTCTAGTCCATCCGTCTATCTTTGCGCCCCTTTGGTTATCAAATAAACCCCGAATTATGAGTACCCCTTCCTTTCCCGCCGGCCATAAACCCCGCCGCTGGCACGGGAACATTTCCGGCGAAGACAGTTGGACGATGTTCAAGGTCATCAGTGAATTCGTGGAAGGCTACGAAGTGATGAACAGCATCGGCCCCTGTGTTTCCATCTTCGGCTCGGCGCGCACGAAGCCCGACCATAAGTACTACAAACTCGCCACCGACATCGGCCGCGCGATGGTCCGCGAGGGCTACGGCGTCATCACCGGCGGCGGCCCGGGCATCATGGAGGCGGGTAATAAAGGCGCGCACCTGGAGCGGGGCGCAAGCATCGGTCTGAACATCGACCTGCCCTTCGAGACCAGCTCTAACCCCTTCGTCGACCCGGATAAGGACATCGACTTTCGCTACTTCTTCGTACGCAAGGTGATGTTCGTCAAGTACGCCCAGGCTTTCATCTGCTGCCCCGGCGGCTTCGGCACGATGGACGAACTGTTCGAGGTGCTGACCCTGATCCAGACCCGCAAGATCACGAAAGTACCGGTCATCCTCGTCGGTTCAGAATACTGGGCCGGCATGGTCGAGTGGATCCGCGAGACGATGGCGGAGAAGGAAAAAACCATCGCGATGGACGATATGTACCTGATCCCGGTGGTCGATACGCCGGAGGAAGTCCTGAAGATCATTCACGATTTTTACGACGAGCAGGGGCATACGCTGGAGCCGAATTATAAATTGTAGTATGATACGGGTGAGGACTTGTAGTCCGAATGCCAGACGGGCTGGTACGCTATCCCGCCTGGCATTCGGACTGCAAGTCCTCACCCGTGTTACGGAACCAACAATTTTACCCAGTTGAAGCAAGTCCGCAAAAAATTCAGAAGACTGATCCTCGCCGCCTTCTTCGCCCTTTTCACCTACTGGCTCTTCTGCCTCCCCTCGCCCCTTTTCCGCTACCCCTTAGCCACCGAATTACTCAGCACCGAGGGCGAGCTCCTCAGTGCCCGCATCGCCGCCGACGGGCAGTGGCGCATGCCCGCCGCGGATAGCATTTCGCCCAGGCTACTGGCGGCCGTCGTCCATTATGAGGACCGGACGTTCTACCGGCACTGGGGCATCTCGGTGCGCGGGCTGACGCGGGCGATCCGGGACAACGTCAGCGCGGGGCGGGTGGTGTCGGGCGGCTCGACGATCACGATGCAGGTGGCCAGGATGGCGAGGGGGAACAGGGCGCGGACGCTGGTGCAAAAGTTGGTGGAGGGCCTCGTGGCCACCCGCCTCGAATGGTCGTACGCCAAGCCGGAGATCCTCCGCCTGTGGCTCGCCAATGCGCCGTTCGGCGGTAACGTCGTCGGGGCGGAGGCGGCGGGCCGCCGCTACTACGGCCGTTCGCCCGGAGAGTTGAGCTGGGCGGAGGCGGCGACGCTGGCCGTTCTGCCCAACAACCCGTCCATGATCCACCCCGGCCGCGCCCGCACCGCCCTGCGCGACAAGCGCGACCGACTACTGGATGATCTTGCCGCCGCCGGTGAGCTGAGCGCGGAAGAAGCCCGGCTCGCCAAACTCGAACCCCTCCCCGCCGCCCCCCACCCGCTGCCGCGCGCCGCCGACCATCTGCTGGAGCGGCTGCGCGGGGCTGACGGGCCGGGCCGCTACCGCTCCAGTCTCGACGCGCGCCTGCAACGGGAGGTCACCCGCCTGGTCAGCGAGCACCAGCGCGTGATGGCGGGCAACCAGGTGCGCAACGTCGCGGCGATGGTGACCGAGGTCAGCTCCGGCCGGGTGGTGGCTTACGTCGGCAATGCCCCCGGCATTGCCCCCGCGTTCTCGCCCGACGTCGACATCATCACCTCCCCCCGTTCCCCCGGCAGCCTGCTCAAACCGATGCTCTACGCCCTGGCGCAGGAAGATGGCTCGTTGCTGCCCCAACAGCTGCTGGCCGACGTGCCGACCAGTTTCGCCAACTTCCAACCCGCCAATTTTTACCGCGAACACGACGGCGCGGTACCGGCTGACGAAGCCCTCGCCCGCTCGCTCAACATCCCTTTCGTTTACCTGCTGCAAGACTACGGCGTGCCCCGGCTGCACGCCGCGCTGCGGGGCTACGGCTTCCGGCAGCTGCACCAACCGCCGGAGCATTACGGGCTGTCGCTCATCCTCGGTGGCGGGGAGATCACGATGGAGGAGATCAACGGCTGGTTCCTCGGCATGGCGCGGCAGCAACGGTACTTCTATGAGCGGCAGGGGCAATACCAGACCGCTGATTTTCACCGCCCTACCCTGCTCGACGCGGAACGGCGCGATCCGCTGGCCAATCTGACCATGACGCCCGGTGCCATCTCCGCCGGGGCAGGCTTCCCGACGCTGGAGGCCATGACGGAATTGAGCCGGCCGGACGAAACGGGAGCCGCCCACCGTTTCAACTCCCACCGGCGGGTAGCCTGGAAGACCGGTACCAGTTTCGGTTTCCGCGACGCCTGGGCGGTGGGCTGTACGCCCGCCTATGTGGTCAGCGTCTGGGCGGGCAACGCCGACGGGGAGGGCCGCGAAGGGCTGGTGGGCGTACGCGCCGCCGCGCCCCTGCTCTTCCGCATCTTTCGCGCGCTGGAGAACGATAGGCAAGACGCGCCCCGCTGGTTCGAGCGACCGTACGACGCGATGACCGAGGCCGACGTCTGTACCACCGGCGGCTACCTCGCCGGGCGGGACTGCCCCGCCGAAAAAAGATGGGTCGCCGCCGGTGCCGAACGCGGGCGCGCCTGTGCGCTGCACCGGCTAGTGTTCACCAACGAATCAGCAACTTACCAAGTGCGGCAAAACTGCGGCGACGGGCCGCCCGTCGCCCGCCAGTGGTTTATGCTGCCCGCCCGGGAGGCCTATTTTTACCAGCGCCGGCATCCGGGCTACCAACCCGCCCCGCCGCTACACCCCGATTGCCGCGGCATCGCCCAAGCGGACCTCCCCATGCAGTTCATCTATCCCTACCGTAACGGGTCCCTCAGCCCAACGCGAAACTGGAAAGGGGAAACCGAGCCGATCTTCTTTGAACTGGCCCACCGTGATCGCGATGCCACCGTCTATTGGCACCTCGACGAAGACCTGGTAGCTACCACCAAGACTTTTCATACGACCGCACTGGTCGTTCCACCTGGTTCTCACCAGATAACGGTAGTGGATGAGCACGGAAACCGGTTGCGAAAGCGATTTCAGGTCAAGTAAGTGTTAAACTTACACTAATTGAGCGGATCTGAAAAGCGAAAAATCAGCTTGGCCGTCACATTTCTAAATCTTACACCCTTTGAGACAGGAGAATTAAAGCAAGTGAATAAACAATTTACCAAATTTAATTTAAACTAACAGGCATTTTATTTGATAATGTTTCTAATCCTTAAATATCCACTGTCCTACTCCGTCATCGTTGCCTTGACAAATCATTTTGAACATGACGATTGCCAATAGCAAATAGTACCCCTATCTTTGATTTATCAAACGGGGAAAGCATAACCCGGGCGACGAAAAAAGCCAGACCGTGTCGGCTTTTGTGAAGCGCTCCGAACTCCCTGTTTCTTTGGCTCCGGCATGATCGACTTTAAGCTTTTATATCAGCGGCTCCCATATTGGGGGCCGCTGTTTTTTTTGGCCGGTTGGTCGCTTCCCGGCCTTTCGGGTTGTGGCTGGGAGCTAACTTTGTACTTCTAAACGATCTTCGTCCCCATGCGCACCCTGTTCCTGACTGCCTGTTTACTGTTTACTACTTCCCTCGTTGCCGGCCCGTGGCCCAAGCCGAAGGGCGAGGGTTACTTCAAATTGTACCAGTTTTGGCTGCAATTCGACCAGCATTTCACCACTACCGGTGAACTGGATCCTAACGCGACCCTCGGTTTGTACAATACGGCCATTTACGCGGAGTACGGTTTGACCGACCGGCTGACCGGCGTGATGAACCTGCCGTTCTACAGCCGTAACGTGATTAACAGCCAGGTATCGATGACGCGCGGCAACGTCATCATCCCCGGTGAGGCGATCGGCGGTTTAGGGGATGCGGAACTTGCCGCGCGGTACGCGCTGACCGCACCGGGGGCTTCTTTCCCGATTGCCGCGACGCTGACCCTGGGCCTTCCCCTGGGCGAAGCCGCGGGTGGCGAGCAGATGAACCTGCAAACCGGCGACGGGGAGTTCAACCAGATGCTCACCCTCAGCGCGGGCAAAAGCCTGGCCGACAACCTCTACGCTACGGCCAGCATCGGCGTCAACAACCGCACGAAAGGGTTCAGCGACGAGTTTCGCTTCGGCCTGGAAGCGGGTCTGGGTATCGCCAATAACCGGATCTGGCTCATCGGCCGGTTAGACGGCGTGAACTCCTTTATGAACGGCGAGACGGCGGCGACGATCAGTTCCACCAGCGTCTTTAGCAATAACGCGGAGTACGTAAGCATCGGCGGTGAGCTCAACGTCTACGTCACCGATAAACTGGGCGTGAGCGCGGGCGTGGCGACTGCGGTGAGCGGGCGGATCATCGCGGCGGCACCGGCGTTCACCGCGGGGGTGTTTTATGATTTGAAATGATTCGGGATCAAAGGGAACGGACACTCGGAAGTCCTTGTATCTCGTCGATGGTGTTAATCACGGTATAAGTTGAGGACCTCGGAGAGTCCCTGACGAAGTCGGGACCTCCGTGTGTCCGGACTCCGATTAGAGCAAACCCTGAGCATCCCCCCCACCCCACCCATTGAAAAGAATTACCGTAACTCGCCCATGCAACAACTCTACCGTTTCTTCCAACGCTGGTTTCGCACCGCCCTGAACAGTCTGGCTTTTCTACCGCTACCCATGGTATTCGTGGCTTTGCTACTGGGGGTGGGGCTGTTCTACCTGGAGTTGAATACGAGCATCAGCCGGGAGATCATGGAAGAACTACCATCCGCCGTCTTGAGCAGTCAGGATACCGCCCGCTCCATCCTCGGTCTCATCATCGGTGGGCTGATTACGCTTACGGTGTTCACCTTCACGCAGATGATGAGCCTGTTCAGCCAGGTAGCCGGCAGCTACAGCCCGCGACTATTGCCGATTTTTACGGGTGACCGCTCCTTGCAAATCGTGATGGGAACTTACCTGGGGTCGATCGTGGTATGTCTCATCGTCTTGCTGAGTATCCGTAGCGATGACGCGGGCTACGTACCGAACTTGTCGGTTCTCTTTTGCATCGTTCTCGGTGTATTTTGCCTGATGTTGTTCCTGTATTTCGTAACTACGATCTCTTCCAAGATTCAGGTGAGCAGCATCATCGAGAAGGTATACAACCAGGGTGTGGAGGCAATAGGGAATGACCGGCGGAAAAAAGGCTTCGCCGAACGGCCCGTCCCGGAAGATCTGGAGGATTGGTACGCCATCCCCTCCCCCATCGGCGGGTACGTCGGCACGGTGAATTACGAGCGACTGTCGACACTGGCGCGTAAATACGAAACCAGTTTTCACATCGGAACGGCGCGGGGGCAGTTCGTACCGATGCATTTTCCGCTATTGCGCAGCAAGTCGAAGATCAGCGAAGAACAGGTGGCGGTGGTGCTGATCGCCGTTTCCCCCATCCACGTCAAGTTCACCGATTGGCACCTGCCGCCGGTGCGGCTGCTGACCGAGATTGCCGTAAAGGCCATGTCGCCCGGCATCAACGACCCCGGTACGGCGATTGACGTACTGGACCGGTTAACGGGGCTGTTAATCCGGCTGATGGGGTTACCGGAGTACAACTTTTACCGGGCGGAGGAAAATGGCGGTGACGTCTGGTTAGCCATCCACCATTTCGGCGACGTACTGGCCGCCGTGATGCAGGAATTGCGGCGGTACAGCAAGACGGACGTGCTGGTCACCCGGCGGTTGTTCCAGATGCTCTTTCATCTGTTGGGCTCCTCCGGTGACGGCTACTCGCTCCAACGCATTATCCGTTCCGAAATGGACGCGCTGCTGGAGGACGCCCGCGCCAACCTCCACAATTCCACCGACCGGCGCGTACTGGCGGCGGAGATCATGAACCAACGGCGGGGGTTAAAGCAGCTATTCGAGGACACGGACTTTTTGCTGGACGCGCATCTGGAGGCTTCAGGAACCAGGGTCACCGCCGGTTCCTGACTCCTAATTCTCAGCTCCTGGTTCCTCCTTATTCTTCCGGTAAAATCCGTAGTGTTTCTCCTTATCCAGCGTCAGGCCGGGGCCGTGAAAAAGGATGCGCCACCAGGCTTTCGGGTGGCGATAGGTCCACATATCCCGCAAGATGTCGATGTGCTCATGGAAGACGAGCGTTATGGGATTGTAGCTGTTGACGGGGTGGAGGATGCCGTAGTTGGGCGTCTCTTCCTCCGGGCAAAAGGTGCCGAATATCCGGTCCCAGATGATAAGGGTCGAGCCGTAATTTTTGTCCAGATATTTCTCTTCCGAACCATGGTGAACGCGGTGATGGCTGGGCGTCACGAACAGGAACTCGACGGGTGCCCACATCCGGTCGATCAATTCGGTATGAATCCAGAACTGGTACAGCACGCCGATCTGCATGCAGATGAAAAATACGAAAGGGTCGAAGCCCAGCAGCGCGGCGGGGATGAAGAAGATCACCTTGATGTGCTGCGTCCAGCTCAGGCGGAACGACACGGAAAAGTTGTACTGTTCGGAACTATGGTGCGTCACGTGCGTCGCCCACCAGAACCGCTGCTCGTGGGCGACGCGGTGCGCCCAGTAGCGGCAAAAATCGACCACCACGAAGCACAAAATAAAGCTCCACCAGGTCACCGGCACGTAGAGCGGCGTAAGGTTGTAAAAGAAGAGGATGACGCCGAAGGTCATCGCCTTGACCAGCGCGGTGCTGATCAGGTTACCGATACCGACACCGGCGGCGGCCAGGCCGTCCTTTACGTCGTATTTATACTTGTCGGCTACGTCGCCGGCAATGCCTTTCACCGCCCGCTCGGCCATTTCGCGGCGGTACTCGCGGCGGCGCAGAAACCATTCCAGCACCGTCAGCGTGATCATCACGGGCACCGCGTAAACGATGACGGGCGGGAAGTCAAGCGCCAGAATGTCTTGGTAGGAGTACAACGGTTTCATGCCGGAGGGTCACTTTTTGGGGGGCGGAGGGACGCGGGTACGAAGGTAAGGAGCAAAGGGCGTTGTTGTCGATATAAAAATTCTTGTTATATTCGGAGCCGACTTTAGTGCTTACCATGAAACCGAATTTCCCGACAAGCACCTAAGCTTCAACCCGCACCCTCACAACCCACTTATGAAGAATTTCACCCTGATTTTGTTGCTGTGCCTTTGCACCCCGGGGCTTTCCGCCCAGACCGACGGCCGGGTCGTTACCCGCCTTGACCGAACGATTACCTTCACGGCCCCCGACATCATGGATGACACCGACCGCTTCGGCCTCGGCGCCGGTCACCAGCTGCGCAAGAAGTATGTCCAGGCCAGCCTTAACGACCGGACCCACGTTAAATACGAGCAGTTCTACCAGGGTCTGAGGGTGCTGGCCGGTACCGTCGTTTTTCACCTCGAAGACGGTCAGCTCTATGCCACCACCGGTCGCCTGGGCGAGTTTGACAACCTGGACATCAAAGGGCGCATCAGCGATCGGCAAGGCGAGCAGCTGGCGCGCCTGCGCATGGCCTCCGATCTCGGCCCGGCCTACACCCGTTCGCTGGAACTGACGGCCACCAAACGCGCCGTGGCCAACACCAATTTTCCCGACCCCGGCGGCAACCACACCCCCGTCCTGGTGTACACCCTGAAGGATGAAGCCAACAAAATACCCGTCAGCAAAGACGTAGTGATCGATGCCAACACCGGCCGCATTCTCGCCTCGCTCGATAACATCCATACCGATGCGACGACCGGCCGCGGAGACGGCGTCTATCAGCAAGGCCTCAGCTTCCCCGTCGATTCGATTTCCCCCTGGCACTATGAACTGCGAGACCTGAGCCGCGGCCGGGGCATCTATGCCTACGACATTTCGGATCACAGCCTGACTCCCCGTGACAGCGACAATGAATGGGTTTACGAAGAAGAAGGCCGCGCGGGTATGATCGACGGCTACACGGGTAGCGTCCTGTTCTACGACTTCATGCAAGATCGTTTTGACCGTAACAGCATCGATGATCAAGGCTATCCCCTGATCGCC
>ENA-ORXT01004471-ORXT01004471.1-marine-metagenome-genome-assembly--contig:-NODE-4471-length-14420-cov-7.555253_pt1 | contig 14420 bp, 13 predicted proteins | sample MGYA00237868_ERZ511482 | MGnify/ENA metagenome assembly ERZ511482 | reverse complement strand
GCGCAGCAATTCGCTGGCGAGCTGGATATACGCCTGGCTTCCCGCGCAGGCATGGTCGTAGAGCAGCGCGGGCTTGCCGTGGGACGGCGCTTCCGAAATCCGCACGTTGCGGGGGATGACCGTCTTGTAGACGACATCGCCCATATGCTCGCGCACGTCCTGCGCCACCTGCCCCGACAGCCGGTTGCGCGCATCGTACATCGTCAGCACGATCCCCTGGATCGACAGATCCGGGTTGAGCGCCGAGCGCACCCGCTCGATGGTCCGCAGCAACTGGCTGAGACCTTCCAGCGCGTAGAATTCGCATTGCAGCGGCACCAGAACCGCCGACGCCGCCGTCATCGCGTTGATGGTCACGAGGCTCAGCGATGGCGGGCAGTCTATGATGACGTAGTCATGGGTCGGGTCACTCTCCACCGCCAGCGCATCGAGCAGCAGATGCGCCCGACGCGGTTCCTCCGCGATTTCGAGGTCGACGCCCGAAAGCTCCGCCGAGGCCGGGCTGATGTCGAGACCGGGAACGCTCGTCCTGTGGATCGTCTCGACCAGCGGCAGGTTGCCCGTCAGTACATCGTAGGTCGAGCTTCGCCGGTCCTCCGACGACAGGCCCAGCCCCGTGCTGGCATTGCCCTGGGCGTCGAGATCGATCAGCAGGACCTTGCGGCCCACGGCGGCCAGCGCCGTTCCGAGATTGACGGCAGTGGTCGTCTTGCCGACCCCGCCTTTCTGGTTCACGACCGCCAGAACCCGGCGGCGTCGTTTCTCGGTCATTTTCCGTCCTGTCGCCGCGACACTCCGTGGATGCGGAGAATAGCGGATGCCGGATCGATCCGGCTCTGGTGAATATCCGTCTCCATGTGCCAGTTCTTGGCAGCATCGGTCAATTCGCTTTCGTATCGTGCCCCTTTATGAAGCAAAGCGATACCGTTTTCACCCATGATTGGCTGCGCGATGCCGAGCAGTGTATCGAGTCCGGCGAATCCCCGCGCGGTGACGACATCCGCTGTTATCGTCAGGGACTCGGCCCGCTCGACCAGAACGGATGCGGATACCCCCGTCTCACGGACGACCTCGCGCAGAAAGGCTGCCTTGCGCCGATCGCTTTCTACGAGAAAGACCTCCCGGGAAGGCGCATGATCTCTCGCCGCTATCGCGAGTACCAGACCCGGAAACCCTGCCCCAGAGCCGAGATCGACGATCCGGTTCGCGCTCTCCGGAATCAGCGACCAAAGCTGTACCGAATCCAGCACATGACGTTCCCAGGCTGCATCGAGTGTAGACTTCGAAACGAGATTGATCGCCTTCGACCATTTCTTCAGCAAGAGAACATGAAGTTCGAGTCGCTCGATTGTTTCACGTGAAACATCCATGTCGTCGAATAGCGTATCTGTGTTCATCCGTTCGCGACCCGCAGGGCATCGCGTCGCACATGGGCCAGCAATGCGGTCAGCGCCGCCGGAGTGACCCCCGGTATGCGCGATGCCTGTCCCAGGGTCGTCGGACGAACCGCGCCGAGTTTTTCCACGTTCTCGCCCGTCAATCCACCTACAGCGGTATAATCGAAGTCAGGCGGGATATGGAGGTTCTCGTCCCGGCGGAAAGCCTCGATATCGGCGGATTGACGGTCGAGATATCCCGAGTACAGGGCTTCGATTCGCAATTGCTCCCGGATTGCCGGTGAAATAGCGGTCGCTTCTGGAATCGCGGTTACGAACGTTTCATCGTCGATCTTCGTATAGCCCATGAGATCGAAAGCGCTGCGCCGGCGTCCATCCTGGTTGATCGGCAACCCACGGGCCACGGCTTCCTTGGGCGTCAAGACAACCGCCGCCAACAATTCCCGCGCTTCGACCAGTTCCCGTTGTTTCACGTGAAACAATTCGGCACGCTCCGAACCCACGCATCCGAACCGTTCACCCATCGGCGTCAACCGCTGATCCGCGTTATCCGCGCGCAGGGACAGCCGATACTCGGCCCGCGACGTGAACATGCGATAGGGTTCGGTCACGCCTTGTGTCACGAGATCGTCGATCATCACCCCGATATAGCCTTCCGACCGGTCGATGATACACGCCGCCGACCCCGAAGCATGAGCCGCCGCATTGAGGCCCGCCATCAAACCCTGTGCTGCCGCTTCCTCGTACCCTGTCGTCCCGTTGATCTGGCCGGCGAGGTAAAGCCCCGTCATGCCTCCAAGCGCCAGCGTCGGGTCGAGCGATTTCGGATCGACGTAGTCGTATTCGATCGCATAGCCCGGCTGGAGGATCGTCGCGCTCTCCAGCCCCGGAATGGTGGCGATGAAGGCTTTCTGTATATCGACAGGCAAGGATGTCGATATCCCGTTCGGATAGACGGTCGGATCGTCGCGGCCTTCCGGTTCGAGGAAGATCTGGTGATTATCCTTCTCCGCAAAGCGCACGACCTTGTCCTCGATCGAAGGACAGTAGCGCGGCCCGATCCCGTCGATACGCCCGCCATAGAGGGCCGAGCGTTTCAGGTTCTGCTCGATAATCGCGTGGGTTTCGGGGGTCGTGCGGGTGATATGGCAATCGAGTTGCGGCGCAGGTAAGCTTTTCGTCATGAAGGAAAACGGCATCGGGTCGGCATCGCCCGGTTGCCGTTCCAGAATATCATAATCGATGGTGCGTCCATCGAGACGGGCGGGCGTCCCGGTTTTCAGCCGACCCATGGGCAGACCCATGCCGTAGAGCCGCGCCGCGAGAGCCTTTGCCGGGGAATCGCCGACGCGCCCACCTGCTATCTGCTGGTCGCCGATATGCATCAACCCGTTGAGAAACGTCCCCGTGGTCAACACCACGGCAGCAGCGCGATATTCGTTGTCGGGTGTCACGACACCTTTCACACGGGAGCCGTCCACCAACAGGTCGCTGGCTTCCGCTTCGACGATCGTGACCGCCGAGGAGGCGAACTCCGCCTGCATGGCGGTGCGATAGATGGCACGATCCGCCTGCGCTCGCGGGCCGCGCACGGCGGGGCCTTTCGAGCGGTTGAGCAGGCGGAACTGAATACCGGCCTCATCCGCCACCCGAGCCATTGCCCCGTCGAGCGCGTCGATCTCGCGGACAAGGTGGCCCTTGCCCAAACCGCCTATGGCCGGATTGCACGACATCTCGCCGATGCGGTCCTTTCGATGCGTAATCAGGGCCGTACGCGCACCGAAGCGGGCGGCGGCCAACGCGGCCTCACACCCGGCATGGCCACCACCGATGACGATGACGTCGAAATCGAATTGTTTCACGTGAAACATCCACGGTTATTTGCCGAGGCAGAATTCCGAAAAGATCACGTCGAGCAGGCGGTCGATGCCGCGTTCCCCCGTAATCCGTCCGAGCGACTCCCATGCCTCGCGCACAATCTGGGCCGCCACCTCGGGGATCGCTTGTATCCGATCCGGGTCGGTGGAAGCAAGGTCGGCATAGGCATCGAGCGCGCGCAGGGCATCGGCCAGCGCCGCACGGTGGCGCTGTTGCAGCAGCAGGACATCGGCGGGCGGTTCGCCCGTGTCCACGATGGCGCGCAGGCGAGCGATGACGGTATCGATTCCGTCTCCGGTACTGGCGGAAAGGGGAATCATCATCTCATCCGGCGGAAGAGCGAGATCGACCTTGTTCCAGAGGCGCAGGTCTCCGACGCGCAGAAAGGCGTCTATCCCGGGGGTCAGAGGCGCGTCGGGGGCCGCGACGGCGATGCGCAGGTCGGCCTCCCCGGCCATGCGCGCGGCGCGCTCGATGCCGATGCGCTCGACCGTATCGCCGGATTCGCGAATGCCGGCAGTGTCGATCAGGGTCACGGGATAGCCGTCGAGGTCGAGATGGACCTCGATGCTGTCGCGCGTCGTGCCGGGAATGTCGGAGACGATGGCGGCGTCGCGCTGCGCCAAGGCGTTGAGCAGGGTCGACTTGCCCGCGTTCGGGGCGCCGAGGATGGCGACGCGCCAGCCGTCGCGCATCCTCTCCATGGGATGAGCGGAGTCGAGATCGGCGCGGATGGCATCGCGCACGCCGACGATCTCGCCGGTCGCCACGGTCCAGGTTTCGGGCGGGATTTCCTCGTCGGCGAAATCGATGGTGGCTTCGAGCAGGGCCAGCCCGCGGGTCAGGCGGGCGGACCAGGCGCGGCACCGCTCGCCGAGGGCGCCGGAATACTGGTGCAGAGCGGCGCGCTGCTGGCTGGCGGTTTCGGCGGTGATGAGGTCGGCCAACCCCTCGACCTGCGACAGGTCCAGCCGTCCGTGGTCGAAGGCGCGGCGGGTGAATTCGCCCGGTTCGGCGAGGCGCAGACCCTCCCGCGCGCCGAGAGCGTCCAGCACCGAGGCGACGACCGCGCGGCCTCCGTGCAGATGCAACTCGACCACATCTTCGCCGGTGAAGCTCTCGCCATCGGCAAAGCGCAGGACGAGCGGATGGTCGAGGGTATCATCGGTGCGGGGATCGCGGAGCCGTCGCAGGGCCGCGTAGCGATGTCGGGGCAGGGGCGCATCGGTCATCGCCGCCAGCGTCCCGTCGGCCCCCGGCCCCGAAATGCGGATGACGGCGACCCCGCCCACACCGGGCGGGGTGGAGACGGCGAAGATCGTGTCCCTCGCCATCGTGCCCGGTCAGGTATTCATCGAGTTGAAGAAATCGCCGTTGGTCTTCGTCTGCTTGAGCTTGCCGAGCAGGAATTCCATCGCGTCGATCGTCCCCATCGGGTTGAGGATACGGCGCAGGACGAACATCTTGGCGAGCGTGTCCTTGTCGACCAGCAATTCCTCCTTGCGTGTGCCCGAACGCAGGATGTCGATGGCGGGGAAGACGCGCTTGTCGGAGATCTTGCGATCAAGGATGAGTTCGGAGTTACCCGTACCCTTGAATTCCTCGAAGATGACCTCGTCCATGCGGCTGCCTGTATCGATCAGGGCGGTCGCGATGATGGTGAGCGAGCCGCCTTCCTCGATATTGCGCGCGGCACCGAAGAAGCGTTTGGGGCGTTGCAGCGCATTGGCGTCGACACCGCCCGTCAGCACCTTGCCGGAGGAGGGCACGACGGTGTTGTAGGCGCGGCCCAGACGGGTGATCGAATCGAGCAGGATGACGACATCGCGGCCGTGCTCGACGAGGCGCTTGGCCTTTTCTAGAACCATTTCAGTGACTTGCACGTGGCGGTCCGCCGGTTCGTCGAAGGTCGAGGCGATGACCTCGCCCTGAACCGTGCGCTGCATGTCCGTCACCTCCTCGGGCCGCTCGTCGATCAGGAGAACGATGAGGTAGCACTCGGGATGGTTGTGGGCAATGGATTTTGCGATGTTCTGGAGCAGGACCGTCTTGCCGGTGCGCGGCGGCGCGACGATCAGGCCGCGCTGGCCCTTGCCCATGGGGGCGACCAGCTCGATGATGCGGCCCGACTTGTCCTTGAGGGTCGGATCCTCGATCTCCATCTTCAGCGGTTCGTCGGGGTAGAGCGGCGTGAGGTTGTCGAAATTGACCTTATGATTCGCGCGCTCGGGATCCTCGAAATTGACCGTGCTGACCTTCATCAGGGCGAAATAGCGCTCGGTATCCTTCGGGCTGCGAATCACGCCTTCGACCGTGTCGCCGGTGCGCAGGCTGAACCGTTTTATCTGCTGCGGGCTGACATAGATATCGTCAGGACCGGGGAGGTAGTTCGCCTCCGGACTGCGCAGGAAGCCGAAGCCGTCCATGAGGACTTCGAGAACACCATGAGCCGTGATCTCGGTCTCGCGTTCGGCGAGTTCCTTGAGGATCGCGAACATCATGTCCTGGCGGCGCAGGGTGCTGGCGTTCTCGACTTCGAGATCTTCGGCGAACTGCTGCAACTCGGTGGGGGATTTGTCCTTGAGAACCTGAAGTTTCAGGGTCGAGTCATCCATGGGGGAACTCTCTGAAGCGCTTGAACGAAGGGGAGGGTCGTCGCGACCAAATGGGGAGGTGTTCACAGCGACATGAAATAAAGGGGCACCGGGCGGCACCGTCACTGCTCGATTACCGAATTGGGGCGAACGAGGGATTTTGTCAAGCGGATTGTCGCATCAGGAGCGGTTGCGCCGGATATGCGCGTCCATCGCGGCGATGCCTTCGTCCAGGCCGCTACGCCCGAAACCGAGGCGAAACCGGTCGGTCGGCGTGAGGCCGAGGGCGGAGCGGTAGATCGTGCCGGGGAGGAGGAGGACGCCGCTTTCCTCGACGAGGCGGCGGCAGAATTCCTCCACGCCGTCCGCGCCCAGATAGCGCGGGAAGGCCATGCAGGAGCCATCGGGGCGGCGCCACTCGAACAAATCGGGGTGGCGGGCGAAGAAGGCGTCCCATTTCGGCAGGTTCTCGTCGACGAGGGCGCAGTTGCGGGCAAGGATGGCGTCGCGATAGGTCAGCGCGATCTTGGCGAGGCGCTCGGACGGGCCGGAATTGCAGATCGAGAGGTAATGCTTCAGCCGCTCCATCTTCTCCAGCATCTCGCGGTCCTGACAGGCGATCCAGCCGATGCGCAGGCCCGGCAGGCCGTAGGACTTGGACATCACGCCGAGCGACAATCCGCGCTCGTAGAGGTCGGCAATGAGCGGCAAATGGCGCGCGCCGGTGGGGCCGAGGCCATGGAAGATCTCGTCATGGAGGATCCAGATGCCGTGCTTGCGGCACAACTCGATCAGCGCCGTGTAGCGGTCGAGCGGCAGGATGGTGCCGGTGGGGTTGTGCGGAAAGTTGATCGTGACCAGCCGGGTATTCGGGCGAATCGCTGCCGCCACGCGGTCGATATCGAGCGACCAACCGTCATCGGGGTCGAGCGGCACGCCGGTCGCCTCGCAGATGGCATCGGGCAGGGTCTCGTGCGACTGGTAGTTGGGGGTCACGACGATGGCGTGGCTGTCCGGGTCGAGAATCACGGTATTGGCTGCGAAGATTCCCTCGCTCGCCCCCGCGAAACACAGAATATCGCCCGCATCGCGCTCCGCATAGGTGCCCGAGATGGTCTCGCGCAGGTCGGGGGCGCCCCATGTCTCGGTATAGCCGAGCCACATCCCCTCGAATTCCTCGCGCTCCCCCGGGCTGGCCATGGCAAGGAGGGCGCGGAGCGACAGGCTCTCGGCATCGGACGCGGTCATGTGGTGGCGGGCGCTGAATTCCCACTTCGAGAAATGGGTCTCCAGCCGGAAATCGGGGAGGGGGGTCATGCGCCTACCCGAACGGCTTGAAGATCACCAGACCGACGATGACGATCAGGAACACCGTCGGCACCTCGTTCATCATGCGGAAGAACTTACCCTCGCGGGTTGACGTGCCCGCCGCCAGTTCCTTGCGCCACTTGCCGCAGACGCCGTGAAAGCCGGTGAGGGCGAGGACGCAGAGCAGCTTGAGCACCAGCCAGATGCCGATATCGGAGATCGCCAGCACCAGCGAGATGCCGGACACCCATGTCACGAGCATGGCCGGGGTCATGATGACCTTCATCAGCTTGGCCTGCATGACGCTCAGCGTCTCGCGCACGTCCGGCGAGGTCGCCTCGGCGTGATAGACGAAGAGGCGCGGCAGGTAGAACAACCCGACCATCCAGGAGATGAGCGCGAGGAGGTGCAGCCATTTCAGCCACGGGTAGAGGTCGGCCATCGCTCTTATCCCCGGATACGGCGCAGCAGCGCCTCGACATTGGCGGGATCGGCCTGGGGCGTGATGCCGTGGCCGAGATTGAAGACGAACGGCCCGCCCGAGAGTGCGGCGGTAATGCGGTCGATATCGCGCAGCATCGCGTCGCCGCCCGTGATCATGTGCATGGGTTCGAGATTGCCCTGCACCGCGCCATGCGGCTGAAGCATTTGGGCCGCCCATTCGGGGGCGACGTTCTGGTCGAGGCTGACGCCCGTGACGCCGGTTTCCTTCAGGAAGGGCAGGTAGGACGCCCCGACCCCGCGCGGAAACCCGAGAATGGGCGTGTCGGGATGCACGGCGCGGATGGTATCGACGATGTATTTCGTGGGCTGGACGCAGTAGCGGTCGAAGGCGTTCGGGGCCAGCGCGCTCGCCCAGCTGTCGAAAATCTGCACGACTTCGGCGCCCGCGTCGATCTGGCGGATCAGGTATTGCGCCACCGCTTCGGCCAGCCGGTCGATCAGCGCCGCAAAGCTGCCCTCGTCGGTGAACATCCAGTTCCGGGCGGCGGCCTGCTCGTCCTTGCCCCGGCCCGCGGCCATGTAGGTGGCGAGCGTCCAGGGGGCGCCTGCGAAGCCGATCAGCGTCGTCTCGGGCGGCAGGTTCTCGTGCAGGCCCGTCACGGCCTCGTAGACGGGTTCGAGATGCCCGTGGAAGGCCTCGGCGTCGAAGGCGGGCAGGGCCTCGCCGATGTCCATGGGGTTGAGGCGCGGCCCCTCGCCCGTCTCGAACCACACATCGCGGCCCAGCGCATGGGGGACGACGAGGATGTCGGAGAAGAGGATCGAGGCGTCGAAGCCGAAGCGCCGGATCGGCTGCATCGTGGCTTCCACGGCGAAATCGGGATTGTAGCACAGGTTCAGGAACCCGCCCGCCTTCTCGCGCAGGGCGCGGTATTCGGGCAGGTAGCGCCCGGCCTGCCGCATCAGCCAGACGGGGGGCGCGTCGGTGTTCTCGCCGCGCAGCGCCCGGATCATCAGTTTGTCTTGCGTTTTCATGAGCGGACATTGCGCGCGAACGTCTCCGCTTTGCAAGACCGTTCGGCGACGCACCGGCCCGGGCCGCGCGCTCTTCTCTTCTGCAAGATCCAAAGATTCAAGAATCTGGAAGATAAGGGTTTATCCCTGTGGATAATGGGGATCATCGAACCGTCCCCCGAATGCACAGAGTTATCCACAGGCGTGGATCCTTCTTGACTCGATTCCGGGGCCGACCCACCAGCCGGATTCAGCAAGAAAGGAGCGTATTTTGCGCCGATTCGCTGGAGTCGAACGAATCGGATGCTTCTCAAGCGGATGTTAATCGGGGCCGAAACGGAATCCGCCCCGCGAAACTGTCCACATCTGGGGAATCGGGGGAGGAGATGCGAAACACCGGGACGAATCGTCCCTTTCCCTCGCATGGCCTTTGCGCGGGAGGGTTCTGCCCGCTATCCACAGGCCTATGGCCAAGCACAGCTGCATCCACATCATATCGGATTCCACGGGCGAGACGATCTCCTCGGCCCTGCGCGCGACGATGCCGATGTTCGGCGACGTGCGCATCCGCTACCGCCGCCACGTGATGATTCGCTCCGAGAAGACGCTCGCCATGGCGCTCAACGCGGTGGAGCGCGAGCCGGGGCTGGTGTTCCACAGCGTGGTCGAGCGCGATCTGCGCACGCAATTGGAGCGCCGCTGCTACGATATCGGGGTGACGGCGGTGCCGTTCCTCGACCCGATGATCTCGATCCTGACGGGGTTTCTGGGCCGCAAGGCGGAGCTGACCCGCCCCGGGGCGCAGCACGCGGTCGACGAACGCTATTACCAGCGGGTCGCGGCGCTCGACTTCGCATTGGCTTATGACGACGGCAATCTGGCCGAGCGGCTGGCCGAGGCCGACGTGGTGCTGATCGGGGTCAGCCGCACGTCGAAGACGCCGACCTGCGTGTACCTCGCCGGGCGGGGGATCAAGGCGGCGAACGTGCCGCTGATCGGCGGGGTCGCGCCGCCCGATGCGCTCTGGACCCTGCGCGAGAAGGGCACGCCCATCGTCGGGCTGACGGCCAAGCCGACCCGTCTGGCGCAGATACGCCAGAACCGTCTCAACCGCTTCGGCGAGCCGGATCTCTCCGAGGGCGATTACGCCGATCTCGACAGCGTGACGCGCGAGGTGATCGAGGCGCGCAAGGTGATGGATGCGCTGGGCTGCGCCGTCATCGACGTGACGCGCCGCTCGGTCGAGGAGACGGCGGCGGAGATCTTCCGCGAACTGGAAACCGGCGGACAGGAGAGACTGAAATGAGCACCCCCGTGATTCTGGCGTCGGCGAGCGAGGCGCGGGCGACCATGCTGCGCGAGGCGGGCGTCGAGGCCGAGACGATGCCCGCGCGCATTGACGAGGATGCCATCAAGGAGGCGTATCGCGCCGAGGACGTCGCCCCCCGCGATCTGGCCGATGCGCTGGCTGAGGCCAAGGCCCGGCGGGTGAGCGCGATGCATCCCGGTGCGCTGGTCATCGGGTCCGATCAGGTGCTGGTGACGGAAGGCGAGGTCTTCGACAAGCCGCGCGACCGGGACGAGGCGCGCGCGCAGTTGATGCATCTGCGCGGCGGCTCGCACGAACTGCTCAGCGCGGCGGTGATCTCGACCGGGGGCGCGCCCGTCTGGCGCCATGTGGGGGCCGCGCGCCTGACGATGCGGCCCTTCACGGACGAATTTCTCGATGCGTATCTCGATGCAGAGGGGGACGCGGTGCTCTCCACCGTCGGCGGCTACCGGATCGAGGGGCGCGGGGCGCAACTCTTCTCGCGGGTATCGGGGGATTACTTCTCGATTCTGGGGATGCCGCTGCTGGAGGTGCTGGGTTTCCTGCGCGCGCGCAAGGTGCTGGTGGAATAGGAGATATCGCGATGAAACCCGTCAGACTGTCCGAAAAGCTGGACCGCATCACGACCCACTGGGATCCGCATGTCGTGGCCGACTACAACGACAACGACGTGATGGTCGTGAAATTCGTCGGCGCGTTCCCGTTCCACGACCATCCCGATACCGACGACCTCTTCCTTGTACTGGAGGGTGAGATCACGATCGACGTGGAGGAAGAGAGTCACGTCCTGAAGGTGGGCGACCTGTTCGTGGTGCCGAAGGGCGTGCGCCACCGCCCCCGGGCCGAGCGCGAGGCCAAGGTGCTGCTGATCGAACCCAAGGGCACGCCGAATACCGGGGATGCCGCGACCGCCTCGGCCAAGCCGCGCCTGTGATGCGCGTTTTCTTCTTTCCCCGAATGCGCTAGATTCGCGGTTCGGGAGGAAGCATGGCCAAGGACGATTACAGGTTCTCCGACGAGGAAGCCTTTCGCGCATGGGCCGCCACCCGGCCCCCCGGCGAGGCGTGGCGGTATATCGACGGCTACGCCATCCTGATCGACGGGTTGTGGGACGGCGAGCACTGGCACCCCGCGCCCCCTGCCCGCCCCCGCCTGCGCGAGCGGGTCGTGCGCCTGCTCGCGGCCCGGGCGCGGCGCGGCGAACGAGGCGTGTATCGGGATGGCCGCCCCGATTTCAGCACGCCCGACAAGTTCCTCGACTGGTCCGCCCGCAAGCGGGACGACCCGTGAGCGCGGCGGCCTTGCGCCCATGATCGACCTGCGCGACATGCAGCTTCTGACGGCCCTCGCGCGGCATCGTCATTTCGCCCGCGCGGCGGAGGCCTGCGGCATCTCGCAGCCCGCCTTCTCGGGCCGTATCCGCAATATGGAGCGCGATTTCGGCGTGCCGCTCGTCCGGCGCGGCAACCGGTTCGAGGGGCTGACGGGCGAGGGGGAGGTCGTGCTGCGCTGGTCGCGCAAGATGCTGGCGGATGCCGAAGGGTTGCGGCAGGAGATGGCGCTGCTCAAGGGCACGCTGACGGGGCGGCTCGCCATCGGCGCGGTGCCCACCGCCGTCTCCTTCATCGCGCGGGTGCCCGCCGCGCTGAGGGCCATGCACCCCGAGTTGCGGCTGGAGATCATCTCCGGTTCCTCCACCGCCATTCGCCGGGGGTTGGGGGATTTCAGCCTCGATGCGGGCATCACCTATACCGACGGCGAGGCCGGTCCCGGCTTTCGCGCCGTGCCGCTCTATGACGAGACCTACGTGCTGCTCTCACCCCCGGCGCTGGCTCCGCGCCCGACCGGGACGGTCACATGGGCCGAGGCCGCCGCCCTGCCGCTCTGCCTGCTGACACGCGATATGAACAACCGGCGCCTGATCGACGCGGTCTTCGAGGGGGTCGGCGCGGTGCCGAGACCCGTGATGGAAACCAACGCCTTCACCGCCGCCTTCTCGCAGGTGGCGAGCGGCGCGGCGGCGACCATCGCCCCGGTCGCCCTCGCCGACGACCTGCCGCTCGCCCCCGGCACCGTGCGCCTCGACCTGGTGGAGCCGGAAGCGCGCCATCGTATCGGCCTGCTCATGGCCGAGCGCGACCCGGTGCCCCCGGCTCTGGATGCGCTGGTGACGGTGCTTGGCGGATTGACGGGATAGCCGCCCTACCGGAGCTTTCGGACGGCGACGACATCGGCGTGCAGCGCTTCGGCCCCGACGATCCGCGCGGTGACGGTGGCGGGGTTGTCCGGCTCGCCGTCGCTGACGAAGACGCAGCCATCCGCATCGGCTTCGAGGGTGATCTGCGCGCCCTTCAGCATCCCCTCGCCCCGCTGCGCGACCCAGTTGCCGTTCGTGTCCACCGCGCCCCGGGACAATGTGATCTCGATTTCCGGGCCGGTGATGAAGCCGGTATCGTCGGTCGCGACCGAGACGAATTCGGCACCGTGCACGTTGGCGCCGAGTTGGAAGACCATGCTCAGTTCGGCACCATTCGCCGCCGCCTTCTTCGCGGCGGACTGGAGCCACGGGTTCTGGAGGAAGGCGAGGACCTCAGGCGCGAGCGGGGTGTTCTGGGCCGCGAGGGCCACCGCGCGACCGTCCTGTCCGGCGGATGCTTCCGCGCCGGTCGTGGTCGTCGCCGGGGCCGCGCCGGGGGCTTCGGTCGGGGCCGGGGTGGCAGCCGTGGCGGCGCGCTCGGCGCCCGCGCCCTGTGTCGGGGTAGTGGCGGGTGTGGACGGGGCGGAAGTCTGCGCCCCGGCGGGGCCGGACTGAGTGGACGTCTGCGTTCCGGCAGGGCTGCCCGTGCGGGGGCCGTCGCCCTGCGCCTGCGTTCCCGTGCCGGTAGAAGTACCGGCGCCGGTGCCGGACGAACCGGATGTCTGCGCCGCCGTCCCGCCTTCGCGACCGGTGGAGACGGTCGCGGCACCCTCGCCCGCCGCGCCCTTGCCGAGAGTCGCGCCCTCGCCTGCCATCCCCTTGCCGAAGGCCGCGCCCTCGCCCGGACCGGACTTGCCCGCCGCGGCGCCCTCCTTGCCCGCGCTCGTGCCTTCGCCCGCCGCCGCCTTCCCGAAAGCCGCGCCTTCCTTGCCGAAGCCCGCCTTCGCCATTCCCTCGCCGAAAGCCTGCGCTCCTGCCTTCGCCTTGCCCGTCGCGCCCTCGGCGGCGGCGGCCAGCTTGGCGAAAGCACCCTTCGCGGTCTCCCCGGCCTGCCCCATCGTCTTCGACAGGACCTGACGGGTCGCGTCCTGCAATCCCTTGAGAGTCTTGCCCGCCTCGGTCGATTTGAAATCGGTTCCCGCGCGTTCGGACCCCGGTGCCTTGCGCTTGGATGCGGCGGCGGAAAGATCCGCGCGGGGGGCCGATTCGGCCGAGGTCTTCGCACCGCCCGGCCGCGACAGTTCGCGCGCCATCGCCTGTTCGAAGCGGGATTGCGCCTGCTGTCCGCCGCTCGCCTTGGTGCCGCCATCGATCCGCATGCGGGTTTCCTTTCGGGTCTCTCGACCATCGCCGCCCCGAATGTATCATAACGGGACATTCAGCGCCAATACCCGGTTTTGCATACAAGAACCATGCGCTTTCGGTCCGGTTCAGCGATAGGCCCGGCAAAATCCGCCATCGGTAAATCCGATTTGAACGGGTGCGCCCTTATGCCTTGAGTGACGGATGGCGACCCCCGACAGGTTGAAGGATACGCGATGGCCCCCCTCGACGATACGCAAGGCGTCTGGAAATCCGGCAAGGGCAAGGGCCGCAGGACCCCCAAGGGGCGGCAGGTGGACCCGCAGGCCCTGCGCGAGATGCGCGACCTGCTGGGGGCCGGGCCGTTGCGCCGCGACCTGCTGATCGAATACCTGCACGCGATCCAGGATACCCACGGCCACCTCTCCGCCGCGCACCTCGCCGCGCTGGCCGACGAGATGAAGCTGGCGATGGCCGAGGTCTACGAGGTCGCGACCTTCTACGCGCATTTCGACGTGGTGAAGGAGGGCGAGGCCCCGCCCCCCGCGCTGACCATCCGCGTCTGCGATTCACTTTCGTGTGAACTCGCCGGGGCGCAGGCACTGAAATCGGCGCTGGAAGACGGCCTCGACCCCGCATCGGTCCGCGTGCTGCGCGCGCCCTGCATGGGCCGCTGCGACATCGCGCCGGTGCTGGAGATCGGGCACAACCACATCGACCACGCGACGCCGGAGAAGGTGGACGCGGCTATCGCGGCGGGCGACACCCACGCGCATATCCCCGAGTATCAAGCATTCGACGCCTATACCGCGGGGGGCGGATACGAAACGCTCGCCTCTCTGCGCGCCGGATCGCGCACCCCCGACGAGGTGCAGGACGCGGTCCTCGCCGCCGGGTTGCGCGGCATGGGCGGGGCGGGCTTTCCGTCGGGGAAGAAATGGTCCTTCGTGCGGGCC
>ENA-ORXT01004470-ORXT01004470.1-marine-metagenome-genome-assembly--contig:-NODE-4470-length-14422-cov-7.984455_pt1 | contig 14422 bp, 17 predicted proteins | sample MGYA00237868_ERZ511482 | MGnify/ENA metagenome assembly ERZ511482 | reverse complement strand
ACGAACATCGTACGAAAGCGCGCGTTTGGTCTTCGTACTTTTCGTTTGTCTTCCGTCTGGGTGGTACCAACTACCGACGGTGTTGAGGGTCGTTTCATGAGCGGAGGGGAGCCAAGGACAAGGCTGGGGGCTGCCCGCGAGAGGAGAAGGATTATGATTTCATTTCACAGTTTTCTGTAGCGAAGACCGCACGACGCTTCACCATAAAGGTGCGGAGGTCTGATTGCGCGGCCTCGGTTCGTTCCACTTTCCGCGAAGGGGCTGATTGCACGGCCCTCGTCTGGGTGGCCTCGAGCTCTGGCCCTATATTCCCACAGTCACCCATGACAGTCCAACGAGGCGCCGCGGTGCGAGCGGGAGATCCCGCGGCGGCCGCTGCCCCAATGGGCGGGCGGCGGTGGGTGGGAAGCCGACGCGCCAGGCGCAACGGATGCACGTCCGCGTGAGCGGTGGGCGACGCCCGCGGGGGTGGGGCGGGCGTTCCCCCCCGCCCGCCACTGCCGTTGCGCGGCGGAGCGAATGCGACGCGGCCGGCGGTCCCCCGAGTTGCACGGATCGAGTTGCATCCGCCACGGGTCGGGGGTGGGGGGGTGGCGCCCCACGCATTTTGAGCACTGGGATTGAGACGCTCACTGACTGTGGCTTGCCTGCTGTCCTTTTGAGCGACGGCTGCACACTTGCACTTGCTGGGGTGCTGGGGTGCTGTTCCATGCGACTCGGTTGCCGCTGGCGTGGGTCTCTTTGCACGCAGGTGATTCCGGAGGACCGCTGTTCTCCCGCACGCGCGCGGGCCACCGCGTCCAATCCGGCGTGGTGTCGTTTGGCGTGGGGTGCGCGCGCCCCGGCTTGCCTGGCGGTACGTTGTCGGGGAGTAACGCTGGTCGAGTGGCGCTGCTGCGGCGGAAGTGTTGACAGCGTCGACCCCACCGCGTTGTCCGCACGGGAGGACAATCCGCCCCGGGTGCACCCCGCGACGCGCTCACTAACTTGAGATGTCCGTTTGGTTTCCTCTTTTGTGCTGGCGGTGTGGTGCCCGGCGCTGTCCCTACCCTTGCCGCTTTGCGTTGGCCCATCGTCCGCGGCGCGGCGCAGTGTACACCCGCGTTTCTGCGTACAAGCGGTGGATCCTCACGCACGTGCCGTCCGCGGTGTTTGTCAGTGGCAGCAGCCCCGACGCGGTGCCGTCGCTGCCGCCCGCCGCGCTCGTTTTGCTCGACGTGCGGCCGGTGCCGACGGCGGGCCCGAGCGCGTCACCGAGCGCCTCCCCGTCGCCCGTCCCGACGACGTCACCGCCGCAGTGGCTGACGGTGTTGCGTGCAACGGGCGCGCCAGTGGCAACGGTATCGCCAACACCGAGCGCAACACCGAGCGCAACGCCGAGCGCAACGCCGAGCGCAACGCCGAGCGCAACGCCGAGCGCAACGCCGAGCGCAACGCCGAGCGCAAGCCCAAGCGCAAGCCCAAGCGCAAGCCCGAGCGCAAGCCCGAGCGCAAGCCCGAGCGGAGCGCCAACCACACACCAACCGACGTCTTTGCCATCGCCGACGGCAGTTGCCACCGGCGCCGCCACTGTCTCGATTGTGGCGGCGGTCCCCGGCGTAGTGGCCACCCCGTGGGCCCCCCCGACGCCCACCCCCGTCTACGCGATCAACTGCGGCGGCTCGGCGGTGGATGGTTGGACGGCAGACGCACACTACTCGATCAACAGCCAAAGCTGGGGCCGCGCGCCGGGGTCCAACCCGCTGCTTAACCGCCTTCGCTACGCCACCACCGGGCCGCTCGTCTACTCGCTCCCGCTGCCGGCTGCCGGCGGGGCCTACCGCCTTACGCTCCTCTTTGCCGAGCTGTTTGTCGACACTCCTGGCGAGCGGTGGATGCACGTGAGCGTGACCGCCGACGGCCGCCCGCCCGTCGTTGTCGACCCCGCGCTGGACGTCCTCCGCCGTGCGGGCGCCCCAGACCGGCTCATGTCCCTGGTTTACCCGGCGCCGGACTCTCCACCGCTGCGCGCCGACGCGCTGGTGCGGGTGTCTCTGGTCGGCCTGAGCGGCGGCAGCCGTGCCGCAGGCACCCATGCCTTCCTGTCGGGGTTGCGCTTGGACGCCACGGCCGGCCCGTGGCGCGCCGCGATCAACTGTGGGGGACCCGCCTTCGGCGCCAGCACCAGTGGTGACGGCGCCGCCTATGCCGCCGACGGGGGCTATTCGGCGGGCAGCCGCCCGTGGGCGGGCCGCCTTGACGAGGGCCTGTCTCCGGTGCTGCGGACGGCACGGTTTGCGCCCCACGAGTTACGCGGTGGCCTCGTTTACACGGTCCCGGTGCCAGCGGCGAGGCTGTACCGCCTGCGGCTGACGTGGGTGGAGTTGGAGCATCCGGGCGCCGGCCGGCGGCGCATGGACGTGTACTCTGGCGCCGACGAGCCGGCGGTGGCGGCCGCCGCTGCCGTCGCTGCTGCTGCCAACACCACGGTCGGCGGCGGGGATCCCAACAGCCTCATCTTGCCGCGCGTGGCCGTTGACGTGGACGTCTTTGGCCGTGCCGGACACGGGATGGACCGGGCGGTGAGCTCTGAATTTGTCGTTGCGGCCTCCACGTCGGTGACGGTGCAGCTGGTCGGGACGGTCGGCAGCCCAATGCTGACGACCCTGGTGGTGACGACGGAGCCGACACCGGTGGCCACCGAGGCGGGCGCGGGCGCAGAGATGGGCGTGGTGATGCGTGCAGGGCGGGGCGCCCGGGACGCGCGGCCGCCGCGGCCGGGCGTGCGTCAGCAGCTTGAGGGCGTGTGAGGGTGGGCAAGGCGTCAGAGGAGCGGCATCCGTCGCTGCAAGTAGACTGGGCACCGAGCTGCGTTGCCCCATTTTGGAGAAACATGATCATGTTTTTCGCCCAAAAATTGGTCTGGCACGCGACGCTTGCCCCTGCCTGTCACCCCCACAGCACTGCAGCAGTCGTATCGGCTCTGGAGCGGACGGCCGTGGAGCATGGCCATGCCGCTGTCCACACCACCCACCGGGCGATGAAGGCGAAGCCGGCCGTCATGATCACGGCCATCGAAGGCCCTCCACCCTTGCCGCCCGCCCGGCGAATTGGCACCAGACGTTCCCGTGCAACGGCCGGGGCCAGCCCTCTTCCGACAGCCGTCACGCAGAACCACAAGGCATCAAAGCACGCAGCTGCCACAGGGACCAGACGGAGCACCTTGCCACACACGGCGAGGCTACTGGTCCAGACGTGCTTGCACGCACCCGTATGGCCCAGCGACCCTCGTGCCTCCCGCCACGCCGCCAACGCTGTGGATCGTCGGCTTGGACAATAATGCCCATCCAAACCCCGATTTCGAGGGGGGCGGATGGCCCCATCCTCGGGGGGGTAAGACGGACATTATTCGGCGTTCTCGATGGGGATGTGCGGATGGGAAAAGGATCCATCTGCCGATGGGGTTCCGGTCTCCTGACAATCGCGTGACCGAACAGAGCCGTGCATCGTGAGGGCGGTGGGACGGACGATCGTGCGGAGTTAATTCCGGCGCGCATGCTCTTGCGGCCGGAGGGAATGATGCTACTGCGGATGCAACTGGTTGCGCCGGCCAGCGGCATGCGCTGCGACTGCCATTATGATCATTTCTTTTTCTCTCTCCGAGGCGCTAGCGACTCGGCAGCTCTTAAGGATGCTCGGGTGTCCAGCCCAAGGCACATGAGCGCACGTCGAGAGACGATGGGAAACAGGCGCGAGCAAACAATCAATGAACCACGAAGAGGAGCGCGTACGCAGCACAAGAACCAAGCGCGCCCGCGGCGCACAATCATCAGACCAACCCACACACTACAACAGAAATAGAAACCACGGCCATGGAAAACCACAGCGCCCTCCCCCGCGCACCCGACTTCCTACACCTCGTTCCCCGCTGTGAACTGCAAGTCAATGCCACCGCCGTCCTCCTCATCATCCTCGTCGTCCGAATCGGGAGCAAGGAGCTCTGCGTCGTTGCCGTCGTCCGGAGCCTGGGCGCCAAGCTCAAGCCCGGTCGACGACGCAGCCAGAAAACCGGCTCCATCCACGGCATCGGCATCGCCGCCGTTGTGCGCCTGAGAGTCCCCGTCGTCACTGAAGCCATCGTCCGTCCCGTCCTCTGCATTGGGCGCTGCATCAGCGTCGTCGCCATTGCTGGGGCCGCCGTCCTGCTGCATCGCCCCCCCCGCTGCAACCGGCACGTGAGCGGACACAACCTCCTCCGAAAAGGTGTGGGTGCGCCGGACGTCGGCGCCGTCAATCAGCAGGATGCCATTCGCCGCGCGGTTGTGCAATGGGAAGGAGAGGTCGATGGCGTTCGTCTCATCACGCCACAGAGCGTGAAAAGTCTGCGAGTTGCCGTGGTGCCCGCTAGCGCGCTTGCCGGTACGCACCTCCAGGTGCCAGCGCACCGCCGCGCACACCAGGCTGACCTGACCAAGGACACAAGCAAGGTGCCCGTCCTCGCCGACGCTGTTGGCTGCCACGATACGACCTGTATGGCCCGTGCTCTTAAAAAACGCCTTCAACGCCACCTTGATGGCGCACTTGCCTTGCGTCGAGGTGCGGTACACGTTGCGGAGCAGCCACGCGCCAGCGTCGGCGGCGCCGAGGGTGCGCCAGTCCCGCTTCAAGGACGTAAAGTAGGCCTTAAGAACGACCTTGCGGTACTTGTCCATCTTGTGCGGCACGCTGTTGGTGAACCAGGAGGACACCGTGCAGCTCTTAACGCTCGTTCCGGCGGAGGCGGGGAAGATCCGCGTGCTCAGCAGGTAGCTCTCGGCATCCTTGGCCCCCAGCTTCAACACGCTCTCGGCAGCCGAGCACATGAGCTCCCATGCCGCCAGCGTGTCGACGTACGCTTGGCGGGAAACAGTAGCCCCGCCGGAGTTGTCGTTGACTGCAGCCTCAAACGCAGAGCGCACGGCCTCCATGTCCCGCTTGTTGGACAAGGCAAGGTCCATCTTGGCCTTGGCGGACAGCTCTGCCGTCGTGCTGTTCTTGTTCTCCGCAAGTTGCGTCGTGGACGACGCAGCCAGCGTCGTGACCGATTTCATGGCTTTCTCAATACCGTTGTTGATCGCCGACTCAAACTTTGCCATCGACTGGGCCGCCACCTCGTCCCCTTCGCTTCGTCGGTCGACCCTGTCGTAGAGGTCGTCAAGGGTGCCGGTGATCGCAGCCACCTTCTTCTCCACGCGGTCCAGCCCCATCTGGAATGGCGAGATGCCGACCTTCACCGCCTCCATCACCTCCTTCTGCAGAGCGGTCTGGGGCTTCTTGCCAGACGGGCTCTTGCGCGTGGCAGTAGCCTTGCCTGCCGACTTGGAAGCCGCAGGCTGCGCTCGCTTGCCAAGGGCGGACGTGGCCGGGGTCTTGCGCTGCGCCGCGGTAGAGCGCGCGGCGGCACCGTTGACCTGCCTGCGGGGCGGCAGCTGCACCGTGTGGAAGAGCGAGCGCGACGGCGGGGATGCGAGTCTGGCACCAGGATTCGAAGAAAACGCAGGCGGCGCGGAGGCAGAGTAAGGGCTACTCATCGACTGTAAGGCAGTGCTGCCGACAGCACCAGCCCTCACCCCCGCGGGTGGCGGCACTTGAAGCGTGGCGGCACCGGCCGAAACGCGGAGACCGCGAGTCGTGTGGGACGGCGGGGGAGGCGTTGCCATCACGCGTCGCGAGCCACTTGTGGCAAGCCCAGGAGCGTTGCAATGCTGGGAGGTCGCACCGATTGCGGGGCCCGTCGGACGCGCTGCCCCCACACGCGCGACCGGGCCACGCCCAGCTGCCGTGTTGGCGGGCAAAGGGGAGGGAGTTGTAGAGCCGGCCGTCGACGCTGCAGCCGCGGCGCCCACACGGCAAAGCGGGTGAAGGGCCTCGGCGTCGCCTTGAGTCGTCGGCAATGATACCAAAAGCTGCGGAGCAGCCGCTGGGGCAGCCCGCTCGGCACCATCCATCACAGCCGCGGCAGCGGCGAGCGCGCCAAGACCAGCGCCCGTGCTCTGGTCGGGAACAATTGCATCCAAAAGAAAACGGCGTGGCGGCGGCGGGGACCACAGAGCGCCGTAGTTGCCGTCATCAAGGCTGCCAGGAGGCGAGCCACGCGAACCCGGGTAGTTGGAATTCGTGGCAGGGGGCAACATGGGCGGGAAACAGGGAAGAGGGGCGGGGTGACGCTCTAGCACTGAGCGACGCTGTGCGAATGGCACGCGAGGGAGGCACGCGTTAGTGGGGATGATCCGGGCAGGGTCGCCGCTGTAGCCTCTACATTGCATCCCTTATATACGCGAAGCCGGCTGCCGTAGGGGTGGCCCTCCCCCAGTCCACTGCTCGCATGAGCGCGGGGGTGGGAGCAGGTGCCGTGGCCACGAGCCAGGAAAGCGCGCCAAGAGGTGGGGGAGCAAGAAAAAAGTGCCGTAACGGCGACCAAGAGAAAGGCGCCAAGCTCAACCGGCCGCAGAATACGCGCAACCGCCGAAACGGTCAGGGAGCCGCCTGTCTGCACAGAGATCGCTGCCCGAGGTCAACACCACAGCAGTCCTATCGTGAGAGGGCCCAAGCAAATGTCCAAGCGGAGTGCTGCCGCAGGCGGTGTCTTGCCGATCCCCCTCTCCCCGCCCCACGCGGCTCTCCAGAACAGCACGCCATGCCTCGTTCGGACGCCAGTGACTTGGATCCCACAGGCTTCCGTTGTCAGGACGAGGCTCCCTCCTCTCTGGCGTCAGGAGACGTCTACGTGATGGCTCTCGGCACCGTGGGCGTCTGGTTTGGACGCGCGGGGGACGGGGTCGTGGAAACTCGTCAAGGGTGCGACGAAGGCAACAGCCGTTGTGGGATCACCTCACGAGCCCTTCTGGCAGGGTGGCGCCACCGCGTGAATCAAGGGCTGACAATTGAGAAGTCCTCTCAGGGCCAGAAGCTTATGGGGTACATATCTGGATCTTACACAGAAGCGGCCAATGAAAACTCTCCATCTTCGTTCTGACCCACTCACTGTCTGTCCTGACGGACGCCAAGCCAATAGATGACGATCTAAAGCCAGTCGATCTCTTCAGTTCCGAAGCTGGTACCGGCGCTTGCAACTGCTGATTGATCTGTTAAATCAGTGCACAGGTGGACAGCCGACCGGCTGCCAACCTTGGTGGGCCAGACTTGCAACGCTCCGAGTCGTCATCGACCGTCTTCGGCCCCGCGCTCGCGGCAGCTGGTGGCGTCCGTGTCGCCTTTCTTCGCGGGACCGCCCCGCACCACACACGTGGACGATGTACAACTCTCTGGGCGTCACGTCGGTGTCCCCTATCGCAGGACGGGGCTCGACGGGTCGTGCCGTTGTGCCGCCCACGCACTGCCTCCTTTTGCTCAACCGAGAGACCCCTTTGAGCGAAACGGTCGACTGGTGCGCTGTCCCTATCTCGGAGCTTGTTAGCGGGGGGCACTTGCAGGGTGCGCGGCACGCCATATGGCCGTTTGTCAGCGCCGACAGTTTCACACTGTGACTGTCGTCTCGGCATGAGGACTGCGAGGTGAGTGCTGTGGGCGTGGCTTCACCCGAGGCTGCACATTGACGTTTGGGTTGAGCCGCAGCACGGTGGCCCCCGCGCTCTCGACTACTGACTGTAACCGTTATCTTGACGTCTGGCAGGCTCGCTTCACGGACGCGTCGTTTTTACGAAACGCCCCGCGCGCACAACCACCAGCACCTCGAGGAGGCCACCCTAAGCGTCCGCACGCGCTCCCCCGAGCATCTCCCGCCAACACGGGACCGTGCTGCTGGTGCTTCCACGTAACTGACCCAGGCGAGCGCGACGAGGTGAGTGTGTGTTGTGGCTGACACTTGTGAGTTGCCAGCTTGCACTGAACATTTTCTGGTGCTTGGGCTGTCATCCCTTGACAACTCCTGTCTGGGAGCGGGTGTGGCGAGCGGGCTGAGGGGACCATGCGCTGGGTGGTATCATTCATAAGAGGGTGATGCATGCTTTCCATCTGTCTGAAGACCCGTCAACCCGCCGCGGCGATTGCTAACACCTCCACGCATTGGTGTGGGTTTCTTCGCTGCCGCAGCGCACCCTACTACGCCGGCCATGGATCCCTCCACTCCCCCTTCTGGTCCTCCGCCTCCCCCCATCCCACCGCATCCACCACCACCGCCGCCACCTCATCAACCTTCGTCGCTACCCCTCGTGCAACAGTGCCGGCTGTGTGACTTTAGCACGACAGCGATAGGTGGGTTGAAGTGGCACATGATGCGCGGCCACAAGACGGTGAGGCACGATGACGGCACGCGAAGGGAGGCGTACGATCGCTCTAGCAAGCGCTGGTGCCCAACTGGTGAACAGCGGCGAGGGGCCCACTCACATGGGGGCGGGACAAGCGAGGGCGATAGAGTACGCGGTGCTGATGGGACTGGAGGTGACGGGGCACATGATGCGCCAGGTCAGCGAGTAGCGGACCAGCGTGCTTTGTCATCCAGACCCACGCACCAACCTGCGCCACGCCGCACTGAGCGCGGGCACTCTACGGGAGGCGGCAACGGACCCGTCACGCCATCCGACGATTACAACCGCCGCCTAGAAGCCGATTTAGTTGCTTTGCTGGAGTACTCGCGGCGCTCGCTGGGCGCCCCAGTAGAGCGGCAGGGCGGTACCATTGAGGCGCCCGGCGAGGTACACGAGGAGCAAGAGTACACGTACAAGACAGTGAGCACGACGATTCGCGCGCATTATGAGCGACTGCAGGACAACCAGCGGGCAACCCCGATGACCTTGCCCTCCAGGCGCAGGCGCAACATGCACACGAAGCGCGGCCAGTTCAATTCGTCCCGGCTGCGGGCGCTCGAGAATTACCTACTCACTGCCAACGGCCCTGGAATGTCGGAGGCCGGCATGGACAACTTTTTCAAGTTCATGAAGAAGTGGGAGAAGCCGCGCAAGGGTGGACGACGCCGCAAGAGAGTGGACGAGATTTTCAAGACGACAAATGCACTCAAGACGGCGGTCAACGCCGATCTCGACGCGGCCATCAGCGATGAGGGGTGGCAGCAGTGCGAGTTTGAGGAGGGCGGCGTCCACTACGAGGCGTACTTTTTGCCCGTGCTCGACGTGATGCTTAAGCTGGTTCGGGAGGCCGAGGACGTCAAGTTTTGGAGCGGCACGGACGGGCCGGCCGGGTCGACGGAGATGCGGGAGACCGCCATGGACGGCGACGTCTTCCGGCTCTTTGAGAAGGATGTCTGCAGCAATGGAGCGGACAAGTTTGTGCTCGGGTTTTATGTGTACAGCGACAGCCACGTGCTTTCTGGCTCGGGGGGTACGCGCTGCTTGCTGTTGTTTTTTCCACGGGGGAGATCATGAGCAGCTCAGTGCGATGAGGTGGGAGCGCGAGCGGTGGGGCGGCGACATGAAGATATCGACGCGGCGATGACAAGCGCTGACCAGTCCCGATCGTATCGCTGTACTGTTTACTGCTGTCCTCGCTACTTGTTGTTGTTATCTGCTCTTCCTTGTTGGCTCTGTTGTTGCACGGCCTCGCTCATTGACTGCTCCTCTCTTGCTCAGCTCACAAGCTTTATCCCGTTCGGATTCAAGTGATCAACGTCATCACCGACGAGCCGCAATGGGTCACCGTCGCATACGTGCCGGTCGTCAAGAAGATGACCGAGTCGGCAGCAGATGAGCGCGCCAAGCTTCGGCGCTGCGCCGTCCTGCAGCGCGTCCTGTACATGGCCTTCCGCTCGGTTGTGAACGCCAGTCACTCTGGTGTTACAATGTACGACAAAGACAGCAAGCCGTTGACGGCCTTTCCGAGGCTGCTGCTGTACATCTCCGACCAGCCGGAGGAGAGAGCGGAATTTGCCTTCAAGCAGGGAATGTGCAGGCACCCATGTTCTCACTGCGACGTCGAGCTGGCGGACTGTGGGACGCCGCGGGCGGTCAACGCCAAAGACCGCAACGTGCTGCGGACGCTGCGGGACCAGGCCGAGGCCAATGGGCACCGTCGCTACTCGCGCCGGGCCGCGCGCCGCTTGGTACTCGAGGAGACGCACAGTATTACCGGGTTTTTGCCCGCAATTGCGTCGATGGCCGGCCTGAGCACGACCCCCCACCTGCTCTTCAGGACTATCGGATTTGACATTTTGCATGTACGTTTCTGTGGGTCGGTTCGTCCTTGTTTTGGTGTCGATTTTGGTATCAGATTCGACCGTCTCGTGCTGTGCTGCACCAGTTGGGGCTCTCACTGACACCTTTGGGTCTTCCATGTCGACGGGTTTCCCCTGCGTCCTTTCTCCTTGCCGCAGGTCCTGGACCTCGGTGTCACACGAGCGCTTGTGCGCCGTTTGGTGCAGGTCTTTCCGCATGTCTGCGCCGACTGCAGCCCCCTTCTTCGCGCACCCTCAGCCGTGTACCGGGTCGTCAACTCCCGGACTCGGGACCTCAACAGACGCAGTGAGGCGTCGCGTGCAGCTCCAGGGTACGTCGTTGCTTCCATCCGCGTGAGAGTGCCCCTCTTGGCGTATTTTGGGGGATGGTCACTGAAGAACGATGCTCATGCACCTGCACAGGTTTCTCACCAACGATCTTTCTTGATGATGCCGATGGCTCCCCTCGCTATGTTTTCTTGCTCGTGTCGTGCTCGTTCTCCCCCACACACAGTTACATGGTCGGCCCCAAAGAGAAGCAACCTACATTTACCGGCAGGGAGCAGCGACGAGGAGTATACATCCTTCCGCTCGTTGTGCCCGGCGTTTTCAAGCTGCGCTGGCAGCCCCCCGCCCAGGGTCCCGACGTCGACCCGTCCGTTGTGGCTGGTGCTTTCCAGCGGGGGGCTGAGCAGGGCGCCGCGGTGGAGGAGCCCGCCGACGTGAGCGGCTACGAGGCCGACGACGACGAGACGGCGGCCGCGGTACAAAATGATTTCAACTTTGATTGGGCGGCCTATCACCGCGCGTTTGGCGACACGCCGTTTGACGAGGCCGTGACGGCCATGTTCGTCGCGTACGCCGCGCTGTACAAGCGTATGGCCGGATACGCTGGTGCCGTCTTCCCCAAAAAGATGACTCTGGCGGAGGCCGCGGCCATCCAGGAGCAGGCAACCTCTTTTGTCAACAACATGGTCACCCCGCTGCTGGGCCCCATCAACAGCACAAAAATTCACAGGCTTCTATGTCATGTGTTTGAGGCCATCCGCGACCACGGTAGCCTGCGAAACAGCAACACGGCTGTCAACGAGTGCAAACACAAGGAGGACAAGGCACACTACGTGCGCACCAACAAGGATCCAAAGACATTCACGAGGCAGGTGGTCCGTCACGCGCAAGGCTCGCGCATTGTCAAGACGAGACTAGACCGCCACGACGAGGCGACTAAGGCGGCCAGGCGAGTTGCTCGCGCCGCCGCCGCTCCCGCTGCTGCCGCCTCTGACAGCGGCGGCAGATTCTTTTCTAGCGGAAGTGACACAAGCACCACCGATGAGAGCGGCTGTGACGGCGTGTCGACGGGCTCGAGCACGGACAGTGGTGACTCGTCCGATGGCGCTGCCAACAGGCTTCTGGGCGTCAGCGGCACGGCCGCTTCTGGCTCCCACCCGGCGCCACCGAAGCGGTTGTATCACCTTGACCGCACCACTGTGTCCGCCATCACTGCGAGGCCAGGCTTGGCGGGCGCCGCCACGCTGCTCCACATGGATCCTGACGCTGTGGTCAGGGTGACCAAGTCGATGACCATCGACGCGCGGTTTGACTGCGGCACCGTGTGCAAGCAGATTGTGCGTGGCACCCCGGACTACCGTGGAGCGCCTTGGTTCGATGCGGTATTATTCCATGCAGGCAAGAAGACCAGCCGCGTGCGCGCTGGAGAGGTGCGGGCACTAGTAAGAAAGCCAGAGGGAGACGTGGCGTTGGTTGTTGAGATGGTGCCGGCGGATGCAACGCAAGGCTGCCCGCTCGAGCGCCATGGCTGCTTATGGCTACGGTGGAACGTTCCTGATGGGGCGGCGGAGTGTGTGGCACGACAAGTGCCTCTCCACCGCATCCGACGGCTAATTCATGTGGTCCCTGACTTCAAAGACCTCGCCGAGCGGCGGGGCTACGAGGCAAAGCCCGCGTCGCCGGAGTCACCACCACAAGACCGACGGGAGATGCGCTACTATTTGAATGCTTTGTATCCGTGGGACGCTTCTTGATTTGGTCTATTCGATGCTTTCTGTTTATTGTTCTAGTTGCACTTGTTCTCCGTCTTCCAGTTCATTCCTGCTTCGCGGTTCTTTCAGCGCAGTGCCATGTCCCATGTCTTGGCCTCAGAAAGATGTTTGACCGATTGAGCGCGCTGCATGCAGCTTCGTGCACAACCATCGATGCTCGTCAGGGCGGCCATTGTGTTTGACGACACCATACGCCTGCTGTCGGTCGTTCGTCGGCCATCGGGGGTGCGTCACGAGCCTCTCCGTCGTTCTTCTGGCCGGCGCCGGTGGGGGCATCGGCCCTGGCGACAAAGGTGGCGGCGGCGCTTTTGACACCTTTGCCTCGGCGTCACTCGACTACACGGTGCGGTTGTGGGATGGGTCGTCCACGTCCCCGCGGGCCCTCGTGCGGGACGTGCGCGGGCGCTCGTTCGTAACGTACGACCCGTCGGAGGCGATCCTCGCCACCGCCCACCCCGACATGCATCCAAGATGGGGGGACCCCCTCACCGTCGTGCGGCTGTTCGATGAGCGCAAGGCAGACGCGGGGCCTTTTTTCACGTTGACGGTGCGGGAGTAGGGCGGTGGAGCCGCCGCCGCGGCTGCCACCCAACAGCCCGTGGCAGCGGGGACGACCGTCTCGCTCGGCACCGCCGTGCCGTTGCAAGGGGCGGAGGGCGCCCCCACACGCCGGCCCCCGCGGAACCGCGACGAGCTCGACGCGCCAGGCGTGCGGGCGATGGCGTTTTTGCCCGACGGACGGTCGCTGCTCCTTGGCACCCTGACGGGGGTGGTGCCCCTCGACGCGTTTTCGGGAGTCGTCTTGCAGACGCTCAGCGGCACCACCGAAGGCACCGCCGAGCGGTTTACGACGGATGCGTGGCGAGTGCTGCTCAGCTCGGCGTCGGGGGACGTGCGCGTGTCGTCGGTGGGGCGCCGACGTATTGGTACGTGGGGGGGGAGGGGGAGAGCGGGGCGCGGCGGCCCTGGGAAGAATCGGTGGGGGGCGGGGGGAACCGCTGAAGCTGGCGGATGTTTAGATGGCAGGAGCTATCGCCATGGGAGGGTGGGCGGTCACGGAGGGGTGCCACGAAGCAGCTGTGGCGGGACGTGTGTCCGCCGCGGCGGGACGCCCCGTTGCCGTGTGGGTGCGGGGGGTCGACGACTTACCATGTGCCTTTCTTTTGCTCGCTGGCCGGCGGACCTAATCATGCGGGCCGCCACGGCTGCGTGGATGGCGGTAGGCGGCACAGTGGAACCCCAAGTTTGCCATGATGGCGTCGACGTGCCAAGATGTGGTGTTTTGTGCCGTCAAGCCCGAGGACGTGCGGTGACCAGCCGGCGACTCAATAGACGTGTGTGGCTGAGCCTTTGGAAAAGGCGCAAGGCTCACCGGCTTCCGCGCGGGTGGCTACCCGAGAGACGTATCCGCTGTGCCCCATGCTCATGCCTCCTGGGCCAGTGCGGCGCGCTTACGACACAGTCGTAGGAGCCGCCGAACGCGCCCGAAGACCTTGCAGAGGGTCCGACTCTCCGCCGTACGCCCGAGTCGCACTGGGAGCGACCATGATGCCCACAGAGCGGCCTCGAGCACACTTTTTCTTGAGCCCAGCGTGGGGTCACGACGAACTGCGCGAAACAGAGATGATGGCATTGGCACACTCGTCAGACATTGCTCCACCACTTCGCACTTTCCAAGGACTTCGCTCCAGCGAAGCGCCCAATTGCGACGCGGACAGTTGACGGTCTGCCTTTCCACAGCGCCGTCCCGAAGACATCCAATCAACACCGGCATCGTCAGATACCACACGATACCACCCGCGGCTCACAGCCGTTTCTGAGCTCGAGACCACTTCTAAGCCCGCGCAGCGTGGTGACTTTTCCCCCATCCGACGACGGCTCAGATGGGATGTTCGATGGTCTGGAATCGCCCATCGGTGTGCCATCCAAACGGCGTTTGGATGGGGGATGGGCCTCGATGGGTATTGGATCGCGATTTTGTCCTTGCCGACGATCAGGCGCGCAGATGCGGCGGCAGACCGCCGCCCAAGCGGTCCCCCGCCACGACGCAACGGCGCCGCCGCGGGCGCCCGCCCACGGGGCACCCACCGCCGCGCAGGGGGCCGCACCCCCACCCGGTCCGCCGCGGCCACCACCGCGCGGCCGCCACGGCGGTCGGCGCGCGGATCCCCCTCCCCCCCCCCCCCCCCCCCCCCCCCCCCCCCCCCCCCCCCCCCCC
>ENA-ORXT01004469-ORXT01004469.1-marine-metagenome-genome-assembly--contig:-NODE-4469-length-14422-cov-10.294179_pt1 | contig 14422 bp, 7 predicted proteins | sample MGYA00237868_ERZ511482 | MGnify/ENA metagenome assembly ERZ511482 | reverse complement strand
TCAACGATCAACTATCAACTATCAACTATCAACTATCAACGATCATCTATCAACGATCAACGATCAACGATCATCTATCAACTATTTTTAACCTGAACAATTTCTGCCATAATACTCAAGGCAATTTCACCTGCTGTTTTTGCATGAATGTTTAAGCCTATTGGTCCTTTAATCCGGTTAATTGTTTCTTCTGCAAAACCTAAGTCTGCCATACGATCTCTCCGTCTTAACTGATTTTTAGTACTGCCCAAAGCGCCAATATAAGCAACCTCAGAATTTAATAAAACCTCCAGAGCATTGTCGTCTATTTTGGGATCGTGCGATAAAATGACGGCGTAGGTATAGGCATCTAAAATATAATCACCCAAGACTTCCGAAGGATAAGCTTCTATGATTTTATCGGGCGCTTCTTTGAATTGTGTTTTCTGGGCAAAAGTGCCTCTTGGGTCTATGACAATTGTCTCAAAACCATACATTTTAGCCAACACAACCAAGTCAACCGCAATATGGGCAGCCCCAATAATCAACAACTGACTTTTCCTGGCAAAGACCTGAATAAAATAATCACCATCAGGTGTTTCCAACCGTTTGTTTTTTCTTTGATGAAATGCCTTTATCGCTTCCGCTTTTATGGATGTGTTAAGTACCTCTCCAAAAGTTTCACCACCAGGAATAACCAAGCTATTCAGACTGTCTCCTTCTACTAATTTTGTCACCAATATACAAGCTTGATTGTTCTGTAAACAGTCCATCCATTTTTGGGATAAAACAGCATTTGTTTGTTGTAATGAAGGCTGTAAAAACACCTCTAATTTACCTCCACAACTCAAGCCAACTTCCCAAGCCTCTTCATTGCTCACCCCAAAATTCAGCAACTGTGTTGTATGATTGCTAAAAGTATTCTCCGCCGCTTTGACCACAGCTCCTTCCACACAACCACCACTGACCGAGCCAATCATTTCTTGATGTTCACTTATCCAAAGAACAGAACCAATTGGTCTGGGTGAAGATCCCCAAGTCTTAACCACCCTCGCCATGACATATTGCTGCTTTCTTTTGCCCCTTTCGTCGATTATGCTTAAAAAGTCTTCCATTGAATGTATTTTTGTAAAATTGCCAGCGTTCCAATTTTTGAGAACACAAAGCAAAGATAAACACTCAAACAATTATGCTCTACGATAACCATGGACGAATCATCAATTATATGCGTGTAGCGGTTACCGACCGTTGCAACCTCAGATGTTTTTATTGTATGCCCGAAGATGGTATCCGTTATGTTCACCGCAAAGATTTATTGAGTTTTGAGGAAATGGAGCGTATTATTAAAGTCTTCGCCAAAGAAGGTATTTCTAAAATTAGAATTACGGGCGGAGAACCTTTTTTACGAAAAGGCATTATGGCATTTTTGGGTAAAATTAATGCCATAGAAGAAATCAAACAAATCCATATTACCACCAATGGAACGATGACCCATGGGCAAATTCCAATGCTCAAAAAGCTAGGAGTACAATCCATTAATCTCAGCTTAGACAGTTTGGACAAACAACGCTTCTTTGACATTACCCGTAGAGACGCTTTTGATAAAGTAATGCAAACCTTCCACGAATTATTGGACAACCACATTGAGGTGAAAATCAATATGGTGGTGATGGCTGGTAAAAACATAGCAGACATTTTACCAATGGTTGAATTGACCAAAGATTATCCTGTCAGTGTGCGTTTTATAGAAGAAATGCCTTTTAATGGAACAGGAAAAAAAGAAGAGCAAGTTTATTGGTCGCAACACGAAATATTAAATCTATTAAAAGAGACGTATCCCGATTTATTCAAGCTTAAAGATCCAGATTACTCTACCTCTGCCAATTATAAAGTCCCCAATTACAAAGGCTCTTTGGGAATTATTGCTGCTTATACTAGGCTGTTTTGTGGGACTTGTAATCGCATTAGGCTTACACCCCAAGGAATCATTAAAACCTGCCTTTATGACGATGGCGTTTTCAACATCAAAGATTTAATCAGATCAGGTGTTTCTGATGCGGAGTTGGTTGCCACCTTAAAAAAAGCGCTAAACAATAAAGCGAAAGACGGATGGGAGGCAGAGAAAAAACGCCTAGAAGGAAATGAAGTATCGGAAAGTATGGCGACCATTGGAGGGTAATATAGCAAGCCTAAATGAAAATGGAAAATTAAAATCAAAACCCATATATTGCTAGATGTGTTTTGTCTGCAACATTTCTCAAAATGAAATAGGATTGGTATGAAACTGTGTAGTATTTTAATGAGTTAAGTAGTCTGACAAAAATAACTTAACAATTCTCTGTCATTCTTTTGGTGACTTAATTGTTGTGATTTTTCCACGTAGCTAAGGCTATGCGGTAAAATAACGCCTCATAAGGCACTCAAAATAATTGGCAGTTAATTGTCAACTTATTTTTGTCAGACTACTTAAGCAAAACAAATCATTATACGTGCATTCAAGATTTATTCAACATTGCGTATGCTTCCTTTGTGTCAATATCTTTTAAAATGTGATCATTGTTAAAATCTAGTTTTATTAAATGAGCGGTATTGGTCTGAACAATTGCCTTACAGCCATTCATTTTATCGTGTTGTAAAATGGTTTCTTTGTAAAAAGCAGAAAAGACAATAGGATTTCCTCGTTTCCCCTTATAAGTTGGTAAAACAATAGTCTTGCCGTCCTGAACAAACTCCTTTTGCCAAGCATCAGCAATTTTATTATAATCACTGGATTCCATCAACACCAGATCCGATAAACAGATCATAAAGCCCTTACTATTTGGGTCAGCAGCAGCAACACCCTTTTGGATAGAAGTCGTCATTCCTTTTTCAAAATCCTCATTGTATACAAATCGAATACGAACATTTTTTGTAATAGTCCTTTTCACCAAATCAGCCTCATATCCCAATACGACAATAACTTCATCTACAGCAGCATCCAACAACTGATTGACCACGTGGGCAACTACTGTCGTCCCTTTCCAGGGCAACAATAATTTATTTTCATTCCCCATACGAGTAGACAGACCAGCCGCCAAAACAATTGCAGAAATCATTTGATTAGATATATGATATAAAATGTAATCAACTGTAAAAACGTTTCACCAGACATATTATACCAATCCATAGTCAAAATCCATACATCGCATCGGGCTAAAGGCCGATGCTACGTATATTAATCGTGCCATTGGCACTTTTGACAAACATTAACAATCTCTTTGATATTAATCGGGCCATTGGCACTTTTTAAATCCGTATTCTAATTATGGATTGGTATTAAACAGAAACTATAAAATACAAAAACCCAACCATCTATTATAGACGATTGGGTCGATTGTTTTATTTAATTCAGCGATAGCCGAAGTGCTTTACACTGAGCGATAGCCGAAGTGTTAGTCTCTTGAACGCATAAAGATCATTACGAAATACATCAACTGACCAAAAGAAGCCATTGCAGCGACCAAATAGGTTCTAGCAGCCCATTTTAAGCCATCTTTAGCCATTGCCGTTTCTTCACCTCGAGTGATTCCTGCATTATCCAACCAAGCCATTGCACGATTACTTGCATCGTATTCGACTGGTAAAGTAATAAAAGCAAACAAAGTAGTGACAGCAAACAATACAATAGCAATACCCAATGGAATCACATTTCCACTAGCTGCCATCATAAACCCGATCAGTAAAACGAATTGTAAGAATTTAGAACTGAAGTTGACCAAAGGAACCAGATTGGAACGCATTTGCAAAGCTGGATAAGCCGTTGCGTGTTGAATGGCGTGACCAACTTCGTGTGCCGCAACCGCAGCAGCCGTAATCGAACGCTCATTGTATACCAACTCACTTAGGTTAACCGTTTTGTTTTTGGGATTGTAGTGATCGGTGAGTTGACCTCTTACAGAAATCACTTCTACATCATGAATTCCATTGTCGCTGAGCATTTTTTCAGCTATGTCTTTTCCTGAAAGACCACTGCTAAGCCCTACTTGTGAATACTTCGACATCACACTTTTCAAGCGAGAGCCCACAAACTTACTGGCGAGCATAGAAATACCCATGATTACTAAATAAATTGGATCAAAGCCCATCATATAATTGATATTTTATTAATTTAAAATTTGTTCTAAAAGGTGGACGAAAATAAAAATTAGGTGTCACTTAATTTAAAAATAAACAGCATTGAATTTTCATTTCACAAACCTTCACCTGTTTAATACTGTTTTATACACCTTAAAAGTTTCACGAGCCATGGTTTCTTTACTAAATTTAACAATATGTTCTTTGCCATTCTCCACCAAACGCCTACTTTCATTGGCATTGTCTATCAAATATAAACATTTATCAGCCAATGACTTAGTATCTTTTACAGAAACCATTAATCCATTAGAACCATCTTCAATAATTTCGGGAATGCCTCCAGCATTTGTACAAACGATGGGAACGCCTGCTGCCATTGCATCGAGTACAGAAGTGCCCAAACCTTCTTCGCTTGACGTAAATAAGAACAAATCTAATTCGGGTAAAACAGCTTCGATATCGGTTCTAAACCCTGTAAATGTAATGTGATTTTGAATTCCTTTTTCGGTAATCAACTGCGCTATTTCTTCTTTTCTTGGACCATCGCCTATGATAAAAAAATGAACATCTTTCCTTTGGGTTAAAATTATGGCTGCCGTATTTACAAAGGTTCTGTGATCCTTATGTCCTACTAAAGCCCCAACGGTTCCAATCAGTTTTTTTTCTGGTGAAATGCTATATTCGTTTCTTAATTTATTTGATTTTGGTAAAAATCGGTTAACATCAATACCATCATAAACCGTAACAATTTTATCGATATCTACTATTGCAGGTTTTATAATTTTACCAATAGCATTAGAAACACAAATGATTTTTTTAACTTGAGGATGATTGTATTTTTTTCGGGAGAACCATTTATTTTTAATTGGGAAATCGACTCTTCGTGCGGCAATAATGGGGATTTTTAACCCAAAAAACAAGACCAATAATACAGTTACAGAATGCGACCTAGCATCGTGACAATGAATCAAATCAATCCCATTATGTTTGATTGTTTTATTCAGATGAGCCAGAAAAAAAGGATTTACCGTTGTTGTATTGCGATAACTAAAACAGGGGATTGAGTCGATTGTTTTCGCTTCTAACGACGAAGCTATTCGGCAGTATGATGCATTCGAGCAAAGCCCCAAACGAGTCAACTCTTGCAATAGATAAAACTGCTGTTGTTCGCCTCCACGCCATTCGTCGCCCAATCCGATATGTAAGACTTTGAAGTTCATCATTCATCACCAATCATTTATCATCCATAAAGCTAATCGTCTAAAATATCTCTACAAAAGGTAATAAATCCAAAAAACAGTCCAAAAATGAAGACATCTACTTGAAAAAGCAGCGGTGTATCAAAAAGGAATACGACCCCATAGATGGTTAGAAAAGACAGCCCAAAGATAAAGACGTAACTTTCTGTATACCAAAGGCCATAGAGCCAACAAAACAAAGCGCCCATAAACAAACAAAGAGCGACGATTCCTCCAAACAACCAAAAACTCAAGTATTGATTGTGGGAATTTACAGGCAGATTGTGCTCATCGCTTTCATAAATCGCATCAAGTTTGTGATGATAATCACCAATACCTACTCCTAAAAGAGGATATTCTTTTATGATTTGCCAATGATTTTGCCAAGCAATAATTCGTCGAACACTGGTAAAATTAACATAGTCGTATTCTTTATATTCACCTGATTGATAAAGGTCAATCTCCCAAAAAAGCTGCTGATATCTTTTTTGCAACGGCTCGTATCCGTTATAAAACAACACACTCACCAATAGAACAACAATTGGTACCAACCATCTTCCCATCATTACCCAAGTCGGCGTTTTTCCAGAACCATTTCGATAAAAGACCAACACCGATATAGAAAACACCGTCATACCTGCCATAAAGCCCAATTGTCCAGCACGTCCACCAAAGCTGATACTGTAGAGCAACAACAATAGAAAAGAAGGGAGAAAAAACCAACGGTAATACCTCTTTAGCCACAAAAAAGCGGCAACCAAGGCACCTACGCTAATAAGATTGCTCAACTGAACCCTAGCCATAAAAGGAGAATAGGCACCAAATTTATAGCTGTATAATTCTTCGGGAGGTGTGTGCGGGAGTAATCCTGGAAGCCATGAATCTATTTTTAAAGCAAGAGAAGGCTCAATAAAATTAAAGACAAAAGTAAGTCCACAATTTACTAGAACAGCAACGACAAAGACCGTCAACATTTGTTTGTAATAGCGAGCAATCTCATATCGACATTGAATGGCCAGTATGGGTATTGCCAACAGTGCAATGTGTTTATAGCAGACATTAAAACCAGTCATCCAATCCGTAGAGTACGCAATGGTAATGCCCAACCAACAAAACAAAACCGCCAGTCCCAACTGCCACCAATAACGAAAGAGAGCAGATTGCCACCCTCTTTTATAAATCAACGTAGTACCAGCCCACACCCCAAATGCAATACTAGCCAAGCCCTTAGACAAAGGAATGGTCAAAAACAACAAAAACAATGCTGCAGTAGGTAAGTTCTTTAAATATTGGTTCATAGTAATAAAAACCACTTTACATTTTGGGTAAAATGATTTGAAAAACCGCAAAAATGTGACATTAAAACGCAACGACAGGTATTTTCGTCTATTTTTTTTGCATCCAAGTCAAAAAGCCCTTTTAAGTATTGGGTATTTCTAAAACTTAATGACTTTTTATTTAGCTTATTTTCATAAAAACAACCTACTCTAATCTACAATATTTTGTCAAAAACAAACATTTATCTGATTACCAATTATAATATCATAAAATTAAAATCTATTTGAGACAGAGTCGATTAAAAGGCAATTGCTTAAGTTTTCATGAAAAAGTCATTGTTTTTTATAAAAAAAAATGGAAACAAGTAAAAAAAAGGACGTCCATTGTAAAAAAAGGACTGCTATATATACTCAAACAATTACTTTTCAGTAAATTTGTTTTTAGTGAAATTTTAAAATTTAGAGGAATCTATAAGATAATTTAACCAACCTCTCCTTATTCTTTTTTCCTCATCAGAGTTAAAAAAGTAACAAAGGCAACTTTTGGTGTTTTATTCCATTCCAATTCTCTCTAAACCTAACATAAAAATATTATAATAACAAACCACATTATGGTAATGATTAGAAAAAAACTTTGGATGTTTATGGGGCTATGTCTCCTCTGCTTTTTCGGCAGCCTGTCCACTCAAGCCCAACTAGAAGTACAGGGTGGATTTACTCCAGACGAATTGGCACAATTGCTGGTTGGCTCGGGTGTTGTCGTTTTTGACGCCACATTGCAGTGTGGTGAACAAGGAGCTGGTGTTTTTGATGGTGAGTTTACGAATGTTGGAATGGATGGTGGTATCATCCTTACTTCTGGAACCATCCAAAATGCAGAAGGTCCTAATAACACTGGTGGAATTTCTACCATTGCAAATACTCCTGGCGATATTGATTTAGAAATCGCAACTGGCTTTCCCACAAACGATGCCTGTATATTTGAATTTGATTTTGTCCCTTTTGGCGACAGTATTCGCTTCAACTATGTGTTCGGTTCGGATGAGTATCTGGAATTTGCCTTTTCTGCTTTTAACGATGCTTTTGGTTTCTTCTTAAGTGGTCCTGGCATTAGCGGTGGTGGTCTATATACAAATGATGCCATAAACATTGCATTGGTTCCTGGTACCAATCAGGCGGTAGCCATTGACAACATCAACGATCAGGTTAATAGCCAATACTTTGTTTGTAATGGCGATCCCAACAACAACTGTCAACCATTTTCTCCTGTTGATATCAATAGTACGGTTCAATACGATGGTTTGACGACTGTTCTTCAGGCAATAGCTGCGGTTACGCCTTGTGATACGTATCACCTGAAAATGGCAGTTGCCGATGCTGGTGATAGCTCTTTGGATTCTGGTGTATTTCTTGAGTCTGGTAGTTTGAGTGTTGATATTGTAACCATTGCAGCTACAACTACATTGACCACCATTGATGGATTCAACAATGCAGTTGAAGGTTGTGTAGATGGTATTGTAACTTTTACTCGTGAATTCCCAACCAGTACGCCTACTGATATTATATATGAAATTGGTGGTACTGCTGACAACGGTATAGATTATGATTTTCTTCCTGGTGTCGCCACCATTCCTCCTTTTGCAACAGAAGTAGAGGTATTGATTGACTTCATTGATGATGGTATGCCTGATTCACCTGCAAGCGCACCAGAAACATTTACACTTACAGTTACCACAGACTTTGGTTGTGACGAAGAATTGATTCAAACAGCAACCATTGAAGTAATTGATGCAGAAGAATTGATTATTACTCAAGAAGAGTTCGATATTTCACCAGGAGATACCATTATGTTGGAAGCTACAGGTGGTGGATTTAACTATTTTTGGACTCCACTTTCACAGATTTTCAATTCAAATACTCCAACACCTACTGTGTATCCAACCGATACAACAGTTTATACCGTAACAACTGCTTTGGGAGATTGTATCTATCAAAAGACGGTTACAGTTAATGTAATTCCTCCTCCTGTAGACAGTTGTGTTCTCAATGCATTCTTTATGACTGCTGGTCTTTGTGCCGATGCCGATCCAGTTCAATTGGTTCCTGTAATGGAAGGTGGTACTTGGTCTGGAGCAGGTGTAAATGCCAATGGATTGTTTACCCCAACTGTTTCTGGCGAATTCCCAATTACCTATACCGTAATTGATGAAACACTAGATGATTGTACTGAAAGCTTTACCGATACCGTAACTGTTTTTGCAGTACCAAATGCATCTTTTACTACTCAGACGTTCTGTAGCAACGATGCACCTACTGCTTTGGCTGTTACGCAAACAGGCGGTACTTGGTCTGGAATGGGCATTGATCCAGCAACTGGAATATTTACTCCTGGTCCAACAGGAAGTTTTGAAATAACATACACCATTACAACAGACAATGGTTGTTCTGATTCTCAGACTAATTTTGTGAACGTCATTGCACAAGCAGATGCCAGTTTTACAACTATGGATTTCTGTCAAGGTGATGCACCTTTCCAATTTACTGCCGATGGTACATCTGGTGGTGTTTGGTCTGGTACAGGTATTACTGCTTCAGGGGTCTTTGATCCTATGAATGGAAGCGGTGCTTATACCATTACTTATACTGCAGGTTCTTCTAGTTGTCAAGATGTAGTCAGTCAAACAGTTACGATTAATCCATTACCAAATAGTACCTTCACTTTTGGTACTTATGAAGCTGGCGGAAGTCCAGCAACGCTTACTCCTGCAACAGCTGGAGGCACTTGGTCAGGTACTGGTGTTGACGACGATGGTGTTTTCACACCTGGTGATGCTGGAACATATCCTATTACTTATAGTGTAACCAGCCCACAAGGCTGTAGTTCTACTACTACTTTTAATGTTATTGTTGTCAATGTTGGCGACCCTTGTTTCCCACCACAAGCTTTCTGTGCTACTTCTGGTCCAGTTGCTTTGACATCAAATGAGCCAGGCGGTACTTGGTCGGGTCCAGGTGTTTCTTTTGACGGTATTTTCAACCCTGCTATTGGAGCTGGTGTTTATGCCATCACACATACCATAGGCAGTGGTGTCGGTACACAGAGTTGTACAGAAAACGTAACTGTTTATGCAGAGCCTAATGCTAATTTTATTCCTGAAGATTTCTGTGAAAATGGTCCTGCTAGTGCCATTGCTGCCATACAAGTAGGCGGTACTTGGTCGGGTACAGGCATTACACCAGGCGGTGTTTTCGATCCAATGAACCTTACTCCTGGAGACTATGCGGTTACTTACAGTATTACAACAGGAGACGGTTGTTCTGCTAGTTTGACCCAAGACATTACCATCTTCCCAGAGCCAAATTCTAGTTTTACAGAAGTTAGTTTCTGTGAGGGAGGTGCTCCTACTATGCTTTCTGCTGTTACACCAGGAGGTACTTGGGACGGAATCGGTGTTTCTTCTACTGGACTATTTGATCCAGGAGTTGGAATTGGAAGTTATGTTATCGGATATACAGTGATTGGACAAGGTGGTTGTGCACATACTTCTACTAGAGTAATTTCTGTATTAGAAGGTGGCGATGCAAGCTTTACTGTCAGCAATGTTTGTGTTGGTGGCAATCCTGTTCAATTTGTTGCGACTACTCCTGGAGGTACTTGGGATGGTCCTGGCATAACTCAATCTGGTTTATTTAATCCTGCTGGTTTGACGGCAGGTTCTTATAGCATTAGTTATTCTGTTGGAGCAGATGGTTGTGCAAGTACCGTAACCAATCAAGTTACCGTATTGCCTTTAGCAAATAGTACATTTACGAGTGCTTCTGTTTGTACCAATGGTGCACCTATTCAGTTATCGGCTGTTACGGCTGGTGGTACTTGGAGTGGACCTGGTGTTTCGGCTAGTGGAGTTTTCAATCCAGCTGGATTGGCTGTTGGAAGTTATACAATAACACATACAGCTACTGCGGCTGGTGGATGTACCAGTTCTTCAACTGGTTCTGTAACCATTATTGGTTTGCCTAATGCCAGCTTTAACAGTGTTTCTGTTTGTGAAGGCGGAAATTCGGTTCAATTAACGGCTGTAACGGGTGGTGGTACATTTAGTGGAACAGGCGTTTCTGGTGGTTTATTCAACCCTGCTGGTCTTAACCCAGGAAGTTACACTATTAACTACACCGTTACAAATGCTCAAGGATGTACAAACTCATCTACTGGAACAGTTACCATAGGCACACAGCCTGTAACAACTTTTCCAGATGTTTATTTGTGTATCGAAGATGGTCCAACCCAATTGTCTGCCAATGAAACAGGTGGCGTTTGGTCTGGTATTGGTGTTTCTGCTAGTGGTATTTTTAACCCTACCAACTTAACGGCAGGTGTTTATGAAGTAACTTATACGACAACAACCGACTTGGGTTGTTCTAGTGTATCAACTGGTCAAGTAGCTATTAGCCAACAGCCAGATAGTGATTTTACCAGTATTAACATTTGCCAAAACGATGGTATTGTACAATTGAGTGCTGCTGTCGCTGGAGGTGTTTGGTCGGGTACAGGCGTATCGGCTGATGGAATGTTTAATCCTACTGGTTTGGCTGGTATTTATGAAATAACTTATACCGTATCTAACCTCCTTAATTGTAGCAATACAAGTACTGGAACGGTAACGGTAAGTGCGTTGCCTAATAGCAGTGTTGACGATGCCTTTATTTGTGAAAATAGTGCACCTGTTCAATTAACGGCAACTACGCTTGGTGGTGTCTTTAGCGGAAGCGGCATAAGCGCAAATGGAGTATTTGACCCAAGTGGCGCTCCTGTTGGTAGCTATACAGTTACTTATACTGTTACCAACATTGCAGGTTGTATGAGTGCTTCAACAGCTACCATTACAGTGGGCTCTGCACCGAATGCTACTTTCCCTGATGCAGCTGTTTGTCAAGATGGCTCTGTTACTTTGGTGGCTTCTATTGGAGGCGGAACTTGGTCAGGTACGGGTGTTGCTGCCGATGGTACTTTTGATGCCACTGGATTGGCTGCTGGTACTTATACGGTAACTTACACAATTGGAACTTCTAATGGTTGTTCTTCAACTAGTACTGGTTCTGTAACCGTTTCTTCAGCGCCAGATGCTTCTTTTAATGGTGCTGCTATTTGTGCAAATGAAACAGTAACTCTATCAGCAGCTACTGCTGGAGGTACTTGGTCTGGAATGGGTATTTCTGCCGATGGCGTTTTTGATGCTACTGGTTTAGATGCTGGTTTATACGAAATTGTTTATACTGTAACAACTGGTGACAATTGTACTGCTACAAGTGTTGGTTCTGTAACTGTTTCGGCTCCTGTAACAGTAACAGTCGATTTGGCTCCTAGCTGTATTGGCTTTACTGGTAATTATGAAATGATTTTGACTCCTGCTGGTGGCGATGGTGGACCTTACTCTTTGAGTGGTGGATTCACTGGTGCAACCGATGGTTCAATTACTGTTTCTGGTGCAGGCGATGGTTCTACCTTTGATTATGTGGTAACAGACGCAGCTAGTGGTTGTTCTACAACGATTTCTTTCACCGCTCCAAGTTGTGGTATTTGTAATCCAATTGCAGGTACGGTAACTGATTTGTTTGTTTGTGGTGGTGAAACGGCTTCTATTACGAGTGAGGGTGCAGATGCTTCATCTGTTGACACTTTAGTATACGTACTTCATAGTGCTGCTGTATTTAGTGAAACAGACATTTTATCTGTTAGTGGAAACGGTAATTTTGACTTAGCTGATTTTGGTGGAAGTACCAATACCGATTATTATGTATCTGCTGTTGCAACCAATATGGACAATGGAGCCATTATGTTTGCTGGTGAGTGTACCGATATTTCAAACAGTGCTCAAGTGGTTTTCCTTGATCCAATTAGTTTGAACTACGATGTCACTTGTGATGGTGATGAAGGATTGTTTACATTGGTCATTAACTTATCTGGAGGAATGCCTGAATACGATCCAATGACAACTTATGACGTTAGTGGTGACTTAAATGTTTCAGGTGCAGTATTGGGTGATATGTTTATTTTAGATTATGTAGATACTGACGCAATCAATATAACAGTGACAGATGCAAATACTTGTGTTACTTCATTGATTACAGGTCCTATTAGTTGTGCTAAGTGTGGCACACAAGCTGGTGTAATACCAACCAATCCACAATCTGCTTGTGGATCAGAGACCGTTCAGGCACAAGCAACTGGATTTACATTGTTTGGTTCTACTTTAACCTATATTGTTCACACAGATACATCGGAGGCTACTTTCCCTGGTGAAATTGTTGGAGCTGCTCCTCAATCAAGCAATGGTGCATTTACTTTTGCTGATTTGTTTGACAACGCTGAATCAAATACCACTTATTTCATATCGGCTGTATTGGCACAAACAGATGCCAACGGTCTTCCAATCATTGAAGAATTTGATTTCTGTCTAGTTGTTATGACTGGTCCTGCAGTTACTTTCTCTGATGGAGTTGGTTTTGATATCGTAGTTGATGTAGTTTGTGCAGAAGACGATGCGTCTTATCAGGCAATTGTTGCCATTGGTGGAGATGCTACTGAAACCTACACTATTGATATAAACGGTGTAACTGGTACAACTACTGGTGAAATGGCTTATATTTCGCAAGACATTAACAATGGCGACGGTTACATTGTTACCGCTTCTAATAGTTCTGGATGTACTTCTATCTTAAGTAATCCACAGGTATTCTGTGATGCTGCTACTTCTATTGAATTACTATCTTTTGATGGTGAAATGAAGAAGGAAGGAAACCAATTGACGTGGAAACTTGCTAGTGAGTCTGATATTAAAACATATGTAGTTGAACGTTCTATAGATGGTAGAGACTTCGCTGCTGTTGGAGAGATTACTTCATTGGGTGACATTAATACCAATCGCCAATATGACTTCTTTGACGCTTATGTTGAAACGGGAGTTGTATTCTACAGATTAAGAGTTGTTGAAACCAATGGTACAACGACTACAACCAATACCATTGAGTTGTACAGAGTGGCTACCGAAATGGAGATTATCCGTTTACAGCCAGTTCCTACATTCGATCAATTGTTGATTGTTTTACAATCTGCTCAAGAGGAGCCGTTAACTATTACAATTTATGACATTGCTGGTAAAATTGTTCTTTCTCAAGACGTAGAAATCGTTGAAGGAGAAAATCAATTAAATGTTGATGTTAGTAGTTTCGCTGCTGGTCTTTATACATTACAACTACAATCTGCAGATGCTGTTGTTGTTGAAAGAATGATTAAGGAATAAAAGCTCTAAACTTTAGAAATACAAAAGCCCCCAATTTCATTATGAAATTGGGGGCTTTTTTTATTTATTTTATTAAAGAAAGATTAATTCAAAACAAGGATTTCTAAAAATTCCGAAGCCCCTTCTCGAAAGAAGAGGCTTGGAATTCACTAAACCAAAACTATTATGAAAAAAACTTACAATATCTTATACGAAATATTCATCAAATTAGTTTAACCTTTAACATTTTTTGACAAATAGTCAAATTCTTATTCTAATAACATACTCCTCTTTACCTACCTACAAATACATTAACAACAAGGGGATCAATAGTGTTTAGGGGCGATCGTTATTTTTTGCAAAACGACTTTTATAAAACTATAATAATAAAATTAAATATTTGTATCCGAAGTGAAGTATAGATTTAAAGCTCGTACTGAACTTTGGGTTAAATGTAAACTTCTTACTTAGTACACCGTAAACTAAATAACTATCATTTTTCACGTACTTCTTTTGAAATAACTTGTTAAAAACC
>ENA-ORXT01004468-ORXT01004468.1-marine-metagenome-genome-assembly--contig:-NODE-4468-length-14423-cov-13.074097_pt1 | contig 14423 bp, 9 predicted proteins | sample MGYA00237868_ERZ511482 | MGnify/ENA metagenome assembly ERZ511482 | reverse complement strand
ACCCCAATGTAGAAGAACTTCGCCAATCGTATTTAGAAATTATGTACGACTCTGTTTTTCAAAAAGAATTTCAGGCTTTATTGAAAGACTATGTGGGAAGACCTTCCCCTTTATATTATGCTAAACGATTATCTGCGCATTATAAAACAAATATTTACTTAAAACGAGAAGACCTCAATCACACAGGGGCGCATAAAGTAAATAACACCATTGGACAAATATTAGTAGCGCAGCGTTTGGGTAAAAAACGAATTATTGCAGAGACAGGTGCAGGGCAACATGGCGTTGCAACAGCGACCGTTTGTGCTTTAATGGGGATCGAGTGTATTGTATACATGGGGGCGGTAGATATAGAGCGGCAAGCACCCAATGTACAGCGTATGAAAATGTTAGGTGCAGAAGTGCGACCTGCTTTGAGTGGTAGTCAGACTTTAAAAGATGCAACCAATGAAGCCATCCGAGATTGGATTAGCAATCCAGAAAATACACATTATATCATAGGTTCCGTAGTAGGTCCGCACCCTTATCCGGATATGGTCGCTCGGTTTCAGTCTGTGATAAGTGAGGAAATGAAATGGCAGTTAAAAGAGAAAACAGGCAATGAAAATCCAGATATTATCATAGCTTGTGTGGGCGGTGGAAGTAATGCCGCAGGTGCTTTTTATCATTATTTGGACGAAAAAGATGTTCGATTAGTGGCGGTAGAAGCAGCAGGTAAAGGCATTCACAGTGGCGAATCTGCAGCAACGAGTGTGTTAGGTACTAAAGGCGTGATTCACGGTAGTCGAACCTTATTGATGCAAACAGCAGATGGTCAAATAGTGGAGCCTCATTCTATTTCTGCAGGCTTGGATTATCCGGGTATCGGTCCATTACATGCCCACTTAATTGATACAGGTCGGGCAGAAGCGGTAAGTATTACAGATGACGAAGCTTTAGAAGCTGCGTTTTTCTGTTCTCGCCAAGAGGGAATTATTCCTGCCCTAGAAACGGCACATGCGTTTGCCGCAATGGATAAAATTAAGTATGATATGGATGATGTGGTCGTTATTAATCTATCGGGTAGGGGAGATAAAGATTTAGCCACTTATCTAAAAGCTTTCGAGAAATTTGGGTAAGCATAAATATCGCTAGCGACAACATCTAGTACGAATAAGTAATAATTCGAATCAGGAGTTGAATTATTAGATTGACTTATCGTTGTATTGAAAAGAAGGGGATAACTTTAAGTTAAAGAAGGGGATAACTTTAAGTTAAAGAAGGGGATAACTTTAAGTTAAAGAAGGGGATAACTTTAAGTTATCCCCTTCTTTTTACCTGCGCTACTTTAAGGAACTAGTAACTATTATACAGTGAGAATTTACATCACCATTATTTAAGATCCTGATAATAAGTAGCTATGTATTTTTCAACTCCTGATTCGAATTAATAATCAAATCAACTACTCTATTTTTTCAAAACAACCCGCATCTGGCATTATTCCATCTCTTGGATTACCTTCCAAATCTTCTTGAATATTCGTTAATGGTCTAGCATAGTTTTCCGCAATAGATAAGGAATCTAAATGAAAATCATCCTCACCAGCATCTTTAAAAAGAATAACATCGGTAGCACCTGCTTCTGGAATACAAGGCGCACAATTGTCAAAGAAATCAGGAGTGGCATCTGGTTCTAATAGCTCATTTACTCGAACGACGCAATTTTCAAAAGTATACTCAAATAGGGCTCCCTCTAAATTAAATAAATCTATCTCATCTCTTCTTGACCCATAAATGATAGAATTTATAAATCTAGCTCTTAAAGTATTTAACCTTGCTTGTGAACAAAACTCATCCAAACACAGCGCATTACTCATTCTTAAAGCATCATTATCTACCCCATAACTGGTTAAAGTACAATGTCTGAAAGTATAATTGCCGCCATATTCTAGTTGTACTGCATTGCCACCATTTCCATAAATCAAACAATTATTGGCGGTAATATTTGACCGAACGCCAATAATACCGCCACTGATGCAGTTGGCAACCGTAGAATTGTTTATTACAACTGTAGCCGCAGAATCTACATACATTCCAAAACGGGCATTTTTAATAATGGCATTATCAATAGTATTTCCTCTACTTCCTCTAGAAAAATAGATACCTCCCCATTGACCCGCCACTTCCCCAAAAGAAGGTTCTAATCGGTCGCCTTGTATGGTTACAGGATTTTCGGTAGTTCCTTGTATATTTAATTTGCCATTAGGCAGAACGAATATATAACCATCATCATACCTTTCTCCTAGAATACCCGAACGAACAATCCCTCCATGTATATAAATCTCTGTACCAGCTGGAATATTTAAGGTGCAGCTATCTACCAACAAGACCCCATAAATGACATAAGGCTTAGGATCATCAAAAGAGAACTCCTCAAAATCGCAAGAGATTAAAGCACCCCCTCCTTGATTAAAACGGTTGGGTATATAATTGGCGTTTTGACCCCATGCTTCTAGCAAAATATTTCGAGTTGTACCATTTAATTCTACTTCCAAAAATTCCTCAATTATAAATGGACTAGCTGATAATGGGTTATTAGGATCAACTGTGACTTCTGCGAATACATAGATACTATCTCCTGCGGCAATCTCTGTATTATTGACTTCCATTCCTGGAATACCATCTACATTTATTCTAAAAATAGAATTCTCTCTTTCTTTTAATCGAACACTATTTATGATCACCGGACGGTCATTGGTATTATAAATTTTAACTAAACGAGTTGCGGAACCAATTTCTGTAAACACGGTGTCAAAACGCAAAGTATCTACTGAAAAACTCAATTCTGCGGTGTTATCTAGTAAATAATTTTCATCTTTGTTGCAGGCAAGGGCAACTAGAACTATTAAAAAAGAAAACAGAAACAATTGTCTCATGGAGTATTTTATTTGAGTTGTGTACGCACGTATTTTGGACATTCTTCTCGACTTTTGCATGGCAGTATCAAATTTGTCCAGCAATGGAAATTTGCTGGACAAAAGGGTCTTTTGCTGGACAATTTTCGATTGTCCAGCAAATTTTATTCAAAAAAAAATATTTCCTGAATAAAATTTCCCAATACAAAAGTCGAGATTCCTGTCCGAGTAAATGACTCGGACAGGAATGTCCGAGCTACGTCTTTTTCTAAGAACGACTAAAAAAGCGTAAAGTTAGTTTTTAACGCAGAAAAGCGATAGGTATTCGATGTAATTATGAAAACCCCTTGCTTTGTCCTACTGGCAACAAAACAAAAGCGTACTTTTACGTTATTTTGTAAACACTAACACTGTATCTTAAAACGAGAAAATGTCTGCAATTATAGACGTGATCATCCCTGCATACAATGAGGAACAATCTATTGGAAATGTGTTGCAAGACATTCCAAAATCGTTAGTTCGAGAAATCATCGTGTGTAACAATGCCAGTAAAGATTCTACCAAAGCGGTTGCCTTAGCCAATGGGGCGACTGTGGTGGACCAACCCATAAAAGGCTATGGAAATGCTTGCTTAAAGGGGATTGCACATATTAGGGCTAGACCAGCAGATGAACAACCGGACATTGTTGTTTTTTTGGATGGAGATTACTCTGACCACCCAGAAGAAATGTCTAAATTAATAGAACCTATTTTAGAAGACAAAATAGATATGGTCATTGGTTCTCGGGCTTTAGGAAATATGGAAAAAGGGGCCATGATGCCTCAGCAAATATTTGGAAATTGGCTAGCAACTACTTTAATTAAATTCTTTTATAATTATCAATTCACAGATTTAGGCCCTTTTAGAGCGATTCGTTGGGATAAATTAATGGAGTTGGATATGCAGGATCGAGATTTTGGATGGACCGTTGAAATGCAAGTAAAGGCCGCAAAGTATGGCTTTAAATGTACAGAAGTGCCAATGACTTATCGAAAACGTATTGGTGTATCCAAGGTTTCTGGCACGATTAGAGGCACTATCTTAGCAGGACACAAAATTTTGTGGACAATTTTTAAGTTACTTTAAAAAATAATGACAATTATATCCTATTTAATCTTAGGCATCTATATTATCGCATTAATCTGGATAACAAGCTATTGTTTACTACAACTACACCTGTTGTACAACTACCAAAAAGGACAAAAAGCTACTACAAGTATAAAGGCAGAGGTAACAGATAAAGATTTACCCTTTGTTACGATACAACTCCCCATTTATAATGAGCTATATGTAATAGAACGATTAATCGATCGGGTCTGTGAATTTCACTATCCTAAGGATAAATTTGAAATTCATATTTTAGATGACTCAACAGATGAAACTGTGGATATTGTAGCTAAAAAAGTAGCTTATTACAAAACAAAAGGTTTTCAAATAGAACAAATCCGAAGAGTAGATAGAACAGGCTATAAAGCAGGTGCATTGAAAGAGGCAACTCAACAAGCGAAAGGTGCATTCATTGCCATTTTTGATGCAGATTTCCTACCGCGAAAAGATTTTCTATTAGAAACGATCCCTTATTTTAAAAATCCTAAAATAGGGGTGGTACAAACTCGTTGGGAACACATCAATCAAAACTATTCTATACTAACGAAGCTGCAAGCAATGCAGTTAAATGTGCATTTTACAGTAGAACAGCAAGGGCGGAAGTCAGGTAATTACATGTTGCAATTTAACGGCACAGCAGGGGTTTGGCGCAAGGAAACGATTGCCGATGCAGGCGGTTGGGAAGCAGATACCTTAACAGAAGATTTGGATTTAAGCTATCGAGCACAGTTAAAAGGTTGGGAAATTATTTTTATGGAAAAATTCGGTTCTCCTGCCGAATTACCTGCCGAAATGAATGGGCTTAAATCACAGCAATTTAGATGGATGAAGGGCGGCGCAGAAACGGCTAAAAAGATGTTACCCACTATCTGGAAATCTAATCTAAGATTCGGTCAAAAAGTACATGCTACTGGGCATTTATTAGGGAGTACTATTTTTATATTTGTCTTTATCTCTGGTATATTTAGCGTTCCTTTATTATTTGCTTTACAGAATATTGGTTTTGATACCCGTTATTTTGCCTTTTTTCTAGCAGGCTTATTATCTGTTATTGCGGTTTATTTTGTGGCGAATGTAAGCGCAGACTTGAAAGAAGAAACTTGGCTCAAAAAGGTATTGAAATTTGTGCTATTATTTCCTATATTCCTAGCTTTATCTATGGGCCTATCCTTACACAATACCATAGCTGTTTTACAAGGCTGGCGTGGGAAGGAATCTCCTTTTATCCGTACTCCTAAGTTCAATATTAATACGATCAAAGATACTTTTAAGAAGCAAAAATATTTTAACTCTAAGTTGTCTTGGGTAACGGTTTTTGAAGGGCTTTTATCGCTGTATTTTTTAGGCGGTATTTTGGCAGGTATTCAATTAGGGAATAGTGCGTTTTTATTGTTTCATGGATTATTGATGGTTGGTTTTGGAACTATCTTTTACTATTCTATTCGGCACACGAGTATGATAGAAAGTGAGGAGTAAAAATCCAAGACAAAACAAAATGACTATTTTGTTTTTACATAAGCCGTTTTTACACTAGCTGGGAGGCTGCTTTTCTAATAGGGTATGAACCCGCTTATTTTTTTCGTAAATTTGACTTCTTATCAACCAATAAGAACTGGTCTTTAGCCATTGGTCTTTAGTCTTTTGTACGCTTAAGCTTTGCTGCAGGAATTAGCTAAATTCTTTCTTTACACTCGAATAAAAAAGACGAGAGTAAACTTAGTATTATGATAAGACCCTAGCATTCGGCAGGCTGCCACCAAAGACTAAAGACCAATGGCTAAAATCCAATAAGAAATCAATTAATATGTATCTAGCTCCGCTAAATTACGATCGTTTTTTTAAGAAGATCTTTTCAGACACCAAAATTGCTAAGCAATTTTTAGAAGATTTTTTTGAATTTACAATAGAAGAAATTGAGGCGTTACCACTTAGTCATAAACTGACGAACGAAGCCAACTTGATACATTTCGACTATCGCTGCAAAGTAGATGGAGAATACATCATTATAGATATGCAGCAATGGTACAAACACGATGTAGTCAAACGCTTTTATCTATATCATGCAGCCAATTCTGTGTTGCAGCTAGAAGACTTACCTCTAAAACAAATTGGAAAGGAAAAACAAGTAAAAGATTATAGTGGTGTATTGCCTGTCAAAACGTTGATTTGGTTAGTAGACGATGCTTTAGATTTTACTAAAGATTATAGTATCTACACAATGCTACCTGAAGAAGTAGGAGATTTTTTAACGGATACTGCCTTATGGTCAACTACAAATGAGAAACAACTGCGAACAAAAAGAAAGGAATTGCTTAAAGTGCTAGAAAATGATACAAAGAACTTATTATTTCTCAAAAAGAATCAGCTAATTTTTGCCTTTCAAAAAAATATTGTTAAAAATTTGAACGAAGCGTTTGCTGCTAACCAATCACAAAAACCCTATATGCGTTGGTTTGAATTTGCTGCAAAAACAAGAAATAAAGACAATAAACCATCCGATTTTAAAAAATTTCAATCAGATGCTATTTTTGAGGAGATTATGCGGAAGCTCAATCATGCTAGTTTGAATCCTGTGGAAAAAGACTATATGCATTATTTTGAAGAGTTGGAAGGGATTGCGGAGGTAAAATGGAAGGAAGGAAGAAAAGAAGGCGTGGAGATAGGTGTAGAAATGGGTGTAGAGATAGGTGTAGAACAGGAAAAAAGAGCTAATATTTTAGCAGCTATTCAACAAGGGATTTTGTCAGAACAACAGATTTCCGCACTTTTTCAAGTTAGTCTGGAATTTGTAAAAGAAGTAAAAAGGAATTTAAGTAACTAAATACCTATCCATAAATAAATTGTAAAGAATCACTCCTCAACATCCAAACAGCTCTTTTATAACGTAAGTATATATAAAGGAAAAGAATTTGCGTTTTGGTTAGAAAATTAAAAGTAGCAGTAAAATTCTATCCTTCCTGACAATATTCTTACAAGATAGAATTTCACTACTCTTTTTTGCAAGCAAAAATTACCTACAATGAAAAAAATATTATTCTTATTTCCATTTCTTGCCTATACTATTGTTGGTATTGCACAAGAAATTTTACCAAAACAGCAAGCGCTTATCACCAAAATAGCAGCTACTTGGTGTATCAATTGCGGTACTTGGGGATGGGATACCTATGAAGGGATTATTGCAGAAAATTCAGATAATGCCCTTATCATTACGGCGCATTATAATGGGGATTTATTTACAAAAACTGCTAGATCATTAAGTGATAATTTTGGCAGTGTTGGACAGCCCCAATTCTACTTAGGAAATGAATTGACAAGACTGCATGAAGGGAATAGAGTAGCAAAACAAGCAGAAATTAAAGAGGCTGTTAAGGTAATCAGTACACAAATGCCCGTAGCAAATACAGGCATCCAATACCAATGGAATGACCAAGAACTAAAAGTCCGTGTCAAAACCAAGTTTTTTCAAAATACCAGCGATGAATTTTATGTAGCCACTTATATTTTAGAAAGTGGCGTACTTAATTTTCAGACAGGTAAAGAAGCAGTCGTTGCGCATTCAAAAGTTCTAAGGGGTTCTTTTACAGAAAATGACTTTGGCATAGCTATCGGTAGTCAAGGTATTTCTGATGGAACGGAATTTGTCCGAAATCAAATGATGGATTTGCCAGCGAATTGGGATAAGGATAGTTTAGAAGTATTAGCCATTATATGGAAAAAAATAGGTGATACTTATCAATATGTCAATGGTTCTAAAATTCAGATTGGAGATACTAGTAAACTCATCGATGCAGCCAACAATGCGCCTACAAGCAATACAGAAACTGGACCTGACTTTCCAGAATTTCCGTGGTTAGCCGATATAATTGATACGAATAACTGTTGTGATAATACCAAAATAGAAGTATACAATAGTGGCGCACACCAATTCCTGTTTATTGAAGGGGATGAAAGTTGCTCAAGTAATCAAGGTACTTTATATTATCAAAATGGTACGTTCTATTGTGCCGATTCTCCTTCTATGGATTGTCTAGCTGCCTATAAACTAACAGAACAAGACCTTGCTAAATCTTGGACTTGCGAAGGTAGTACCGATAATGAAGGTGGTATGGATATGCCTAATGATTCAGAAGAAACAATGGAGGATACTACTACTACTAATTCTGGTTTTGAAGATTTTCCCTGGTTAGATGCATTGGTGGATATGGAAAACTGTTGTAACAATACAAAGGTCATCGCTTATTATCAAAGTGTTTTTACCTTTATTTTTATTGAAACAGAAACCACTTGTGGGACAAGCGTTGGTAAAATGTATTTTCAAGATGGTACTTTCTATTGTGGTGATGTAGGCACTATGGATTGCCGAACTGCTTATGGATTAAGCGAAGATAGATCTAGCGTATTATGGACTTGTGAGTAGACCCCCTTTTTTTTATAAAAGTGTTTGTACTAATTTCGCTCGCTTATAGAAACACCTTCCGTTACGAAAGATAAACCATGTTGTCCTTTAGTAGAGATCATTATCCCTTGAAAAATTGGTTTTATTTGAGGATTGTTAGAGCCCCAATTAACAATAAAATTAGCACCTGTTCCGCCTTCACTGTCTTCATGATCAATTACGTACTCTATCGTTTGTAAAGGGCTAAGCAACAAGGTACCATCAATGTAGTTTCTAACGAGAATACCTTTTGAATCATAATAGATGATATCTTCGATAAATAGAGAATCTCGAATACTTGTATTTCGAATACTAAGTGTAGCTGTCAGCAGTGTTTTGTTTTGTTTGTTATAACTGTAAATATCTGAATAAATAGGAATATAAATAGAGTCTCGATAAGTTAGTTCTATCTTTTTAACGTAGTTTTCTTTTACCTCCTTTACTTCTAAAATATCTTCTCCTTTTTTATTTAGATTCGGATCATATTCTTGGCAACCTACACCTAAAGCTAGTAGAAATAGGTGCAGCGTTATTTTTGTTATATTCAACTTGTACATTTTCTAAGTTTCTTAATCAGTTTTATTGGGAGTAGAGAGATCATGACCTTATTTATAGTTAGGTAATTACTTCACCAGAAAACATAAAAATTGACAAATAACCTTATTTCTTTTCTTTTTTCAGTTGTCGCTCTACTACCTTGAAAGCATTTTTAATGGACTTTTCAAATAGGCTATCTTCCACTGTGACGGTTACATCTTTTTGTCCTTTTACCGCTACATTAATTGTTACCACATCACTAAAAACAGCGTTCTGTTCTTTAAGTAAACACTAGTAGCAGTAATATGTTGACAAAAGCGGTGTAATTTTTCAAAATGCTTTGCTATTAGTTGTTCTAATTGATTACTTCTTTTAAAAGGAGACTGAATTAATAGGTTAGTCATAAGAAAAAAAATTAAAATTTAAGAAGAAGTGGGCTACTTAATTTTTAGTAATTTGTAAAAGGCTCTAAAATACAAAGAGAGAGGCATTACTGTCAAAGAAATGCCTCTCTCTAGTTTGCAGCTTTTCAACGGAAGGTAGTAGAAAAAATTACTTTTTGGAAAGTCTACTATTGTGAAAACTGCATCGTTCCTTAGAACTTTAATACAAAAGCTATCTATCGGAGGGATGAATTCGCCTTTAGTTAGTGTGGGATAACTATTATGATTAGGCATTTTACCCTTTAATAAGCTAGGGGATTTACGTTAGATAACTCATAGGAACAGGAATAAAATAAAATTATATTTTTTCTTACGCTGTTCCCTATAGTAAATCGGTTTTTAAAAATAAAAGGTCATTTCATTTTCCTTCTATTCCATAGGATTTAGGATATGTTGAATTTTCAGTAAACGTTTCATTGCCGGATAGGATCATCGCTAATTTGGCATCAAAGGTAGCTTTAGAAACGCTACCCGTTAAATGAGACTTTATTTCATTATCCTTTACAAAATAAATAATTAGCGCCCGACCTTCTCCTAGTATAGCCATTATCTTAGTAGGGTTTTCTAGATAAAAAGCATGAATTTCTATTTGGTCTCCATACCCTAATTGTATCTTCTTCAATATTCTCTGAAGCCAGTGTGCACCGAAAGAATGCCTTCTAGAAATACTAATTATCATAGGGACTGTTGCTTGTGCAATCAAAGTATCTAATACTTTTTTGCTACTAATCTCTTTTTCTATAATTTTCATTGGCATAATTGTTTAAAAGATTTGTGGGCTTTGAGCTTTTTGTTTTAGAGTAAATGGGAGTAAATTGTTTATGAAGAAATTTACTTGTTTGAGAAAAGATAGAATCTTTTTAAAAATGTTTATTATTTGCTCAAAGCCCAACAAATTTATGGACAAACACCAAACACTATATGTTAACAATCTTTGAATCTAGACTAAAGACCAATGGCTAAAGTCCAGTAAATATATAGGAAAATAGAAATATTATCCCTCCACATAGCTAGGCTATCAATAGATAACTGGTGAAAATTACTTACAGATTAGAATCGCTATCTGGAGGACTAATACCTACTTTTGTTAGATTTCAATTTTAATATAAAGTTAGAAACACTTTTGTTTCTACTTGTTTAAATTGGTCTTTAGCTATTGGTCTTTAGTCTTTGGTACGCTTATGCTCGACACTAGGAAGTAGCTAAATATTTTCTTTATACTCGAATAAAAAAGACAAGGATAAGCTAAGTATTTAGCTACTTCCTATTGCCGAGCATAAGCGTAACAAAGACTAAAGACGAATGGCTAAAGACTAGTTTGAGTAAGGGTAGGGACGAGCAACTAAATCAACCACCCATCTGATTTGGTTATTTACTTCCTCGTCCCTTTGAGTGAGGAGACAATTCTTATCTCCTTCCCTACTAATACTTACTATACAACTAAAATTCTTATAACGTAAACAATACATTAATCAGTTTTTAGGAACACTGTTCCATTGAGAATCTTATCATACCTTGAATTAATTTAATTTTAGTTGTAATTGATAACACTAAACTTTTTCAATGTTTTTAACCAAACTTGCAAAACGAATTTTTACGTACACTTCTATATATGCTATTAGAATGCCAAAAATGCAAACAATTGACTGCCAGTTATTTATGTTTTATTTGAGTGATTTTTTTTCTTATATTTAAGGAATTGCGTTTATTTAAGAAAAAACGAATAATAACTAACTATACACGTAGTTGATTATTTGAAAATACTTCCATTTTTTGTAATTGGCACGTACTTTTTTTCAAAAAAAAGAAAATAACAATATAAAAACTTAAAAAATTTGATTTTTTCTTCAAAAAAAGATGGCAGGCTAAGCATTCGATTTTGGTCGGATGGAAAAAAAATATTTTTTCTTATATTTAAGGAATGGATTTATTGAGCTAATAGGAAAGGTTTGTGCTACCTACTGAATCATAAAATTCACTCGTTTAATCTTTAGTTTTCGCATTTTAGAATCCAGCGTTTTTGCATTTAAATCTAATAGTACAGCTGCTCCGTCTTCCCCACTCACTTTCCAATTCGTTTTTTTTAATGCTGCTACAATGTGCTTTCGTTCCATTGCTGCAAAGCTTAGGAAAGGCTCTTCTTTTCTAGTATTTTTCTCTTTTGCAGGTTTCCAGCTACTTAAATCTAAAGATTCTGATTTGCTAGTGATGACAGCACGTTCAATAATATTTTCTAGTTCTCTGATATTTCCAGGGTAGTCGTACGATTGTAATTTCGTTAAAGACCTAGCACTCACTTTACTGACTTTCCGACCAATTCGGTCATTGAATTTTTTTAGAAAATACTTGACTAATAATGGAATATCTTCTTTTCGTTCTCGGAGTGGAATATTATGGATAGGATAAACATTTAAGCGATAAAAAAGGTCTTCTCGGAAAGTTCCTTCTTTTACCATTTGAGGTAGGTCTCTATTCGTAGCCGCGATGATGCGGACATTTGTGTGCAGAGTTTTGTTACTACCGAGTCGAATAAACTCCCCTTCTTGCAATACCCGTAATAACTTGGGTTGCAGTTCTATGGGTAATTCTCCAATCTCATCTAAAAACAAGGTTGCTTCATGTGCTAATTCAAAGCGACCAATTTTTCGCATAACAGCCCCTGTAAATGCCCCTTTTTCGTGCCCAAACAACTCACTTTCAATGAGATTTTCTGGGAGTGCGGCACAATTAATTTTTACTAAGGGGCGACTACTTCTTTCACTTAGCTGATGAACGGCCCGAGCTAGTAGTTCTTTCCCCGTACCTGTTTCACCTGTAATCAATACCGTAGCTTCTGTATTGGCGACCTCCTCTATATTAGCAAGTATGGCAGCATATTTTGGGCTATTACTGATAATATTGTCAAAACTGTGGTTAAGTTTTAATTCTTCGTTTAGGTAGATGTTTTCTGCTTCTAGAGATTCTTTGAGTTGGAGATTTTCTTGTAGTAACTGCTCTAATTTTTGTTCTCTTTTTTTCCTAGCAGAAATATCTCTAAAAATACTACAGTTAATCTTTTGGCCACCATATTCTACGATGGAAGACTTCAATTCTGTCACCATCTTCGAGCCATCTTTTTTGTTCAATACACATTCTCCAACAAAGTGCTGTTCATCAACTAAGTTTTTTCGATATTTTTGTTGACCTGTTGTACTATAATTCGCAACTAAGTCCGTATTTTTTAATTTAAAGAATTCTGTTTTTGTATACCCTAATTGTCGTTCTACCGCTTGATTAAAATAAATTAGTTTTCCATTATTAGGCTCTGTCCAAATAATAATATCTCCTACTTGTTCAATGGTTTGATTGGTTAATTGTATTCGTTGCTCTATATTATGTTTTTGAGTTACGTCTCTTACAAAAGAACAACAGATGGCTTGTCCTGCATAGTCAATAAAATTAGCAGAAATCTCTACTTTCAACATAGAGTTGTCTTTTCTATAGTGGGTAGTAGGCAGGTGTAAATGTTTCTTCTTTTTTAAAGTTTCCCATAAGGGTTGCCAATCTTTTTGTTTAAAATCTCTAGCAATATCATAAACATTCATTTGTAATAACGCTTCTCTTGAATAGCCATAAGTTGCACAGACCTTTTCATTAACATATATATAGTCCCCCTTTTCATTTAACCAAAAAATCATATCTTCTGCTTGCTCTACCGTAAACTCTATTAATTTCAACTGCTCTTGATAAGCCTGATTGACCTCCTCATTTCGAACTACTGCACAGATGTATTCGTTGCCTTGATATTCTAAATAAGTTAATTCTGTATCCGTAGGGTAAGTGCTGCCATCTTTTCGCCGATGGTTATTTGTAAAACGAAACCGCTTTTTTTCTTTGAGTTTAGCAGTATCCTCCAACCACATTTCCTTTGTGTAATCTGGAACAATATCCCAAACAAATTGCGCACACATTTCTTCTTTAGAGAAACCACTGTTTTCAACGACTGCATTATTGACAAAAAAGAAGCTTCCATCTAGTCTTACCCAAAAAATTAAATCTCCAATCGTCTCTATGGATATCTCTTTTAAATAAGACAGTCTTTCTATCCGTTTTTTATCTGTGACATCTTGTAAGATGCCTTGTATTTTGACAACTTTATTATTAAATATTTTGGGAATACCAGATAACTGAACAATCTTCTTGTTTCCTGTGACGCTCTTAAAGTTGAGGGTTAAATCAAATGGTGTTTTGTGTGTACGAGTAGCTTCAAAAGCTTGTTGTACTTGTTCTAAATCTGCTCCCTCAAAACTTTGAAAACCCAAGTCAGAGCTGAGCATCTCATCAGGATTGAGGTCGTATATATTATACACTTCTCTTGTATTTAATATTTCATTTGTTTCCAAATTCCAATCCCAAGCACCAATTTTAGCCATCTGCTCCGTCACTTCAAATAACTGTTGATAGCGACTAGAAATCGTCCAGTCTTTAGCTCTTAAAACGATATATTTTTCGGCTGGCAAGTCCGCATAAAAGGCTTCTATTTTAACGGGAACAGACTGCCCCAGTTTGGTGAAATATTCTGTCTCAAAGTCAGTTGTTTTTGATATTTTAATGGCTTCCCAATACTGTTGCCAAATGCTATCTTTTAGTTTAGGGTCAATTTTTGAAATAGGTAAACCCAATAACTCTAAGCGACGATAGCCTAATGCTCGACAGGTAGATTGATTGATGTTTTCGATAATACCTTTTTCATTGACCCAGAAAATACTCGTTTTCATTAGGTCAATTGTAAATTGTGCGATGTTCATATACAACAAGTATCTTGAGTTTTCAGAAGTGAGAATAGAGAGCTGAGAACTGAGAACTGAGAGCAGGAAACAGAGGCAAGTTTCTGCTAAATTTGGCAGATACTATCTATTTTAATGATGGAGTTTAGTCCCCCCGTTCTCTATTCTCTGATCTCATTTCTCATTTCTCACCTCTTTATGT
>ENA-ORXT01004467-ORXT01004467.1-marine-metagenome-genome-assembly--contig:-NODE-4467-length-14424-cov-11.426291_pt1 | contig 14424 bp, 12 predicted proteins | sample MGYA00237868_ERZ511482 | MGnify/ENA metagenome assembly ERZ511482 | reverse complement strand
CGTCGATATGGGCGATGATTCCAAAGTTACGGAGGCGCGTGAGGTCGCGCATGATTGCATCCTTTCAGTTCTGCATGTTGTTCTCCGATGAATCCCCTGCGTGCAGGGCCGCTCCCCTAGGGAGTGGCCGAAAGCGGGCAGGGGCGCCTCAGGACAGTTTCAGAACCGTGGCGCAAACGCGCGAATCGAGACGAGGCATGATGCGAAGGAAGCGCATGATGTTCTCCAAAGACTCGACGAATGATGCGGGCAGAGTGTGGCGCGTTGAAGCTGCGGGCGCAAGCAATTATTTCCGGTCACGCATGTCAGTCGGTCTGTTCGGACCGCATCTCGTCGACGGCAGAGCGACAGCGTCGGTCAGGCCAGTACTTCGAAGGCACACGTGGTCCCCGGAGCGTTCGCCAGCTTGGCGTCAGCTGTGACCAAGACGGCGTCAACGTGTTCAGCGAGCGCGACGTATGCCGCGTCGTAGGGGGTCAAGTTCTCACGCAGCCGCCAGCAGCGATCCAGCAACACGCGATGCTCGACCCGGCGGATCGGCATCTGTTCGAGGTCTCCGACGGCCTGCTGGGCTCGAGCGGCGGAGAGGTGCCCAGCATTGGTCAGTCGCCGCCATGCCGACAAGACTTCGAGATCGATCAGATGCGGTGCAATCAGTTGTTCGCCGCGTAACCGACTTCGAGCCCGAGACCCGTCGGGGCCGTCGTCGGCGAGCGCAGTGACGATCACGCTTGCGTCGACGACGATCACCGGTCGTCTCGATCCTGTCGGACCAAGACAGCAGCCTGCTCGAGGCTGACGTCGCCTGATGTGCGCTGGTCGACGTTGGCGAACAACTCGTCGAGGGTTGGCTGGGTCGCTTCTTCGATAAACCGCTCGAGCAGATACTCCTGTAGCGACTTGCCCGCTATGGCTGCGCGACGCCGAAGGGTCGCATGAACCTCGACGGGAACGTCCTTCACCTGAATACTCGGCATGCTCGCAGGATACGTCGAATTGGCGCCATGAGCGCTACTTTGGCGCTTGGCCATGGCCGCCACCGAGTTTTGCCACCATCGACCGCATGAGCAGCACGAGCACGCCAACGTTCTGCGGCCACGGCGTCGGATCACACCAATCCTGGACGAGACGATCGCTCTCGAGCGATGGCTGCAGTGCATCGAGAATTCGCCGGCAAGCCGTCTCGGGCTTGACGTTTCGGTACGGCCGGGCGGTGTGCAGCGTGTCCCGCCTGCGATAGAACCTGGCGGCCTGGCGCAACGAAAGACCTGTCGTCCAGAACTCCGAAACGCAGTCGGTGCCACCTGAGTGCGATATGGACAGGCGAGCGGTTGACACGTGTCCTCCGGGCAGCGTCGTCTCGATGAGATAGCTGCTCGTGCTGCGGTCGGCGTGGTCGTAGCGACGCATGATGCCGGTGCACTCGAGGTGGTCCAGCTCGCACAGCCACTGTGGCAGCTCGAGGCCGCCCGCCTCGTCGGCGGACTGCGCGAGCTCACCGGCGACCGGCAACCTCATTGCTAAGGCAGCTGCTGGTAGCGCATGTCGCAGGACTGGCTCACGGTCGGCAAGCAACTCGACCAGCGAGCCGAAATCGTCTCGGAAGTAGCTGACCGCCAAGGCGGTGAACCCGAGGACCTCGAACGGGTCGGCAACGAGCGCAGTCGCAAGCTCCCTCGCACACAGGTCCGGATCGGCCAGACTGAATCACCCTGGGTTTTGCGTTGGCTCGTCAGCGTTGAAAGATGACGATTGCTATGAATGTAGATATGGAATCGAAGCCGACTCGTCGCCGATACGCCGACGAGCAGAAGGAGTCTGCGGTGCGGATGGTTTTCGCGCTGCAAGACCAACTGGGCATAACACCTGGGCCAATCATCGGGGCCCTCTCTCATTAGCTATATGGCGCAAGAGATGCCGATTCCACCGACCATAGTGGACAGTCCTGCGAGGCTGATTGTGTGAAGAACGTAGGGAACGCGCTGCGCGTCAGTTAAATAATCGATGCACTTTTTAGCGCCAGTTGGGTCGACTCCCTACCGAGTAGTGCGAGGTTGTAGAACTGCTCTGCATCGAGATCTTGGTTGACGGTTGAGTAGTCAGGGAAGTTTGGGTCCTTAGCTGCGAAACCGCGTATCGAACGGTCGGAGGACTCGGTGACAAGGTTCTTGACGTAGATCAAGGTGCCCTCGCCCGACGCATTCCTATATCTGATCGTTCCGAATAGGTGCGCGCTATCCGGTCGCTGGTGCGGTTTCGGAGTCATCTTTTCAAATTGCTCATCTTCAATCAGGACCTGAGCGCCGAGCTCAAGGTTGGCGAGTTCGATCGCAGTCCGCAGAGTCTTGAAGTCACCCGGCGGGTCGCCAGACGCATCTATGCAGACAATCAGCTTGCACCTCTTTCGCAGAAGCTCGACGAGTCCCAAATTTTCCCAGTGACCACCATCAGTGACGTAGACATATGGGTCCTTCTTTAGGTCATAGCTGCCGAAGAGCTCCTTAAACATGTAGAGCCCGCGAAGAGGTTTGTATGTCTCGCCTTCAGCACTTCTCACCAACCTCAGCACGTTCCCAAGGTTCACCGCTGCGGCTTTCGTCGCTTTCGCAAGGTCTGCTATCACGACCTTCAGCACTGTTGCATTCTCGTCACCGCTCTTGTCTTTGATATGGCGAGGGTTCGGCAGCCACGCGCCAAGCCTGACGTTGAATGCAGCGAACAGCGAATTGCTGGTTCCTAAATCGAGCCTTCCCATCGAGGGCGAAAGTGCCGCTCCCGACAGCGCCATGAGACCAGAGATTCTTGCGTGGGCCTTACGAGATGGCCACCCTCGATGCTCAAACAGTCGCTTCTTAAGGGGGAACCTGCGATAGCGGTCCGCCCTTTCGAGAACGCCTTCGTATTCCTCAAAGGTCAGACTGGCGGGGTTTTCGGGGTCGTCATACAGCGTGACCCCGCTGGGTTCAAACACCATAGATACGGCCTTCACGCCAGTTACGTCCTTCGTGCGGCGGGCAGCGGAACAGCAGATGAGCGGCCTCGGTCGATAGTCGTACTCACTTAGCAGCGGCTCGTTTTTCGTGTTGAGCGGCAGAATTCCCATCTTCCACTTCAGAGTGGAGTGCGAATGATGGTTGGTTTTAGTGGAAAGAAATGCCGCTCTCAATCGAGAGCGATACAGCATGTGCAAGGACCACCCCGTCGGATCAAGGGCGAAATAGAGGACGCCCCAGATCAGCAATGCAGCCGGATACAACCACCAATCTCCGGCTGGCCATTCATCCCCTCGTACTGTGATTGCAGTCCACACAAGCCCACCAGCGACAACAGTGACTGCAAGTAACACACCACCGAATTTGACGGCTCGGTAGGCGAATGACGACACCGTGAAAGTGACTAGGGGCGCAAGGACTCCGGTGGTTGCGTACGCCACAACACTTGCCACTGCAACCCAAGACAGCAAAGGTGCCACCACATCAACGGCAAGAAACGGTCCGATCGCTAAGGCAATGATTGCAGCCAGCCACACTATTCGCTTGTCTCGCGCCGCTCGGGAGTAGTTGTTCCACGAAACAAGTCGCCGACAGACAAGATAGAGCACTGCGGAAATTAGAAAGAGAAGGACCAACGTGTAGACGGGGATGGATACACCCAAGATCGGAACATCGTTCCAGGAGTGAGCATCTTTACTGTCCCAGAACACGTAGTCGACTCTTGCCTCTCTAGTGACATCCAGCGTCGTCGATTCACTGCCGTTTGTGGTGAGGATGTTCCAACTTGTTGCCAGGCGTATCCACGTTCCGATGAGCCATGCAAGAAGAAAGACGGGGACCATGAAAAAGACGATGTTCCACAAGGTCAGCAGAATCACCCAGATGGTCGACCCAACCAAACCGCCCCTTCCCGTCCGCAAGTATCTGCGACGACCCCAGAAGTAATTGAAGAATCTGACGTCGGCAAATTCTTCATCGAATTGCGGCGCGGGAGCCTCGCTGAATTCGTTTGGAACCTCCAGCGCAAGCCTCCGCGAATACTTTAGGTGAGTGTGCTTTCCGAGCCTCCATGCGAGTGCTCCGAATCCCCCGCCTGAGACCGTGGCCAAGTAGTCCGCGTCGTCAAGCCAGTTTCCTTGACTTTGATCGGACTTGCGTATCTCCTTGTTCTGGAGAGCTGAGAGAGCACCCAAGGTGAACGCGGACGACCTGATTCCGCCACCGGAACAGCAAATTCCAAGGCGCGGTTGATCCTCCGTGCCTTCGGGCTTCGCTGCGTCAGCCGAGTTCATAGCGTCAGGAGAACGCGCGCCAAGCTTCTTCTAGCGCCCAACACTGGCTTTAGACGACAACCCACAAAATCCGCCTCCTACTGCTACCTACGCCAAAACAAACCCTGCCATACCCTTATATGGGCATGCAACTGGTTCTGAGTGATGCGAACGTCAGGCCGACTGGATACTGGACAAAGACATCGCCAGGACATCTGGCCGACGGATGGACATCGTGACAAAGTCTCTGCCTGTTCAACACTCGCATGACCGACGGCCCGCTGTCACAAGGCAGCGCCGCTGGAGTGCCGGAAGCGGTGGCATGGTGCGCAGCGGAGCTTCAGTTCTTCGACGATGGTGTGTCCGGTATGGGCGTAGTCGGGCACGTGGTCGAATTCGAGCAGGTCGTGGCTGCCGCAATCAATGCAGGCGCGGTCTCGTTCTTTGACGACTCGGCGTTGTCGAGTCGTCGGGTAGCGGCGCCGAGCCGAGGCGTTGATGGCCTGCCCTCTACATCATCAACTAGCGCTCGCACGAAGCGGTCAGGCAGCAGCTCGGCGATCGAACTCTCGGTGATCGGTGTGCCGTCGTCCAGCGTCGCACCGTCACCTCGCACATGAAGTACAACCTCGACTTGCAGCCCAGCACCACCGCTCTGCAAAAGCTCAACAAGCGCATCAGCTCGCTGCTGAGCTAGCGAGGGCCACTGCCCACCGTGATCGACCGGCTGCTGACACTGCCTCATGACCATGGCATCGACAGCTGCCATCAGCACCGAACCTCCACCCGGAGGCAGTCGCACCGTCGTGAGAACCGATCCGTCGAGTTCGACCTGCCACCGCAACGAGCGAGCCTGCGCCTGTCGTTCGTCGATGACCGCATCGGGTTCGCTGCGCTGTGACCACCACGCGATCACCTTGGGCAGTTCGGCGGCCGTTACCCGTTGCGCTAGCTCGATCAGCTCGTGCTCGGTCGACTCGGCAGCCGTGCGCGTCAGCACCTTGGCCTTGGTGAAAGAGATGACCCGATCGCGCAGCGCCTGACTCGTCAGCCGCAGCGAGCGCAAAGCGCGGCCAACTCGTATCCATTCGTTGGCGGTGCGCATCGTCACGTCGAGCTGATCAGCAATCCACCGGCCTGCCGTCGAATACCCAGCCAGCGCCCACTCATCGCTATCGGCAAAGTCCGCCGACAACCGAACCACCCGGTGCTGATTCTCATCAGCCTCCCACCCAGCCTCGACCAGAAGACGCCCCAAGTCACGCACAACACTCCCCCCACAGAAATTCCGGAGGACGCTCTTCTGCGTGAAGTGCTTGCTTTCACCACATGGCAAGTGTCGACGCCAGCGCCTGCGGCGCCCCGCCATCATAAACCAGCCCTGTGACAGTCACGGAGCGTGCCCTCTGGCGGGAACTGAGCCACGCAACGTGGGAATTCAGGATCCGCGGATCCTGACCGGCGAGTGACGGAGGCAAAGCCACTTCGTATTGCCCGCCCCGGGCCCCGACTTGCGTTGATCACGCCCCAGTCGCGGGCTCCGCACGCGACCCTACACGAGGCCTGCGACAATCTCGAAAGAGGCCGGAGCAGCGTGCGCTCGCTTGAAGTCAGCGAACGGGCCTGCGCTTATCGACCTCGGATGTGATCACTCGAGTCAGAGCCTGTCATGGTTCGCCTTACTCAGCGCTATCGAGCCAAATGCAGATCCGCTACTACGCCATCGTGATCGCTCATTCGTGTGCGGCCTTCGTCGTTCGGCCACCCTCGCACACAGGCACAGTGCAGTCGATCGTTGATTGCGATGTGGTCGATGCCTGGGCGAGCGCAGCCTGCAGGTACCCCTGACGTGACGATGTCGAACGCGGCAAACACGGAAGCGAGCGCGTCAGCCACATCGCTCGGCGCTCCTTTCCGGCGCGGGATGCGCTGATTGAAGTCACCGGCAACTACGACGGGCAGCGAAGTCTCCGCTGCCATCAACTCGCCGAAGCACTCGAGCCAGCGAAGGTGTTGCTCCCATGGCTTGCGATCCTTGGAGCCATAGCGCACATCACACATATGCCACGGAATACAGATCGCCATGACCCGCACATCGCCAATCGACGTCGTTGTCATGCCAGCGACGAACCGCCCAATGGGCATCCGCTCATCACCGACGGCGTCGACGTTTCGCCACGGATTCTGCGACCAGGCCAGCGCCTTGCGTTCGTCTGCGGCGAAACGCTCACCCGCAGGAGGCTGAGATGCAATCTCGTATCCGCCGAACGACTCGCGATGTCCAATGCGGGCCTCGGTCAACACCGCCAGCTCAGGATCCTCTGCTGCGATTCGGGCAATCGCTGCGGCGCCAGTAGGCGTATGGGACTTCTTGCGCTCCAGTTCCAACAGACAATTCGCATACGACGATCCTGACACGTTCCGGTTGGGGGCTCGCACTTGCGGATCGTTGAATAGACCTCAACGCCGCGACCCCAACGAGTCGTTGCTACTGCGCAGCGTGATACTTTGGCCTAGCCCACAAGCCTTCATCAGTTGCCAATTCGGCGGTCAGTATCTCCCAGCCGCTGTTGAGTCGCAGTTGGTTGGGAAGGGCCAGAGTCAGCTACGCCCAGCTCTTGCTACTTCTCGCGTCGCACGCCTTTGAAGGAACCACCGGACTTCTTGGTCTCAACGAAGCGGCCCGATGATGTGTCGCGTTTGGTCCACAGACCGGTTGTCGGGTTTTGCACCTGCGTGCGGTTTCGCACCGCTCCAGTGCGTCCATTTCCCTTTGCGCCGTTCTTAGCCATGACTACTCCTTATACATAGTTCTACCAGGACCCGACCGTATGCCGCAGGTCACGTGCGGTATCGATAAGCCAGCCCAGGTCAACATCGGCGGCCAGAAGACGCCCCAATGCAACAATCCACATCAGTCCGATCGCTGCAGTCAACCACATCCGGTTTCTCTCATGCAGCCGCTGAGCTACCCCGGTCGTTGCCCGGGTCAATACCAGCGTTCCGGCCAGGGTCAGGGGAAACACGAGCAGGGCCAGCCCATCGGCAAGATCGCCGTCTTCTGGCAACACCAGAGTCACGGCGAACGCTACTGCAACCAAAAGCCAGAGCATTCTCATCATCCAGACCGTCGAGCGACGCAGCGAGAGTTCGACGGTCATATCTACGAAGTACGGACGAGATTCGTTGTTCGATACATAGATACTGGCGACGTCGTCAGCGAAGCGAAGGTCATCGACGACAGGAATGCCGACGGTCGCTCCTTGCAGGTTGCGCAGCCCGGGCTTGCTGGCGATGAAGACACTGTGATCAGCGACGCGCAGATCGATGTGAGCGGTTGCGGCATCGCCAATAGCAAGCCGTTGCGTCGTTCGGCGCGGGTCCTTGGACCCCCACGGCCGGCGCGTGGCGAGTTTTACTTTGCAGGGTTCGCCGACCGGGATAACAACATCGATCATGACTTCCCATCTCACGCAGTACTCGGCGATGATCTCGCGAACTTGTTGTGCTGCCTTGTTTAGGAATCGATCGAGTTGATCGATCCAGTGGTGGACTTCGGCGACAGATTTCGGTGGCAGCTCGACGAACGGCAATGCAAGCACGAGCGTTGTTAAGAGAGAATCCGGATCGACCGGTTCGCCCAGCGCGTCGTGGAGAAGTTTGCGTGATCGACCCAATGCTCGGTGCATCTTGCCAACGTCGCCAATGCTGATCTCAAGATCCAAACCATCGCTTAAGTATCGAGCGAGTGCGGCGTTTCGATTCTTGGGTTCCAGCTCGAGCCGACAATGATCCCAGATCCCCCGGTTGAATGTGAACATGCCGTATAGCAGGTTGGCCACGTCTGGCCCTATTGGTCGTTCGCTGTTCCATTCCAGGTAGCGCAGCTGAAGCAAGGCAATCTGGCTCTTCAGGAGCAGGGCACATGGTCCCTCAGGGCCGGCGAGATCCACGCCGAGAAGTAGATCCTTTGGTCGCGTCGTCAGCGGCAATATGAGACGCACCTTGTCACCCGTTGCCACTTCGACGCCGATGCGCTGCAACAGGTCGGGTTGCAGCCGAAGCTGATACGACGACGTGACCTCTATGTGGTCACCATCTTGGATCAATAAGTCCTCGACCAGCCGCTCTCGCCAGGCGTGCGTGTCATCAAGAAGGACAAACGGGACCGGCTCATCTCGCAAGTCGAGTACTGGTTGCTCCGCGCCTAGCCATCGAGCAGGTGCCTCAGGAGCAGGGGTAGCGATGCCCAACCAGCGCTGCAGAAGTGACCTCACCCTGTGATTGTCGCGCTGGGGTGTGACATCGGGGCCAGGGCGGCGGCTGGCAGTCGTCGAGGTTGTCCAAGTTCTTGTCGGAGTTGTCGTTGGCTTCAGTTGTGAGATGCGTCGGGTTCGTCGCTGGCCGATCAAGCACCCACACTGTGGCGCGGAGTCACGCGGCCCCAATCGACCGAATGACGTCGCCTGGTGAGCGTGAGGCTTGAAGCCCTCAGGCAACCAGTCGAGCGGCGACCGCCAATACTGATCAACCGAGGCGAACGGTGTGCGCACCCGCAGGTAGGGCCCACGAAAGATGCCGTCGGCCTGATCCTGCAAGAACTCGCTGAGCGCCTCGCGAACCTCATCGTCAGCAAGTGCAAACGTGCTGGCCAAGTACTCGACCAGCGACTGCCGGACTTCGTCAACGACGAGTGAAGGGATCACGTCTTGCTCCTTCCGTTGGCGCTTGAGCGTACGCCAACGGCGACGCTCTGTTGACCGACCCGGTCGCGCACTGCTTGCCCGAGCCAGTTGATCGACATCACAGATATCTGCCTTCGCTCGGGTTGCGTAACACAGCAATCATCCATCTAAGTCAATGACGACAAAGCGGTATTGATCATCCTCGATGTAGACCTCGACTTGTGCCAACCCACTCGGGCAGCACCCAGCATCGCCCGCACGGGTTGTTGCCATACGAATTGTCATCCCATAGTCCGTCGCAGTCATCCGAAAGACACCCTCGCGGGCCTGTCCTAGATATGGCGTCGTAAGCGTGAAGTCTATTTCTCCCAATGGGACGCCTTCCTGAAACGCTCCGTCTTGATCGAACAGGACAACCACGTTTCGCCACGGCACACCACCGCCTGAACATGACACGACTGCCGCGACCATCCCATCGTCTAAACGGATGAGACCTGGGGTAATGCCATCGCTCAGGGTCTTCTTCAGACGAAGGTGACCTCTTTGCCGCGGAATTGCGAGGTGTTCGCCATCAACCAGCACTGTCGGATCATGGTCGCACAACGATGGAACGCTAGCCGAAGAAACCAAGTCCCATAGGCGGTCGATTTCACGGTCAGTGGCCACCAGAAACTCTGTCGCCATCCATCCTGTAAAAAGCCCAGGCTCCAACGGAGCGACCGAGGCCCAGTAGCGGCCATCGGCAAACCAGGAGCCGAACAACAAGTACTCGTCACCCAACGAGGCTGCTCCGACGACGTCACTCCTCGTTGTTGGGAATTGCCGAACGTTCACATTGTTGCCAATGCTCTCGATCGTCGATAAGGCAGTTGGGGCACTACCTTCGAATGCCTCAATGAAGAGGATCGTAGGCTCGACCAGCGCTGCCTCCGCCATTGCAACCTGCACATTGCTCTCCGTTCCGGCTTCGGACCACACGACCCTGATGTTCGAGTTGACCCACCTCACTAGCCCAAATACATCGCTATTGCGCGCTGGCATGTTTACGAAACGGTGACCGTCGGGTTCCTCGGCAAATCGTAGGCCGTCTACGGGGCCAGCCAAGCCTTCAATTGTGATCGGCGCGTCGATGTCGACCAGCTCCCAACCGGCCAAGGTCTGGCCATCCATACTGACGATCCTGAACCCGGAATCCCATGAGGCGCGCCACAGGTCGTCGAATGGTGAGACGGCCACCTCTGCATTTGGACCAAGGAACTCTTCGACATACGCAACAACATCGTCAACGTCTTGACCCCAAGCCGAACCACCGACACCACTCCCCGAAACTATTAGTTCTCGGTCGTTCTCGAATCGGAACCAGATCTCAACTTTGGCGTTGCCTTCGACAACCGTGTCCGCAAGGCTAGCGATGGAGTTTCGGACAAGTTTGATGAGCTCGAGGCCAGTACCGAGCCCTGGCATGAGGGAACCGAACGCCTTATCTATGCAAGACACCCCTGCTTTGAAAGCGTCGTAGCCCGCCTCGACTGTCTCAATGACACCGTCGAGTTTCGCTACGTCCAAGACTCCTTGCACGAAGCCAGCTACGCAGTCGAACCACTCAGAACCAGAGATCAATGCATCGAGTTCTGCAATGTTCGTGTCGGGAATTTTCCAAACGCTGAAGAACACCGCAAGGCCTGGATCAATGGCCGCATACGCAAGGGTTGATTCGAAGCGAATGTTTATGTCATCTACCCTTTGGGAGTCCCACACAAATTGGTAGGTGGCCCCAGACGGGATATAGACCTGGCCGAGCACATCCTCCAGGGTCTCGAATGCCCGAAGCAGCGCCCGATCGGCCGAAACAATCTCCATCGATGGCCAGTCGATCAAGCCTGCTTCTGCGACCGATGAATCAAACACGGCAATGAATCCATATGGACGATTGTTCGTGACTCTGAGAGCAAGGTCATTGCCGGGGCCCCGACTCCAGTAGCAGTGGAGCAGCTTGTCGTCATGATTCCCAGAGAGTGAGACAAGGTCGTATGAACCCAGCTGTCGTTCATCGGCAGGGCATATCGGCGGTCCATCTGCGGTACCGCCTAATCCAGTATCAAGTGCAGCCAGCCCCTCGATGACCTTTGACGTGACCGCACCACCGATCGACCACATCGCAGACACGACGGCCTTGATGCCGTCGACGGTCGTATCGATTATCCAGCCTCCACCGTCACCTATCGTGTCGATGATCCAGCCGCCACCGTCACGGATCTTGCTAATGATTGAGAAATGAGGGGTCCAAATCGCGATTCCGTCAGCGGTGGCCTCCGTCGGGAGAAGCACCCAATCGAGTGCCACTTCGTCCCAAAGTACGCCGATGACCTCCCCTGGATCTGCGCCATCTAGTTCGCTGGCAGGCACAAAGAACCAAGCTGCGTCGGTCGATGCAGCATCTATGGGGTTCACATCCCAAACGGTGCCGAGATAGGGATCCAGTGAGGTCGCCGCCGGCGGCTCAGCTAACGGTCGAAGCTCGACAGTCACTGGGGGAGCATCGAAGTCGAACACAACACCGGCCGCGACTACTTCAGCAGCAGCGTCGGACGTAGTTCGGAAAATGTCAGATACATCGCCCGCTGCGGCCGCCGTAGCGCCATCGTCAATGGCCGAATCCCGAGATCCCGTGGATTCGGCTCCCCGGGCAGCCGAATCCGAGCCACCGTTCTGGCAGGCTGTCGCCAACATGACGAGGCATAGCGCGACACAACCAATGAGCTGTCGGGGCCTGCGTTCCACCGGGCCTTTCACGCTACTGATCACCTCTCGAATCGCATGCTGAGATAGGTAAGCGCCTTCATCGCGACTTCGCAGGCTGCAGGATCATGGGTCCTAGCCCCAGTGGTTTTCTTGGTACTGGACCATTTCGTCGCCGTGGAGTTGTTCGCTGCGGTTTCCGTCGCGGACCCAGAATTGTGAGGCGCCGCCGCCGCCCTCGTGAGGTTTCGAGAATACGGGCCTTCCCGAGGACGGCACCTTTACCGTGCACACATCGGCGCCAGCAACGTCGTCAAAGCTCACCGTCACAAGTCCCGCCGTGCGGATCGACAGGTTGTTGTCGAGGTGTTGGCGGAGCCATAGCTCCAAGCCGTCGCGATTGCCCTTCGAGCCCAAGGTGCCGTAGTCGGCGTCGAGACCAAGCACGTTCGAATCATCATCGACACCGATCAACAGGACTCCGCCGTCGGCGTTGAAGAATCCGCACACGGTCTTGACGATGACGTGCTCCATCTTCTTATCCTGCATCTCAGCCCGCACGTTCCAGCGAGCCGTCGACTTGTACTCGAGCGTCTGGGACTCCCCGGCCGCTAGCCGTTCGGCCAGCCCAGTGGATACCTCTGCATGAGGCTTGTCGTCCCACAGCCGCTCGAAGCCGTCCTTTGTGACCTGAGCGATGAGCAGCTGGCGGCGCTCAAGGAAGACCTGGTAGTCCAGCTGCTCCCAGCCGACTGGTAATGCATGCCAGTAGCACTGTTGCTTCAGGCGCTCGGCGTCAATGCTCTGCGACATCGTCGGCCAATAGTCGAGTGGCGAGTCGCCACTGATCTTGATGTTCTCTGGCCAGTCGAGAAACGCCATATTGGCAATCGAGTTCTGCTGGCGGATACCAGTGATATCGAGCGAAGAAAGATGCTTCTTCGGGAAGAGATGATGGCGTTCGATCGACTTCGGCGAGACGGTGGCCGGATCGAGCATGTCCCGTACCCGCATCTCGCTGAAGAGAAGCTCAGCGTCGAGCAAATTCAGTGCCGCCCAGTAGCCATAGAGCACAGGGGAACTAGCCGACGACGAGTCAAGCCAAGTCGGCAAGGTGATATTCCAGTAGTCGGCTGTGAAGCTGGCGTTCACGATGCGATCAAGCTCTTCGGTGAAGGACTCCGGATTGCCCGGCTCAAGATCGTCGATACGGCGTAGATCTCGCTCAATTCGACTCTCGGGGGAACTCGTGTACCGACCGGTCATCGTCGCCATAAAGAACCATCGCGAGATGACCGAACGTAGCGTCTTGTTATCTACGCCAAAGTCGCGTTTGCCCACCAGCCAGAGCACGTAGCTGTACATGATGTTGTTGTCCGACGACATCATTCGCCGAATCCTGAATCCGGCGTGAGTGATGCACTTAAGGAATTCGTGCCAGTTGGTCAGGTCCAGCGCATCGTCGAGGGCCAGAGCCAGCTGGTCGAATTGTGCGTCGCGACGCTCGGCCGACACGTCGCCGGTCTCCAGATCCTTGCCCCGCAGCAGGCTGTAGACGTGCTGCAACTGACCGCGCCGGAACGCGAGCCCGACGCCAGCTCGCAATAGCTGGTCTGGTCGCGGGTCGATAAATGGGTTCTTGGGCGAAGGTCCTTTGACCGCCGGATCAACAGCGTCTCGGGCAAACGCTTCGAGCAGACGACGACCTTTCTCCCAGTGCACTGACATGAGCGTCAGGATGAAGTCAGCCTGATTTAGCTGAACGCCCTCGCTGTTGATGCGTACGAAGATCTCGGCGACTTGTTCTTCGTCGGCGGCCGAACTGAGTTCGACGACCTGGAACGGGAAGTCGCGTAGGTCGCGGACCCGGTCAATTCGTTCCTCAAGATGGTCTTGCTCATCGTGGCTGACTTCTTCGCCACGGGCTTCTTCGAGTTGAGCAAAGAAGCCGCGGAGCGCGGTCTTGTAGCCGCCGTCCCACAGTGTCGTGATATCGGAGATGTAGTCGGGGTCTCTCTGGATGGCTACGTCGGTTACTTCGAACGTTTCGTCGCTAGGCCTGAAGGCGAGGCGGATCGGTTTCTGTTCAAACTTCTTGTTCAACACTGGTGCGCCCGTCAACACCGCAAAAAGGGACGTGATGCGTTGCTGACCATCGACGATCAGAAGTCGGGCCACTCGGTCGCTATCGCCGCCCCCGATTTGGCGAGTGCCGACCTCTGCTCCGGTCTCCCAGAACATGAGCGTTCCGATGGGATACCCGCGATACATCGAATCAAAGAGATCCCGTGTCTTCGAGGCCTTCCATACGAACGGCCGCTGGATATCTGGCAGCGCCAGATTGCCGTGTTTGATCTCTTCGATCAGGTGGCTAAGGGCATAGCCAGTGCTGCGATACAAAGTTGGGGCCATGGTTCCTCTTCAGTCGGTAGTCATCAAGATCGAGGCGAGTCGAGCATCATGGTTACTCATCATCAGCGCCCGCAACTGCGGTCCGCTGTTGGAATTCGCTGTAGCGCTGACGAAAAGTGAAGACGTATTCAGCGAGCGCTTCCACGAATGCAAGCGCATCGATTGCATCCTGTCTCTCAATACGCGTTGTCGAGTAGTGAGCGCCCATATTGCCGAGACCACGAATTGCAGACGCCCATTCGCTCAGTTCAGAGGGCAGCGTGCCCTTTTTGACAAGCGAGTCAATCTTGTTGAAAAGAGTCTTGCCTGTAGCGCCGAGCTCCT
>ENA-ORXT01004466-ORXT01004466.1-marine-metagenome-genome-assembly--contig:-NODE-4466-length-14428-cov-49.962999_pt1 | contig 14428 bp, 8 predicted proteins | sample MGYA00237868_ERZ511482 | MGnify/ENA metagenome assembly ERZ511482 | reverse complement strand
GTAGTTTTTGTGTATAACGAGGTGAAAAACACAGACATAGCCGTAGCTATGGCGCGTATTTTAAACGAAGTTAGGCATAAAAAATATTAGTCATAATTCTGAATCTATTAGATCGTTGTTCCTTAGCTTCTCTTTAACGTAAAAATTTATTATTAGAAATTAACCAGCAAACCAGCAAAATCATGACTGACTCTTTACGTTTTCCCATTGGTAAATTTATTTTTGGTGCTCCGGCGGATGCAGCGGAAATTCCTAATTGGATCAAAGATATTCAGCAGCTACCTCAGCAGATTAATGAGCTTATCAAAGATTGGTCGCCTGAGATGTTCCGAAAAATTTATCGTCCTGACGGTTGGACCGGGGCACAAGTAATCCACCATTTAGCGGATAGCCACGTCAATGCGTACATTCGATTTAAATTAGCCCTCACGGAAAATGTACCGACGGTAAAACCGTACGACGAAGCGGCTTGGGCAGCACTACCCGACGGGAATGATTTTGACGCAGCACCTTCTTTACAAATGCTGGCAGGTGTTCACCAACGTTGGACAACTTGTTTGAAAAATATGTCTGCCGAAGATTTTAATAAATGCTTTTTTCACCCTGGCTTAAAACGGGAACTAAAGCTCACCCAAAATCTTGCGCTCTACAGCTGGCACAGTCGACATCATCTGGGGCATCTGAAGATTATTGATCAGGAAGTAGCAGATAATAAAAGTTTGTAAAAACATGTAAAAGATAAAGAATTACAGTATGTTAATTTTATAAAAAACAACCTATGTACTTAATCTTTGATACGGAAACCGCTGGCAGACCAAAAAAATGGAATCTTCCACACACGGACACCAACAACTGGCCACGAATGGTTCAGCTTTCCTGGTTGGTATTTGATGAAAATCATGGAGAAACGGACCGCCAGGATCACATCATTTTTCCAGAAGGATTTACCATCCCCGCTGCGGTTGTAAAAATTCATGGAATCAGTACCGAACGAGCAAAAAAAGAAGGAAAACCTTTAAAGATAGTTTTAGAAAAATTTGCGCAAGCGATTGATAACGTAGATTATTTAATTGGTCATAATATCAGCTTCGATGAAAATGTAACGGGCGCAGAATTTATACGAACGGGGATTCCCAATCAGTTATTTGAAACTACCCGAATTTGTACGATGAAAAAGTCTACCGATTATTGTCAACTCCCGGGCAAATATGGTTACAAATGGCCTTCGCTGGCCGAGTTGCATTTTAAGTTGTTTAGTAAAAATTTTGACGATGCGCACAACGCCATCGCAGATGCCGAAGCTACCGCACGGTGCTTTTTTAAATTACTGACCATCAAGGCTTTAAATTTATAACAAGATGGAGAAATCGGTTTTTATTAGTCGAAATTTGAGTCCGGATAGTCCTTTTCGTATTCAATTGGAAGCGGCTGATTTTATGGTAACGGGACGTTCCTTACTCGATTTTAAAGCAATTCCCTTTACAGCGTTTCCCACTACCGACTGGGTCTTTTTTTATAGCCGTAAAGCGGTGGAATATTTTCTCACTCAAATTCAGAATCTGCCAACCGATTTAAAGATTGCGGCCTACGGACCGGGAACGGCTGAGGCGCTCAAAATTTATAAAGTAACACCGGATTTTGTCGGTACAGGTGAAGGGATTTCTACCTTTGCTGCGTTTACAAGAATTGCTGGCCACCAGCCAACCGTTCTCTTTCCACAAGCGCTGCATTCCCGTCGAACCATCGAAAATTTAGCAGGGGATCAAATTAAAACTTTCCCATTGGTGGTATATGATAATGTACCCCGCAAAAATATTGAAGTGAGTACTGCCACCTTTTTAGTCTTTACGAGTCCATTAAATGTAAAGGCTTATTTTGATCATTTTAAATTAGCAAAAAACCAAAAAGTTATTGTAATTGGAAAGACGACCGGAGCGGAGTTAGATACGCACGGAATTGTGGATTTCGAGGTGGCAAAGACGCCCTCAGAAGAAGGGTTGGTAGTAACTCTTTTGGATTATTTAAACAGAGATTGTTTGTAAAAAAACAGGTCGGCGTAGAGACAAGCCATGCTTTGTCTCTACGACAACCTGTTTTTTTTAATCATCCAGTTTCAAGACCTGAATAAATGCTTTTTGTGGTACTTCTACGTTACCGATCTGGCGCATTTTCTTCTTACCTTTTTTCTGCTTTTCCAGTAATTTTCGCTTACGGGAAATATCACCACCATAACATTTTGCAGTAACATCCTTACGTAAAGCCGAGATAGTTTCCCGCGCTACCACTTTGGCTCCAATGGAAGCTTGAATGGCGATCTTAAATTGCTGACGTGGCAAGAGATCTTTTAATCTTTTACAGATTCGTCGACCAAAAGCTTCCGCTTTCGTACGATGTACAAGGGCGGATAAAGCATCGACGGCTTCCCCGTTGAGGAGTAAATCCAGCTTAACCAAATTTGATTGTCGGAAATTCAACGGCGTATAATCGAAGGAAGCATATCCTCTGGAAATAGATTTTAACCGATCGTAAAAATCAAAAACGATTTCAGCCAAAGGCATTTCAAAAGTCAATTCTACCCTGCTTGTCGATAAATATATTTGCTTGCTAAGCGTTCCTCTTTTATCCATACACAGTTTCATAATCGTACCAATATAATCGGGTTTGGTGATGATCTGCGCTTCGATAAACGGTTCTTCTACCCAATCCAAAATCGCCGGATCTGGTAAATCTACGGGCGTTTTAACTAGAAATTTTTCACTATCGGCTTTCCGAGTCTTGGCGTAATACGTTACGTTAGGAATCGTTGTGATGACCTCCTGATTAAACTCCCGGGATAAACGTTCCTGAATAATTTCCAGATGCAACATTCCCAAAAATCCACATCTAAATCCAAAACCCAAAGCGGCAGAAGATTCTGGTTCGAAAACCAGAGAAGCATCGTTTAACTGTAGCTTTTCCAGACTGTCCCGAAGATCTTCAAAATCATCATTATCAATCGGAAAGATACCTGCAAATACCATTGGTTTTACATCTTCAAAACCCTTGATGGCCTCTGCAGCCGGATTGAGTGCATTGGTAATCGTATCTCCTACTTTTACTTCTTTGGAGACTTTAATACCGGTAATAATATATCCAACATCACCCGCACGTAATTCTTTTTTCGGTATCTGACCGATTTGAAGGATTCCAATTTCATCCGCCGTATATTGATTACCCGCATTCATAAAGAGTACTTGTTCTCCTTTTCGCAGCGTACCATTTAAAATTCTAAAATAGGCAATCACCCCACGGTAAGCATTAAAAACAGAGTCAAAGATCATCGCTTCCAACGGTGCTTTGATGTCTCCTTCCGGTGCAGGAACCCGATCCACGACGGCATTCATAATATCCTGAATACCAATTCCGGTTTTTCCACTAGCCAGTACAATATCTTCTTTTTCACAACCAATCAAATCAATTACCTGATCCGATACTTCTTCGATCATGGCACTTTCCATATCCACTTTATTTAGTACTGGAATAATTTCCAGATCATTTTCGATGGCTAAATAAAGGTTAGAAATTGTTTGTGCCTGAATTCCCTGCGAAGCATCCACTAATAGCAAAGCTCCTTCACAAGCAGCAATTGATCGGGACACCTCATAAGAGAAATCCACGTGACCGGGCGTATCAATCAGATTGAAAGTATATTTTTCTCCATCCGTATGGTTATAATACAACTGAATAGCGTGACTTTTAATAGTAATCCCCCGTTCGCGCTCGATATCCATATCATCGAGGGCCTGATTTTGCATATCCCGTTCGGAGATCGTTTTTGTAAATTCCAGCAATCGATCTGACAAGGTACTTTTACCGTGATCAATATGTGCAATTACACAGAAATTTCTGATATTCTTCATACTGCAAATATACGCAATAAATGCTCCAAGGGTTGCCATTATTCCGTCAGAAAAAACGGCTTTTTCAGCTTCGAAAAATACAGCGATATACTATATTTTTCGAATGTACCGTTTTAACTTTGATGAAACATGCCTTTTGGTTGTCAGTGGTAATGGTAAGGTGAAAGCAGAGTGATGGTTACGGAAATAATAAAGTTGGGCTACGCCGTCCATATCACTTGTCCAAAATTACTATATTCGCCCAAAATTTGTAATATGAAGTTCCAACTACTGTCCCTTTTTATTTTGTTATCCCTTTTTTCTACCATTACCAATGGACAAGAAAATACACCAATGAGAGTTGTAAAAGGTACAGCGATTCCAGCCAACGTTGCAATTAATAATATTCACATTAGTACCGACAACAAAAAATACGTGGCCGGAGATGGCCAGATTTATCAGCTCTTTTCGGTAGATAACGCCACGCCCCTGAACACGTCCAAAGATCAATGGCATCTTTTACTACAATCGGGAGGAAACGCACTGCGAAATTTTCCATTAGAAACCATTGAAACCATTCTAAACACCAATACCGGCGAAACACCAACCGTGCAAACAACTTTTTTTGAAGAAAAAAATAAAACCCTCTGGATTGGAACTGCTGAAAAAGGATTATTCGAACTACTCGTTAGCAATGATCAGGCAACCCTTGTACGAAATTATCATACCGGCAATTCCAAACTAAAATCCAACAAAATAAACGCGCTGTTGGTCGATAAATATGATAGAGTCTGGGCAGGTACAAATGCAGGTGTGCTCCTGCGAGAGAAAACAGATGATGGTTTTAAGCTCTATGAAAAACGGGAGAAAATTGTAGATCTTACCGCTCTCGGTCCGGACGTGTGGATTTTGGGTGAAGGCATTTTATGGATGGCTGACGACCGCAATCGCTGGATTCAGGGAGACGTAGATAGTCGTTATTATCAAGGAAAAGTACGAGACATTCAGTACGATAGCGAAGGGCGGCTTTGGGTCGCTTCCGATATTATCACCCGCTACGATGTAGTTAAAAACAAGGTAGAACGTTTTGATTCCAGTAATGGTTTCACCAGTAAAAATGTCCGTGTTATTCGCGTAGACCAGGAGGACGCACTTTGGGTAGGTACACAAGATCAGGGTGTTTTTCTGATCGAACCTACTGCAAAAATGACTGTTTCTGCGGAAGTAACTTCCCCGTTAAGTTGCGATGGAAAAGCGGCGGCGGCGGTACAAGCCAAAGTCATTGGAGGAACCGGTCCATTTTCTTACACGTGGAGTAAAAGAAGTATCACCGGAGCAGAAGGAAAAAATTTAGGCGCCGGACTGTACGAGGTGACCATCACCGATGCGACCGGACAAACCCGTAAGGCGAGCGCCAACGTAGCGGCACCCAATATCCGCGCGACCACTACCCTCCTTCAACCCGCCGCTCGAAATGACACAGACGATGGAAGCGCTTCTATCCAGGCAATCGGAGGAACGGAACCTTATCAATATGAATGGGACAACGGAGAAACGGAAACAACAGCAGTAAAACTGGCACCAGGAAAGCACGTGATAAAAATAACCGATGCCAATAATTGCCACGGTTTGGCAACCATAGAAATTACGTCGCTTCCTCCCTTGGAGGTAGCAGTTACTCCAGCGCCGGAAAAACCGATTCTGTCTACTCAGCCCGAGGTGATTCCGGCTACACCAGCACCAAAACCGGAAGTCGCTCAAACGCCGGAACCAGCACCAGTTCCATTGACGCCATTGGATGTGAAAATCAGTTATCAGACAATGCTTGATTGTCCGGATGATGAAACAACCGTTAGTACAAAAATTACAGGAGGTGCCGCTCCTTACACTTACAGCTGGTCTGCTCCGGAAAAAAACAAAGCGACCGCTACCCTGCCGGCCGGAGATTATACGCTCACCATTACCGACGATCAGGGGAATACCAATGCGCAGAACTTTTCCATTAAAGCGCCCGCTCCAATCGTAGCAACGGCAACCATGGACGAACCGGCGACAGATGACAATATCCGCAATGGGAAAGCAACTGCCAAGGTAACGGGTGGAACGGGTAACTATCTGATTCTCTGGGACAACGGAGAAGATGGTGCACAAGCTTCTAAACTAAAATCCGGGAATCACACCGTTAGTGTTTCTGATGCTAAAGGATGTAAAACAACAACGTCTGTCAATATTAAAAAACGAATTATTGCGGCGCTGGATGTTAAGAAATTACAGACCGGACAGACGATTCAAATTGAACAATTATTTTTTGATGCGGATAGTACGAATATGAAGTCTACCTCCATTCCGGTGATGGATGAGATGTACGATTTTTTGCGGGCTTATCCTCAGATTACCGTTGAGATTGGTGGACATACCAATGATATTCCAGCTCATGATTATTGTGATGCACTTTCCAAAGCAAGGGCAAAATCGGTGGTGGATTATTTAGTAAACAAGGGAATTCCCGCGGAACAACTTACTTACAAAGGTTACGGAAAACGAAAGAAATTGGTCTCTAATCGTACCGCAGCGGGCCGTAAGAAAAATCAACGGGTGGAGATCAAGGTGTTGAAGGTGAAGTAGCACTTTGCTTGTTGAATCGCTTTGCTTGTTGAGGTGTTGAACCGTTGAAAATAGTCAGTAAAAATGACGATTAAAAATTCTTTTAATCGTCATTTTTTGTTTTAAAATTTAGGGTTACTGGTGCGTTTATTTGGCGATAGCGAACATCTAATACACTCGCATTGATATAGCGCACACCGTTGACCATTCGTTCGCCGTAGCCTTCGTGAATGTGTCCGGAAAGGTGGAGTTGAATATCTGTTTCGTTTATTTTTTTTAATAATTCTTTGCAGCCTGCCGCTACTCCGGTGGTGGTCTTATCAAGGATTCCATGAGCGGGTCCGTGGGTAATCAGAAAGTCCGTGTCGTCGGGGATTAAATCCCAGTGCTTTTTAATTTCCGCTCCCCGCTGTCGGTTAAAAGCCCAGTCAAAAAACCAGGGAGTGATGGGTGAACCCCAAATTTTAATTCTCTCAATCGTTACTCCCGAATCATTGAGGTAAGTAATAGAAGGAGGAATAATTTCGGCTATTTTTTCAGTCGAACACTTTTCAAAAAAGAAATCGTGATTACCTGCGATAAAAATTTTATGTTGATAATCTAAGTTTTCAAACCATTCCAGAAAATCTACAATTTCCTTTTCGGTTCCACGGCTGGAAACATCTCCAGCGTGCAAAATTACGTCTCCTGGAGGTAAACGTAACTGGTTGTGCAACCCATGAGTATCAGAGATAAGAACTAATTTTAGCATGATCCAAAGGAACAAAAAATCTGGCAAGGAAACTAAAAATGCCTCTAAAAACGGTTAAATTTTTAGAGGCAAGAACTTATCTCATCAAAATGAATTTTAAACATTGGTCGTCTCCAACACTGGAGCGACAGGAAAATCAATAGCAAATCCAGTCAGGTTGTGAATGTAGTTACTAATGGTTTTATCACCAATTACGATGACTACATCAATCAGATTTACCTCGGTATATCCGGCGGCAAAAAAAGCATCTTTAGTTTCGACAGAAGCATTTCCACGATTGGCGGCAACGGATAATGTAAATCGCGCAAGGGCATCTAATTTTTCGTCAAAACCAGCCGTTCCTTTTCGTATTTCCAAAATCTGATCGTCCGTAAACCCATTCATCCCACCCAATACGGTGTGTGCAGACTGGCAATACCGGCAGTCATTGTATTGGCTTACGACTAAATTGATCACTTCTCTTTCTTTTGCTTTGAGCGTAGATTTACGATTTTGTAGTGCTAAATAATCACCTAATGCGGTCTCACTTTTAGCATAATAGGCGTATAAATTTGGTACAAAACCTAAACCAGCTTGTAGCTTATCAAAAATCGCTTGGTTATCAGTGGATACTTCACTTTTTGTAGGAACTTGGAACTTTGACATAATTGTATTTTTTTTAAGAATGAAAAAATTAAGATCAACCGACGTGTCGTAAATATGACTTCGTTCGTTTGTTAATACAAAGATATGGGATAAGCGCAGGTCTTCGATAGGCAGGATTTCCCCTTGTGTTGGCAGAATTTCCCTAGAGGGCAAAAAATAATAGTTAGGTTGCGCTAATAATCGCCAAATAAAAATTTCGGAAAGGATCGGCCAGAAAACGAGTACCGATAATGTAATAATCTTAAGAGCGTGTCTAAATTTTAGATACGCGCTTAATGTGAGTATCTTCTTTAAAATCTTTAGGAGAGACTTTAGTTTTGTTTTTAAAGAACCGGCTAAAGGTTTGAACGTCGTTAAAACCTAAATCGTACCCTACTTCAGAAATAGACTTATCGCTGTGCGAGAGGAGTCGGCGGGCTTCCAGAATTCTTCGGTTTTGAATAATTTGCAGTGGTGTTTTACCACCTAATTTTTTAAAGGCATTAGATAGCGATTTAGCGGTCTTATTCATCAATGGTGCGTAGTCACCTACTTTATGTTTTTCACGAAAATGTTGTTCTACCAGAAAATTAAAATCTCGGATCAGATCCGTATTGCCACGATCCAATTGACTAAAATTGAGTTGACTTTTAAATATTCGGGTGCATAAAATCAGCATTCGTTTTAGCATCATCTGCAACATTTCCAGTTGTAAACTATCTTTCGAAACCATTTCTATACAAAGCATTTTCCAGACCGTTTCCAAAATTTCCAGATCTTGTACGTCAGGCTTTACAATTGGTAGCTGATCCGCACCGTAATAGAGCACTCCTTTACATCCCACTTCACTATCGTGATCCAATACGCAATAAAAAGGCCGATTGAACTTGAGCAGCCGGGCATGACTAATTTTTATTATCTCTACCTGATGAAACTCCGTTAAACAAATAATCTCATTTTTTTTGGGCTGATAAATAACAGAATCTACGACAAATTTATTTTCGCTTTCCGCAAACCATAGTAATGATAATTCGCTTCGTCGGGAAGACATTATATAGTCCTGATTAGCATCAGTAATGTTAAAAACCGCAAAATATTCGTTATTTCTGCCTTTATATTCCATATATCTATAAATTAAAAACCCTTCAGAACTTAGCCTGTCTTTCTGGACAACAAAATAAAAAGTCAAATAGTTGATCGAATTTTACAAAATCAATTTTACAATTTACACCATTAACTTATCAACTATTTCGACAAGACTTTCCTAACCTGTGATATTCAGGTTATCCCTAATATAAATGTCTATACATCTATACAGAGGGTAATTGACCGTTAAGAAACCATAATTACAGAACAAAGTTTCAAAATAACAAGAATATAAATATTAACTTTTGGTATATGTTTTGCGTATAAAAAGTTATCAGAAAAATTCCATTCAGATTATTCGATACTAGATTAACTTTTATATGTTTCACAAAATGAAAAATAACAGTAAAGCGCTAATTATCAACACTTTACAAAGTGCAATATTTTAATAAATGAAAAATCATTTTTGTCCCTTAAGGAACAATATGCAATCAGCATTTTACATTTTGCTGTCTTGCATCGCTCTAAACTTTTGTTTGGGATTTATTTTTATTAAAAATAATACCTCGAAACAACTGAAAAATGCTGGGAGTAGTCTGCTGTACGGAAACCATAAAATCCTGTCTGCCAGCGTCAATAAAACTACGTCACTAGAAATTGCCTCTAGGGGCAACCATCACCTTGCGGATAATTACCTGCCTTTTTACCTTCGAAAAAATAGTTTTAAGCATTTTAAGGCCGCTAATCAGCCTAAAATATTCCGTAAATCGCTGATCGAAGATTCTAATGAGCCAAACGATATTATTGATTCACATCCGAATATCACCAATGATCGAACAGAAACATTTATAGCATCTGCCAAGACACTCACCAACAAGAATACCAGAATGCTAATTATGCCACCTGAAATCTGCGACAATGGAATAGATGATGATGGCGATGGACTTACGGATTGCGAAGACCCAGACTGTCAAGAAAATCTAATAACAAATGGTGGGTTTGAAGATACAGGTACGGCCACCTTTTCGACTACGTTTGAAGGTTCTCCTGCAGAAGCATTACCAAAAAATTCTACGGTCATATCTGGTTGGCTTATGAATTATTCTTGTCCTTCTCCTCCAGCACCTTGCCCAGATGGTTACTTAATTGATGACTCAGCAGATGTTGTAAACAATCCAGAAGGAGATCATTTTATATGGTTTCCTGAAAGTGGTTATTGTGCCAGCCAAAATTTTTCAATAGAAGTTGGAGTCTGCTATGAAGTATCAATTGATATAGCTTCATGGGCTTCTCCAGGTCCACAAACAGGAAGTGAGACTACTTTTGCCGCAGAAGCTTTTGGTGGAGGTATTGATGATGGTGCTGGTGGAGGGCTCGAATTATTTAGCATAGATCTACCTGTGAGTACTAGTTGGTCGAATTTAAATTGGCAAAGTATATCTTTCATATGGTCACCTCAAGTTACTTCTGCAACTACTACTACACTATCTTTTTCCCAAAAAGGTGGACCAAGTGCTAATGGTTTAGCTATGGATAATATTCGACTTCAAAAAATTTGTTGTCCTGATAGAGAGCTATGTTTTAATGGCATCGATGATGATGGAGATGGTGATACAGATTTTGATGATACAGACTGTGATTTATGTAGTACCAGTTTTTCTAGTGAAAAATTTTATATCAGTAAATATGGACCATCATCATGTGGAGATGATGTATTGGTACTAGATTGGGAAGCAGGAACAACTACCGCTACCAATGAACAAAATCTAGGACAAGATGTATCTGGCTATGGATGGTCAGATATTGCGTTTACACCAGATGGACAATTATATGCCAACTGGACACAAAACGATGACAATATGGAACTATATAGTCTTGACCCTTTATCAGGAGGATATATCAATTACATTTGCCAGATTGATGGTACTGATCCATATGTGACACAATGGGAATTAGTTTCAGATACTGATGGGTATTTATATACTATACTTGGAGATGGAACTACTACTGCACTTTATAAATATAAACCAAGTGATATAGATTCTGATGGTAACTGTGATGATTTGACTCTTGTTTTAGATCTTACTGCTACAGGATTAATAGGGGATGGTGATCTTGCTTGGAGTAATGGGCTTTTATATTGGTCCGCTACAATTTCAAATAATACTTCTTCTCCAGCTCAATTAGTTGAAATTAATATTCAGACAGGGACTTATACTATTCATCCTTTGGTTGATGGTTTGGGAAATAATTTGACAAATGTGGATGCTGTAGTGAATGACTCGGATGGAAATCTAATTATTGGAGATGAAAATAGTATTTTGTATGAAGTGGATAAAAACGATTTCTCGGTCTCAGTTGCTTATAATCTTTCCAACACTTGTGGTACGATAGGTGGTTTATCTACTCAATATGAATTTATTCAAAGCGTACCTTGTCCTGAAATTTGCGATAATGGAATTGATGACGATGGAGATGGTCTAATAGATTGTGCCGATTGCGATGATTGCGCAACTTCAACACTTTGCAATGATAATGACAATGACGGGATAGGTGATTTATGCGACCTGGATGACGACAACGACGGTATTCCAGATTTGGAAGAATGTGTTTCTTTAAACGTGGCAAGCTCTTCGGGCTTTAATGCGGAGGACAATTATATGGGTACACCTCCGGGGCCAGGTACACCAATTGTATATAAAACGGCCGTAGATGGGGTGACCAGATATAAAGACGGCGTAAACGATGCCATCGGATTAAATTTTCTTAACTGGAACCGTCCGGGTGGTACTTCTGTTGACTGGACAGAAGGTCAATACATAATATATAGTAATGATTTTGCTCATACAGAAACTCCAGCGATGATCACACCCAGTCCCGCTGGCGGAGGTTTTGCAATATTCTCAACGAATGATGAAACCATTGAACAGGAAATTCCGGTAGAGGTGGGCAAAAAATACACGATTGAATTATGGATGGGAATCATGCCTGCCTATTTTGAAAATAATAAGGATGTTGATGGGACACCAGGAATAGACCCGGATGCTGGTACGGTTTCTAACTATGGCGGTCGAATTCGCATTGGTGCCGTTACAGGTGCTGCACCGGACCCTGGATACACGTCAACGGGAGATCAGATTGACCTTGCGGGCAATCCTTCTACTTCCCTGCCATACTACGAATATGATGTCCTGAATGATTTTCCCAATACATATTCGCTGGCAGACTTTCCTACCAGTCTGCCTCCCTATGAATCAAGTGGGGTCTATTCTTCCTACCCAACTATTGATCCACACTGGTTTATTCATAAAATAGAATTTATCGCTACGGCAACTACTGCCACCATCAAACTACAAGCCAGGTCCGGTTGGGACTGTTTTACCGTGGATGAATTTGTAGTATTGGATGAAATATTAGGATGTGACAACGATGGAGATGGCGTGGATAATCGCTTTGATTTAGACTCGGACAACGACGGAATCCTGGATGCTCACGAAGCGGGCCATGGTCTCGCAGTAGGTGCTGACGGAAGAATCTCCGGTGCTAGCACGGCTTCCGGAAATAATGGACTATTTGATGCGTTGGAAAACGCTGCGGATAATGGCGAGCTAAATTATTCTATTGCCAACAGCGAAGCTACGCCCGACGAAATTTATGATGCTTATGAACTGGACGCCGATGGCGATACTTGTTTTGATGCGCAGGAAGAAAATATAACCGATGGAGATAGTGATGGTATTGCAGGAACCGGCACACCGAGTGTGGACGCTAATGGACTGGTTACCACTAATACTTACGCTACACCGCCTAACAACTATTGGCAAAATCCATTAGCAGGACCCTGTTCAGGTGAAATATGTGATAATGGAATAGACGATGATGCGGATGGATTGATTGACTGTGCTGATTGCGATGATTGTGATTCAGGAATAGGGCCAACAATAACAACACCAAGTACGATTACAGTAGAATGTGATAACGTGCCAGTAGGAGCCATAACGGATATAACAGTAACGGATAATTGTAGTGCTACGGGAAATATCACAGTGGTAGTAAGCGATTCGTCTACAGCTGGAAGTTGTGCAAACAACTACACGATTACACGAACATGGACCGCAACTGACGAGTGCAATAATACGACAACAGGAAGTCAAACCATCACTGTTCAGGACACTACGGACCCGATTATCGCGGGTGTTCCCGCTAATATAACCGCAGAATGTGATAATATTCCAGCTGCTGATCCGGCCAACGTGACCGTTTCAGATAACTGTTCTTCCGTCGCAGATATTACCGTAACCGTCGATGACGTACAGTCTACGACTACTTGCGCAAATACTTATACCATCACCAGAACATGGACCGCAACCGATGAGTGTAACAACACCACTACCGCAAGTCAAACCATTACTGTTCAAGATACTACAAACCCAACTATTACCAACGTCCCGGCAAATATATCCGCAGAATGTGATAATATTCCAGCCGCTGATCCGGCCAACGTGACCGTTTCGGACAACTGTACTTCCGTCGCCGATATTACCCTAACCGTCGCTGACGCACAGTCTGCGGCTACTTGCGCAAACACTTATACCATCACCAGAACATGGACCGCAACCGATGAGTGTAACAATACGACTACCGCCAGTCAAACCATTACCGTTCAAGATACTACAGACCCAACTATCACCAACATCCCGGCAAATATATCCGCAGAATGTGATAATATTCCAGCCGCTGATCCGACCAACGTGACCGTTTCGGATAACTGTACTTCCGTCGCAGATATTACCGTAACCGTTGCTGACGCACAGTCCGCAAACACTTGCGCAAACACTTATACGATTACCAGAACATGGACCGCAACGGATGAGTGTAACAACACCACTACCGCCAGTCAAACCATTACCGTTCAAGATACTACAAACCCAACTATTAGTAACGTTCCCGCTAATATAACCTCAGAATGCGATAATATTCCAGCTGCTGATCCAGCCAACGTAACCGTTTCGGACAACTGTACTTCCGTCGCCGATATTACCCTAACCGTCGATGACGCACAGTCCGCCACCACTTGCGCAAACACTTATACCATCACCAGAACATGGACTGCAACGGATGAGTGTAACAATACCACTACCGCAAGTCAAACCATTACCGTTCAAGATACTACGGATCCGGTTATCGCGGGTGTTCCCGCTAATGTAACCGCAGAATGTGATAATATTCCAGCCGCTGATCCAGCCAACGTAACCATTTCGGATAACTGTACTTCCGTCGCAGATATTACCGTAACCGTCGCTGACGCACAGTCCGCTACCACTTGCGCAAACACTTATACCATCACCAGAACCTGGACCGCAACCGATGAGTGTAACAATACGACTACCGCAAGTCAAACCATTACTGTTCAAGATACTACGGATCCGGTTATCGCGGGTGTTCCCGCTAATGTAACCGCAGAATGTGATAATATTCCAGCCGC
>ENA-ORXT01004465-ORXT01004465.1-marine-metagenome-genome-assembly--contig:-NODE-4465-length-14430-cov-4.276667_pt1 | contig 14430 bp, 11 predicted proteins | sample MGYA00237868_ERZ511482 | MGnify/ENA metagenome assembly ERZ511482 | reverse complement strand
CAGGAGTCAGGAGTCAGGAGTCAGGAGTCAGGAGTCAGGAGTCAGGAGTCAGGAGTCAGGAGTCAGGAGTCAGGAGTATAATTTTGGTTTTCGTCTTTACCAACTAACGGGCTCCCCGTCTCGAAAAAAACCGCCGTTAGGCCCGTCCGCCGGAATGAGGGCGGCCCAGAGGATGCTCGCCGCGCCTTCGGAAACGTCGCGCGGGGCCTCCTCGCCGCCCATGGCGGTGCGGACCCAACCGGGGCAGACGGCGTTGACCTTAACGTTCGTCCCCTCCAGGTCGGCGGCCATCTTGAGGGTCAGCATGTTCAGGGCACACTTTGACATGGAATAGGCGGGCGTCCCCGGCCAGGAATCGGCGAACGAGCCGGAACTGCTGGAGACGTTGACGATGCGCCCGGCATCGCTCTTCCGCAGCAACGGCATTAAAGCTTTGCTCACGCGCCAGGGGCCGAGGGTGTTGACGCGGAGGGCTTCCTCAACGATGGCGAAATCCGCCGTCAGCGTATTCTGGAAGGTATCATAGTGAATACCCGCGTTGTTGATCAGTACGTCAAGCCGGTCGTAGGTATCGGTCAGATAGTCGGTCAGTTCGGCGATGCTTTGTCCGTCGGCCACGTCGAGCTGGTGAAAGTCGACATCGTGACCGGCGGCGCGAAATTCGTCCGCAACGGCCCGCCCGGCGTCGGAGCGGCTGGTGAGGAGGACGCGGAAGCCTTTAGCGGCCAGCCGGCGGGCGGTTTCTTTTCCGAGGCCGCGGTTGGCGCCGGTGACGAGGGCTAGGGGCATGGGTATTTGGTCTATTGGTTTTTTGGACTGTTGGTCTGTTGGTCTATTGGTTTTTTGGACTATTGGTCTGTTGGTCTGTTGGTTTTTTGGACTATTGGTCTGTTGGTTTTTTGGACTATTGGACTATTGGTCTGTTGGTCTATTGGTTTTTTGGACTATTGGACTTGTGGTGGGTGGTAAGGTACGATGGTTGAGGAGCTTTGCTCCGAACGTAAGACGGGCCGTAGTCGCTTTCCGTCTGTCATTCGGAGCAAAACTAATCAGCTATCCCCATTTTACTCCCGCGCCACTGGCTCCGCCCACGGCGAATTCCGAACGAAGATCATGTACTGGGCATACACCTTTCCCGGCTCGTCCATCACGGTTTTTGGTTGTACGGGTACCAGCCGGAAAGTGGATTGCAGGCGACCGGAATTCGCGTAGGGGTTATCCGGTCCGTCCAGCTTGATGATGGCTTTATGGTACTTTGGGGTCACCCGCTTAAGGTCTTTGACGCCGAAGAGGTACATAAAGAGAAAGTCATCCGCTGAAACGTCGAGCGCGGTGTAGGGGCCGTCGTCGGCCAGGAAACCGGGGAGTTGATCGCTTTTCATGGTCATCTCGCTATCGTTCATGATGAAATTGGCGCTCAGGATTTTACCCCCCAGCCCGAGGTCCGATTGCCGAAGCAGGGAAGCCATCGGGTCGCTCCCGTTGACCCGGTACTGGAAGACGTGCCCCAAACCAAAGAAGCCGTAGCACTTTTGCCCGGCCAGCTCCCGGTAGCGAAACAGACGGGTGAAGTTGGCGGCCATTCGCGCGTCGCGGTTGAGCGAATCCCGACGCGCCTCCAGGTCGGCCAGCAGCATTTGCAGGGCAAGCGCGGTATCTCCGTTCTCCGAATACGCCGGCTGTAACCGTTCTATTAACGCCAGTGCGTTGACCGGCAAGTCATCGACGGACATCGGCAACATATGCATGCTGTCGGCCGGAAGCACCAGCGGATTGAGGAAGTTGATCAGCAGCCGCCAGTCGGTGATCCGGTCGACCCCTTCGATCCGGAACTTATCGGCGGCCGGGAGGGCGGCGTGAAATTTGTGAAGGGCGCGGTATTTCTCCAGGTAATCCTGGTTGTCTCTCCCCTGAATGACCGCCCATTTGCGCAACGCCTTTTGCAGGAATGCCTCTTCACCGGAGGTCAGGTAGTCGTTCATTTCCTTGGCCTGCAGGTAATCCAACTCCGCGAAGTAGGTCCGCACGCCGTACTCGCCGTGCAGGTAGCGAAAGAAGTCTACGTCGAACTTCGCGGGCGCGTCAAAGCCATGAATTTCCCCCACAAGGATGAGGTCGTTGGCCGCGATATCTTCCGCCATGATGCCGTAGTCGAAAGCATCGTCCAGCGGCTTCACTTCGGAATTAGCCTGGAGGTAAGCAACGAACGGGCCGCCGGTCGCGTACTCATACAGGTGGAACAAGCCAAAAACAGCCGTGAGTAACAGGGAGAAATAGAGGCTGCCTTTGAGAAATTTCATCATGGTGAGGGATTGAAAAGGTGTCGGCTAAATATACCACAACGGAACAAAGTGGACCGTCGCTCCCGTTCCAACTACATGACCACCCGCGCCCTTTACTGGCTCAAACGGGATTTCCGTTTGGCCGATAACCCCGCCCTTACCGCCGCTGTTGCGAGCTACGATGAAGTAGTGCCCTGTTTCATCCTGGAACCCAGCGCGCTCTCCGCGCCCGAGACCAGTGCCTTCCACGTTCACGCCCAATGCGACGCCTTCAACGACCTTGCTTTGCACCTGCGGGCCCGCCAGAAAATAGGTACCTCCCTCACCCTGGGTTTCAGCCACCGGGAGGTGATCGCAACGCTCGATCTGCTCTACGCCGCCGAGCCGTTCACCCACCTCGTCAGTCACCGCGAAACGGGCGGCAACCGCACTTTTGACCGCGATAAGGCCGTTGCCCGCTGGTGTAAAGCAAACGGGGTGGCGTGGACCGAACACCAGCAAACCGGCGTCTTTCGCGGCCCGCTCGATCGGGACAAGCGGCATAAAGACTGGCGGCAATTCTATATTGCGGACTTGCTACCGATTCCGGAAAATCTCGACGGAGTAATGATCCCCGATGCGTACGCGGATCTGCTCGCCACCCCGCCCCCGATGGATACCGCAAAAGCGGATACCAGCTTACCGCCGGATAAATGGATGAACGACCCCGCCCTGCTCGGCACCCGAACCGACGGCCCGCTACAGCCCGAGCAATTCGGCTTTTCACTTACGCCGGAGCAACTCCGCTACGTCCAGCCCGTCTCCGAAACGGCGGCCGGCGTGACGCTGCAAAGCTTCCTGGACGAACGGGCGCTGGACTACAGCAAGGGCATGAGTTCGCCCAACTCCGCCTTCTACCGTTGCAGCCGCCTCAGCGTTCACTTCGCCTGGGGAACGCTTTCCGGCCGCCAGGCTTACCAGGCTGTTCACCGGCGAATCGAAGAACTAAAGGAAAGCGATGACCCCAAGGCCGGCACCTGGCGCAAAAACCTGCGCTCGTTCACCAGCCGCCTGCACTGGCGCGACCACTTCACCCAGCGGCTGGAAACCGAAGTGGAGATGGAACACCGCCCGCTCAATCCCAACTTTTGGGAGCTCCGGCTGGAAAATGACCCGGACTTGTTCAGTGCCTGGCTGACCGGTCATACCGGCTTCCCGATGGTCGACGCCTGCATCCGCTGCATGGCCGTCACCGGCTACATCAACTTCCGGATGCGCGCCATGCTCACCAGTACGGCCGCTCACATGATGCATCTCGACTTCCGGAGTATCGATAAGCCGATGGCCCGGCTTTATACCGATTATGAACCCGGCATTCACCTCGCCCAGTTGCAGATGCAAGCCGGAATGGTCGGCATCAACACCCTACGCACCTACAGCCCCGACAAGCAGATGCTGGACCACGATCCGGAGGTGGAGTTCATCCACCGCTGGATACCGGAACTGCGGCCGTTCACGGCAAAAGAGATCGAAAAACGTGACCTGACGAAAGGCATCGGCGACTATCCCGCCGCCGTCGTCGACCGCTCCGAACGCATCAAAGCCTACCGCAAATTGCTCGGCGACCTCAAGTTTCGCGAAGGCGGGCGGGAGATCACACAGACGGTATTCGACAAGCACGGCAGCCGGCGGGGCCCGCGGAAGAAAAAGCCCGCGGCTAAAAAAACAACCACGAAAGCAAAGGCGGCGAAACCCGCGGCTAAAGCGAAGAAAGCATAGTGGTCCGTCATGGGCGGATTCCTCTTTTACTTTTAGGCACGGTAGTCCGGTAGCCCGTTAGCCCGGAGAAACTCCTACGGAGTACCTCCGGGCTAGGCTGTTTGGCCCCCCCTGCGGGAACGTCCAGCATTTATGATCAACCAATAATCATACGACTCGATCTTAATGTACCAATGGTCTATCTTATAACAATCCGGTAATCTACTCCTCCAGCACCTCCAATACCCGGTTCCCCACAATGAAAATCCCGTACCCCTCCGCCACGTTGTTGTGCACGTTCACCGGCTCGGCAAAGGGGTTGTCTCCCGCGTCATCGTAAGCGAGTTTAGAGACGGCGTAGCGGTAGGCGTCTTCGGTGAGGTTGTAGACTTCCAGTGCTATTATTGCATCGCTGTAATTATCCGCCTGAAGGCGAACGCGAAGGGTGCCGCCGTTGAACGACTGGTCAGTCACTACGAGCCCGTAACCCACGCTTTCCTTAAATAAAGGATCCGGGCTGTCGACGAACAGTTCCCGCGCGAAGCCGCTCTCCCGCCGGCAATTGAAGCTACCCGTATTTTCGTTGAAGGAGCAAACCGAGCCCTCGCTCATGACGCGAAAGCCGTAGTAGTTTTCGATTGCCGCGTCATCGCGCAGGTCGAGTTCGATTTTGTCCACCCGTAAGCCTTCGACGTTGATCGCGCCGTCGGGCTCGTAGCTGACGAGGGTAAAGTCCGGTTTAGCGGGCATGGTTTGGGTAGCCTCCACGTCGGGAAATCCCTCCACCTTACCGATCAGTCGGTAGCTCGCCGGTTCATCGCTGATCGGCTCGTCGAGCCGTACTTGAGCGTTACTACCGTCGGAGTTGTCCATCTGAACGTCGCTGCTGAAGAACGGCTGCTCGTCTTTCAGCAGCGTGATGCTAGCCGCGCGGCTGGTTTCCATCCGCTCGTCCAGAATACCCCGGCTGAGGGCCAGGCGGAAAAAGAGGCTGGAATCGCCGCTGCGCATATCCATCGACATAGCCGGCAACGGTTCGTGCTCGGGGAAGGGGATATCGACGGTCTGGCTGAAGCTTTCGTCATCGCAGGCGGTGGTGAGGAATACAAGGGGAAGGGCTAAAAGGAGGAAATAACGCATGGGGAAAAATTGATATAATATTGGAAGGAGTGATAAATTCATTAACGACGCTAAGTGGTCGATCGGGAGCAAATCGGCTACGCTCGGCGGCCGAGATAGCGAATGAAGCGAAGCGAAATCAGCTAGCTCGTCCGACGAGTGATCTTGCGATTCGGAAGCCGGGTGCCGTTAAAACTTGAACTGGTAAGACACCGACGGAATGATCGGCAGGATGCTGATCTCCCGAATTTTTCGTTCGTCCGTACAAATATTACCTTCGCAGGACTCCGCCGAGCTGGCCGTCAGGAAGTAGGGGTTGCGGTGCGAGTAAGCGTTGTACGCGCCGATCACCCAGGTCCGTTCCCACTTCTTCTTTTGCTTGCGGAAGGATATGCTGAAATCGAGCCGGTGGTAATTCGACATCCGGAAACTGTTCTTGCTGACGCCCGACTCCACGAAAGCGGAGTTAAAACTTTCTACATCCGGCCGGTCCACCGTCTGGTAGCCGAAGGTGGGCAGGCTGACGGCGTTACCCGTACCGTAGACGAAAGCGCCGGAGAGCCAGACGCGGTCACTCAGGTTGTAGTTGCCCACGATGCTCAGGTCGTGCCGCCGGTCGTAGCGGAAGGGGAACCGCTCGCCACTGTTGATCTCATCGAACTGCCGCCAGTTCCAGCTCAGCGTGTAACCCAGCCAGCCGGTGAAGCGACCCTGCTTTTTCTGGATGAACAACTCCAGTCCGTACGCCTCCCCGTCGCCCTGGGTGACTTTGTCTTCCCAGGCGTCCTCTATACCAAGGACGAAGGACGCGCCTTCGCGAAAGCTCACCACGTTTTTCATCTGTTTGTAATAGGCTTCGACGCTGACCTCGTATTTGTTGCCGTAGGTCTTCGCCACGCCGCCCGCGATTTGCCACGATTGCTGCGGCAGCACCCGGTCGGTACTCGGCACCCACAGGTCCGTCGGCAGGCTGAGGGCCTCGCTGGTCAGCAGATTGATGTACTGCTGCATGGTACTGAAACCCGCCTTAAGCGACAGGTCGTTTTTCAACAGGTAGCGCAGCCCGAGGCGCGGTTGCAGGCTGGTGTACAGTTCGTCGTTGACGCTGAAGGCGGAGAAGTGCAGCCCGGCGTTGATTTTCAGCGCGCCGAGGCGGAAGTCATCTTCCACGTAGGCGGAGAACTCGTTGCTGTAATCCACCTGGGAACCGACCAGCGTGTCGAGGTCGACATTGTTATCACTTTCCGATTTGAGGGACAGCGCGCCGGGCCGGTAAGTATGGTTGGTCCACGCCCCGCCGAAGCGTACGTAGTGATCGGGGTTGGGGATGTAATCGAGGTCTACCTTGCCGCCGAAGTCATAGATGCCGCTGACGTAGCGGGCGCGGAAATCATTCTCACCGTCGCTCGATAGCGCGCTGATGTTAATCTCGTAGTTGCTCAACGTGGCGGTGGTGTTCATGAACAACTTCGGGCTGATTTGCCAATTCCAGCGGGCGGCCGTAACGATGTTGCCCCATTCGGTACCGCCGCCGAAAACATTTACATCGTCTTTAATCTCGGTGCCGAAGACGTCTTCACCGGAATAGAAACTGAGAAACAGCCGGTGGTTGTCGTTGATTTTGTGCTGCAGCTTCGCGTTGAGATCGTAGAAGTAGAGACTCAGGTCCACGTCCGCCCCTTCTTCGGCGGTGGCGGCTTTGATGATCGGTCTGGCAACCAGGTCAGCGTAAGTACGACGGCCGGAGACGAGGATGGAGGTTTTGTCTTTTTTGAGCGGACCGCTCACCGTCAGTTTTGAGGAAATAAGGCCGACGGAACCCTCGCCTTCCCACTTTTTGAGGTTGCCCTCCTTCATGTTGATCTCCAGCACGGAGCTCAGGCGGCCGCCGTAGCGGGCGGGGAATCCCCCCTTGGTCAGCGTCACGTTGCGCAGCGCGTCGGCGTTGAAGACCGAGAAGATGCCGAGCAGGTGGCTGACGTTATAGATCGGTACGCCGTCGAGCAGCACCAGGTTCTGGTCGGGGCTGCCGCCGCGTACGTACAGGCCGGTCGCGCCTTCCCCTCCGCTCTGCACGCCAGGCAGCAGCTGCAAGGTTTTGAGCACGTCCACCTCACCGAGCAGGGCGGGGATACGCTTGATCTGGGCGACGGGAACCTCCGTGCGGCTCATCTGCGTTTGCTGTTCGATGCGTTCGCCCCGGTCCGAGGTCACTTCAACGACGGCGAGGTCAACGGAAGATTGCATTTTCATGTTCAGCGTCGTGTCTTTCCCGAGCTCGACGGTAATCTCCTGACTTTGGTAGCCGATGTAGCTGAAGCGCAGTTTCGCGGTCGCCTGCCCGGCCGGCAGCGTCAGGCTGTAAAAGCCGTAGGTATTCGCCAGTGCCCCCTTTCCCGAATCGAGGTCGATCACGTTAGCACTCAGCAGCGGTTCGCCGCTCGCCGCATCGGTGAAATAGCCGGAAATGGTGGTCTGGGCGGTTAACGCCGTGGTCGCGCAGAAAAGCGCAACGGTAATTATTCGTAATATCACTGGTAAGTGGTTAGGGATTTGCGTTTGTAGAATCGGGGTTCCGGGTAAGGACGGGGAAACGGGGTTGGGGGGTTGCCTCTCTTTAGTAAGAAGTGGGAAGTGGGAAGTGCCGCCGCGTGTAACAGTGGCGGCACTTCTTACTTCTCACTGCCTACTTCTAACTCAAGCTGGGCGGGGACGCGGGTATGCTGGGGAAGTTTTAACAAAAGGCCGGGGGGAGAGCCTCCGGCCCGATTCGTTACGAATCGAGCCGGAGACTCTCCCCCCGGACAAGGTCGATGGTTATGGCGTCAACGCTTAGTTAAGCGTATACTCCAACGTGATCTTCGTATTCAGCACCTTCGAGATCGGGCAGGTTTCCTTGGCGTCGTTGATGATCTTGTCGAATTCATCCTTATCGATGCCATCTACCCGGGCGGTGGTTTTCAGCGCGGACTCCACGATCGTCTGATCCTGGAAGTCGACGGCGCAGTCGGTTTTCAGCTCGCCGGGTGTGTGGCCGGCCTCGGTCAGCTTGGCGCTCAGGGCCATGGTGAAGCAGCCTGCGTGGGCGGCGGCAATCAGTTCTTCTGGGTTCGTTCCGTCGCCGTCTTCAAAACGGGAGTGGAAGCTGTAGTTCTGCTTGTCGAGGGTTTTGGACTTCGTGGTGAGGTCGCCTTTTCCTTCTTTTACGGTGCCCTTCCAGTGGGCGGTGGCGGTACGTTTCATATGGTATTGGTTTTCTGGTGTAGCGCGGATACGGCGTTTATTGTTCGCCATTATTACTATTTCACCGCCCGCCGGATTAACGGCTGAGGATCGCTTCCAGCCGTTCGCGCAGTTCCGTTTTCGCTACGGGCTCGTAGGTCAATTCCACGATATCAGACGATGCGTTGCGGATGAACCGGTGCGCCATTACCGCCCGGCCCTCCTTGACTTCGTAGGCGATGAGGTGGTAGGCCACGCCGCGGGGAATTCCGCCGAGCCTCCAGATGCTTTCCCGGCCGGTGGACACCAGCGGCAAGACCCCCCGCCGCCGCCTCGGCAACATTATAACGTTGGCGGCCAGGGTCGCATCCGGTACGCGGACCCCTACCCTGACCGGGTTCGTCGATCTCCTGAAAGTATCACAGTTCACCCAGCCCAAATTCAGAACGGTAAAGAAATAACGACCAAGGGCGGAGTTCTCGACCTCCCGCTTTGCCATGGCGGTAGACCGTAGAGGCAATATATCCATGCCGCCCCGCGACTGGCGAATTACGTTTTTACGTGCATTCGCCTCCAGCTGGAGGTACATCTCGCAGGAAGTCGAGTTCGCCATTACCAGCGCTTTCGGAGGTGTATCAAATGTAAGGATGAGCTGATATGAAAAACGGCAGTGGAGCAGAGTTGCTATCTTGGTAGTGACTAAACAATCAAAACATGCTCATCTGCCCCAACTGCGCGATTGGTAAGATAGTCAAGAATGGCAAGACTTACTACGGCAAACAGAATCATGAATGCAAAGACTGCAATCGACAATTTGTGGCTGACAACCAACATACTATTACTGAAGAGCGTCGCCAGGACGTTTCAGCCCTCGTGATGGAACGAATCAGTTTACGCGGTATCTGCCGTTCTATGGGTGTAAGCCTTACTTGGTTGATGTCTTACGCTACCTTCGTTTGGGAAGAGACGCCAGACGATCTCGGAGCCCGATATGACTGGCTAGATAGTTTAACGGACACGCAGCTACAAACCATTGATCTTCAGATAGATGAGATGTGGTCGTTTGTTGATTGTAAAAAGAATAAGCAGTGGATTTGGGTGATTTACTGTCCAGCAACGAAGCAGGTGCTCACTATTCATGTAGGCGGTCGATCAAAGAAGGATTTACAGATTCTACTTGATGCTCTGCCAGCCAGACTACGTGATAACTGTATGTTTGCTACTGATCATTTTGAAAGCTACTACCAGTTGATTCCTAAGGAGCAACATCGACCAGGAAAGGAGTTTACTTACTACATTAAAGGCTACTTGTGTGGCATCCGTGCTAGAGTAAGTAGGCTAGTTCGTAAAGTGGTCAGTTTCTCTAAAGACCTACAAAGTCACATCGCCGCGATACGCTATTTTTTGTGGCAGCGAAATCTAGACTCCTATCCTTACATTTGATACACCCCCTTCATTAAACCATCAAAAACATAAGTAATGAACTTTTTCAATAAGACTTTTTCAATAATCTGCACGATCCTCCTCACTAGTATCTTTGTTAGTTGTCAAGATGATAGTAGCCGTGAATTTATAATTAATGAATCATCGTCACTTAGCATCTCTCCTGAAATGTCATTCAAATATGGATTCACAGTTGCTAACATCGAAAATCTCATGGATTTTCGTAACGGTATCTATTCAGGCGGAGCGTGCAGTGATATAGCAAAGGGAAGTAAGCCTGATAACTTAGTATTTGAGGCTAACAAATTACTCAACAATTCTTCCATCGAAGCAATAAGCAGTAAACAAAAGTGGCAAACAGTTCATGATGTTATTTACAACGAATACAATGTATTACGAGAAAATTTAGACTTCAACCAGAGAGGTTGTTATGACATTCAATATGTTGGCTTAAAAATGCTTCAAAAACTATACTCATCACGATTTTCAAATTACAGCGAACATAGCATCCAGAAAACTATCCTCGATCAAATGATAGCTATGGATGCTCCAGATTTAGATATTTTAGCGGACAACATCTTACAACTCAAAGACAACGTTAGCGAATTAGAATATAAAAGGTACCAACAATATATAGCTAAAAAATCAAGGGCGGACATTTTAGATTACAATGAAAACTCTTCCGCACTAAAAACAGAGATTATTGAAAATCAAGTAGGAGTCAACAAAATACCATTTCTATCTGAATACATCAACTTGTATTCAGCAAAAGAATCAGCAAAATATGCACAATCAATACTTGATATTGCTGGATACGTTTATGATAATGAATAGGTCATTCTATCTACTTCATAAAAAACTGCGCTAAAACAATTCTTACATCTGTTAAGAATAAAATCAGAATCTTAAAGCAGTCATTTCCAATTGAAAATGACTGCTTTCATTTTATATAAAAAACAGTTTTACACCTTAATACGGTTCGTCTCTAGAAAACTAATCCCCAATAGCCGCATTATCGGCATCACCAATCGTATCCAGGAATAATGAATCACTTATGGAGATCATGATGCCGGATACAGCCGATGCTTAGTAAGTGGCCGAAGAAAGTGCGGAAGGTTTGGGTAAGGGTGATCAGGCGAACGCTTACCGTCAGCAAGAGGGTAAAGAGAATTCTCATGTCAAAGGGTGTTTAGGTTTTGGGATGCTAAGATCGTGAATAGTGGTGGAAGTTGCAAGGTTCTGCCCTTTGTTTGGGTGGCTAACAGCTGCCTTTGCCGTTTCAACGAGGCGTCTTCCCAATGTCCTTTACACCCGCGCCCCCGCCCATATTTCGCTCGATCCGTATCTCCACCCGCCGGTTCTCCGCCGCAACTTCACTCACGGGTTGTGTTTCGCCGACGCCCGAGGCCTCGAAGACCAGCCGCGACGAGCTCCCGAGCGCGTTCTCAAGGTCGCGCACCACGGCCGCCGCCCGTTGGGCTGACAACCGCAAATTATAATCCGCCGAACCCGAAGCATCGGTGTGGCCGATCACGGAAACGCGTGCCGCCGGAATCAATTTCAATCTTGTCGCCAAACTGTCCAGAACGACTACGGCTCCCGGCGGCAGGCGATACTCATCACGACGAAACTAAGCCGTTGTCGCAATACGGAAGGTTTGGGCGGGTAGACATTGCATCGCGCAGATGCACGGTAGTGACAAAAAGTGTCTCAAGGATCAGTGGTGTTTTGCGGTACTATTGAACGTAATCATCCGAGCAAAGGTGTTCGGGTGATTACCTTAACATTTCCCCCGGATGCGCTCACGCGCCTTCTCTCGGCCTGAAGGCCGAGAGAACGGGAAGTTTAAAGATGTGGGCCTTCCTGCCTATCTTCCCCACCCCAACCAATACACCACATGCGCTTCCAACAACGCTTCCTCCTCCCGCTACTGCTCCTCCCCCTCCTTTGCACCTGCGTCCGCGCCCAGAAGAGCACGAGCGGTCAGGAACGCCAACAAGCCTACCAGCAACGGCTGCTCCTCCAGCAAAACAGCCCCGCCGCCGGTCTAGAGTTCACGAACATCGGCCCGACGATCATGAGCGGGCGCGTGTCCGACATCGCGGTGAACCCGAAGGACCCGACCAATTTCTACGTCGGTTACGCCAGCGGCGGCCTGTGGGAAACGAAGGATAACGGCATCAGCTTCGAGCCACTGTTCGACGACCTGCCGGTGATGACCATCGGTGCGATCGACGTGCACTGGATCACGCGTACCATCTACGTCGGCACCGGCGAGGTGAACTCCAGCCGCAGCAGCTACGCGGGCAACGGCGTGTACCGCAGCACCGACGGTGGCCGCAGCTGGACGCACGTCGGCCTCGACGAAACGCACCACGTCGGGCGCGTTATCGTCGACCAAAAAGACCCGAACACCGTCTGGATCGCCGCCCTCGGCCACCTCTACGGCGAAAACGAAGAACGTGGCGTTTTCAAGACCACCAACGGCGGCGAGACCTGGAATAAGACTTTATACGTAGACGCGAAAACCGGTGCCGTCGACCTCATCCGCGACCCGCGCAAGCCGGGCGAACTGTGGGCCAGCACCTGGGAACGCCGCCGCTGGGCGTGGGATTTCAAGGAGTCCGGTCCCGGCTCCGGTGTCTGGCACAGCAAGGATGGCGGCTCGAACTGGAGCCGCATCAGCACCGCCGCCGGTGGATTCCCGACGGGCGAAGGCGGCGGCCGCATCGGCCTGTCGGTCAGCTACGATAAGGCGGGCAAACGCCACCTCTACGCGAGCGTCGACAACTACTTCCGCAAAACGAAAGCGGAACTGATGAAGGACGAAGACCCCGAAACACTGACCAAAACGCAGCTGCGCGGCCTCGACAAGGCAAAATTCCTGGCACTCAAGGATTACCAGGTGGAAGAGTTCCTGCGCGGCAACGGCTTCCCAACCGACCTGGACGCGGCGGGCATCCGGAGCAAGATCGAAAAGGACGAAGTGACCACCGCCCAACTCGTCGAATACCTGGATGACGCCAACAGCCTGCTGTTCGACACGCCGGTGAAGGGCTTCGAGTTGTACCACACCACCACCAACGGCGAAAAATGGACGCGCACCCACGCTGATTACCTGCCGACGATTTACAACACCTACGGCTACTACTTCGGCCAGATCACGACCCACCCCACCAACCCCGATCTGATCTACGCCATGGGCGTGCCGGTCATCAAAAGCGAGGACGGCGGCGAGAGCTGGGCGGGCGTCAACGGCGACAACGTTCACGCCGATCACCATTACCTGTGGATCAACCCCGACCGCCCCGGGCACCTCATCAACGGCAACGACGGCGGCGTCAACATCAGCTACGACGGCGGCAAAAACTGGACGAAGTGCAACACCCCTCCGCTGGGCCAGTTTTATCACGTCGCCGTCGACGACCACCCGGACGGGTACCGCGTGTACGGCGGTCTGCAGGACAACGGTACCTGGCGCGGACCCCACGATTACGAAGCCGGCCGGGGCTGGATGCAACGCGGCGAATACCCCTACAAATCCCTATTCGGCGGCGACGGCATGCAGGTGCAGATCGACCCGCGCGACCACGAAACCTGCTACGTCGGTTACCAGTACGGCAACTACTTCCGCCTCAACCCTGAGGCAGGCGAAACGACCTACATCACCCCCAAACATGAACTCGGCAAGCGCCCCTTCCGCTGGAATTGGCAGAGCCCCATCCTCATCAGCCCCCACCAGCCCGACATCGTGTACATGGGCAGCAACCACCTGCACCGCAGCTTCAATAAGGGCGACAATATGGAGATCATCAGCCCCGACCTGACCCACGGCGGCAAGAAGGGCGACGTGGCCTATGGCACCCTCACCGCCATTTCCGAAAGCCCGCAGCAGTTCGGCCTGATCTACACAGGCAGCGACGACGGGTTGATCCACCGTAGTCAGGACGCCGGCGCCAGCTGGGAGGTCGTCAGCTCTTCCCTGCCCCGGAATTTATGGGTCAGCTGAAGAATATTACTGGGAATCTCGGGGACCACCCAAAGAGAAGGGCTGAAGATCATCAGTCGGTCATATACCTTCGGGTAGATGATTCCGGCGTAGATACTGATCAGTCCTCCCAGCGAGCTTCCTCCGATACCCGTGTATTCTGGCTCCGGGCGCGTCCGGAAGTTATTGTCGATGTAAGGCTTCAGGGTCTCCGCCAGGAACTGGATGTATTGTCGTCCGTCCCCTTTTCCCAGCTTCGTTTCGAAAGAGGGAGTAAACTCACACATGCGCTTGTCTGCGGCGTGGTCAATGGAAATAATGATGACGTCCCCCATGCCACGTCCGGCCATACTTGCCAGCTGCTTATCGACTCCCCAGCTACCGTAGGGGGCGTGTTCATCGAAGAGGTTTTGTCCGTCCTGTAAGTAGAGTACCGGATATCGTTTGTCCGTTTTGTAGTAGTCATGCGGTAATAAAGCCGCTACCCGACGGGTACGGATGAGCTCGGGAATTTCGAAAGATTCGCTGAGCACCACGATCGGTGTGGCCTTGTGGGCGCCGTAGATCGCCACTTCCTTGCCCACGTCGTCTGCGTTGCCGCCGATGAGGCCCGCCGCGCACACGAAGATCATGGGTTCC
>ENA-ORXT01004464-ORXT01004464.1-marine-metagenome-genome-assembly--contig:-NODE-4464-length-14431-cov-13.334262_pt1 | contig 14431 bp, 12 predicted proteins | sample MGYA00237868_ERZ511482 | MGnify/ENA metagenome assembly ERZ511482 | reverse complement strand
ATTCGCGTCAAATTTGGTTCGTCTAAAGAAAAAATAACGACGCGAAGAATGTACATTTATTTAATTCCTGATACTTATAGCCTGTACTTGCGGATAGGTCATTATTTTGTGAAAAAATAAAAAAACAGGCTGGAAGCCTGTGCTACGATTATGAAAATTTTAGTACTAGACAATTACGATTCATTCACCTATAATTTGGTGCAATATATACAGGAAATACTTGGTCACAAAGTAGAGGTCATTCGCAATGATGCCATTGATATTAAGCGAGTTGAGGACTATGATGTGGTCGTGCTTTCGCCCGGACCGGGAGTGCCGAAAGACGCAGGTATTATGCCCGAATTGATAAAAAGATACACCGGAAAGAAGCCGATTTTAGGCGTTTGTTTGGGGCATCAGGCGATAGCGGAGGCATTTGGGGGAGAGTTGGAAAACCTTACTGAAGTATATCATGGCGTAGAAACTCCAGTAAATATAACAGCAGAAAATTCGGTACTGTTCAAAAATCTACCAGAAGAAATACAGGTTGGACGCTATCATTCGTGGGCGGTAAAAACGCATAATTTGCCCGATTGTTTTGAGGTGACTTCGGTAGATACCAATGGCGCGATTATGTCGATGAAACATAAAGAATATGAAGTCTACGGCATCCAATTTCATCCTGAATCGGTCATGACGCCCGAAGGGAAGCAGATACTACGAAATTTTTTAGAACATTGTGAAAAACTACGGTTGGTAGCAAACGGCGTGTAATTTATCGCTGTCCACCGTTTACCGTCCACCGTCAAAATGCGAAAATGAAAAATACACTCAATCGCCTATATAATCACGAAACACTCACACGCGAGGATGCCAAAACTATGCTCATCAGCATTTCAAATGAGCGGTACAATCCCGTGCAAGTAGCGAGTTTTATGACCGTATATCAGATGCGCGGTATTGCATTGGCGGAGTTGCAGGGATTCCGTGATGCGCTACTCGAATTGTGCGTCAAAATCGACTTGGGCAACGCGAAAACTTTAGACATCGTAGGCACGGGTGGCGATGGCAAAAATACTTTTAATATTTCCACTACTTCGGCGGTAGTAATTGCCGGGGCAGGTTATAAAGTGACGAAACATGGCAGCTACGGCGTGTCGTCGGCGGTAGGTTCGTCGAATGTATTAATGCAGCTCGGCTACGAATTTACAAATAATGAATCTATATTGAAACGACAGTTGGATGAGGCGGGTTTGTGCTTTCTTCATGCACCACTTTTCCACCCGGCGATGAAGGCCGTCGTACCGATTCGCAAGCAACTCGGCATGAAGACTTTTTTTAATATGCTCGGTCCTTTAGTGAATCCGGTACAGCCTGAATATCAGTTGTTTGGGACGTTTAGTATGGAGCTTTCGCGCTTGTATCAATATGTAATGCAGGAGACAGGACGGCAATTTACGATAGTGTATGCGACGGATGGTTACGATGAAATTTCCCTTACGGGAAATGCAAAAGTGCGTACTCATTTATCGGAAAAAATGCTTGTACCAAACGATTTTAATCTGGAAAAACTTGCGCCCAAATCGCTCTATGGGGGCGAAACACCCGAAGATGCAGCGACGATTTTTACGAGTGTTTTAAAGGATGTTGCCACCGCAGCACAAAAAAATGTCGTCACTGCCAATGCAGGTTTGGCGATACATACGATAAAGCCAGAAATTTCGTTGGTAGATTGCGTGGCAGAGGCGCGGGAGAGTATTGAGAGTGGACGGGCTTTAGCAGTTTTTGAAAAAATATTAACATAGAATGGAACACGGATTTGGCGGATTGAGCAGATGATGCGGATTTTTTTTAACGTGAAAATGGAACGTGGATGATGCGGATTTTTTTTAATGTGAAAATGGAACGTGGATGATGCAGATTTTTTTTAACGTGAAAATGGAACGTGGATAATGCGGATTTTTTTTAATGTGAAAATGGAACGCAGATTCAGCGGATTGAGCAGATGATGCGGATTTTTTTGCAATTCGATTAAAGACATTTAAACTTATACGATAATAAAATCCGCATTATCTGTGTTCCATTCATGCAAAAAAAACCGTGTTCTATCAAATATAAAACCATGACAATATTACAAAAAATAGTTGAACATAAAAAAAAGGAAATTGCGGAGCGTGAGAGCTTAGTGCCAATCAAATTATTGGAACAAAGCATTTATATGGAAACGCCTGTAGTGTCGCTGCGAAAATACCTTTTGCGAGAAGATAAATGGGGGATTATTGCCGAATTTAAACGGCGTTCACCATCTAAGGGCGACATCAATATACACGCATCGGTCGAGCAGGTGAGCATCGGCTACATGCAAGCGGGCGCATCGGCTTTGTCGGTGCTGACAGATGAACATTTCTTTGGCGGAAAAAATGCGGACTTGACAGAAGCACGTAAATTTAACTTCTGCCCGATACTGCGTAAGGACTTCATTATCAGCGAATACCAAATATTGGAAGCACGAGCTATCGGCGCAGATGCGATTTTATTAATTGCAGAATGTTTGGAAAGAAAAGAAGTGGCACGACTTGCAAAGTTCGCAAAATCATTGGGTTTGGAAGTCTTATTTGAACTGCATTCTAAACACGAAATTCCGAAAATAAACGAACACATAGACGTCGTAGGCGTTAATAATCGCAATCTAAAAACCTTTGAAGTCAATTTTCAAAATTCGATAGATATATTGCCGTATTTACCGCAAGATATGGTGCGTATTTCGGAGAGTGGCATCAGCGAGCCCTCAAGTATTTTGGAACTACGCGAAGCAGGTTTTCAAGGCTTTTTAATTGGTGAAACCTTCATGAAAACCGCCGAACCGCATAAGGCTTGTCGAGCGTTTATTCGACAAATCGAGGTGGCGGGTTTGTGGTAGTTCGGTTAATTAGGTAAATTATTTAATTTCTTTCACTTATTTTCCTCCTCGAAAACAGTCATTTATCCCGATAAACTCCCGCTTTCAAGAAGAAAACTAAGGACAAAATAACCTCGTCGAAATCGTAAACTTATTATTTGCTCGTTACTAAGCTGCATTTACATGCTTACTTATTACGCTATACAATTCATTGGGATTAAATGGTTTGGTAACATAATCGTTCATCCCCACCGTATATACTCGGTTGCGCTCTTCGAGCATAGCAGATGCCGTGAGAGCAATGATAGGGAGTTCTTTATACTTATTATCCTGCAAATTACGGATTTTTGCGGTCGCCGTGTAGCCGTCCATTGTAGGCATTTGGAGGTCCATTAGGACGACATCATAATCATTGACTTGCACTTTTCCGAGGGCAATCGCGCCATTATCTGCCACATCGTAGCTGATGTCCCATTTAGCAAGAAAACGATTGGCAATGAGTTGGTTAATTTTGTTGTCTTCTACGAGTAAGACCCTCGTACCTTTGAGGCTTTTGAGCTCGGTTTCCCCTTCGATTATAGCCGCTTCCTGCGTTATGCCTTTTTCAAATCGAAGCGTGAAATAGAAGGTCGACCCCTCTCCTACTGTACTCTTTACATTTATGCCGCTATCTTGGTGTTCAAGGATTTTTTTGATGATAGCCAACCCGAGTCCTGTACCGCCAAATTTGCGTGTAGTAGAGGAACAGGCTTGGGTAAAAGATTCAAAAATATGTTCCAATTTATCTTCCGGAATGCCGATGCCCGTATCTGTCACCGCAAAATCCAAGACGGCGTGTTCTCCTTCTTCTTTTTGCAAATTAATATCTAAGGTAATCGTGCCGTTTTCGGTAAATTTGGCGGCATTACTCAACAAATTATTGAGTACTTGCGCCAGGCGAGTTGGGTCACCAATGACGTTTTCAGGGACATTTTCGCCCATATTCATAATAACCTGATTCTTATTTTCTCTAACTTTTGATTTGAGTGAATGTGTAATGCTATTTACCGTATCATTAAGGTTAAAATTCGTTTGTTCAAAATTGAGTTTACCGGATTCGAGTTTATTATAATCCAGAATATCATTAATCAAGGAAAGTAAATTTTCTCCTGAAAATTTCAGTATCTTAAGGTTCTCGATTTGTTCTTCTCGCGGATTTTCCTGCAATAAAATATGCGACATCCCGATGACTGCGTTCATGGGGGTACGAATCTCATGACTCATCGTAGATAGAAATTCCGAACGCGCTCTTGCCGTAGCCTCTGCGACTTCTTTTTCGAGCATGAGGCGTTTTTGTTCGGCTTCCATTTCTTTAATTTGACGATGTTGAATATTAATCAAATTACTAAAAATGAACCAGGCTATAATAGATGACGCCACCGCAACGAATATTAATGGTAACAATAAAAGTTGACCACTATAGACCAACATCATAAGGCCAAAAAGCAGGGTAATCCCTATCGAAAAAATAACTGTTATGTGAAAAATGTTTTGGGAAGATTTCTGGAGCACAAATTTTATTTTTTTATTCACCTCTCGAATCCACTTCATATGCTTGACTTTTATACTAAACACTTGTAATGTAAGCGGTAGGAATATTTGCGACTATAAATTTATTTGTAATTTGTGACATAAATAAGCAAATTTTTATACTATTCGATAATTTATAAGACACTAACTAACAATTAGTTAATCAATTATAGCAAAATAAAAATCATGTAAAGTGCTATCGAAAAAAAAAATTATTTTGAGGCAAAATTGATGATTTCTTCCAGGTATTTCCTTTCATTAGCCAATCTGGGGACTTTATTCTGCCCACCGTATTGCCCTTTTGAGCGCAGCCAATTGTGAAATGTCCCTTCTGGGATTTTGTGAATTAATAATGGATGGAGTGCCATATCTTTAAAACGTTTGGCTTCGTAATCCGAGTTAATTTGTTGAAGATTTTTATCTAATAAAACACTAAATTCTTCCAGCGACTCGGGTTCGCGTTCAAATTCGATGAGCCACTCATGCTGTCCGCGCGATACTAGCGAGAGCAATTTGGGAGCTACAGTATATTCGCTAATTTTTGCTTTGGTTTGTTCACAGGTCTTGGCGAGTGCGGCATCGGTATTTCCGACTATTACCTCTTCTCCAAATGTATTGATAAAGTGCTTGGTACGTCCTGTGATTTTGAGTTTATAAGGTTGATTTGATGTAAAACTGACCGTATCGCCTGGTACGTATCGCCACAGTCCGGCATTGGTAGAAATAACAATTGCATAATTTTCACCAATTTCGACATCCTGTAAACCAATCGCTTCTGGCTCTTTTTTACTCCACTCACTTTCTGGTAGAAATTCGTAGAAAATACCATTATCGAGCAAAAGCGTCATTTCGCCTTCGGGGGCTTCGTTTTCCAATTGGGCTGCAAAAAAGCCTTCGGAAGCATTATAAATATTGAGGTAGCCCACCTTATCGCCCGGAAAAAAATCGCGAAATTGTTGTCGATAGGGTTCGAAATTGACGCCGCCGTGCATATAGAGTTGAAAATCGGGCCATACTTCGAGCAAATTATCTTTGCCCGTAGCTTCCAATATTTCTCGAAACAACACTATCGACCACGTGGGTACACTCATGAGCGCAGTCACGCGCTCGTTGGGCGTAATTGCAGCCATACGCGCGATTTTTTCGTCAAAATCTTTGGTCAACATCGTCCCAACATCTGGTGTCGTAAAGTGGTGGATATAGCCCGGCATGTGGTGAATCATAACCGCCGATACATCGCCCACGCGCGTCTGCGGATAAGGCGTGAATATCTCGTGTGCGCCGCCAAGCATCAAGCCTTTTCCCTCAAAAAGGCGTGCATTTTCGTTGTTTTCATACCACTTTGCCACAATGTCGTGTGCGCCCGCAAGGTGGCAGGTTCGCAGACTCACTTCCGTGACGGGAATGTATTTGCTTTTGCCATTGGTCGTTCCAGAAGACTTTGAAAACCAACTCACTAGACCAGGCCACAGCACGTCGCGCTCGCCGTACATCATGCGCCCGATGTGTGGAAAAATATCTTCGTAATGATTAATTGGCACACGACGGCGATATTCGGCAGGCGTGGTGATGCTTTTGTAGTCGTACTGTTTGCCCCATTTCGTATTTTTTGCGGTGTCAATGAGGTCGCAAAGCAGCAGGTTTTGTACTTCAATCGGATATTTTTCAAATCGGCGGATACGAGGCAACCGTTGTCGAATGTACCAACGAAACATGGTATTGAACAACTTCATAATGATTAATGATTAATGATTAATAATTAATGGTATTTAAAAATTTGAGTCGCAAATAAAAAACCGATTACATTTTATTTTACAATAAAGTGTAATCGGTGTGTAAATTAGGAATTTAGATAATATTTCACAACATTTGACCAGAAATTTGAGCGTAAAATGATAAATGTTAAAAGTCGTAGGACGCGATACCAGAGCACTCCCTTGTATTTATTTTCTTTCACTTAGTGAAAGAAATTAAATAAGATGTCCCATAATGCGAAGTATTTTTTTTGTCTAAGGATTTTTTGAAAGCCGCACATAGCCTTAGCTACGCAAGGATTTCAAAAGATTCTTAGACGGAAAAAAGACGAGTATAATGGGACATCTTATTTAATTTCTTTCACTTAGGGATGAAAAAATTGTCAAAGAAATAAATAAATTTGCCATGTACCAAATGAATCATTCCATAGAAATGCGTCAATTGACCATTTGCTTATTTTTTGTTATAATAAGCACCCACGCAAAGGCGCAAAGTAACATCGTAACTACATCTGCACCTAAAAATCTTAATTATACATCCATTTCGTCTATTGTAGAAGATAGCACGAGTGGCTTCCGAATGTCCGGCTTGTATTCCGGCGGACGATTGGGCTATTATGTCAGTAATATCGGCGATATCAATCAAGATGGCTTTGATGATATATCTGCCTGTGCGCCTTATTGTACACCCGAAGATGTCAGCGAAACGGGCGAAATATACGTCATTTTTGGCAATAATTCGGGCTTTGATGCCGACTTCAATGTTGCTGGACTTGATGGCACCAATGGCTTCCGCATCAGAGGGATGAACGTCGAAGACCGACTAGGCTACGGCGGTACTAATGCCGCCGGAGATATTAATAATGACGGCTTCCCCGACATAATTATCAGTACGCCATACTCCGACCCCGATGTAGATAGCCTCAATACAGGCGGTGCATTCGTGATTTTTGGTCGTGCAAATGGGTTCTCGCCTATCATTGGGCTGGATACTTTGAGCCGATATAGCGGACTTTCGCTTTACGGAACAAATTACTGGGACAATTTTGGCACCACAGGTGGTTATGCAGGCGATATGAATGGCGATAGTATCGACGATTTTTATGTAACGGCAGATGATACCGATTTCAACGGCTTTTCCTCCGGTACGGTATATGTTATTTATGGTAAAAAACATTTTCCTGACACGCTTGATGTAGATACGCTATATCAGCAACACGGTTTTTTGATCAACGGAAAAAACACAGACGACAACGTTGGTATCGCTGCCGGAAGTCTTAAGGATATCAATGGAGACGGGTTGAATGACCTTGCCATCGGCGCTTTTCATGCAAATGGTGATACCGGGGCAGGGTATGTTGTTTTTGGCAGAAATACGATGTTTGAAGATACTGTGAATACTCGCGACTTGGATGGCACTAATGGCTTTGAACTGCTGGGAGAAACCCCCGGAGACTACGCCGGTGCTGCCGTAGGCGATGCAGGCGACCTCAATGGAGATGGCATCAATGACCTCTTTATAAGCGCACAACGTACAAAATCCAACGACTTTTCTTATGCCGGAAAAACCTATATTATTTACGGTTCAAATTCACCGTTTCCACCTACCGTTTTACTGGGAAAATACACCGAATACCAAGGTTTTGATATTGGTGGCACACAAACACTCGAATTTTCTGGCAACTCAGTCGTCGGACTCGGCGACACCAATGGTGACGATATAGATGACTTATTGATTGGCGCATTATTTTCTTCTTCAAATAATTTCACTAGAAACGGTGCCGCCTTTGTTTTATATGGCAGACCCGATAATTTTCCGCACGAATTTTCTTTATCTTCACTAACAGAGGCAGATGGTTACATCATTCAGGGCAAAGATTCTTACGCACGACTTGGTTTTGAAGTCGGTGGTGGCGGTGATTTTAATGGCGATGGTATCAACGACCTCATTTTAGGCGCAGATTACGGCTCCGCAAATACGCCAAACGCACCCGGCGAAGCCTACCTCATTTACGGTATAGACCAAAGTCATCTCGACCCCGATAATGATTCTATTCCCAATATGGCAGACGAATGCCCTTACGAATATGGCGAGAGCGATTGTAATGGTTGTCCGTGTTTGCAACTCAATCTGAAAGTTTTGCTGCAAGGTCCTTTTGATAGTTTGGCGGGCGAAATGTCCACCGACCTCAATACGAAAAGAAAAATCCTACCTGGGCAAACTATCGCAAATAGCTATGTACTTCCCACCCCCGCAGGGCAACCTTATCGCATCGCCCCTTGGAGCTATGAAGGGCAAGAAGGGGCAGATTTTACCGATGCAGACTATTCGCCAGATGTCGTAGATTGGGTTTTGGTATCCGTCAGGCGAGCAATTAGTAAAAATGCTGAAGCAGGAAAAATCGCTGCCTTACTGCTCAAAGACGGCACACTACAAACCAAAATAAACTACCCCGTACAGTCGCAAATCAATGATTCTCTATACGTTATCATCGAACACAGGAATCACATGGGCATCATGTCGTCCAGTCGTTTAGGTATCAATAATGGGACTATCAATCACGACTTTACCGCACAAAATAGCTACAGTCCGGTAGGAGGTGTAGGGCAAAAACAAATCCTACCCAACAAGTGGGCTATGTATGCAGGGGATGTAGACCAAACATCTGACATTGAAAGCTATGACATCAACGCCAGTGATAAAATCCCGTGGGGAGAAAATAATGGTCGATTTGATATTTATAATGCCACCGATACCAATATGGATGGCGATATCAGCGCACCCGATAATATTCTCTGGATAAAAAATAATGGCAACAGTTCGCGCGTACCAAGAAATTAGCAACCTCAACCTCAACCTCAACCTCAACCTCAACCTCAACCTCAAATACAAATACAAATTCAAATACGGTCTCAAATTCCCTAAAAGATAATTAATGATTTGGCGAAGCCAAATTGTGTACTTTGTATTTGAGGTTGAAGTTGAGGTTGAAGTTGAAGTTGAGGTTGTATTTGAAGTTATCAAAGATACTTCTCTCCTTTTTTCTCTTTAATTTCTTTTGTAATTGCCTTAATTTCCTGTTCTTTACTCTTTGGATAAATCAGCAGTACATCCCCTTCATCTACCACGATATAATTTTCCAAATCTTTGACTACGACCAGCTTATCTTTGGGCGCACGAATCAGGCAGCCGCGTGTATCGTAAGTTAGAATATTGTCAGAATTGAGCGCATTATTTGCTTCATCTTTTTCAAATTCAGCATGTAGCGAATTCCATGTCCCCAAATCCGACCAACCGAATTCGGAAGGTATCGTGTAGACATTTTCTGCCTTTTCCATAATAGCATAATCAATTGATATGCTTGGCGTTGTAGGGTATGCTATATCTATCGTGGCTTGTTCTTTTTCTGTATTGAAGTCGTTTTTTATTTCATTAAAAATATTAAAAATTTCGGCTTGATGCCGTTCAAATGCTTTGATAATATTTTCTGCTTTCCAAATAAAAATACCTGCATTCCACAGATAATCTCCACTTTCAATGAATTGGGTAGCACGTTCCATGTCGGGCTTTTCGGTGAAGCGAATGACCTTATTAATTCCCGCTTCGATTTCTTCATTAAAATTGATATAACCATAACCCGTATCAGGTCGAGAAGGGCGAATACCGAGTGTGCAAAGTGCATTGTTTTTTTCTGTAAAATTAAGGGCTTTTTCTATCGTTTCTACAAAAGCATTTTCCTGCAAAATAATATGGTCGGAAGGTGCTACAACGAAATTGGCATTAGGATTCAAGGCATGCAATTTGAAGGCAGTATAAGCCACACAAGGTGCAGTATTGTTGCGCGAAGGTTCGCAGAGAATTTGACCATAAGAAAGTTCAGGTAGGTGCTGCTTGACCTGTTCGCGGTAGATTTTATTGGTGAGGATGTAAATATTTTCTGCCGGACAAACATTCAAAAATCGTTCAAAAGTCAACCTTATCAGTGACTTACCCGTACCGAGAATGTCTAAAAATTGCTTTGGGCGATGAATACGGCTACCAGGCCAAAATCGACTACCAATTCCGCCAGCCATAATTGCGACGTAAGTATTGTTTTTCATATTGAAATGAGTAAATGAGTAGATGAAAAAATGAGTAAGTGAAAGAAATTAAATAAGATGTCCCATAATGCGAAGTATTTTTTTTATATAAGGATTTTTTGAAAGCCGCACATAGCCTTAGCTACAGACTGTCCCAAACCCCGATTCGGGATAAGGATTTCAAAGGATTCTTAGACGGAAAAAAGACGAGTATAATGGCACATGTTATTTAACTTCTTTCACTAATCAAAAATAGTTTACCTAAATTTATACTATACAATGAACGAAGCAATATTAAAACAGGTACACGACTATCTTAATGGAGAACTTAGCGGCACAGCCCTCACCGAATTTGAGGCACAAATGAAAAGCGACCCTGCATTCAAAGCAGAAGTCGAACTACATCGTGATATAGACATTGCACTGATGGGTGATGATGAAATACCGTTTGTACACACCTTACGCGATATTCACGCGAAAGCCACTATCGAAGAAAATAGAGACGTAAAGGCTACTGCCGAAGCGGCTACTCCTACTACCCCAAATCGACGCATTTTTCGGTTTGCAGTTGCTGCGGCTGCGGCGATACTGCTAGCGGTATTTGCACTACCGATACTTTTTCCTTCGCCTGATGCCATGCAAATCTCCAAAAATACTATCGGTAGTGCGCCGGCTTTGGAGGTGCGACGTTCGTCAGAAGGCACGACGGAAACCACCAAAAGCCTCATTGCACCTTATCAAAAAATAAAAAACGGGCAATACAGCGAAGCGATACCCGAATTGACTAAAATTTATGCCTCAACAAATGCCGATGAAGCAGGTTTAGGCTTAGGATATTGTCATTTACAAGTAAAAAAATATGATAATGCGATTGAGGTTTTTGAGCAAATTCGGGCTAAAAAGTCTGATATAAGTGATGCAGCAACTTGGTACTTGGCACACAGCTATCTTCGTAAAGGAGATTTGCAGTCAACTGAGAATATATTACAGAAAATTATTCAGAGTGAAACTGTCACGCTAAAACGCCGAGAACAAGCCAAAAAACTACTAAATAGTCTATAAAAAGTTAATTAGATACGAGTGTCACAATGCGCTAATTACGCGACTTAACCACTTTTTTTAAGTAAAAAAAGTGTCACTTTTTTTAGCTCCCACCATGTGGTCTATTTTCGTTATGTGTTAAACATTTATTTGTCACAAAATGTGTAATTGTTGATTTTTTTATCTAATATTGTGTTGAAAGGCTACTAACAAAATCCGTTAATACAACAAATGTATACTCACGAAGATTTACTTGACGGCTTATTAAAAGCACTCAGGCACTCTCCCCAAAACCCTCCATTATTGCAAGTTATCGGCGATATTATGGTTGATACAGAGCGTTATAATGAGGCGAGTTCCTATTATCGCGAAAAATTGGTTATTCAACCTGATTGCAAAAATGCAAAATTGGGCTTGGGCAATGCTTTCTATGGTGCAAACCGACTAAATGAAGCATGGGTTTTGTTGGAAGAGCTTATCGCTTCAAATAATCCACCGGGTTCTACCTATTTGCTCAAAGCACGTTTACACGCCAGCGAAGAAGATTTTGACGAAGCGCAGTATGCCTACCATGCAGCCGTCCAAGCTGACCCTACGTTGCAAGATGCGGATTTAGAGAAATTGGTACATGGCGTGCCTGTGAAGCCATTTTCTAAAGAAGATGGTGATACTACTTTTATTAATAAAGATGACAATATAGAAGCTTATCTCGAAGAACTCATTGCACCGAATATCTCCTTCGATGAAGTTGGTGGAATGGGGTATGTGAAAGAAGAAATTCGCCAAAAAATAATCTTACCATACAGACATCGCAATATCTACGAATCTTACGGCAAAAAAGCCGGTGGCGGTATCCTGCTCTACGGTCCTCCGGGCTGTGGCAAGACTCATATCGCGCGTGCTACTGCCGGCGAAATGAACGGCAACCTCATTCCCGTAGGCATCCACGAAATACTCGAAATGTGGATAGGTAAAAGTGAAAAAAATTTACACGAAATATTTGAAATCGCTCGAAGACGCACCCCTTGTGTGCTGTTTTTCGACGAGGCAGACGCACTCGGCTCCGACCGTAGCGATATGAAACGAAGCGGCTCCCGTTACATCATCAATCAGTTTTTGTCCGAATTGGATGGCTTTGACGCCCAAAATGAAGACCTCCTGATACTTGCCGCTACCAATGCCCCCTGGCATTTGGATGAGGCGTTTCGTCGTCCGGGACGCTTTGACCGTATCGTTTTCGTACCGCCGCCGGATAGAGATGCCCGTGCCGCGATCCTCGAAATATTACTCAGAGATATTGACAATAAAGAAGAACTCAGCTATCAACTACTCGCCAGAAAAACAAAAGGCTTTTCGGGAGCAGACTTAGGCTCACTGGTAGATTTGGCAAAACAAGATAAGATTACCATTGCCATGAATTCTGGTAAAAGTACGCCGCTCAATCAGGAAGACTTGACAACCGCAGCCCGAAGAGTACGCCCAAGCACCAAAGAATGGTTGAAAAAGGCGAAACAATATGCCCTTTTTGCCAACGAAGGCGGCTTGTACAACGAAATTTTAGAGTATTTGAAAAAGCACCCCGTGTAAATTTCAACCTCAACTTCAACCTCAACTACAAATTCAATTAAAAAAATTAAAAGACTTATTTCAACTTCGTTGAAATTATTTCTGGATTTGAATTTGCGGTTGAAGTTGAATTTGAGGTCGTACTTGAACTTCTCTCACATGAAGCACGCAGCATTAAAAAAAGCACGCTTGTTGATGCAACAAGGGCGTTTTAAGATGGCTGAACAGGAATTGCGCCAGACACTGGGGCTCTACCGTTCAAATGCTGCTACACGCGCCATGCTGAGTACCTGCCTACTGCGTCAAAATCTCATTTCCGAAGCACTTCATGAAGCGAAATCTGCCATTCGGATGGAGCCGACCAATCCCAACCACTATTACGTACTCAGCCTAATTTATCTCGAACAGGAACGTTATGATAAAGCAGATAAAACGATCCGCATCAGCCTGAGTCACTACGCTGCACATCCTGATTATTTATACGTATTGGGGACAATTTTCTTTCAGCAAACTGAGTGGGAAAAAGCCCTCAAAATTTGCGATATGAGCCTTAATCTTGACTCCGAACACATCGACAGCCTCATCCTCCGCGCTCGTGTCCTCAATCGAATTGGCGAACACGAAGCCTCTAATCAGACCTTTGAACTTGCCTTGCACAGCGACCCCGAAAACCCTGTAACACACGCCAATAAAGGTTGGGCAGCACTCGAACAAAAACAATTTGAAGTTGCTCGCGAACACTTCGATGCCGCGCTCGGATTCAACCCCGAACTCGAATTTGCACGTAGCGGCTTGGTCGAATCTCTCAAAACAAAATATAAACTCTATCGCTGGGTAATGAACGCCAATTATTGGGCAAATACCTGCTGGGATTCCTCTAAAATCATACTTGTCACTGGCTTGGTACTCTGCGCAAGTCACCTTCCTTACCTTTCTCCGATTTATCTGTCGATACTACTTTTCATGTGGTTTCCTGACGTTATTTTTAATGCCTATTTGCAAAAAGATGAACGCACCCGACAGATACTTTCCAACCGCGAACGCAATACTTCAAGAGCATTTGCCGTAATATTCATGGGATGTATGGTGAGCCTTGCTTCCTTTTGTATCACCAAAGAAAATCTCTTTTTTTCACTAGGTATCGTTGGTTTGGGTATGTTATTTCCATTGGTCGGCACTCTGCGTACATGGCAGGATTACTACGCCCGCCGAATTGCCTTTACCGTCATATCTGGTTTGCTCGGACTACTCGCCATCTGTTCCAATTTCTTCGGTGAAAACTATACGCCACAGGTCTCCGAAGTCATCTTTTTTCACGCCGTACTCGGCTATACTTGGTACGAAAGCTTTAGTGCCAAACAAGAGAAAGAGGAGGACTAAGGGAAGAGGAAGAAAATAATCTACCCCAAATGAAAGAAATTAAATAAGATGTCCCATAATGCGAAGTATTTTTTTTGTCTAAGGAATTTTTGAAAGCCGCACATAGCCTTAGCTACAGCCTGTCCCGAACCCCGATTCGGGATAAGGATTTCAAAGGATTCTT
>ENA-ORXT01004463-ORXT01004463.1-marine-metagenome-genome-assembly--contig:-NODE-4463-length-14435-cov-7.537749_pt1 | contig 14435 bp, 18 predicted proteins | sample MGYA00237868_ERZ511482 | MGnify/ENA metagenome assembly ERZ511482 | reverse complement strand
CAGGGTCGGTGGCGCGGCGCGCGCCGCGCGGCCGCCGCGACGCGGCGGTCGTGATCAGCGCGCGCGGGGGGCCCCATGTCGTCGACACCACCGCCGCTAGACCGCCGCGCGGGAGTGGGGTCGGACGGCGGCGGCGGGGGGGGGCGACCGGCACCTTTCGGGGGGGGGCGCGGGGGCGCGCCGACGTGCCGTCGTCGACGCCGTCGCGGCGAGGAACGGAGGGCGCGCACCCCGCCGGTGGGCTTCCCCACCACGACGCTGCAAGCTGAACAATTACATGTATTTTTATTAAGGATCGCATACAGTGCGGTCGCGCGTACCATCCAGATTCCAGCCACCTCCTTGGCGGGCAAGATTCGTGGCCTGACGCGCTCGCTGACCGTGCGCACCGTCATGAGACCTCCTGAGCATGACTCAGGCCCACCCACGAATTCGACTGGCAAGTTTGGAGGTCGACACTGGGCCTGCGCGGCGAGTGCTCGGGCGTGGGGGGGGCTCCACAACCGCCCAAAACGACCGCGCCGGGCCCTGCTGAGCCGTCGCCCGGCCGTGCCGCTCTCACAACGGCAACCGTGTTTGCCAACAGTTGCCCGGCGGCCACGAGCGGCAGCAGACTTCACTAAGAAAAGGCCCCCCTTCTGAGCCACCCCGGGGTGCGCCACGTGGGCACACGACAGTGTGTACAGCGCGACAGGCATGCAGGGCCTCGCTCCTTCGAGCGCAACTATTGGCTCAACGAAGTTTGTGCGAGCCCACGCTGTACTGTCGGCCAGCGCGGCACCCGCCGCACAGCCTCTCGTGGGGCTCCAAGTGCGCTCCCAGAACGAAACGCGGCTGTCGGGCACGTCACAACGAAAGGGGCCCTGGTGATCTTCACGTACGCGCCCTCTGCGGCACCTGTCGCCGCGGCTCATGGGTGGCCGCTGCGGCAACAGGCGACCGAGGGGCTCGAGACCGCCCGGCCACTGCGCGTGGGGCTCGGGATTTGACAGGCGCCGCCCACGCAATCGCTTTTTTCACAGTGGAGCCAATGGAGCAGCTGCGGACGATGCCCACCAGCGCGCAGCGCCTCTGCCTCCTGTCGTGAATTTGGCTTTGTGGGCAGCCGCCCCGATTGGCGTCACTCCTTTGGGGGTCGGCGGCGGATTGGGCACGCTCTCCCAGACTGTCGTCACGGACACTCCGGCAACCACCCAAAACGGGCGGGCGTCGACGCCCGTGCCTCACTAACCCGTCAGCCGTGGCTCCTGAGTCACGATGCGGCCGACAGGTGAGGCCGGTCGCCGACGGCCGCTACGCGATGGAGGCAGGATCGCCTTGAGCGCAGGCCCGCTGGCCAACCCACTGGCCACGCCTCGTGTTCATCCTCCATCTCGCTGCGGGGATGCTTGCAAGCCCCCGAGCGTAGACGCGCCCAGCGTGTCTGCCTGGCCGGGCGGCCGCTTGACACGGCGCAACTCGAGGGGGTCCGCGACAGGCCCGCCCCCCCGCGGTGGGGACCAGGGCTTCCACCCCCTGGGTGCCCCCACTGAGGCCACCCGTCGGGGACTGGGGCGCCCCCCCAGAGCTTCTGGCGGCTACCACGGCTACGCAACCGCCTGGAGCGCACGCGCGGCTCGTCCGTGGCCTGTCGTCATGACGCTCAGACAGCCTGTGGCGAGGGGTTGCCCGACTCGGGCGGGGCGCTTGTCTTTTTTAGGCAGCCCCCGGCGACCCGACAACGTATAACCAGGCTGGTGGTGGGCTTGCAACGGACGGGAGCGCCCGCACCGCCCGGTGCAGCCCCTCAGCACACCGCCGTTCCCGTTTGCACCCGTCTCGAACCCGCGCAAGACACGCGGGCAGCACCGCCTTCTTTGCACAATGGCCATGCCAGCGCTGTCCATGGCCGGCGTCGACGACGTTGCGTTTGTCGGACGCGGCATGCCCTCTTCCCCCATCACACCCGCCATCCTCGGACTGACGATGCCGCCGCCCATGGAGCCGCGCCGCCGCGGCATTGACGCGGACGCGCTCGCGACGCTCTTCACCGACTCGTGCCGCGTGGCGCCCCCGTCCGAGCCGCTGCCGCAGCCGGCGCCGCGCCGAACGCTGTCGCTGCCGCCGTGCTCCCCGTTTGTGCTTGACGACGCGCTGTCGTACTCACCACCACCCGCCGACGACGTGGTGTCGTTGGAGGACGATGTGGATGAGATCCAAGTCCACCGCCCACTCCCGCCGGTGAGTTCTTCGCCGCAGTGTTTGCCGGCAGCCGCCCGCTCCTCGTCGGGATCCTTCTCGTCGCTGAACTTTTCGACGTGCTCCTCGTCGGTTGGGGAGAGCGCCCCGTCGGCGCCGCCGACGCCCAAACTCCGTGCCGCCGCCCCCATCAACGCCATCCTCATTGCGGGCGCGCCGCTGTCCGTCTCAGAGCCGGCGCTCGTGGACCTGTTTGCCTCCCTCGGGCCCGTCGTCTACTCGCGAACGCTCCCGCTGGCAGACGGCACCCGCCTCGCGCGGCTGTTGTACGTGTCCCCGGCGGCGGTAGCGTCGGCAGTGCGGCTGGATGGCGCGCGCCTCGGCGGCCGCACCCTGACGGTGGTACACGCGGGTAAGGAGGGCGTACAGCTGCGGCAGCTGGCGGCGGCGCTCAACGATCAGCTGGCGGGGGCGACCGCTACGGCAGCGGGCGGCATTGTCGCCCGCGCCATGGCCGCGTGGACGACGGCGGCGGCGGTACCCGCGGCGGGCAAGGCCGATGGGCCTGGCGAGGCTGCCGCGGCGGCACCGACGCGGCGGCAAAGTAACCGGCGGCCGGCTGAGGACGCGCGGGCGCTCGCGCTGCGGCTGGCACGGTCTGCTTGTCAAGACGCCCCGGAAGCGCCCGTCACGGCCGCCGTCCGGGAGGCGCGCGCGCGGGTGTGCGCGGCTGCAGTCGAGGAGGCCCGCGAGGAGCGGTCGGGGTCCCGCTCCGCGTCGCCCTTCCCCGACATGGACGGGTGGTCGTGGGGGTCTGCGCTGTCGGCCGCGACGCGGGCAGCGTCTTGGGTCTCTTCCCCGTGGCCACCGACCGAGGGAGATTCGCCATGCTAGCGGTGGGGATGGGGGGGAGTGCCCCCGTCAAGCGTCTTGCATGTGCGTCTTTTTTCTAGTGGTATCTATTGAGTGACGTTTCGTCAGGGGGGGTTTGTACAGGGGGCTGCCTCGCTTGGAATGTGCGCGCTGCTCGAGCGGTCGAAAAGCGAGTGGCTTGGAACGAGTGCGCGCCCCCTCGTTGTGTCTGCGCTGGCCGTATTCCGTGCGTCCAGGGAGTGCAAAGCATGTCGGTAAACATGTAGTCGTTATCGGCCAGACCCGTTGCCTGTGATGGAGCAAACACCGTCGCCTTCGTCGTCGGCCATGTCCCCTTTTGAGCCACGGGCGGACGAATGCGCGTGCTCCGGGATCCGCCGCCGCCCGTCGACGAGCCGTTAGCACACTCGCGCCATCGTCAACCATCCGTCGTGGACGGATGTAGGGCAGGGCTAGAGTTACATTTTAGCACGACTGTGAGAGAGCATCGGTTCTGTCGAGTGACCCCACGGCGCGTGCTGATCGTGGATGCGCAGCGCACCGCCACCGACCAACGCCGCCGGGGCCGCCATCCCCTCGTCGCCCGCCCCCGCGGTCATATCAATACGGATGAGGGGTTCAGCACTCTCGATGGTGGTCAAGAGTGGTACCAACAACGCGACGTGGACCCGCCACGGTGGGGAGGGCGTCGACTCCCATCGACCACAAACGCCGAAGCTGGATGGCTTGCTGATGAAGTAGTCGAGCTGTTGCTGCCACACCAGATCGGCGACAGTGGCGGCACGTCGACCACATGGGCGCCAGACATCTCGTGGCCGTCGTTTTCGTGTGCCACGTTCATGCCGTCCGCAACACGAATTCACAGGCTCGACAAGCGACAGGCCAGCTGAGCAGCAAATCTGTCGGATTGGCGGCGGACATCGGCTCCATCCACAGCGGTTGGTCGGCGCCGAGGTTGGGGAGCGTGAGCGAGGCATTGTACCGGGCCTCTGCTCCATTCAGTCTGTCAAGACTACTGAGACGTGGCCGAGTGTGGACCTGGTAGCACCGGAAACACGCCGGCTGCGGCGGCCACGACCGACATTAAAGCAAGCGGCAGCAGGTTGCTTGGGCGCTGTCGCATGTCTTTCATCTATCCGTGTACCTCGTGACCTCACTCACCTCGGGTGCGCAGTCCAGTCGGCATGCGACGAGGACACTGAGGTACAAAAAGAGAATATTATTGGACTGAAGGAAACGAATGCGCGCCAACAAAAAGGTCGCTCGCACACACACAGACGACCACCCTGCAAACCCCACCAGGCGTCGGAAGGTATGAACATATAGGGGTAAGGGTGTCAAGCAAACGGCGCGCCGTGGGAGGATCGCAGCACCCACGCTACACAAATCATGCAAGGAGTGACGCATGGGTCAACTACGACAGGAAGCCGAGCTTGCTGCCATTCTCCTTCGCTACCCGAATGAGGTTCTGGCGCATCTTAGGGCCCGTGCCGGAAAAGTCACAGAAGGCAGTGATAGCCTGAGGATACCGAAAAGCAAATGGGCAATAGAAGGCAGGACACAGGGCGCAACGACAAAAAGAAACACAGAAGACGAACAAGAACTGTCAGATGCTGTACGCAATACGACATTCAAGGACCAGATGCTCGAGACATGTGACATGGCCGCTTCAAAAAGCATGAAGGTCGGCTTCGAAAAAGCACGAAAGCCCGCTCCGTCGATGCATGAACAGCCACGGGCGGCGCGGCAGAGTAGGCGGACACACGCGGGAGAGAAAACGTACCTGTGAGTGCAGCGCAATGCCCTTGCCACGCAGCTTGTTCAAGGGCTTGTCTCCAATGACCAGCCTCGTCAGCACAAGTGCGGGGGTGAAAGGACCGAACTGCAGTGACAAATGAGAAAGGACAGGCAGTGGACAGGATGGAAACAAGAACCGAAAGGTAGATAGGCACAATACGAAGACGTTAGCATTGAACCATACCCGTGTAAACGCATGGCCCAGTGTTCCGCAGACGACACCCCACGCCGGCACCATGGCACGATTCCCAATGGAGCGATTCCCGAACCCGAATTCCAGATACACGCGTCGCATCCCGCTCACCCAGAAGAGCCAACGTACCTTCGCCACACGCGCCATGCTCCACTTGGCTGGCCTAGCTACCACCACTGAGGCCGGGGTGGGGCACACCGGGAACGCGCCCGCCAGAGCAGGCGACGAGGCAGCCGCGAGCGCAGGCCGCCTGTTCAGAGACAGCGGGGCAGCAGCGACAAACGCCATGATGGGGGAAGAAGGGCGGGGGGAGTGGAAGGGATGAAGACAAAAAAATGGGAAGTGGGAACCAGTCCGCGACGGTCGGGATGTTGGGGACGACGGAGGTGGCGGGGCGGTTGACAAGGAGGGTACGATCTGGCCGACGGGCGATCGAGTACGCGGATGGGTGGCGAGCAACGTCGCCGGCTCGAGCTGCGCTGGGGAGAGCTCAAGAGCAACCCCGCGGAAATGGGGGCGCCGGTGCTCCGTGTGGGCTCGCCTCAGGCGGTTGTTGATTGGCTGTGATGCTCGCTGGACAGATGCAAGTGACCACGTGTGCATGGCATTTGTGGTTGCCTGGCGTCCGGTGCGAAACGTCGCCGGCAGATTAGTCCAATCAAGAACGGGTCCACCGCTGCACGAATGCCAGCCGCACGGGTGCCGCGCGGGTCCCCTTGTGGTGGCGGACGGAGCGCCACCAAGAGCGGGTGGTGACCACACGACACAACAATTCTATACTTGTTACACAACAGAGCGTTGCTTACAGCTTACGCTTCGTCGTGCAGTGCGGCCTGGATAGTAATTGGCAAACAAGTGGGCCAGACGCAATCGACTTCATGCGTGAGATGACCCAGCGCTTCCTTTCGATCTGCGCTCCACCCATGCGCGACGTGAACCGCAAAAACACCTGCGGATGGTTGACTCCGACTGTATCCCCCGTTGACACTGGTGGCATTGGTGGAAGATGCTCTTTTGTGCCCTCTCTCGCCTTGCGCATGCGGCCCCTACTGCCTGGATGCCGCTCTGCCAGCCGACGTGCCCCCAACGACATGTGCTCGCTGACGAAATCTGCACTGTGCCTCCCACCCGTTGTCCAACACGCCCCCTGCCCAACCTCGCGAAATACTCATTCTCCCGTGTCAGAACTTTGGGATGTTCCATCTACTCTGTTGAGGGGCGGGCAGGTAAGGGAGGCGGAACAGCAGTCATACTGTTCGGAGCCGACAGCCTTGCTGGCTGGCGAACCCGACTGAACCGGGTGGGGGGGGCACACCGACGCCACCACCGGACTGTGGGCACGCCCCCTCCCCCACCCGCCCCCCCCTCAAGGCCGCCACAGACGCGACGGGGTTGACCGGCCGCCACCGCCGCCGCCGCTGGGTTGGCCGCCACGGCGCTGCGCGACACGAATCTGCGCCTGCGATACCGTACAGGGGGGGGGGGCGGGAATGGGGAGATATGGACGCTCTGCAGACCGCCTCTTTCGGAGGGAAGGGGGGCCTGGCACCGGTGGCGGATGGATGTGATCACCGGGGGTGGGGGTGGTGAACCTCGACGGGGGCGCTCCTCGAGGAGAGGGGAGCCGGAAGCCAGAGTGGCTCGGTAGCCGACTGCAGTGCACGGAACGTGCCTGTTGGGGGGGTCGGGAGGGTGCACGCTGCTGCCGGCGGCAGCGGGCGGCCGGCGGACGACTGCCGGCAGTCGCTCGGCGGTGGCTTGCCGGGACGGCCCCGGGCGGTGGCTTGCGGACGCTGGCGTGGAGGGGGGGTGCGCTGATCGCCATGATCAGGGGGGTGCGTGGACGCTGCCGGCGGCCACTGGCACGGCTCGCGGGGCCGTCTGTGCTTGAGCCGTGGGAGCTCGCGGGCGGCTCGCCAGCCCGTCGGTGGCCTTCAGAAGCCAGCGCCGGCGTCGCCGGCCCAAAGACCCCCGCCGCGCCGCCCGACGTGACAGCCCCGGTCGTGGTCTGCACCGCTCGCCCTTCGTGCCTCGACCCGCCGACCGCCCCCGCCGACCGCACCCGCCGTCCGCCTTCACCCCCGCCGTGCACCTTCCACCCCTTTTGCCCAGCACCCCCGACCCCCGACCCCTGCATCATGGCCTCCCTGGCCCAAGACCCGATGGCGACATTTGTCCCCGTCACCCCCGATGGCAGCGTCCGCAAGCGCACCATCCGCGCAGGCGCCGACGACAGGGTCGGCACGCCGACCAAGATGACCATCCACTACTCCATCCGCGTCACCCCGACGGTCGGGTCGCCGCCACCCGCACCGGCGGCGGTGTCCGCCGGCGCTGCGCCCGTGCCCGTGCCCGCCCCGATCGTCCTTGAGGACAGCCGCACCCGCCGCCGCCTGCGTGGCGGCCCGCTGACGTTTACGCCCGGCTCGTCGGCGCTGCTGCCTGGCGTCGAGGCGCTGGCGGCGTCGCTCGGGACGGGGGAGGTGGCGCTCGGCTTGCTCTCCCCGGCTGCGGCGTTTGGGTCCTCCCCGGCGCTCCGCCGCCGCCGGCCGGCATTGGCAGCGTCCACGCTCCTCGTCACCATCGAGTGCGTGGCGGTCGACCGGGCCGTGTCGTTGGCCGACCTGCTCACGTTGCCGCCGCCGGCCCGGCTCGGCGTCATCCGCCGGACGGTGCGCAAGGGTGACGCCGCGACATCATGCGGCGAGGCAGCCGCCGCCTACCTCCACGCCCTCGCCTTTCTGGACTTTGCGCAAGTGGCCACGCCGGCAACCTCGGGTAGGGGTGCCCAGGCGTCAGCAGAGGCGGTGGTCAAGGCTCCCGCCGGCGCGCCGGCGCTTTCCCCGACAGGCGTCCTCCCCGCGACCCCCGAGCCGTGCTCCTCGTGCAGTGACGGGGAGGGCGCGCCAAGCTTCTCTGACATTACCAGCGATGTCGCCTCGTCAGACGAGGACGAGATGGGGTCGCCACGGTCGCGGCCGCCGCCCGTCGTTCGGTCGCTCTTTGGCAAGCCCGCCGCCACGGGGCCCCGGTCATCGTTAGTTGACGTCTTCCCGACTCGCGCCGACTCGGCGGCAGTCGCCCGGTCGGCCGTTTTCGAGGAGGTGGCCGTCCTCCGCTTGACTGCCTGCATCGGGTTGGCCAAGGCCAATGCGGTTGCTGGGGAGTGGGCGGCGGTCCGCCACGCTGCCACCGCCGCCCTGTCCTCGTGCCCGGCATCGACAGAGGCGCGCCACTACCTGGGCGTCGCTGACGACGCACAGGCCGCTGTGTGAGGGGGACTGCCGGCCTCGGGGGGTTCACACTTGTACAGACTGTAGCAAACGCCGGTGTGGTTTTTTCGTCACCATGAACGAATCTTCTTTGTGCTTCTTGCAATCACCGCACCGGCATCCGGCAGCCATATTGGGGCGCTTCATTTCTTTCGCTTATGCAAGGCAGGCAATAACGATGTGAAGAAACAGAGGCGACCCGCGCCATCAACCAGTCCAGCACGTAACCGCGAGCGCCATGAGCGGACAGCGCCCAGATGCTCATGACGTGACGGTGGGCAGGGCAATAACCGTCATGACGCCGGTCGCTCGGAGCTGAAAGTGGCGGTGCCTGCAGCGACGTTGCTGTCCCTGTCGAGCTACGCTCCCACTTCAGAAGACATGCCAAGGAAGCGCGAGAAGTCTCGAAGCCCAGAGCCAAAGACGGTCGACCGCCTGTCCAGCTGCACAAAAGTGAGGCAGCCCACAGTGAAGGAAGCCTCGCACACTGGCGACACGCAGGCTGCCATATCAAGTGAGGCGATGACGGCGCAGTGGTCTGCAGAGCAAGTGCTGGCGGCAATCCCTGTTTTTCTTGCGCACCATTGCTGAGCAAGCCGCTATGGCGCGTCAGCAGCTATTGCTTGTATTACTGGGCGTGGTGGATCTGGGCTGCTCTTGTCTTCATCATTGGAAGAGTTGTCGCGGTGCGTGGTGTCGCCGAGCTTTTGGTGCCACGGGACCGCATCTGATCCGTAGAACGATATTGCGAAAATGTTCCAATACCACCGGTGAAGCGGGTTTGAAAAAGAGTTACGGGTGATAAACAGACCTAAATACCGAATGTGTCGCACGGGATGTCCTTCCTACAGTGGGCAGGACACGGCATGCATATTGCTGTCTTCCCAATTTTGGCCGATCCAGTCGATGTCAGGAGGGGTGATCAACAGTGTGAAACAGCGTCTCAGCCATCCATTCAGCCGGATAAAGTCGATTGACCAATGGGCTGTTGACCCAGACTCCTTGACTTTGACCACATCGGCCAAAATTGGGAGAACAGCAATATCATCTTCCTTCAGCGGTTTCGGGGGGGCTTTCTCTCCCATACTGTTCTGGCGGTGACCTCGCACGATGATTGTGCTTTGGTGAACATGAAGCTGCGTTCCCCCTCCTGTCCTTGCCGTGACGACAACCTGCCGAAACATGTTGCGCACCTTCCCGAATCTCCCGCCGTGTGGCAGGCCCCTTGCCAGTCGCGGCCCCGCTGTTGTCGCAGGCAGAGGTGTCCGTGTTGTGGCGAACTGTGAGCGTTTGCGCCTGTAGGTTTGTTTTCTTGCTCGTTTCTCTTGATCTCGGGCAGGAACTGGCGGCTATGGGGTGACGGGTGCAGCCCCAGGCGCAGCAGGAGTTGCACAACGACGGTCGACCATCAGCAAGGTTGCTGCCACGCAGCATGGGTGACGGTGGCAGGAGAGGGCAAGGGCGGCTCGTGGCCGACGCTGTGGGGGGGGGCTTGAATGCGCACCCGGACGCTGAACGCCACCCGCCGCGCGGGCTACCCGCGCGCCGCACTGTCCAACCCGCCGCCGCCGCAACAGGCGGCGCGCGTCTCCCCCGCGAGCACCGTGCCGTCCGCGTCACTCCCGTGGCGTGCATCTCGTGGGCGGTGGTGGTTGCCCCACCGCTTCCGGCCGTGCCCCTCATCGCCCTCGTCTTCCACTGCACCTTCCGCCGCGCCCTTCGTGTCAATTTGGCATGGAGCCACCAGAGGGGGCGCCGCCCCTCTCGACGGCCGCGCTCACCCCGCTGACGGCTGATGCTTTGGCGGCGCGCGCAAGCGGTGGCGGTGGCGGTGTCGGTAGCTACAGCCGTACTGGCGGCGGCGGCGGCGAGAGTGACGGCGACGGCGACTTGCTGGAACAGTCATTGCCCATGTCTCGCCGCGCATCGGTGGACTCCATCCTCGGCAGTGTCGTCGACTTTGGCTCCGACTGCGGCAACGGCGGCGGAGGCGGCGTGGACGATGGCAACATCGACAACAGCAGCGGCTCAGACTCATCGTCAGAGTACGGGGCGGCGACAGAGGACCAGGCCTTGTGGTCTGTCGTCGACGTGGCTCTCGCGTCCAAGTCGCTTTCCTCCCCCACTGTCGACGGGGCCGGCGCCGCCGCCGACGACGGGGAGGACGCAGATGACGGGGCAAGGTTCGCCGGCGGTCAGCGTGGTGGCCTGGGTGACAGCATTGGCGGTGGTGGAGGTGCTGCCAGCGCTCCTAGCCGCGGCGTGGACCTGCTCCTGGGCGACCGCGCGCGGGGTGGGAGGATACTCGATTTGCAGTCGGCCGCGTCTCCCCCCGACGCCACCCCCATCCGGTTGAACACACCCCAGCTTTTTCTGTCACCCGTCTCGGCCGAGTCTTGCGATGACAGGGAGGCGGCCGTTGCTGGTGCCTTCGACCGCGTCTGCTCCCCACCCGGCGCGGCGGCGACGCCCGAACTGGACCCGTCACCTATGTTGGACTTGGCCGGCCGCGGCCGACGCGGCGGGGCGTTGGCTGCCGCGGCTGGCAAGGGTGCCACAACCGTCGTTGTCTGTGGCGTCATGCAGCGGGGGATCAGTCTCGACGACGATGACGGCCTGTTTGCTGACGACGTGACAAACTTGCGGCTGACGCCCTTGACGGTGGAGCATCTGCCGTCGGGCGAGGTGGAAGGGACCTCCTCGGCGCGCTCCTCGGGTTTGATTGCGGGAATGCTCCCACGGACCGGTTCCCACTCGGAGAGCGAGGGCAGCTACGGGCTCGCGCCCATGGCGAGCAACGTTGCGGAGGCGGCGGAGATGGCGGTGCCGAGCCTCATGGCTGACCGCGGCGTCGCCCTCTTCTTCCGGGAGTTGGCGCAGACGGGTTTTCATTCGCCGATGCTATGCAGCTCCGACTATGGCCGCCGCTGGTCGTGGGCGTCGGATCCGTTTGTACTCAAGAACAATGCGATGCGGCGGGAGCTGTTTGACCTCGTCCAGTGCACGGACGCCATCCGGGTCATTGCCTCCAGCTTGACGATCCTCCACTTGAAGGAGCTGCAAGTATGGTTGACGGGCTTTTTTCGCTTCTCCCATCTCTTCTTTGAGCTCGACGCCAAGGTGCTCCTGCCGGCAGTGCAGTCAGCGGTTGGCATGCGAGACCACGACGCGAAGCGCGCCATCCGCTTCCTGTCGACCACCCGTGACTGGCTGCTGATGAAGCAGGAGGAGGTGAGCGCGTATTTGGATGGCCTTACCTCCTTCCCGTTGGCGGTCGTGCTGCGCCTTCTCTTCAAGTGCTTCCAGGAGCTATCCCCCCGGTACCTCGAGTACTGTACGGTGCAGGAACGACACCTGCCGCCGCTGCTGCTGCGGACGCATCAGCCCAAGGACAAGGCTCTTCTCGAGACCAAGATGCTCGCCCTCGCGCGTGGCCACAACAAGTCGGGTGAGTCGGTCGTCTTCCTCCTCAGCTGGATGAACGACAAGCGGCTGCTCAACGCGTGGATCGCTGCGCGTCTCACGTGGCGCCAGCGGCTGTCGTACAATGGGTGGGTGGAGGCGTTTCGGAGTAACCACCGGCGGATCGTCGAGTTTTTCCACGCGCTCGAAGCCGAGACGACCGAGAAGCTGCGCAACGACCGTGAGCAGCGGGTGCGAAGCATGCGGTACAAGTACCCGTCGAGTACCAACATGACACCCCGGTCACGCGTTGGTGGCGAAAGTGTGGCCTTGTGAGAAGGACGGGGAGGGAGGGGAGGTCGACGGAAGACATGAGACGGAGGAGAAGGGAGGTTCGCCGCTGACGTCGCAGAGGGACCTCATGATCAGCTTAGGCTGGGCCATGACGGCTGGCGGGACAATTCACGTCGGCTGTTGGGTCCACATGCTCCTCCGGAATCATGGGCTCTTCACGTACCGAGCAGTGGATGTGACCTCGTAGTCTGGGGCTGGCGAGTGCAAGAGTGACCGTCGCTGCCTGAAGCAATACATACAACGGACCTTGGGACGGTCTGGATGATGTGGGAACAACTGGTCTTGACGAGAGGCGCTCAGAGCCCACCATCAGCCGCAATTCCGGTCGTTGGTGAAGGGCTGTCACAAAATGCCATGCGGCAAGAAAACAAGGGTACCAAGAAGAAGATCGCTTTTACTCAATGCGAAGAGAGCCCCTCGAAAAAGAAGACACGTTCCCGCACTTGATCAACATAACGAAGCGATCATGCGCGGGACGCTCTCCAACACACATCGTCGACCGTGGTCGACCCAGTAAACAACACGCGGCGAATAGAACTCCAACGGCTACTGCAACCTCCACAACGAACAACGACCGGAACGCAAACGGACAGCAGGCACGACAGGGGGGTGGGGACTCGCTCCTGAAGAGCGTAGAAAAAAGTGGGTCAAGTGAAGCGATAATGGTGGTCAAGTCCGGCCACCTTCAGTAAAAAGCGGAAAGCGGGTTCGCCATGACCTGACCGCCCGCTTCGAGGTTGCGGAACAGTGCGGTGGCCGGGAGCGTGGGGGCACGTCGGCAGGGTCTTATAGTCCGGCAGCGGGCGGGCAAGCCGTCTGGGATGGTGCCCCCCTCCATTGTCTGTCTGCCCACATTGATTTCGTGTGAGTCTGACAGTGGCGCAGACCAAATCAAAGGTACCTGGGGATGGAGTAAGTACATTAGACTGCGTACTCTGTCACTCGTGACCATCGCGTGCGTCGCGCGGCGTCGAATCGACCGCTGCTTTCTTGAACGAACGAGTGCGTCCGCCTCGCTCGGAATGTGGTGGCTGGTGGGGAAGGTGAGATCCAGCACCAATGGTCGACTTGGCGGTGGTTGCTTGCCGGCTGTTTCCTCACGTGGATGTTGACGAGTGAAACATGCTGCTGGGGGTTGGATCCGCTGCCTCAGGTTGCTCTGGCCAAGGTACGTCTCGCGCTCTTCTTGTGTGTTCCTGTTGCTATTCTTGCTCTTCCACCTGCGACCAGTGATGATTGTATTTTCTTTCAACGGAGTGTTCACGACAGTGCTCAACGGTGAAGAAACACATACACCGCTGATTAATTTGTACCTCTGAGGCTCACAGGACCGCCGCCGTACGGACAACGCACTTGCAGATACAGGCGTGGGAGCAAGCGACTGACATATCTAGCCTCTTCGTTGCCGTGCCCATGCCTGACGCGATTCTTCTTGCACTGATCGATCACAGGCTGAACTGCTCATACACTTTTTTTTTTGCGATTGTCTGTGCGCAGCGCGCGCTCGTTGTGTCAAAGCATGGTGGTACATGAACCTGGTTTGCGCACCAGACATGCTAGGGCGTATGATACAGCTCGGGTGCCGCGTTGTACAGGCTCTCCCCATACCTGAAGGCATGTCGTGCGGCACAGTAGAGATGATGGAAGATGCAAGCATGCCTGAACGAAAAAGCAGTCCGCACCCTACATCCCCGTTGCGTGGTCACCCAGTGTGAAGGAGCGCACAACACCCCCTCCACCCTCGCAGCCAATCCTAACACCCCACACCCGAGCAACCTCATCCAGCGGGCGGCGCCGACGGCGCGACCGGACTCTCAAACACCACCCCCGGCGGCGTCGACTGCAGCCAAACTTCGTCCCCCTCCACGGAGGCGTCTAGCCCCCTCTGGCCAAGCATCTCCCGGTACCGCCGGTCGAGCGCAGACATGGCCGCCCCGCCCGACCGCTCGCTCCAGCGATTGCTGTTGCCGCCGCTGCCGCCGCCGCTAATGCTGCTGCCACTACCGCTCGCGTAGCGGTCTTCGCCCACATCGCTGACGCCGCTGCCATACCCGACTTCGGCGCCGCCGCCGTGCGTGTCGCCCGCACCCCAGCCGCCGTCGACGCCGGCGTAGTACGGGTCGGGGGCGGGGTACCGCTCCGCATCGGCCCCCGCCGACGCGTACGTGCAGTAGGCCGGGTGCGGGGCGGGGCGCGCCTCACGGGCCGGCGCTTCCCGGGCGGGCCGAGCCTTCTGCACGTCCGCCTCTTGGACAGAGGCCTCCCGCAAGGGCGACGCCCGCGCCGGCGGATCCCGCGCGGGCGGCTCCCGCGACGGCGGCGGCGGCGGCCGCAGCGGCGGTACCGCGTCGGCGGCCGGCGGAAAG
>ENA-ORXT01004462-ORXT01004462.1-marine-metagenome-genome-assembly--contig:-NODE-4462-length-14441-cov-9.906642_pt1 | contig 14441 bp, 10 predicted proteins | sample MGYA00237868_ERZ511482 | MGnify/ENA metagenome assembly ERZ511482 | reverse complement strand
AGCGCTAGCTTGGTTTAGCGTGGCTTGAATTATTTCAATTAAATAATATTTTATTGGAAGTCAATCCGCTCTATACGAAGGAGGGAGGGAAAGGCCTGCCTGCCGGACAGGCTGGTTAATATCATTTGCCGAAAGGCAGATGAATTAATCAGGGAGGCATCACAAAGCCAAATCCCTTATCTTACCACTAGAACACACCCCATGCACAAACGCAATTTTAAAAAAATACAACCCGGTATTGGCTTAGGAAAAATCCAGTTTGGACTAGGTAAGGAGCAGGTCGTCGACATTGTTGGTGAGCCGGATAAAAAGTACAAGGAGGTTTTTGAAGGGACGAGGTTAGTGGAAGTTTGGGATTATGATGAACTAGGTTTGTCCTTGAAGTTTGATGGGGAAGAGGTTTTGGAACTGAGTTCTTTTTCAATCATGTCTAGTTATTTTAAGTACAACGGAACGAGCATAATTGGTAAGTCTTTTGAGCGTGTTTCTAAGGTGCTAAAGAGTCAAGAGTTTCAGGAAATTGGTCATGAAGATGTCCCTGCGAAAAAACTCATATATGCTCCTGAGCTTAATCTCATAGTATGGTTTGAGAATGATGTAGCTACTTCTTTGTCGTGGGATATTTCTGATGTTGATGTTTATTTGGGGAGTGAATTTACGGAGGAGCAACGAGAAGAGATTAGGAGTAAGATGATTGCTTATCGGAAATCTTTAGCGGAAGCTAAGAGTCTTGAAGAAGCAAAGGCAAAAGAAGTTGAAAAAAAACAGGAAGAAGAAAGGCGAAAGAAAGAAGTAGAATTACTGCAAGTTGAAAAGGCTAAAACAAAAAAGAAATCTCTTAAGAATCAAAGAAAAAAGCTAGTAAAGAAAAAGAAAAGGAATATCCCACGCGAAGATAGAGTGCTGGATGTCGGTGTTCAAATTGCTAATGTTTTGAATCTCGTAGTGGTGGTTGTTAGTATAGTTATGGCATCAGTAGGTAACGCCAGATTATTTACTCCTATTGCTATTATTTTTGGAGTTATGTTCTTATATTTTAATGGCGAAGATTATAGGGAGTACAGAAATAAAAAAAAGAAGAGACATAAGAACAAGAAATCAAAACCTGCTCTGCAAATTCGTGATAAGGTTCTTTTAATGGTTGTTATATTTTTTGCGGTGGTTACACTATTTAGTACGGCATCTGACCAATTTCCCACTTTGTATGGATTCTTTATATTTTCTTCACTATTATTTATTGCAAGTTTTGTTCAAAAAAAATGAGTGATTTGAAAAGCAGTGACAACTATTTTAAGAATCTAAAGAAATAGATTTAAACAAAACAAAGCCAATTTTTATATGATGAAACTTGTTATAATCTCAGATAGTCATGGTAAACACCATAAATTAAATTTACCCAAAGGTGATATGTTGATTCATGCAGGCGATGTTAGTCGCTCTGGTAAACCAAAAGAAGTTTTGGATTTCTTGGATTGGTTTGGACAGCAAGATTTTAAATATAAAATTTTTATTGCTGGCAATCATGACTTTTATTTCGAACATATTTTAGAACAAGATCTATCATCAATAATGCCAAAAGGAGTGATTTATTTAAATGATTCTGGAGTAGTGATTGATGGAATTAATATTTGGGGTTCGCCCATTCAGCCATGGTTTCATAATTGGGCATTTAATCGAAATCGAGGACCTGAGATTAAAGAACATTGGGATTTAATTCCACTGGATACAGACCTACTTATTACACATGGTCCTCCTTTTGGAATATTGGACAAAACTTCAAAAGACGAATTGGTTGGTTGTGAAGACTTAATGAGTAATTTAGAAAACCGCAAGGTAAAACTTCACGTATTTGGTCACATTCATGAATCTTACGGTTTTTATCAATCGAATAGAACATCGTACATAAATGCTTCTCTACTAACCCAGTATGGAAAAATGAAAAATGATCCTGTAGAATTCTCCTTTGAAATCAGTGATTAGCTTGATACCCCTCAGGCTTCCCATACACATGTACAATATCAATATAATCCGATTGAGATATCCCTCCAGGATTTAGACCTGCTTCTCCTTCTGGGATTTTGACGCCAAGATCTTGATAGTACTTTTCCCAAATGGGAAAGGTCTTTCCAGTGTCTGGATCAACAAAGGTCATGGCTTGCAAATTAAACAAAGGGACACCATCATGTGCATAAGTGAAGGCATCGTAAATTAATTCTGAGCAGTAATATTTGTTGTTTGTGATGTCAAAGATTTCATCGTAGGCAAGGCATAATTTGCCTTGAGCGAAATGGATGGCTGAAGGGATAAGAGCGCGATGATTTTTATCCAAACGTCCGACCAAAACTTTTGGATTGCCATTTGAATCTTCTGAGCGGTCAAGAAATGTTTGTAGATCAGTCAGTACAACACCTGCTGAAATTGCTTCTATAATTTTGATGTTGTTATTGTCATCAAAAGTGACCATACCAATGTGGGACAACTTTGCTCCCTTGTATCCAAAAGTTACTTTCTCAATAGATGTGCAAAAAGGGCCGCAGTCACTATCTTGAAATAACAGATCACCGGCTTGAAGTTGAAAACTATCTACCAGAGTTTTTTTGGCAGTTTTACACGATGATAAGTTGGCAAAGAGAAAAGCAAAAATAAGAAGTTTGATAACTGTTTTTATCATATTGAGAATTTCAATTTAACTTAAGCAAGGTTGGACGGTCACTGTTGTTTGCCGCAATGATAAATAGTCCATTTTTTGATTTGATTTTCTCTATGCCTTTTGTATCACCTTTTATAAAAACACCACTTTCTGAAACTGATAGAGTGGAGAAATTGCCTTTGCCATCACCCAAAAGTAGACAGCCATAACTCGCATCATTTCTTGGTGTTTCTATTTCTGAGCCATACATATTTCCAGCGACTAGGATATCTAGATTTCCGTCATCATTATAATCATATGGTACAATTCCATTAATGCATGAAATCTGAGCTTGGTCTGGCAATGATGAAATTTCAAAGCTTCCATCTCCTTTGTTTTCAAAATAACTGCTTGCAAAATTCCGCGCTTGGTAATGCATGGAATTTTCCAAATCTGCTTCTGTATACACATCAGCCAATGAGGCTTCTGCAAAAAGATCGTAGTCTTTATACTTGTATTTTATAGTAGGAATTTGTTCGGAAGAACATTGTTTTCCTCTGAGTGGGTATTGAACACCATCTTGATAATAACCTAAAACAATATCCAACTTTCCATTTTTGTCATAGTCATTGGCATAAACATCAAAGGTCTCTTCGGGATTGGCCTGGTACTTATAATTGAGTCCAAGATTTCCAGCCACAAGATCTAAATCTCCATCCTTGTCAAAGTCATCAGCTATAATGCTATACCACCAACCTGATGTTTTCTCTAGACCTAAGGCTTCTGTTTTATTGGTAAACTCCTTTCCATTATTTTTTAATACTGTGATTGGCATCCATTCACCAACAACGACGAGATCCATCTTGTCATCTTTATCATAATCCATCCACAAGGCATCCGTGACCAACCCAATGTCTAAAAGATCTGGAGCAATCGATTCAGTAACATCAGTGAATGATAAATTGCCAGTTTCTTTCAATTCGTTTTTCAAGAGATAACTTTTTGCTGGAGTGGGGTAAAGTTGAGGCACCAATCTACCACCAACAAATAAATCCATATCGCCATCTTGGTCATAATCGGCAGTTCTTATTCTTGAACCACTGCCGGTCATAGTAGGTAACACTTTTTGTGACTTAGTAAAATTTCCTTTGCCATCATTGATGTAAAGTTTGTCTTGCAACTTAGGAATTCCTTCTTTATATTCATTCCCACCACAGCTTACATAGAGATCAAGATCATTGTCTTGATCGGCATCAAAAAATAGAGCAGCAATATCTTCAGAATTAGCATCTGATTTCCATAAATCTGTTTGACTTAAAGTAAATGTCTCATCTGAATTTTGGATGTACATGGCAGCGCGGCTACCACCTCCACCTCCGATATAAAAATCATCGAGGCCATCATTATTGACATCACCTGTTGCTAGTGCTGGTCCGTTTTTGGAATATGTATGAGGTATTAAAATTTCTACTTTATAATCATCATAAATGTTTTCACTGTGTACATAGTCAACACCAGTATCTTCAGTTACATTTCTGAAAATCGTAAGATTGGGTTCATCAATTATAGGTTCCGTAACTTTTGCATTAGCGTAATTTAATTTAAGAATCTGGTTGCCTTTTACATTATTTAAAACCTGTGTTCTCCCATCGCTCCATACAACAGTCAACTCTTGTATGTTGCTTCGATCTCCAAGACCAAAATGCACCACTGGATCTGTAGCGGATTGAAACCCCCTCGTCATAGTATGCTCTTGATATTGAATTGTATCCTGATTTCTTATCGTAATTTTCGTTCCAAGTCCATGTGGATTTCCCTCAGGTCCAACTAATTGAATTCTTAAGTAGTTTCCTAGGTTTTTATCTGCTACAGTGTTGCGATAGATAATAGCTGGCGCATCAATGTTATTGATGACAACTTCGAGATCTCCATCGTTGTCAAGATCTGCATAAGTGGCTCCATTCGTGTAACCTTCAAAGCTGATACCCCAATCATTTGTTACATCTTGAAAATTTATGCCGCCATTATTTTTGAAAGCGAAGTTGTCAATTTTTTCAGATGGCATATTTAAAGTTAGCTCTAAGTAGTCAAATTCTTGCCTTTCCTGATAGTTTGCTTTCTCAATTTTATTGAAGTAATCTTTGTTGTTGATATCTCTTCTTGTCCCATTGGTAATAAATACATCTTTTAATCCATCGTTATCAAAATCCGCGAATAATCCAGCCCAGCTCCAATCGGTAGTTGCCAAACCAGTCATTCTCGATACGTCACTAAAGTGGGGTAAACCTTCCTCTCCAATACCATTGTTTAATTGAAGGGTGTTTTGCATATATTGGAAATGAAGACCGTAATTTATCATTTCCCAAAATCTAGGAATATCCATACTTGCCATATTGGCCTTGTTTCTGCGATTGTCAGCTGGTGTCATATCCATCTGAAGAATATCCAGCAGTCCATCGTTGTTAAAATCAGAAACATCAGCACCCATTCCAAAAAATGCTGTGTGCTGTGTTACCTCTTTTATTTTATCTGTGAATGTCCCGTCACCATTATTAAAATAAAAATGATCGATTGAAGCGAAATCATTTGATACATAAATATCATCCCAACCATCTTGATTAAAATCACCTACAGTTGCGCTTAGGGAAAGACCAAAATTTAGGAGACCAGCTTTTTCAGTGACATCGGAGAAATACCCTTTCCCGTCATTTTCGTAAAGGCGATCGGAATTTTCAGGATTTACTTTTTGTAGAAAGGCAGCATAGGAAAAGTTAGATGTTTTGAAACCTGTACCTGGATAATTTGCAAGATAGAGATCTAGATCACCATCATCATCATAGTCAAAAAATGTTCCTTGAGTTGTACGTCCAAGATCTGCAATCCCTCTAAGTTGAGCCTCCTCTTTGAAGGTGGGAATACTGTCTGCATTTAAACCTTGATTTATAAAAATTTGATTTTTTGTTGTTGTAAATTTCCCTGCTACACTTACGTAAATGTCTATGAGTCCATCAGCATTTACATCTGCCATATTTACCCCAGTAACCCATCTATCATCGCTGGCAACATTTGCGATGTCAGTGATGTCTTCAAAATTCAAATCTCCTTTATTGAGGTACAATTTGTTATCGGACATGTTGGCTGTAAAATATATATCCTGAAGTCCATCAGAGTTGACATCTCCGATTGCCACTCCACCACCCATATAGATATAAGGATAAGTGAAGTAATTGATGACTGAATCTTCTTTAAGGGTGTTTGAAAATGTGATTCCACTTTCTTTTGGAGAAAGCATATCAAAAATTTTCGAAGGTCTTTCTTCTGTAGTCGTTGAACTAGTCTCTTGATCTTGGGCGCAAGATGAAAGAAAAATTATTGCAAGGAGGATGAGTTTATATAAATGTTTATTCATAGAAATTATGGAGCCATATTTATGAAATTACAATTTACGGATACTAGAAAAATATCTGTAAAAGCTAGGCTAAATTATGATAAAAAAAAGGAGGCAAGAATGAATCTTACCTCCTTATTCTAAATATTTTAAAGTAGCATAAGCTACATACTATTAATATCCAGGGTTTTGCATAAGTACATCACTACCTAGTAGATCTATTTCACTCTGCGGAATAGGTAGATACTCATCCTTGTTTGCATCAAAAGTTGCGCCAGCGTAAGGAGCATTTAATTTAGGCGCTTCGTATGCCAAGTATGCATTGAGAACTTGTGGAGCTACTCCCCATCTTACAAGATCGTACAATCTATGACCTTCGCCAGATAGTTCAAGCTTTCTTTCCATTCTTACTGCCATTCTAGCCATCGCTTGACTGTCGAAAGAACCATAAGTACCAACATTATAGTTTGCAGGACTATCTGCAATTGTTGAATTAGCAGCTCTTGTTCTTACTCTGTCTACCAATGCAGCAGCTTCTCCAAGATCACCTGCCTCTACTTCAGCTTCAGCTAACATTAATAACACGTCCGAAAATCTAATAATGTTATAATTAACAGCTGTATAACCAGGAGTCCATGAACTCTGATCATTCTCAGTACCTTGACCACCTTGGTAGTAAATAAACTTTTTAGGTGCGTAAGGTCCAGCATATGGCTGATCTCTTATCCAAAGCTTTCCTGGGTGTGGACCCCAATCAAGGTAAGGTATACCTCTTCTGCCAATTGAGTGATCCAGTCTGTTATCTACAGGACCTGCATCAACTGTAAATGGATCTGCGGATTCTATACCCATGTCAGTTACCAAAGCATTTCCAGCGTCATTATATGAACCATCTAGAAGTGGTAAACCATCTCCATCTGTTCTAAATGTATTTGCTAATTCAAAACTTGGTTGGAAAAATCCACAACACCCACCTGGAGCACCAGGTCCGTTAGGGAAGTTAAGAACCAATCCTGCATTTGCATTTTCGATAGATCCTGTACCAGCTGCTGCTTGTACTGCAAATACAGACTCAGCACTGTTATCATTTGGAGATCTAAAAGCATCTGCATAGTTAGCATTAAGATCGTAAGGCTGACCATTTGCAGTCATACCATTATTTACTACATCAGTTAAAACTGTTCTAGCTTCGCTCCATTTTCCTTGGTGAAGTAAAGCTTTACCATAGTATGCACCTGCAGCCCATTTGTTTGCTCTCCCAGCATCAGGCATCATGCCTGGTAGATTGTCATATGCAAACTTCAAATCAGCTTCGATGAATGGCCATAGATCAGCAGCATTACTAACAGGTGTAACTTCATCCCAAGTTTCATCAACATAAGGAGTGTTGTTAAAATTCTTTTTAAGCTCAAAGTAGTAGTGACCTCTTAAGAATCTTGCTTCAGCAGTTATTCTTGCAATAGTTGCTTCGGAAACTCCCTCCTGTGCACTTGCTAGTAATTTAAGTGTAGCATTAGATCTTGCAACTCCTTCATATACAGCTCTGTATTTTTGAAATACAGATTCATTTGTAGTTTGTGCAGCAAAAGCTTGAACCTCATTTACCTGAGATTGGTCACCGGCATTGGTACCTTTATTTGCTTCACCACCTCTAATACTTCCCCACATCCAATTACTACTATCAGAATAGAAACCTGATCTACCAAGTAGCATACTGTAAGCACCGACTAGAGTTCCCTCCAATCCTGCTTCAGACGTAAGCTCATTTGAACTTAAAGAACCAGTTGGTGCTACATCTAAAAATTCATCAGAGCATGACACAACTGACAAGAGAAGAATCAGTGTGGTTAGCGCTATTATTTTATTTAATTTCATAAGTTATATTTTTCATACAAAAAGTATGTTTCTTTCAAAAATTTGATGATTAGAATGTTACGTCTACTCCAAATGTCCAACCTCTAGTAATTGGGAAGTTACCCAAATCGACACCAAAGTTAGTATCTGCAGCTCCACCAACACTTGGATCTTTACCACTGTAGTTAGTAATTGTGAAAACATTATTTAAGCCACCGTAAAATTTCACACTATCAATTCCTCTTGACGATGTAGATGCTGATGGTACAGAATAAGATACTGTAACATTCTGAAGTCTAAAGTATGACCCATCTTCAACATAGAAGGAATTTGCTTGTGTGTTAGTACTAAAATTTGATACTGATTCGAAAACAGGAATAGTAGCATCAAGATTATTTGGAGTCCATGACTCTGTTACTCTATCGCTAATGGCTGCGCCTGGGAATAAAGGATAAAAATCAGTAAATACTTTTGACGCATTAAATATTTCATTTCCTATTGAAGCATATGAGTATAATTCAACTCCTATGTTTCCAAAGTCTAAATCAATATTTAATCCTCCAGTAAAATCTGGAACTGGAGATCCTAAGATTACTCTGTCTTCAATATCGATCATTCCATCTCCGTTTACATCCTCAAACTGGAATCTACCTGGTGCTGCACCATCTTGCATTGGAGCACTTTCTACTGCTGCTTGATTAGCAAATAATCCAACAACGTTATATCCATAGAAAGAAGATATTGGTGATCCAACTCTGTTAAGAACTGGAACAATACCTCTATAACTAGCTCCAGTTGCAAATTCATCTACTCCTTCTGATAAGGCAACAATCTCATTGTTTAAGAAACCACCTGTTACAGAAACTTCGTATTTAAATCTATTTGATGATCCTCCTCTATAGCTTACAAAAAAATCAAGACCAGTGTTCAACATTTCACCAACGTTGACAGAAGGTGCTGCCGCAAATCCACCAGACATTACTGTTACAGGTGCCTGATATAGCAAGTCTTCTGTTGTTTTTCTCCAAAGTTCAACTCCTACATCCAATGCTCCTCCTAATAATAAGGCATCAATTCCAACATTAGAAGTAATTGCTTTCTCCCATGCTGCAAGTGGATTTCCTATTCTGTTTCTGTAAAAACCATTTACAGCACCTGTGTTAGATCCTGAAATATCATAAGATGAATTTCCAAGGCTAGGTTCAAACAAACTAAATTGGTTATTAGGGTTTACATTATTTGAATTACCCATGATTCCCCATCCTGCTCTAAGTTTTAAGTCATCAAACAAAGTTTGATTTTGCATGAATGATTCACCACTAAGTCTCCATGCAGCTGAGAATGCTGGAAATACTCCATATTTGTTTTCAGCTCCAAATCTAGATGAACCATCTCTTCTTACTACAGCAGAAACGATATATTTGTCATTGTAATCATACTTGATTCTTCCAAATATTGAAGAGAAAGTTACACCTGTTGATAAAAACTCATTTACTACTTGTGAGCCAACAGTTGAAAGTGTTACGAAGTCTGTAGATTGAGCAAAAGGATTAATTCCAGATGCGCTAATTCCTCTGAACGTTCCAGTGTTCAATGCTTCTTGACCTACTAGTAAATCTAAGTCACTGTTTCCATTTAGATTGACCCTATAGTTTGCTGTGTTGGTCCAAGTCCATGCAGTACCTCCTCCAGAAAATCTATTATATCCAAACGAACCATTGTTCTCTTGGTTTTCGTAAGTTCTTCTTACATACCCAATACTACTCTGTGAATTATGTCTTCCACCAAAGCTTGTTTTAACTGTAAAATTTTCAATCGGGCTATACTTTAAATAAATATTACCAAAAACTGAATTTTCATATGCTCTATCATTCTGTCTACCATCTAATACAGCTACTGGATTTGCTGGGTTGTTAAAACCTGGAGCTGCAGTTCCTGCGTATCCACCAAACTCATCATAAACAGGAATAATTGGAGACATTCTTGATGCCGAAAGAAATACATTTTCATCATCTGATGATCCAGCTCCTCCAGAATCTCCTAAAAGAACTCTAACTCCTCTATGAGTAACTTGTAGATTTTGTCCTACACTTAATCCTTTAAGGATGTCAAACTCTGAGTTTATTCTTGCGTGGTATCTTGAAAACTTTTGGTGTAAAAGAATTCCTTCTTGATCTTGCATACCAAGACTAACATAGATTCTACCACCATCTACACCGCCACTAAATCCTAGATTGTGTCTGTGTAAAAGTCCTGTTCTAGTAATTGCATTATACCAGTCAGTTCCACCTTGATTAGCTTTTATAACTTGATAAATTGGACCTGCATTTGGATCGATGTTATAGTTAAGTCTTTCAGCCTCTAAGTCAACATCTCCGTTGACTGCAGCAGTTCCACCAACTAAAAGGTATTCAGGTATTGAAGGAGTATATCCTTCTCCTGTTCCTGTTCCGTATTGTGGGTGACTATACTCAATTTCATCAAGTGGAGTACCATTGTTGATTGCACCATTTCTGATAGCATTTCTTGTCCACTCAGCTTGTTCAGCTGGACTTAGAACTCCATTTCCTTGACCTGGATTTGTAGCACCAATCATTCCGTTGTAAGTAACTTTAATTGGATTTGCTCCTTTTTTTCCTTGCTTAGTAGTATAAACAATAACTCCACCTGCAGCACGTGCTCCATATATTGAAGCTGATGTTGCATCCTTTAAAACTGTAGTGGTTTCAATATCATTAGGTGCTAGAAAATTTGTAGAACCTACAGGTACACCATCTACAATATATAGTGGCTCATTACCACCAAGTGCTCCAAAACCCCTAACTCTAACTTGACTAGTTGTTCCTGGTTGACCGTTTGAAACAACAGTAACCCCGGGAACTCTTCCTTGAAGTTGCTGTTCAACATTTCCAGAGGGCTGAACTTGTAGAGCAGTGGATTCAATTGTTGATACAGAACCTGGAGTACTTCTCCTTGTGTCAACTGTATAACCTGTCACAACAACCTCTTGCATTAGAGCTCCTTCCGAAAGGCTAATATCAACGGTGTTGGTAGATCCAACTGTAATCTCTTGTGTTGCATATCCTAGGTATGAAATCACAAGGACATCATTAGGGTTAGCAACAATTTTGTACATGCCATCAATGTCGGTGATGGTCCCGATAGTTGTCCCTTTCACTAGGACGTTTGCTCCAATGAGAGCATCATTGCCATTTCCACCTGTGACTTTACCTGTAACTGTATTCTGTGCAAAGGACATTGAACACATACCGAGTAATAGCATAAGGGAAAAACCAACATTTTTTAATAGTTTTTTCATTTAGCTTAATTTGGTTTGAATTAAATTTTAGACTTAATGTGAAATCTACACTAATATATAATACAAGCTAAAGAATTAAAATCAATTTTACTTTACAAAACATCGATTATTTTAGATGGAACTTCTAGTGACCCAAATTATATTTTAATTATGAAATCGATTCGATATAAAATAATGTTTTTATAAACTAAGCATTAAAAAAAACCATTATATATCTGAGGAATGTGTGGATGTAGTAATTTTTGAACTTGAAGTTCAGTTTAATTCGGCTGCGTTTATTTATTCAATTAGAGCTTTTGTAAAATCGATTTAAAGATCTTCAAGCATAGAATCAATCTCATCTAACATAGGCTCAGTAACAATAGCGTACTTTTTTCTCCAAAAATAAAAGCCCCCACAAAATCCAGCTAAGGCAAAAAAAAGGATTAGATAATTTAGTGATACAAATTCGGTGGCGCCTGGAAACGGAATATTATGTAAAAGAAGAAATAAGCCAGGCAAAACAATTGCTAAAGAGACAAAAGCAAAAATGGTATTTCTTTTCTTTCTTGCTCCAACATTTTCTTTGAGAGCTAACAAATATTTTCTAGAGTCCAAAAATCTTGCATCTGGAAAATCATCCGTTTTATTCGTAAATAAAGAAATAGCAAAAGCAGACAATAATAAGAGTGCGCCAAATAGGTTGGTCATATCTAGTTTTATATCATCCAAATAAATCCAAACCGAAAACGAAAAAATAAGACTTCCGATGCTGATGAACATTAAAGTTATTTGTTTTTTCTTTTCTTCCTTCTCGTTTTGTTCGTAGTTAATTATTGATTCCATTATTGAATTGTTTTTGTTTAAGTAAAAATTTTTATTCTCGATGGCTGCATCGAAACTTATTTTTTTCCATCCTTTTATAAGCTGTTCAAATTCTTCCATCTTATTGCTTTGTCATTATTTTTTTAATCTTGCCTTTAACCCTACTAATTTTTGCTCCTACGTTAGTCGCTGTAAGTCCAGTTATTTCTGAAATTTCTTTGTACGAACAACCCTCAAGTAATAAAAGGATTATGGTCTTATCTATTTTTTTTAATTGTTGGAATGCTGCTCTCATAGCTATAATGTTTTCATCAATCTTTGATTCACTTTTTTCAATTGGAACGTCAATTTTGACATTTATAAATTCCTGACTCTCGATTGTTTTACTTTTCCTTCTTTTCCACAACAAACAGGTATTTACAGTTATTCGATAAATCCAAGTTGACATAGAGGCCTTTCCTTCAAATTTCTTTAGGCCTTTCCAAATATTTATCATTACTTCTTGGAAAAGGTCATCGACGTCAAAAGAGTTTTTGGCAAAGCCCCAGCACATTCTGTACACTTGATCCCTATGTATTTCTACAATTTCTTCGAACTTTTTCTCTTGTAACTGAGAGTGCATTGCTGCTGTTTATTGGTTAGAGTAGGGAAGATGGGGATTATTACACTATTAAGTCATTATTTTTAATTATGACTTAAGATCGTTCGCTAATGCCTGTCTGCCGACAAGGCAGGCTCACTGCGGGACTTGGAAGTGCTTTATAATTTCTTGCTTCTTTTTGAAAGATTTTTGTTGTGATAATATTACAGGGATATCAATTTGAAAAAACCATAGTATTCATGAAGTAATAATAAGTCTCACAGCGAACAAAGTGAGCGATCTCACAGCGAATTAAATGAGCGGTCTCGCAGTGAATCTTATGAGCGGTCTCACAGTGAGCGCCAGCAAACGATCCCATTTAACAAAAACATAACTTTCTAGAGGAACCAAATAACAATTCTATAACCGTCATGCCTACGGAGATATTCTACCTTAGTCATATCAAAACAGTTGATCATGAGACTATTTACACTTTTATCAATTTGTACTTTTTCACTAGCCTGCAATACACCAACTGAGTTACTTCAGAAAGGTGATGCTGATCAAGCTTTTAAAAAGGCAGTAAAAAAAATAAAAAGAGATAAAGATGTAATGACAAATACAAGCGTACTTGTCGAGGCTGGTGATCAAATTTCTGAAAACACTATTTATCGTAATCAAAGCCTGATTCATTCTAGCCAACTGAAATATTGGACCAGGGCACAGAAAAATTACGATAAGTCATTGCGAGAATTATTCGCCGCCAATGACCTTGTACACGGAGAACTGCAAGGCAGTTACGACAAACTTTGTTCCGAGAAAATTGAATTAGATTTTCAAATTGTTGATCACTTCTATAAGCTCGGAGAAGACTTACTAGCTACTCATTATGAACAAACTTCCAAACATCATGCACGAGAAGCTTACTATAAGTACAAGGAATCCTTATCATTTGGCGGCGATCGATTCTTTCAAGACATTGAAGACAAAATTGAAGAATCTATTATTGAAGGACGTACTTTTTATGTGAGTCATGACTTTGATCCATCTTCAAGTTTGTTTTTCAAAGCTCTACCTGTGGAATCAACACAAATTCCAGATTGTGAAATTTATGCTGACTTTGGCCGCACTCATTTTTCTGAAAGTTCATGCACTTTTTCAAAGTCTTATTCAAAAGAAATTGAAGTTGGTCAAAGTGTCAGAGTTGATACTGCAGGAGTAAAGCACTACTTTCCAATCTACGAAAAAGTAATGGGTAGAGTAATTACAAAAACCATAACAATCGAAGCAAGAAATAGAAGTTATATCAATGTAGATAATCTTACGGGACATTGTTTTAAATCAGATGCTTATTTTTCCAATAGTGCATCAGACAGCTATGAAATAGTAAAATTCTCAGGAGACCATAGAGCTATACCATCTTGCTATAGTGAGGGCAAAAAAGGTAATCCATATACAATACGTTCTTCACTCAAGCGAGAAGTTGACAGAAAACTAGACAATAATATTTTTCATTGGTAAAGACTAAAACATGATTTGCCTATTCATAACATATCTTTTTTTTAGCTTAAAAAGCCCAAAATCTTTAATAAAGAAGTCGGACTTTTAATCGTACCCAAAGTTCTCCTGGCCTCTCAATTACTTTCAAGGAATCATTTTAATCTAAATACATGAGGTCGGGAGACCTTTAGGAAAAAAGTAATTACAAATTATTACCAAGTCTCGCAGCGAACCTGCCTGTCAGAAGGCAGGCAAAGCGAGCGTTCCCACAGTGAGCGTTATTGAACGGTCCCGCAGCGAGCGTCAGCAAGCGGTCTCACAGTGAACGTTAGCGAACGGTCTCAATTTATCTACAGATTAACTAACT